>Ga0255755_1000298_pt1 | contig 53857 bp, 51 predicted proteins | sample 011ome_18_FD_179955 | JGI IMG/M metagenome (GOLD analysis project Ga0255755, IMG submission 179955) | Coastal salt marsh microbial communities from the Groves Creek Marsh, Skidaway Island, Georgia - 011501BT metaG (version 2) | ecosystem: Environmental > Aquatic > Marine > Intertidal zone > Salt... | reverse complement strand
CAACAAGGTCAAGCTCACCAACAATGTGGCTACCACTGCACCGGCTGAAGAGCCAGTAGAGGAAGTAATTGAGGAGCAGGTAGCTGCGACAGCTGAAGAAGCTCCCGCAGAGGCTCCAGAGGCAGAGGCAACAGCGGACGAATCGCCTGCAGCCGAGGCTGAAGCTCCTGTAGAAGAAGCACCTATCGCGAAGGCCGAAGCGCCCGCCGAGGAGGCCGCTCTTGAGGAGTCGCCCGCTGAGGAACCTGCCGCAGAGGCAGCAAGCGAAGAGGCTCCTGCTGAGGAGGCAGCTCCTGAGGAGCCTGCAGCCGAGGAAGAGCCAAAGGCCTAAGCAGGATCAAATTATGAGTTCGCCCGCTGGTTTGCCCGGCGGGCTTACTCGTTTCCGAATAAACCTTGCCTATGACGGAACCGACTTTGTCGGGTGGGCCAAACAGCCTGGACTAAGAACCATTCAGGGTGAACTGCTTGGGGCCCTAAGCACAATCTTTGGACCTAGCGCCGATGACTTTGGGATGCGGGTTGCTGGCAGAACAGATGCCGGTGTTCACGCAGGGTTTCAGGTTTGCCACATCGACATAACCGAGGAGCAGCTTGTGCGGCTCGGTCGAGCTCCATTCTCTGCTTCGCGGCTCGATGGGTTGTTGCCAGAGGATGTCGCGATTATCGACATTCTTGAGGCGCCTAATGGCTTCGATGCCAGATTTAGTGCAATTGGCCGCACCTACCACTTTGGTATAGCCGATCCGGCATGCAAACCGGATCCCAAGCAAGCTAGGTATGTACTTTCCGTGCCCCGGAGACTCGATGAGACGCTTATGGATGCGGCAGGAAAGTCACTGGTCGGGCTTCGCGATTTTGGGGCTTTTTGCAAGCCCAGAGAGGGCGCAACAACTATCCGAGAGCTTAGGCAGCTGAGTGTTTTGCGGGAGCAGGATGGCCAGATTTTGGTGACGCTGAGTGCAGATGCCTTTTGTCACAACATGGTCAGGTCGATTGTTGGTGCGTTGATTGCAGTTGGAGAGGGAAAGCTTTCCATGGCTGAGTTGGGCGAGATAACCCGGGCCGCCAAGAGAACCAGCAGGTTCAAGGTTGTTGACCCTCGGGGGCTGTCCTTAGACGATGTTCAATACCCCGAAGATGGTCAGCTTGCAGCCCAAGCTGAAAAGGCCAGAAACCTGCGTTCAGACGAGGATATTTCTGTTTGACCATGGGGTCCAAAACCCCTAGACTTGCTCCTTGGTTCGGCTTTGCCGAGCGGTTTGAAACCGCATAAGTCTGCGGAATCACTCAAAAAGAAACTACGAGGTAATTTAGCGTGCGTACTTATTCGCCAAAGGCCAGCGAGCTGAGCCACGAGTGGCTAGTCATCGACGCCACCGACGTGGTGCTAGGACGCCTGGCATCACAGGCAGCCACCCTGCTGCGCGGCAAGCACAAGCCAACTTTTGCAAACCACATGGACAACGGTGACTTTGTAATCATCATCAACGCGGAGAAGGTTGCACTTACCGGTTCCAAGCTGACCCAGAAGATGGCATACCGCCACTCCGGTTACCCAGGTGGTCTAACCGCTACCAGCTACGCAGAACTTCTCGAGAAGAGCCCTGAGAAGGCTGTTGAGAAGGCCATTCGCGGAATGCTTCCAAAGAACTCTCTTGGTGACCAGATGCTCAAGAAGCTCAAGGTTTACTCCGGCAGCGAGCACCCACACGAGGCGCAGCAGCCAAAGACTTTCGTTATCGATCAGATTGCCCAGTAAGGAAAAGAACTTGGCTGAAAACGACGTAGTAGAGACTCAGGCAACCGAGGCAGAGGCCGAGGTCACCACCTACAGCACCGAGAGTGCTCCGGTTGAGAAGAAGGTTCGTTCTCGTGGCGAGCTAACCCAGCCTGGCGCTGGCACTGGTCGCCGCAAGGAGGCCGTGGCTAGGGTTCGAATTGCCCCTGGAACCGGCAAGATCACGGTAAATGGCCGCACATTCGAGGACTACTTCCCAAACAAGCTTCACCAACAGCTCATCACCGATCCTTTCAAGGTTCTTGAGCTTCAGGGTGCCTATGACGTGGTTGCTCGTATCGATGGTGGTGGCATTGCAGGACAGGCCGGAGCACTTCGCCTCGGCATCTCTCGTGCACTGAACCAGATCGACGCTGACAACAACCGTCCAACGCTGAAAAAGGCTGGATTCCTAAGCCGCGACTCTCGTGTAATCGAGAGCAAGAAGGCTGGACTCAAGAAGGCACGCAAGGCCTCCCAGTTCTCCAAGCGTTAAGCTTCCGCCATGGCCAGGCTTTTTGGCACCGACGGCGTTCGCGGTAAAGCGAACAAGGACATCACCGCTGAGCTTGCGCTGCGCCTAGCCCAGTCAGCCGCAATTGTTTTGGCAGCAGGAGCGCGTGAGCGGGGGGAGCGGGCGCGAGCAGTTGTTGCGAGAGACCCCAGAGTGTCTTCAGACTTTATTTCAGCCGCTGTGTCTGCAGGTCTTGCCTCATCCGGGGTTGACGTCTTTGACGCTGGCATAATCCCCACTCCCGCCTGCGCATATCTAACGGCTGATCTTGGGGCAGACTTTGGCGTCATGATCTCGGCAAGTCACAACGCGGCACCAGATAATGGCATCAAATTCTTCTCCCACGGAGGTCACAAGCTTCCCGACTCCCTAGAAGACGAGATTGAGGCCGCTATGGGCCAGGCCCTCACACCCTTGGGAGGCGAGGTCGGTAAGGTGACCCGCTTTGCAGATGCAGAAGATCGCTACCTAGTCCACCTACTGGGCACTCTCGAAACCCGGCTTGATGAGGTAAAGGTTGTTGTGGACTGCGCTCACGGGGCAGCAAGTGCCATTTCACCCCAGGCATTCAGCGACGCTGGGGCAAAGGTCATTGTCATTGGGGCCGACCCTGACGGCACGAACATCAACTCTGGCTATGGTTCTACCCACCTCTCTGCCCTTCAGGCCGCGGTGATAGAACATGGCGCCTCACTTGGCATTGCGCACGACGGAGACGCCGATAGGTGTCTTGCGGTTGATGAAACCGGCAGGGTCATAGACGGCGACCACATTATGGCGATTCTTGCTTTAGCTATGCGAGACGCGGGAAAACTCAGCCGTGACACCCTCGTCGCCACAGTTATGTCAAACCTTGGGCTCAAGGTAGCCATGCGCGAAGCGGGAATCAAGATGCTCGAGACCGCCGTCGGCGATCGTTACGTTCTCGAGGAGATGCGTTCCGGTGGTTACGCCCTGGGCGGCGAGCAGTCTGGACACATTATTTTTAGCCACTTCGCGACCACTGGCGACGGTGTACTCACCGGCATGCAATTGGCCGCGAGGATGGTGGAGACCGGAAAATCTCTTAGCGAGCTTGGGGCAGTTATGGAGACTTACCCTCAAGTTCTTGTGAATGTTCAGGGGGTGGACAAGTCTGCGCTTGACGGCGATTCTGATTTGGCTAGTTTGGTGAGTCAGGCCGAGGCCGAGTTGGGTGATGACGGCCGTGTGTTGCTAAGAGCCTCCGGCACGGAGGACTTGGTGAGAGTTATGGTCGAGGCAAAAGATCAAGGAACAGCTCAAAGTTGGGCTGAGCGGATTGCCAATCTTGTGGAGAAAAATCTCTCCCGCTAAATCTTTCTAAGCAGCACCTTCTCAACCCGGTGCTCATCTCCCTTGTGCATAACAAGAGTGGCTCTTGAGCGAGTGGGTTCGATGTTTTCCCTTAGGTTTACCAAATTTATGTCTCTCCAAAAGCCCTGGGCTCTGTCCATGGCCTGTTCCTCCGTGAGATCTTTTGTAAGGTCATGGAAGTAGGAGTTGGGGTCTGTGAATGCTGTCGACCAAAGCTGCGCAAAGCGGGCCAAGTACCACTTCTCAAGATTCTTTGGATCCGCATCTATGTAGATGCTGAAGTCAAAGTAGTCGCTTAGGGCCACCTCTTGGCCGGTCGCCGGTGGTTGCAATAGGTTCAGGCCCTCAACTATTAGGACATCTGGAGTTGTCACAGTTACAGTTTCGCCTTCGACAATGTCGTAGGTGAGATGAGAATAAACAGGAACTTCTGTCTCGCTCTTTCCTGACTTAATGTCGGCCACAAACTCTAAGAGCCTCTTGCGGTCGTAGCTCTCTGGAAATCCTTTGCGCTCCATCAGGCCACGCTTTTCGAGCTCGCTGTTTGGGTAGAGAAAACCATCAGTGGTCACAAGCTCAACGTTTGGAATTCCGTCCCAACGCTGCATCAGCTCTTTGAGCAATCTAGAAACCGTGGACTTTCCAGCTGCGACCGAACCGGCAATCGCGATGATGAATGGGGTCCTTGCGGCCCTTTCACCAAAGAATTCAACGGTGTTTCCGTGAAGCAGCTGTGCTTGTCTGACATAGATACTCAGCAGCTCACTAACTGGGAGGTAGACCTCACCAACCTCCTGGAGGTCAAGTAAATCTCCCAGACCGCGAATATTCCTAAGCTCTGCCTCGGTTAGGGGCAACGAAGTTGTTCCCGCTAAATCTGACCAATCAGCTCTCTCAATAGAGACATAGGGAGAACGGCTCTGGGACCGCTGTGCTGCACTCACAAGGGGCTATTCTGCCGTAGATTAGGAGCCGTGTGTGGAATCGTGGGCTACGTTGGTCCGGGGTCAACTCTCGAGGTATTGCTGGGTGGCCTGAGACGTCTTGAGTATCGAGGCTATGACTCAGCCGGCATCTCGGTGATTGACCAGACCGAAGGACTTCAGACCCGCAAGCGAGCCGGAAAGCTCTCAGTCCTGGTTGATGACCTAGAGAAGTCTCCTATAGGTGATGCCCACATAGGCATTGGCCACACTCGTTGGGCAACCCACGGGGCGCCGACAGACACAAATGCCCACCCTCATCTAGGTGGCGACCATCTCAAGCTTTCGCTAATCCACAATGGCATCATTGAGAACTTTGCCGAGCTAAAGGCTGAGCTTGAACAGGATGGGGTCAAGTTCAGCTCAGAAACCGATAGTGAGGTGGCAGCGCACCTAGTCGCCCGGGAGTATGACAAAACCGGCGACCTCACATCGGCCTTCAGGGCAGTTGTCAACAGGCTAATGGGTGCCTTTACGCTGCTCTGCATTCACGAGGACCACAGGGACCTAGTCCTTGCGGCTCGGCGCAATTCCCCACTGGTCATTGGCCTTGGTGACGGCGAAAACTTTCTAGGTAGTGACGTTGCGGCTTTTGTTGCTCATACCAAAAGGGCCGTATCGGTTGGGCAAGATCAACTTGTCGAGCTCAGGCAAGACTCCGTCATTGTCACCACTTTCTCAGGGGAGCCGGTAACAGCTGAGGAATTCACCATTGACTGGGACGCATCTGCCGCCTCCAAGGGCGGCTGGTCCTCATTCATGGCAAAAGAGATTGCCGAGCAGCCGCAGGCCGTAGGCGATACCTTGATGGGGCGTCTGGCCTCGGATGGGGCGGTGAAGATAAGCGAGTTTGCTGGAATCGAGAAACTAGCCGAGGTTAACCGCATCACCATCGTCGCCTGTGGCACTGCGGCGTATGCGGGCGAAGTTGCGAAGTACGCCGTAGAGAAGTGGGCAAAGATTCCTACAAGCGTTGAACTCGCCCACGAGTTTCGCTACCGGGACCCAATTATTGACGCTCAAACCCTTGTCATTGCTATCAGCCAATCGGGTGAGACCATGGACACCCTAATGGCGGTCCGCTATGCCAAGGAACGCGGTGCAAAGGTGCTGTCAATTTGCAACACCCAGGGAGCCACACTGGCCAGAGAATCTGACGCCACAATCTATACCCATGCGGGCCCAGAGGTTGCTGTGGCATCTACCAAGGCCTTCACCGCGCAGATTACCGCGGGTCAACTGGTAGCGCTGTCGCTGGCTTGGCAGCGCGGCGCCATGGACCAACAAGACCTGAGAGAGCTGGGGCTGGAGCTTCTCAAGCTTCCGAGAATGGTCAAGCAGGTTCTCGACTCGGTTCAACGCATGAGGGATTTGGGCAAAGAACTAAAAGATGCCAAGTCTGTTCTCTTCCTGGGTCGTAACGTTGGCTTCCCCATTGCGATGGAGGGCGCGCTGAAGCTGAAGGAGCTCGCCTACATCCACGCTGAGGGTTTCGCAGCCGGAGAGCTCAAGCACGGGCCGATTGCGCTAATTGAGTCGGGGCAGCCGGTAATTGTTGTCGTGCCATCTCCAAAAGGCGAAGATTCTCTTCACCCCAAGGTGGTTTCGAACATTCAGGAAATTAAGGCAAGAGGGGCGAAGGTAATTGCTATCGCCGAGGAGGGTGACAGTGTGGTCGGTAGAAGTGCTGACGAGGTCTTCTATATCCCCGAGACTCATCCCTTGATGGCAGCTCAGCTTGCGGTGCTGCCGCTGCAGGTATTCGCCCTTGAGCTTGCTAGCGCCAAGGGGCTTGATGTTGACCAGCCGAGAAACTTGGCTAAGAGCGTGACGGTGGAGTGATTTGATCTATGGGACCGGTGTTGATGTCTGCTCAGTCGAGCGCCTGGAGCAGTCACTAAACCGAACCGAGAACCTCGGCGCTCGCCTTTTCCATGAAAACGAGCGCGGTCTAAAACCTCAGTCTCTGGCCGCTAGGTTTGCTGCCAAAGAAGCGCTAGCCAAGGCTCTCGGTACTCCCACAATCCTTGTTTGGAACGAGATCGAGGTTGTGAAGGATCCCCTTGGAAAGCCCTCACTGAAGTTTCATGGGAAGACTCTGGAAAAGATTCACGATCTTGGTGAGCTCAGGTTCCACCTATCCATGAGCCATGATGGCCCGGTTGCAGTGGCAACGGTTGTAGTGGAGAGTATTTAGATGCGCCAAATCGAGGTAGACCTAAACGCCATAAGGTCAAACTATGCCGCGCTGAGGGCGGCCTTTGCACCTGCCAAGGTGATGGCGGTAGTAAAGGCAAACGCCTATGGCCACGGCATGATTGAGGTGGCTAGGGCGTTGGATGGAAATGTTGACGCTCTTGGTGTTGCAGACCTCGCAGAGGCCATGGCACTTCGAGATGCTGGCATAAAGGCACGGGTCATGGCCTGGATCATTGGCCCAGAAGACGATTTACAAGCAGCTGTTGCAAACAACATTGAGCTCGGAGTCTCAACCTTTGACCAGCTCGACCGACTTCCTGCGGCCGCGCTTTTTCACATCAAGATCGATACTGGACTTGGACGAAATGGTTTTTCCCGCCTCGATTTCGAGCAGCTTTTTACTCGGCTTCAGGGAACCAATCCGGTTGGGATCCTCTCGCACCTTTCAAATACCTCGGTCTCAGATGACCTGAAGCAAAAAAAGCTATTTGAAGATGCCGTCTCTATGGCAGCTAGCAAAGGCGTTGAATTCGGAGAGCGACACCTTGCTGCCTCAGCGGGAGCGCTTTCCTATGAGGACCTTCGCTTTGACATGGTCCGGTGTGGCATCGCGGTTTACGGGCTCAACCCCTATGAAGACCGAGCGCTTGATGGCATCGAGCTGCAGCCTGCCATGCGGGTTTTGAGCCAACTCGTAAACGTTAAGAGGGTGGCTGCAGGTCAAGGCGTCTCCTACGGCTACCGCTACGTAGCAGAGCGGGAAACGAATCTGGGCCTGGTTCCCTTTGGTTATGCCGAGGGCATGCCCAGGATTTCTGTGAATCACCTAGTTCTAATCGCAGGCAAGCTTTACCCTGTGGTTGGGCGAGTTGCGATGGACCAGTTTGTGGTGGACCTTGGAAGTTCAGAGCCTGAGATCGGAACCGAAGTTGTCATCTTTGGCAATCCCCATAAGGGCGAACCCAGTGCAGAGGCACTCGGAGAGTCGGCAGGGACAATCAATTACGAGATCGTCACCCGCATTGGCGGCAGAGCGAACCGAAGTTATCTGGGCCGCTAATGCATTTGAAGATAAATACCTCCGAGGCTATGGAGGGGCTGGGAAGCAAGCTGGCTGGGCTGCTAAAGCTTGGTGATCTGGTATTGCTATCTGGCGAGCTCGGAGCGGGGAAGACAACCTTCACTCGCGGCCTCGGCGAAGCTCTTGGCGCGGAAGGCACAATCCAATCGCCCACCTTTGTGCTAGCTCGCGAGCACAGAATTGCCAGGGGCGGGAAGCTGGTACATGTCGATGCCTATCGGCTTGCAAGTGCAGTGGAGCTTGACGACCTAGACATTGACTTCGCCGGCTCAATAGTTGTTGTGGAATGGGCCAGGGACTTCCTTGATGGCTATGCAGAGAACTACCTAAGCGTCGAAATAGATCGAACCTCAGATGACGAGGTTCGAGAGGTGGTCCTCTCCGCAGCGGGTCCAAGGTGGGAGGGAGTAGACCTTGCTTCTCTCAATTGACACCTCTGCCGGCACCTCTGCGGCGCTGTTCGATGGCGAAAAGCTCTTATCCTCGGTCTTCTCTGACGACCCCTTTGGTCACGCCGAGAACATCGCAAAGGCAATTACAGAAGTTCTTTCACAGGCGAACGTGGCTGCAAACACGCTTGAAGAAATTGCTGTTGGCATCGGCCCTGCCCCTTATACCGGCCTGAGGGTGGGCATTGCCGCGGCAAAGGCCCTTTCGGGAGGGCTAGGTGTGAGTCTGCACGGTGTCATGGTGCTAGATGCGATTGCTTTTTCAAGAACAGAAGCTCGCTTGCTAGTTACAACCGATGCCAAGCGCGGTGAGCTGTTCGCAGCCGGTTACCTAAGTGGCAAGCGAGAGTTTGGTCCGAAGGTTATCGACCCATCAACCACCACTGAGTTTGTCGGGTATGAACACGTTTCTGAGTCAGCAGACGCAGAGAAAGTTGGACGCTACGCAGTCTGGGCTCTGAAAAACGGCGTAGACCTAGGCGAAACTCGTGCTATTTACCTACGCTCACCGGATGTCACCCCATCTCCGGGGAAGAGGGTGAGTGGCTGATGCAGCTTAGGACGCTTTCTATTGAGGATTTGCCTCAGGTCATGGACTTGGAGCGCAGACTGTTTCAAAATGAGGCTTGGCTCGAGCAGACCATGGCCACAGAGATCATCTCAGGCCAAACTCACTATGTTGGAGTATTTGACGTCTCGCTTCTCGGATACGCCGGGCTCAAGGTAAGTGGGCCCAGCTACTCAAGTGATGTCCAAACAATTGGCGTTGAACCAACGAGCCAAGGCAGAGGTATCGGGCGAACCCTCATGATCGAGCTGCTGGCTGTCGCGAAGAGGCAGGGGAGCGAGGAAGTCTTTTTGGAGGTCAAAGCTGGAAACGAGTCTGCAATAGCCCTTTATGTGAGCCTTGGGTTTGAGCAGATCAATGTCCGAAAGCGCTATTACCAGCCTTCTGGGGAAGACGCAATCGTGATGCGCATGCCAATTAGCCAACCTGTTGTCTTGGGCATTGAGTCAACCTGTGATGAGACCGGAGTCGGGATAGTTCGCGGCAACAGGCTGCTAGCTAATGCACTTCACTCCTCGATGGATGAACATGCAAAATATGGTGGAGTGGTTCCCGAGGTGGCTGCTAGGGCTCATCTCGAGGCATTCACTCCCACCCTCGAGGCGGCGCTCGCTGAAGCGGGCATTGGCTATCAAGACATAGATGCGATTGCAGTTGCGAATGGCCCCGGGCTCTCTGGTGCCCTGATGGTTGGCATTGGTGCTGCCAAAGGGCTAGCGGTTGCTCTAGACAAACCCCTCTACGCAGTGAATCACCTCGTCGGACATGTGGGAGCGGACGTTCTTGAGCGGGGTGCGGTTGAGGTCCCAACCATCGCCCTGCTGGTATCCGGTGGCCACACCTCGCTTCTGCTCGTTCGAGATCTACTCAACGACACCCAGCTGCTCGGTGAGACCATCGATGATGCGGCCGGTGAGGCCTTTGACAAGGTTGCTCGGGTTTTAGGTCTTCCATATCCAGGAGGCCCGCAGATCGACAAGATTGCGGCGGAGGGTGACCCGAGGGCAATTCGGTTCCCTAGGGGCCTGACGCTCCCCAAGGACCTGGAAAAGCACAAGTACAACTTCTCGTTCTCAGGGTTGAAGACGGCCGTGGCAAGACACGTGGAGAAGCTAGAGGATGCAGGTCAGGAGTATTCAAAACCGGACGTTGCGGCAAGCTTCCGCGAGGCCGTAATCGATGTACTTCTAACAAAGTCGATCTGGGCGTGCGAAGAGTTCGGTGTAAAGCGGCTTTTGCTCGGAGGTGGTGTGGTGGCAAACGCAAGGCTGCGTCAGGAGGCCGAGCGACGCTGCCAGGAAGCTGGTATTGAGCTAAGAATCCCTAGGTTCTCCCTCTGCACTGACAACGGGGCGATGATTGCAGCTTTAGGCTCTCAGCTGATCATGGACGGAAGAGAACCCAGCGGCTTAGATTTTGGCGCTGAGTCAACTCTCCCAGTGACGACGGTTCAGACCGCCTAGCGATCACTTGGAAGATTTTTGCAACTAAGGGTGTTTGCCTTTTCAGCACCTGTCGCCTCAGCTCCCCTGGACTCCAGCCGGGGGTCTGAGTTGTAACAAGAATGTTTTCCAATTCGTTGGGGGAGCCACCTAGCGGATTGGTTCGCAGACAAGTGCCTTACGGGCGCCGCCCACTTTGGTTGCTATCAGAGTGGCGGCGCCCGAACCTTTAAGCTTCAGCCGCTTTCTCATCAGCTGCGGGTCGATGTCCACTCCTCGTTTCTTGATTTCGAGAATCCCGATGCCGTGCTCGGACAGATAGCTTGAAATTGCCCTTTCCTCGAGAGGCAGTTCGGCTATGAACTTGTAGCCCCTTAGCCAGGGGCTTGTTCTCTTGCCACCAGTGAGATAGGCAATTCCCTGGGACAACAAGCCAAGACCCTGATCAGCCGCAAAAGCACCCAGGAGATGTGAGCGAATCAAGGCTGGATCCGGCTCATACACATACTCCTCAAGGGAGCTAACCTCAGCATCGAATTCTTCGCCAGTAAATTTGAGCTCAGTCTCACCATCAATCATCACGGCAAAGCGCTTTCCAAAATGCTGTGGGTGAGTGCTCCACTGGGAAAACTCAACGAGGTTGCCGCGGTGAGAAACCCAGGTTGCCTCAAGTCTGTCGGAGACCAGCTCGTGAGGAAGCGCAGGGGAGAGCTTGACTCCTCCAGGCACTGTAGATAACTGCTCGAACGCGAAGCTAATCGACGGAGAAAAATCGTCGGGGCGTAGCAGTTTCCGACTGCGACCCGTGGCTCCTAGGTCGCGCCTCGCGGGATCCAAAAAGACGCCTTCTGTTCTCACATCGAAGTCCTCGGCAGCTGATCTGTGGACTTCGGCGGAGGTAAAGCGTGCGAGGTTGTGGCTTGCAAACTTGGCGGTCACCTCTTCTTTTTCGACTGCCACAACCGCGCTCCCTGACTCTGCAAACGCAATGGAATCAACCCCAAGTCCGCAGCCAAGGTCGGTCACAGATCCGAGTGAGCTCAGTTTTCTTGCGTGGTATTTTGCGACATCAAATCTCGATGCCTGCTCCAGACCTTGCCTGTTTAGCAAAAGTGAGTCGGCTAAAGGCCCCAGCTTCTGCCTGGCGTTTTGGCGCAGTGCTACCTGGTTGACCACCTCGACGATTACCCCCGGGGCATGACCAGCCTTTCTTAGCTTGGCGTTTAGCGCGTCTGGGTCGATCTCGGGCGAGTAGGTCTGTTCGAGAAGGGCGAGCGCGTCATTAGAGGGAAATACGGCACTGTCGCTCACTGAATAAAACATAGTCGCTACACACCTAGCACTCACCTTGACTGAGTGCTAATAAGGGCCTAAAGTTTTATTTAGCACTCGGATACCGAGTCTGCTAATCCAAAATCTTTAGTAAAGAAGAGGTCAAAGTGTCGGTTTCTATCAAGCCACTCGAAGATCGTATTGTCGTTCGTCCACTTGAGGCGGAGCAGGTAACCGCCTCGGGTCTGGTGATCCCAGACACCGCCAAGGAAAAGCCTCAGGAGGCTGAGGTTGTTGCTGTCGGACCAGGTCGTTTCAGCGACGAGGGTGACCGCATCCCTGTCGACGTGAAGGTTGGCGACATGGTCGTCTTCTCCAAGTACGGCGGCACCGAGCTCAAGTACAACGGCGAGGAGTACCTAGTTCTCTCCGCAAGAGACGTACTTGCAATCATCGAGCGCTAAATAACTCAAGCGGGACGGCCCTTCCACTGGAGGGGCCGTCTTTCTTTTTGCCCCTAGGATTAGCGCGTGAAGAAGCGATCCGAGGGGGCAAAAGGACTAACGTTCGGAGTCTCCGCCTATCTCATATGGGGCTCATTTCCGCTGATCATCACAGCTGCGAGCTTTGCAAACCCCTTCGAGGTCGTGGTCTGGAGGGTGGTCTTTGGCTTCCTGTTCGCCGCGCTGCTGGTGACTTTGACGAGAACCTGGGCGCAGACTGTGGAGCTGGTCAAATCACCCAAGAAGCTTGGCTGGGTAGCGGTTGCTTCGCTCTTTATATTTATCAACTGGTCGGTCTACGTGGTCGCAGTTGCAACCAGCAATGTGTTGGAGACCTCTCTGGGTTATTTCATCAATCCCCTGGTAACGGTGCTTTTTGCAGTGGTATTTCTCAAGGAGAAACTACGTAAGGGGCAGTGGGTAGCTCTCGGCATCGGCTTAGTCGCTGTTGTTATTCTGACCTTCGACTACGGAAGACCTCCTTGGATAGCTTTGGCCTTGGCCATCAGCTTCGGCACCTACTCGCTTGCCAAAAACAGAGTTGGCGGGAAGATAAAAGCCCTCCAGAGCTTCACGATTGAGTCCGGTATTGTCCTGCCGTTTGCTTTGATTCAGCTGTGGATTGTCTCGATGTTTACCCCGATCATGATTTTTTCTGGGGTGTTTGAGGCTTCGGTTTTGATCTCCTTTGGAATTCTCACTGCGATACCACTGATTCTTTTTGGTGCTGCGGCTTCTCGCGTGAAGCTATCTACCATTGGCTTTATTCAATACCTGACGCCAATTCTGCAGTTCAGCGTTGGGTACTTTATCCTCGAGGAACCGATGCCGCCGGTTCGCTGGATTGGTTTCGCCCTGGTCTGGCTATCACTCGTCGTCCTCACAACTGATGCATTGAGGCGAAGAAAGCCAGACCTCCCGATTGCAGTTCAGGGCTAGGGATGAAATCTAATTGTTATTCAAATAGTTAATTCGACTATTGCAACGAAATCCGCAGTTTTTACATACATTTTCAGAGGAATACGAAGTTTTTATCGAAACTTTCAAGTAGTTCTGGATGGTTCTTGGCTGTTAACGCTTCCACTCGCCTGTGTTTCCTAGGGATTACGCGAGGCTTTCACTATGCTTTACCTAGCAATGCGGGCAATCGAGCCCGCATTCGCATTACAAATTGCAATTGCAAGGAGCAAGAATGACCGTATCGAACAACAGGTCGCGCTTCGTTAAGACCCTGTCCGCAGCTAGCGCACTAGCGCTGGGTGCTGTGGTTTTGACTGGCTGCGCCCCTGCCACCACTGCTGGCGGTTGTGAGCTCGGTTCAGAGCAGAGTGGAGACCTAACCCTAAAGCTAGGTTCCGCGCTACCTCTGACCGGTAACCTCGCATTCCTCGGCCCACCTGAGGAAGCTGGCGCTTACCTAGCCGTTGACGAGATCAACGCAGCTGGCAAGGGAATCACCATTGACTACACCCCAGGTGACTCAGGTGATACCGACAACAAGGCCTACGACACCGAAATCCCACGTCTGCTAAACGCTGGCGTTGAGGCTGTAGTAGGTGCCGCATCATCCGGTGTGTCACTGCAGTTCATTGACCGCCTGACCGCTGAGTGTGTAATTCACTTCTCACCAGCAAACACCTCCGCAGCATTCACCGACTACGAGGACAAGGGACTGTACTTCCGTACCGCTCCATCTGACGTTCTTCAGGGTGAGGTGCTTGGAAACCTAGTCGCCGAGGATGGACACCAGAGGATCTCTATGATCGTTCTGAACGACTCCTACGGTACCGGTCTAGCTGGCTTCGTAACTGAGGCCTTCGAGGCTGCAGGTGGAGAGGTTATCGCTGCACCTACCTACAACACCGGTGACACTAACTTCACCAGCCAGATCTCCGAGGCTCTCGCAGGCGACCCAGACGCTATCGTGCTGGTTACCTTCGACGAGGCAAAGACGATCGTTCCAGAGCTAACCAGCCAGTTCCCTGGCGAGAACCTCTACTTCGTAGACGGTAACCTCACCAACTACTCGGACGACTTTGCTCCAGGAACCCTAGAGGGCGCTAAGGGTACTTACCCAGGTGTTAACGAGAGCAAGATTGCAGACTTCGTCACCAAGATGAACGACGCATGGGTTGCTCGCGGAAACGCAGACCTCGAGCTGAACGCATACGGTCCTGAGACTTACGACGCAGTTGTGCTTCTAGCACTTGCTGCTCTTGAGGCTCGTAGCACCGAGGGTGCCAACATGGCTGAGAAGCTCCAGGAAGTTTCTGGTGGTTCCGGCAACGGCACCAAGTGCACCAGCTTCGCCGAGTGTGCTGACATCATCAACGACGGTGGAACCGCAGACTATGACGGTCCTTCCGGCGCTATTACCTTCAACGAGGTCGGAGACCCAACTGACGGTAACATCCTGATTCAGCAGTTCGACGGAAACAACGTTCCTTCCACCATCCGTGGATAGTAACTAGTTCTCTTCTAAAGAACAAGACAAATCCCCCCGGGTTCTCCCGGGGGGATTTCTCTTTGCACCAACAAATACGGGGTTGGTAACGCTATTTGCCTTTTCGGTATGTCACGTCCAGGGCGGCACCCAACGCAACACCAAGAGCAATCCATAAAGCGAGATTGTCTGTGGCGACGCCTATTGCTACTCCAACCCCAACCCCAACTCCAATGCCAGAGCCGGTTGGAATCTTTCGCTTAGGTGCCAAGCGTTCCTAGGTAAAGGCCAATGACCTGGGGGTCGTTGAGAAGCTCACGGCCGGTGCCAACAACGGCATCCTTACCCTGGTCTAGGACGTAGGCACGATCTGAAATCTGAAGGCAACGTCGAGCGTTCTGCTCAACCATGATGCAGGTAACTCCAGCCTTGTTGATGTCGGAGACCCTTAGAAATGCCTCGTCCTGTCTAACCGGGCTAAGACCTGCTGAAGGCTCGTCCAGCAGCAGAACAGTTGGGTCCATCATGAGCGCTCGGCTCATGGCAACCATCTGTCTTTCACCACCCGATAGCGAACCGGCACGTTGCTTCAGACGCTTACCCAGTTCCTCAAAGATTGAGATTACGAAGTCCAGTCTCTCGGAGTATTTCTCAGGCTCCTGGAAGGCACCCATCTGGAGATTCTCTTCGATGGTTAGCGACGGGAAAACATTGTTGTTCTGAGGGATAAAGCCAACACCCTTGGTGACAAGCTGGTTTGACTTGAGGCCCACAATTGACTCACCGTTTAGAGTGATCGAGCCCTCACGGACCTTTACCAGGCCGAAAATGGCTTTGAGCAGCGTTGACTTACCCGCTCCATTTGGGCCGATGATTCCAATTAGCTCACCCTTGTCCGCGTGGAAGTTGGTGCCATTGAGAATGTTTACGCCTGGGAGGTAACCGGCGACGAGGTCTTTGACCTCAATTACTGTCTCGCTCACTTGTCCTCCCCTTTGATGATGTTGATTCTGCCTGTAACCTCACCAAGATCTGTTTCCTGGTGGGCACCGAGGTAGGCATCGATAACGGCTTGCTCCTTCATCACGGACTCGGGTGGACCCTCGGCCACAACCTTGCCTTCTGCCATGACTACAACCCAGTCGGCAATGTGGCGAACCATGTGCATGTCGTGCTCAACGAACAGCACAGTCATACCTTCACCCTTGAGGCTAATAACGTGGTCGAGAAGAGATTGGGTAAGAGCTGGGTTCACTCCTGCCATTGGCTCGTCAAGCATGACTAGAGTCGGGTCGGTCATCAGAGCACGAGCCATCTCAAGAAGCTTGCGCTGCCCTCCCGAAAGGGATGCGGCAAAGTCACCCTTCTTTGTATCGAGCTTGAAGCGCTTGAGAAGCTCCATGGCCTTGACTTCGATGTCCTCGTCCTGCTTCTTCCAGAACCCTGGGAACAGGGCCCTAAAGATGCTTTCGCCGCTCTGGCCCTTGGCACCGAGCTTCATGTTCTCAATAACGGTCAACAGGCTCAGCGCCTTTGTCAGCTGGAAGGTGCGGACCTGACCCAGCTGAGCAACCTTGAATGACGGCACGCCCGATAGCGAGGTCCCCATGAAGGACCAGGTACCGGTGTCCGGGGTGTCAAAGCCGGTTAGCAGATTAAACAGCGTGGTCTTACCCGCACCATTTGGACCAATCAGAGCAGTGATTACTCCCGAGGGGATTTCGAGGTGCTCCACGTCGACCGCAGTGAGACCACCAAAGGTCTTTTTGACATGGTCGATGACGAGCATCGGATCTTTCTTCTTGCAGCCTGGGACTGCATCACCGATGTGAAGGCCGGTTGTCTTTTGTGGCTTCTCGTTACTTGACAAAGGTCAGCTCCCTCTTGTCTCCGAAGATGCCCTGTGGGCGATAAATCACTAGCAGCATCAGCCCTATACCGACGAGCACGAACCTCAGGGTTGAGGCCTGAGTTGTCGAAACAGGAAGGATGCCGGAAGTGGCAAGCTCTGGAAGTACGTTGGAGAGGAAAGCCTGGATGACCCAGAAGATAACCGCTCCAATTACTGGTCCAAAGATTGTGGCAGCGCCTCCGAGGAGGAGCGAGGTCCAGATGAAGAAGGTGAGCGAGGTTACATAAACTCCGGGGGAGATGTTCTGGGCCGCGGTGTAAATGATGCCACCGAGCGCTCCGAATACACCTCCAATTACCAAAGCCTGAAGCTTGTAGGCAAACACGTTCTTACCCAGCGACCTAACGGCTTCCTCGTCCTCTCGAATGCCTTTGATAACTCTGCCCCAAGGAGAGCGCATTAGGGCCCAGAGGAACCAGACAGCGACCGTAAGAACAATGAGCCCAAAGATCAGTACCCACAGCGTCTGCTCGTTATAGGTGAATGGACCGAACCCATAGGTTCCCTGAGGGATTGGGTTTGAGTTTTGGAATCCGGACCCGTCAGGTCTCGAGTTGAAGCCAAAGAGACCGTCTGCCGAACCTGTTACGTCTGTGAAGGCAGTGGTCAAGAACAACAGCCTTGCAATCTCTGCAGCAGCAATGGTTGCAATAGCTAGATAGTCACCGCGAAGCCTCAGCGTCGGAATTCCTAGAATGAGCGCAAACACGACTGAGCCTAGAACTCCCACGAGCATGCCTGCCCACCACGGCAACCCAAAAGTGAGTACCGAGATGGCGTAGCCGTAGCCACCGATGGCCATAAAGCCTGCGATACCGAAGTTCAGTAGCCCCGCGAAACCGAAGTGCATCGCAAGACCAAGCGCGGCAAGTGCGAAGGCGATCGTGGTCGGGGTTAGAAAACCCGCCAGAGTGTTATTGAGAATTGATCCCCAGTCCATGGTCTACCTCCTACCCAACTCTCTGTTTTCGGCCCAACAATCCCTGCGGTCTGACCAGCAGGACGACGATTAGAACGACCAGCGCTCCAACGTACTTAAGGTCGGCCGGGATCAATAGACCCGACATCTCAACGAGTACTCCAACAATCAGCGCACCTATGAGCGCGCCAAAAGCGGTGCCAAGGCCGCCCAGGGTGACGGCGGCAAAGATTAGAAGCAGGATCTGCGTTCCCATGTCCCACTTGATTCCAGGTCGGAAGTAGGCCCAGAGCACACCCGCTAGACCGGCCAGCGAGGCTGACATGATCCAGACGATTCTGATGACCTTGTCCACATCGATGCCCGAGGCTGCAGCAAGGTCTGGGTTATCTGAGATTGCCCTTGTTGCTTTGCCGGTCTTGGTCCTCAGCAGCCAGTAGGCGAAGGCAACGATCACCACGATGCTTAGTCCCATAGACATTAGGTCGGTGGAGCTAAGCGCAACTGCGCCAAATAAATTCATCTTTGGAGCGTCAAAGCCAGGGAGCTGCTCCGTGCCGCCACCAATCACGAACTGGATGACGTAGCGCATGGTCAGGGAGAGTCCGATGGAGACAATCATCAGCTGGACAATTCCGAGGCCTTTTTTCCTGAGCGGTCGCCAGAGCCCCGCGTCCAGTGACCACCCGAGGCCGGCCGAGAGGGCCACTGCGATTGGAATAGCGATAAAGAGAGGAAGCTGCAGCCCGACACCAAAAATCAGGGCCGCCACTGCTCCGAAGGTAACCATCTCGCCGTGAGAGAAGTTGGATAGTCCAGTTGTTCCGAACACCAGCGACACTCCAACAGCGGCAAGCCCCAGCATGAGTCCGAAGTTAATTCCGTAGATAAACCTTGAGACGATCTGATCAAAGATGGAGGTCTCGTTGCGTTCACCCTCGCCAATGAAGAAGTTCTTCGCAACTCGATCGGTGAGACCGAATTCGACCTCTTGAGTTGCACCTCCCTCGAGCACTGAAATGCCCTCTGGGAGGGTTGATTCATCCAGGGTTACGTTGTAGTTGCGCACCTCCGGAACGCCAATTGACCAGCGACCATCTGAGTCGGTGACGGTCTCCGCGGTGTATCCACCGCCATCAACCACAATCCGCACCCCCGCGATTGGCTCACCGTCAATCTTGACGTTGCCAAAGATTGTCGCCGAGTACTCCTCGCCAACGCTGTCTCCGAGCGCAGGTGCTGACACGCTGAGGCCACCGAACACGGCCAAGAGGGCGACGAGAATGATGCGCAATGCTCTGCGTCGAGTGTCATCCAAGAGGAACTTCACTTCTCCTCCAAATCCTTCCAGGCGCCTTCGCCTGGTCTATGTCCCCTGTGACGGGGTAGTACAAAACCATACCAGCGTAGTGGGTTTGATAAGTAGTCACCGGGAAGGCAACCCAAACCACCCTCGCCACCTAGCCCCTGCGCTGGGTAGGATTGAGGGTCTGAAGACTGCTGCGAGAGGTTATTTTGGAAAACCAAGACCCGTTTGCCCTAATCGGCCTCACCTATGACGACGTTCTGCTTCTTCCGGGGCAGTCCGATGTCATCCCCTCATCGGTTCAGACGGCTACCCAGGTCTCAAGAAATATCTCAATTAACATTCCGCTGATCTCCTCTGCGATGGACACCGTGACCGAGTCGAGAATGGCAATTGCCATGGCAAGACAGGGCGGCATGGGAATTCTCCACCGCAATCTATCTATTGACGATCAGGCCTCACAGGTTGACCTTGTGAAGCGCAGCGAGGCCGGGATGGTCTCGCATCCAGTAACCACCACCCCTTATGCCACCATCCAAGAGGTTGACGACATGTGCGGCAAGTTCAGAGTCTCCGGTCTTCCGGTGGTGGATGAGGACGACAAGCTCGTCGGTATTGTCACCAACCGCGACATGAGGTTTGTCCTCGAGGTGCAGCGCACCACGACGCTAGTGAAAGATGTGATGACCCCAATGCCACTAATTGTTGGCAAGGTCGGTATCAACCCAGACGAGGCCATGGCCCTACTGGCCCAACACAGAATCGAGAAGCTTCCGCTCGTTGATGCCGACGGCAGACTCAAGGGCCTGATAACTGTCAAAGACTTCGACAAGAGTGAGAAGTACCCGAACGCCTCAAAAGACGGAGCGGGCCGACTTTTGGTCGGAGCGGCTGTTGGTGTTGGCCCCGACGCTTGGGAAAGAGCAATGGCACTGATTGAGACCGGTGCTGACATGTTGGTTGTTGACACAGCTCACGGCCACAACAGCGGCGTGCTCGAAATGATCAAAAAGCTTAAGAGCGAACCAGTTGCAAAGCACGCAGACATTGTCGGCGGCAACATCGCAACCAGAGAAGGTGCCCAGGCGATTATTGATGCCGGTGCCGATGGCGTGAAGGTCGGAGTTGGGCCAGGCTCTATTTGCACAACCAGAGTGGTAGCCGGGGTTGGGGTTCCACAGGTAACCGCTGTGCACATGGCGGCTCAGGCAGCAAAGGCTGCCGGGATTCCGCTGATAGCAGACGGCGGGTTGCAGTACTCAGGAGACATTCCAAAGGCAATCGTCGCGGGAGCGAATTCGGTCATGCTCGGCTCGCTCCTCGCCGGAACCGACGAAGCTCCTGGAGACATCACTTATGTTGGCGGCAAGCAGTACAAGACCTATCGCGGCATGGGATCACTTGGAGCCATGCAGTCTCGAGGCCAGGCGCAGTCTTTTTCGAAGGACCGCTACTTCCAAGACGATGTGCTCCGAGAGGACAAGTTAGTTCCTGAGGGTGTGGAAGGCAGGGTCCCCTACCGCGGCACAGTCAGCTCGGTCGTTCACCAGCTAATAGGTGGCCTGAGGGCGTCGATGGGCTACGTAGGTGCCGGCAACATCGAAGAGCTGAAGGACAAAGGCAAGTTTGTGAGAATCACGGCGGCGGGTCTTAGGGAGTCACACCCGCACGATATCCAGATGACCATCGAGGCTCCCAACTACGGCACTCGTTAGGAGGCCTAGATGTCTGAAGTAGAAATAGGTAAGGCGAAGAGCGCCCGGGTTGGCTATGCATTTGATGATGTGGCAGTCATTCCAACCCGTCGAACCCGTGATCCCGAGGATGTTTCAACTGCTTGGACCATCGATGCATTCAAGTTTGAGCTTCCCGTTGTGGCAGCGCCTATGGATTCTGCCATGAGCCCTTCCACCGCAATTGCGCTTGGAAAAATGGGCGGGCTTGGCGTTTTGGACCTCGAAGGACTTTGGACTCGCTACGAGGATCCCACCCAGCAGCTGGCTGAGATTGCAAGTGCTAAAGATGAGGACGCGACCGCTGTTTTGCAGCGGGTCTACTCAAAGCCAATCCAGCCAGAGTTGATTTCCCAGCGGCTGGGAGAGATTCGCGATTCAGGTGTGACGGTGGCAGGTGCACTGAGTCCTCAGCGCACCGCCGAGTTTGCAGACATTGTTCTCAAGGCCGGAGTCGACATGTTCGTGATTCGCGGAAACACCGTTTCTGCGGAACACGTCTCAAAGCAGGTAGAGCCGCTCAACCTAAAAGAGTTCATATACAAATTGGACGTTCCGGTGATTGTTGGTGGTGCGGCCACCTACACCGCGGCTCTGCACCTAATGAGGACCGGGGCAGCCGGAGTGCTGGTTGGTTTTGGTGGTGGAGCCGCCGGAGCAACAAGAAACGTGCTCGGAATTCACGCTCCAATGGCCACGGCGGTTGCGGATGTGGCGGCTGCCAGACGCGACTACATGGATGAGTCAGGAGGTCGCTACGTCCACGTCATCGCAGATGGCGGCCTGGGAACCAGTGGCGATGTCGTAAAAGCTGTGGCATGTGGAGCTGATGCCGTCATGCTGGGAACCATGTTGGCTAGAGCTGCAGAGGCACCGGGAGCCGGATGGCACTGGGGCAGCGAGGCAGTAAACCAAAAGCTTCCTCGTGGCCAACGGGTATGGGTGGGGTCTCACGGTTCGCTAGAAAACATTTTGACCGGGCCGGCTGCATCCGCAAGCGGCACCGCAAACCTCATCGGGGCCCTCAAGAGGTCAATGGCCACGACTGGCTACTCCGACCTCAAGGAGTTCCAGCGGGTCGACGTCGTTCTTAACCCCTATGGGTAGATGAAGCCAAGCTTCTTCTCCGTTGCCCGCAGGCCTAAGTGGATTGCCGGGCTTTTAGTCGCATTTATGGTCGCCGGAACGTTCGCAGCTTTGATGCAGTGGCAGTTCTCTCGAACCTTTGTGGCAGTTGGGGTAGATATCGAGTTGGAGCCCGTTCCAATTTCAGAGCTGGCGGCACCACAGCGTTTGGCACCGGGAAGCTATGACCGCCTGGTTACAGCTGCCGTCTCGACAGATCCAGAGAATGTTTATGTAGTTTCTGATCGCCTTCAGGTCCAAGGCACTGAGCAAGTGCAGGGCTACTGGGTTGTGGCCAACAGCATTGAAAAGGAAACGGGAGCAAGTCTGACGCTTGCGCTTGGCTTTGCAACCGAGCTCGAAGAAGTAGTTGATATTCAGGTGCCTTTAGGCGAGTTTGAAATCGTGGGCTACTTAGAGCCAAGTGAACCGGTCAACGAATCGGAGGCGGGAACACTTGGTTCGGTAGCACTCTCGCAACTAGTAAACCTCTATGCCGATGAGGCTTTCGAGAGTTTCCCCGCCTACGTAATCGTTCAAGAGGGCATTGCTCTCGACATAGAGCGGATTTCAATCGGCATTCAAGATGAGACGGTCGAGATAAATTGGCTCACCGCCTTTTATGCCATCGAGTGGCTCCTGTTTGGGCTTGCCGCCTTTTATTTGTGGTGGAGGCTTGTAATGGACCAGGTAGCCAGGGAAACCAGTTAATAGAATCGTTATCTGAATTTGTGGGTTTTTGCCCGTTTTAGTTTCAATTGCCCGTTTGCAGTGCTACTTTCTTAGCAATTACTTGTAAACGGACAATTTCGGAGACTGACAAGGGTGTTAGCGGAAGAACGCAGACTAAAGCTTGCGGAGTGGACCAGAGAAGATGGCCGGCTCGATGCAAACGTGGCTGCGAACAAATTGGACGTGGCGGTAGAGACCGTTCGACGAGATCTAGATGTCCTTCAGCGCCGGGGCGCACTTCGCCGGGTTCACGGTGGTGCGATCGCCCTCGAGAGATTTGCTCGCGAATACACAATCCCCGAGAGGTACAACCGCAACCCCCAGCAGAAGCAGTCGGTTGCCGAAGTTGCCGCGGCTTACATTCCCGAAGAGGGCTGCATCTTTGTTGACGGCGGTACCACTACCGAGTGCCTGGAGCCTCACCTGCGCAACAAGCCCAAGCTAATGGTTGTTACCAACCACATCACTCTTGCTTCCAGGCTTGCCGACAGCACAACTCAGGTGACCATTCTGGGAGGACGCATTAGGCCTGCAACACTTTCTGCGGTGGGAGCAAAGACGGTTGCTGACCTACTTGACTTCAACGCGGTGGTTAGCTTTCTCGGTGTCAACGGCATCGGACTTGAAGGTGGCATGACCGCTTACGACACCGACGAGGCTCTAGTAAAGAAGACCATGATGTCCCGCTCTGTAGAGCGCATCCTGCTAGCTGACAGCAGCAAGTTTGGACCAACTTACCCCGCTCGTTTTGCAGATTTTGATCAGTTTGACCGCGTGGTCACAAATGTTGACGCTGACCCGACTTACGTCGAGGCGTTCAGTAAGGCAGGTGTTGAAGTTGCACTTGCCAATTAGATTTCCTCGGTTCCTTGCCGAAACCGTTGGAAAAAGGGAGATGTCACTGCTAGGGCGGGCCTCAAACCAAGCCACAGCAGCGACACCGCCCAATGAATACAACCCCCTAAAGGAAGGTAGTACCCATGGCTAATTTTATACCCGCGGGTGACGGCGGCCACACTGGCTGGCGTGCAGCGGCTCAAAAAATAGGTGGAAACCTAGCTGGAATGGTGATCCCGAACATCGGTGCGTTTATCGCATGGGGTCTTCTGACAGCACTGTTCATTCCAACTGGCTGGCTACCAAATGAGGAACTCTCCTCGATGGTCGGCCCAATGATCGTTAACTTGCTTCCAATCCTCATTGGTTACACCGGTGGTCGCATGGTTCATGGTCAGCGCGGTGCCGTTATCGGTTCTGTCGCAACCGTAGGTGTGATTGTCGGCGCTTCAATTCCAATGTTCCTAGGTGCCATGCTTATTGGTCCTCTAGCTGCATGGATCTTGAAGAAGATTGATGCCGTACTAGACCCAGTCACCCCTCCAGGATTCGAAATGCTCATCGGAAACTTCTCTCTGGGTATCTCGGGTCTCCTAATGGCCATCCTTGGTTTCGTAGGTATCGGACCGGTCGTTAACACCTTCTCCGACACTCTCGGCGCCGGTGTGAAGGCACTGGTTGACACAGGACTGCTGCCACTGGCATCAATCCTGATTGAGCCTGCAAAGATTCTGTTCCTCAACAACGCCATAAATTACGGTGTGCTCGCTCCACTTGGAGTCGCTCAGGTTGAAGAAGCTGGCAAGTCCATCATGTTCATGCTCGAGAGCAATCCAGGTCCAGGACTGGGAATCCTTGTTGCCGTCTGGCTAGCAGCAGGAAGCAAGGTTCTACGCGGAAGTGCTCCAGGCGCGATCGTGATTCACTTCTTGGGTGGAATCCACGAGATCTACTTCCCATACGTCCTAATGAAGCCGATTTTGGTTTTGGCTGCCATTGCAGGTGGTGCAACTGGTGTTGCAACCTTCCTAGTAACTGGCGTTGGCGTGGTGGCAACACCAGCCCCAGGCTCAATCTTCGCTTACCTAGCGGTTACCCCTCCAGGAAACCACTTTGGTGTGCTGCTGGGAATCCTCCTTTCGGCCACCGTCTCCTTCCTCGTCGCATTTGTGATCCTCAAAGCCTCCAAGGGTGGCGATGATGACCTCGAGGCCGCAAAGGCCAAGAGCAAGTCGATGAAGACCGGCGGTGCGGAGTAGTCCATGGCAAGCATTTCTGGAGCTGACGTCAAGCACGTAGTTGTTGCTTGCGAGGCTGGAATGGGTTCCTCGGTCATGGTTGCCAGAATGCTGGCCAAGCAGCTGAAGGCGAACGGCGTTGAGGTAACTCACTCCCCTGTGAATCAATTGGCTGACACCACGCATGACTTGGTGTTGGTACATCGTGGCCTCTCGCAGCGCGCGAAGCAGGCCGTTCCTGACTCACCTGTAATCATCTTTGACATGTTCCTGGGAGATATGCGTATCGCTCAGCTGGTCAATGAGATTCAGGAAGGTCACGAAATCAGCGATGACTGATCTGATTCAAAGGGCCGGAATCCGGTTAGATGTCACGGCCTCCTCATCAGAGGAGGCCGTGCGCATCTGCGGCCAGCTACTTCTAGAACTGGGCGCCATTGGCCCAGAGTATGCAGCTGCGATGTGGGATCGAGAGCAAAAGTTTTCCTCAGCAATCGGAATGGGATTTGCAATCCCTCACGGCACTGACGAATCTCGTGTTCACGTAATTTTCGACCAGCTGGTATTTCTGCGACTTGCATCACCTATCACCTGGGGTGACGAGGAAGTTCGCTGCGTGCTGGGAATAGCGTCAAGTGGCGACGGTCACGTCGAGATTCTTGGCAACCTAGCTGAACTAATTCAAGACGAGACCAAGCTTGAAGTGTTAGTGGCTTCTGGCAGTGCTGACCAGGTTCTCGAGCTGATTTTAGATGGCGGTGTGGCTTAGGCCACAGATTAAGAAAAGTAAGTATGAACCCCGAAAGACCAATAGCCGTACACTTTGGCGCCGGCAACATCGGCCGCGGCTTCATAGGTGCAGTCCTTCAGGACGCCGGCTATTTTGTGGTCTTTGCGGATGTAAACACAGGTCTTATTCATGCCCTCAATGAAAGAGGCAGTTATACCCTCACTGAGCTTGGAGCAGGCTCTCAAAGGAAGACCTACACCAACTATCGAGCCCTGCACTCTGTCGAGCAGCGATCTGAGCTAATCGGCCAGCTGGCAAGGGCCGAGATCATTACTGCGTCAGTTGGCGCAAACATTTTGCCCCTAATAGCCCCCGTCATTGCCGAGGGGCTTTCAGCGAGAACCCTCTCAAAGCCAGCTGTGGTGATGGCTTGCGAAAATGCAATCAATGCAACGGACATTCTGAGATCCGAGATTCGTACAGTTGAAAACCTTGATTCGGTCGCGGTGTTTGCCAACACGGCTGTCGACCGTATCGTCCCAATTCAACGTGACGGTTCAGAGCCGGACGTTGCCGTCGAGGCGTTCTGTGAATGGGTCATTGACTCAAGTAACCTCTCCAGCATCAAGCTCGAGATTCCTTCAGCTACATTCGTCGACAGGCTTGAGCCCTTTATCGAGCGAAAGCTCTTCACTGTTAACACATCTCACCTCTCCGCCGCCTATTTGGGCCAGCAGGCTGGCCACGCAACGGTTGTTTTGGCACTCAATGACCCCGCGGTGATGAAGAAGACAAAGGCTGTTTTAGAGGAGACGTCAAAGGTGCTGGTGCGCAAACACAACTTCGATCCCGCAGCACACAGTAGATATGTAAAAAAGACTCTAAAGCGCATCACGAGCCCCGCAATAGATGACCAGGTCGAGCGGGTGGGTCGTGATCCCATTAGAAAGCTCTCACGGCTCGAGAGGCTGATTGGCCCTGCGGCTCAGTTCGCAGAGCACTACGGTCGCCCTGAGCACCTGCTCGATGTGGTCTCGGCAGCTCTAGCCTTTGAAAACGATGACGACCCGGAAGTAGCAAGGCTGCAACTTCTACTCACCAGCCTCTCAACCTCGGAGTTTGCCCAAGAGGTGTGCGGGATCTCAGCCTCCCACCCGCTTTCGGAGTATTTAGTCGAGACAATCGACAATCACAAACGTCAGGTGGCTCGTCAGGGCCTTCTGGGGTAACTTCAAAGATTAATTGCTAGCATCCTGAGGGACTGTAAGGAGAAAGAATGTCAACCGTCACCGCCACTGTCACAATTGAAGATCCGATCGGCTTTCACGCAAGGCCCGCAGGTCAGATCGTGAAGCTTGTGAAAGAGTCTGGTCTTGAAATCAGGATGGGCAAGGTCGGCGGGAACTTGGTCAAGGCCAACTCTCCACTCGGTCTAATGGCCATGAAAGGCAAGACGGGTGAAGAGCTAACTGTCGAGGTTGACACCGAAGACGAGGCTCAGGCACAAGCCATAATCGACCAGATTCAGCAGTTTCTAAAAGGCTAGTTTTGACTCAACAGGTCCTCTCAGGCCTCGGCGTTGGGCTCGAGGCGGTAACCGCGGAGGTCTTTCGCGTCCGTCAGGCTACGCCTCTTCCAATTCCTGCAAAGCATTCGGGCGATCTCGTTGCCGAGCAGGCCAAGCTGCGCTCAGCAGTTGATCAGGTCGCAAGCGATCTAGAGAGCCTTGCCGAGAAGGCGGGTGAGACATCAGCTGAGATCTTCGAGGCACTAGGAATGATCCTTTTGGATGAAAGCCTCTTTGACGCAGCCGTTGCCCAGCTTGATGATGGCTGGGAGGCCGGCACGGCTTTTGTGAATGCTATGGAGACTTTCGCTGAGCTACTCTCCGGTGACCCCACCTTCGAAGAGCGCATTGCAGATATTCGAGACCTTGCAAAAAGGGTTGCCGCAAGTATTCACGGCATTTCCCTGGGGTTAGACCTTCCAGAGACCGGAAAGTTCGTGATTGTTGGAGAAGACTTCTCTCCCGCAGATACCGCTCAGTTCACTCCTGCGGTGGTGGGAGTAATTACGATCCAGGGCGGCCCTACCTCTCACACCGCCATCATCTGCCGCTCAAAGTCGATTCCTGCAGTTGTGTCCTGCTCAGGTGCAAAGGAACTGACAAATGGTCAAAAAGTTCTGGTCGATCCGGTGGGTGACAGGGTTGTAATTGGTGGAACTGAAGCCGATGCGACCAAGGCGATCAGCTTTGTTGCCAAGTCCCGAGAGCCTGTTATTCCAGTTCGCTCGAACATTGGCTCGCTTGAAGATGCCGTTGCTGCCGCTGCAACCGCTGCCGAGGGTGTTGGATTATTCCGCACAGAGCTTTTATATCTCTCCGCCACAACGGAGCCAGCCCGCGATACGCAAATAAAGTCCTACACCGAGATTCTCGCTGCCTGCCCTGAGGGGCCGATTGTTGTGAGGACGATTGATGCCGGAAGTGACAAGCCCGTTCCGTTTCTGAAGATGCCAGATGAGGAGAATCCTGCTCTGGGAGTTCGCGGATTCAGGCTTGTCGCCGAGCACAGGGAGTTCATTGTTTCGCAGCTCGAGGCTTTGGAAGAGGCACGCAAGGCCTCTGGTCGCGAGGTCTGGGTTATGGCTCCGATGGTTGCGACGGCCGCCGAGGCCAAAGAGTTCGCCTCGCTTGCCAAGGCCGCAGGTCAGTTCAAGGTTGGGATCATGGTGGAGACACCTTCGATTGTTTATGAGATTTCAAAGCTCAAGGGAGTAGTTGATTTCATCTCTGTTGGTACCAACGACCTCTCCCAATACCTCTTCGCCTCTGACCGCATGAACCCAAACCTAGGTGCGATGTTGAACCCTTGGCAGCCCGCACTGATTGCGTCTTTGAACCAAATTGCCATCGAGTCCAAGAAGGCCGGTATTTACTCGGGAGTTTGTGGGGAAAGCGGCTCTGACCCAGCCTTTGCCGTTGTGTTAGCGGGTATGGGCTACGACTCGGTCTCCTCCTCCAGGTCCCAGGTAGGTGCGGTCAGGACGGCACTATCTTCGGTTACCCATGACGAAGCACGTGAAGTCTTTGAGGCCGCGATTTCCGGTAACGACAGCGACGAGGCCAAGTCACTTGCACTCGCCAAATTGGGTGAAATCGCTAAGTAGACTTAGGGCATGTCTACCCCTTCACCGAGCCAGATTCCTGCCATTTACTCGGTGCTGAAGTTCTACAAAGTCTCCTCTTACGTAACCGGTGTCTTCCTGCTGCTGTTGATGGTTACCTGGGGCATCAGACGGCTTCCGTTTTTAGGTTATGACCTGTGGATGTTTGGTCCGAACGGGCTTATTTCTTTTGAAAGCTACGGCATTGATGGCGAGGGACTGCCAGAGGTCGGTTTGAACCTGACGGTTTTGATCTTGATAGTTCACGGCTGGCTTTATGTCGTGTATTTGCTGGCTGATTTCAGGCTTTGGACCCTTATGCGCTGGCCATTTACAAGGTTCCTAATAATCGGAGCTGGCGGTGTCGTGCCATTTTTGAGCTTCTACACCGAGGCCAAGTACGAAAAGCTGGCTCAAGAGCAGCTCAGAGAACTAGAGGCCAAATGAAGCCAGTATTAGTTGTCGACTTCGGCGCTCAGTACGCTCAGCTGATCGCCCGCAGAGTTCGGGAAGCAAACGTCTATTCAGAGATCGTTCCGCACAACATTTCTGCATCAGAGGTCGCCGACATGGCTCCCGCAGCCATCATTCTCTCCGGAGGACCCTCAAGCGTCTACGAGGAAAACTCACCCAGGCTCGATGCAGAAATTCTTGAGCTCGGCATACCCGTCTTGGGCATTTGCTACGGCTTTCAGGTTCTCGCCCAAGCCCTGGGCGGAAGGGTCGATAAGACCGGAAAGAGAGAATACGGGGCAACAGACCTCAAGCTGAGCTCTGGAGGTACTTTGCTTGCCTCCCAGCCTGAGCTTCAAGTGTGCTGGATGAGCCACGGTGATCAGGTTATGGAGGCCCCTAGCGGTTTCGAGGTGCTTGCCTCAACCGCCACGACACCGGTTGCTGCCTTCGAGAATCTAGACAGGAGAATCTTCGGTGTCCAGTGGCACCCAGAGGTCAAGCACTCCGAGCAGGGCCAGCAGGTTTTGAAGAATTTTCTCTACGAGGGTGCGGGCATTGAGCCCAGCTGGAACTCAGGCAATGTAATCGCAGAGCAGGTTGAGAAGATTCGTGCCCAGGTCGGCAGCGCAAGGGTGATTTGCGGTTTGTCAGGGGGAGTCGACTCAGCCGTTGCAGCAGCGCTTGTCCATCGCGCAGTTGGAGATCAGCTGACCGCCGTGTTCGTCGATCATGGCCTGCTGCGCAAAGGAGAGGCAGAGCAGGTCGAGCGTGACTATGTTGCCGCCACGGGAATTAAGCTTGTTGTTGTAGACGCCGAGGAGAAGTTTCTCGGAGCACTCAGCGGAGTTAGTGATCCCGAACAAAAGCGCAAGATCATCGGTAGGGAGTTCATCAGGACCTTCGAAGAGGCGGAGCGCAAGCTCGTCGCCGAGGCCATTGACGACAACCAGCCAATCAAATTTTTGGTTCAGGGAACCCTCTACCCGGACGTTGTCGAATCCGGTGGTGGAGTAACTGCCGGCATCAAGTCCCACCACAACGTTGGAGGACTTCCAGATGACCTCGACTTTGAACTGGTGGAACCCTTGCGGACCTTGTTCAAGGACGAGGTCAGGGCAATAGGTGCTGAGCTTGGCCTCCCAGCAGAGATTGTGCAGCGTCATCCATTCCCAGGGCCAGGGCTCGGCATACGAATTGTTGGAGAGGTCACCAAGGAGCGACTTGACCTGCTGCGCGATGCAGATGCGATTGTGCGGGAAGAGCTGACGGCTGCGGGCAAGGACGGGGAGATCTGGCAGTGCCCAGTAGTTCTGTTGGCGGATGTTAGATCTGTTGGCGTGCAGGGTGATGGCCGCAGCTATGGACACCCAATCGTGTTGCGCCCGGTCTCCTCAGAGGATGCGATGACCGCAGACTGGTCGAGGCTGCCCTTCGAGCTATTGGCAAAGATCTCGAACAGAATCACCAACGAGGTTGAGGGTGTGAACCGAGTTGTCTTGGATGTCACCTCGAAGCCGCCTGGCACGATCGAGTGGGAGTAGCAGTGGAGGTCTTCGGGCACCGCGGTGCTTGCGGCTACCTGCCTGAGAACACCATGGAGTCTTTCGAGCACGCCTTCGAGTTAGGCGCTGCCGCAATTGAATTCGACGTTGTAATGACTCAAGACGGGGTCCCCGTAATTCGTCACGATCGCGATCTAACACACACAACCGACATCCAAAAGCACAGTTTTCTAAGCAACATGGTTGACGAGTTGAAGTCCGAGGACGTTGCACAACTCAGGGCCATAGAGAGATATCCCGATGGTCGCCAGGAGTCTGCAAGTCACGATGGTAAGTACCACATCCCCACCCTGCGTGAGGTTGTCAATCACCCCAGCTTTGATGGCCGCCACCTCATAATTGAGCTCAAATATGGCAAGCACTTCTTTGATGCCGGGCTTGACTCGGTTCAGGCACTAAAACAAGTTCTTGACGAGGCAGACCTCGCTGAGCGCGGGGTTAGGGTCACTATCGAGTGCTTTGAGTTTGGTGTTCTGCGCAGAGCCAAAGAGACGATTGGCAATCGGGTCCAGTATGTCTTTCTTTCAGCTCCAGACATGGTGCCAGAGGGCTACAGCGCACTCGAGGACGAGCTCCTCGAGGAGATTGCCGAAAACTTTGATGGAGTCTCGGTAGCTATACCCATGGTGCTGCAGGGTGACCTGGTCGCAAGAGCCAAGTCCAAGGGGCTCTACATCTTTACCTACACCGCGCGAACTGAGACCGCCGAGGGCGAGTGGGGAGCTTGGTTCGAAAGGCTAATTTCAACTGGGGTGGATGGTATCTTTACCGACCAGCCTGACCTGCTAGCCGAAGTTGTAGCTGCCCTGCCCTAGGCTACGCAAGATGTCCAGGGTTCCAGCCGAAATCGATCCACTGCTTGAGTGGCTCAACCCCGAGCAGCGCAAGGCTGTCCTCTATAGGGGCAGTGCGCTTTTGATTGTGGCGGGTGCAGGCTCTGGTAAAACCAGAGTCCTCACTCACCGCATTGCCCACCTGCTGGCAACCAAAGAGCTGTGGCCCTCTCAAATACTCTCCATAACCTTCACCAATAAGGCTGCTGCCGAGATGCGGGAGCGGGTGGAGTCGCTCATCGGTCAATCTGCCGAGGGAATGTGGATAAGGACCTTCCACTCTGCCTGCCTGCAGATTCTCAGGCGAGAGGCCGAGCGGCTTGGCCACGATTCCAATTTCACTGTCTATGACTCTGGGGACACCAGGGCCCTGCTTCGCAGACTATTGCGCGAGGCCGGGGCGGAGGATGCCGACATCAAGCCCCAGCAGGCTGCTGCGATGATCTCAAACGCTAAGAACGAGCTCAAGGATGCCGAGGATTTTGCTAGGAACGCAGATCGCTCAAACCCCAGGCAGCGAATCGTCGCCGAGGTATTCCAGGCATACACCCAAGAGCTCAAGCGAAACAACGCCTTTGACTTCGATGATCTGATCGCGGAGTCGGTGAACCTGCTGAGAGCATTTCCCGAGGTTCGAGCGAGGTATCAAAAGAAGTTCCGCCATGTCCTAATTGACGAGTACCAGGACACTAACCATGCGCAATACGCCCTAATCCGGGAGTTCACAAGGCCACTTCCCCCCGAGCACCAGCTCGTGAACGAGGAAACAGGTGAGGTTATGCCGCCCGCGGATCTGACTGTGGTGGGAGATAGTGACCAGTCCATTTATGCCTTCCGAGGTGCGGACATCAGAAACATCACAGAGTTTGAGCGAGACTTTCCGGGAGCCGAGACGATACTTTTGGAGCAGAACTATCGCTCCACTCAAAACATCCTCTCGGCCGCAAATGCCGTCATCTCCCAGAACCCCTATCGTCCGCCCAAGAACCTTTGGACCGACAGTGGAGCGGGCGACAAAGTGACCCTCTTCACCGGATACGACGAACGCAACGAGGCAGCATTTGTCGTTGACCAGGTCAAGGAGCTGCACGAGAGCGGCACCAACTATCGCGACATGGCGGTCCTCTACAGAGTCAATGCCCTTACGCTCTCACTCGAGAACGAGCTAAAGGTTCAACGCGTCCCCTACGCAGTAATCGGTGGCCTTAAGTTCTTCGAGCGCAAGGAGATCAAGGACGCCCTTGCCTACCTAGCAGCGATCTCAAACGCTAGAGATGACGAGGCGGTTAGGCGCATTATCAATGTTCCGGCCCGCGGTATCGGTGACAAGACAGAGGCCAAGATCTCGCAGTTCGCAAGATCAAATGAGATCTCTATCAGGCAGGCCCTTATGCGCTCTCAGGAGCTGGCTCTAGGGCCAAAGCTCACCGGAGCAATCGACGAATTTGGCAAATTACTAAATGAGCTAGATGCCATGAGCGCAACTGATGGTCCTGCAGATGTTCTTAAGCAGGCGCTTATCAAGAGTGGTTATCGCTCCGAACTTGAGATCAGTCGTGATCCTCAGGATGAAGCAAGACTTGAAAACCTCGATGCACTCCTGGGTCAGCTCTACGAGTGGCAGGCCAAGTTTCCCGAGGGAACTCTCTCGGACTACCTGGCTGAGGTTACCCTTGCGGCCGCGGCAGATGAGATCGTCGATGATTCTGGAAACCTATCCCTGATGACCCTCCATACCGCCAAGGGACTGGAGTTTGATCAGGTATTCATGATTGGCATCGAGCAGGGCACTCTGCCTCACGTCAGGGCTTTTGATGAGCCGGGAGGACTTCAGGAGGAGCGAAGGTTGATGTATGTCGGGATGACTAGGGCCAAGAAAAAGCTCACCCTCTCCCATGCCCTGCAGCGCACAGTATTTGGCTCGACCGCATCCATGGCACCCTCGAGCTTTCTTTCTGACATCCCCCCTGAGCTTCTAGAGAATGTTGGCACCGAACGCTCTATAGCTGCAACGGCGCCTCGGCCGAGCAAGTGGGAGGGAGCAATTACCGCCAGCTCCATCCGGGACAATAAAGACCTTGAGCTAGCTCTGAACGATCGCATAAATCACGAGAGCTTCGGTGATGGCACCGTGGTTGGAGTTACCGGCACTCCACCCAAGCAAACGGCAGAGGTCTCCTTCGATACGGGGGTAACCAAGCGGTTACTTGTGAAAATGGCACCAATTACCAAGCTTTAGCGGGCTCTGACCAATAGCGGTTCGCTAGACTTAGCGGGTTGTCCGCTCTCACAGGAAACGAATTTCACCGTGGATTTATTTGAATATCAAGCACGCGACCTATTTGAGGCCTACGGGGTCCCCGTATTAGCCGGTCGTATTGCAGACACCCCAGAAGAGGCTGAGCAGGCTGCTAAGGAAATTGGCGGAACTGTGGTCATTAAGGCACAGGTCAAGACTGGCGGCCGTGGCAAGGCAGGTGGTGTGAAGCTTGCTCACAACCCACAAGAGGCCAGAGAGCGTGCCGAGGAGATTCTTGGGCTAGACATTAAGGGCCACGTCGTAAAGCGCGTGATGATTGCCCAGGGTGCGCAGATTGACAAAGAGTTCTACTTCTCAGTTTTGCTGGACCGATCCAACCGCACCTTCCTCTCGCTCTGCAGCGTTGAAGGTGGCGTAGAGATTGAGCAGCTTGCAGTCGAGCGCCCAGATGCCCTGGCAAAGGTCCCAATTTCGGCAGTATCGGGCATCGACAAGGCCAAGGCTCTCGAGATTGCGAAGCAGGCAAACTTCCCGGCAGAGCTTCAGGACAAGGTTTCCGATGTCTTCGTGAAGCTCTATGAGGTCTTCAAGAAAGAGGACGCGACCCTGGTTGAGGTCAATCCGTTGGTTTTGACCAAGGATGGCGACATCATTGCCCTTGACGGCAAGGTTTCGCTCGATGACAACGCGGAGTTCCGCCATGAGCGTGAAGAGATGGAACGCGACCAGCTCGATCCCCTAGAGGCCAAGGCCCAGGCCCTCGACCTCAACTACGTCAAGCTTGATGGTGAGGTCGGAATCATCGGCAATGGCGCTGGTCTCGTGATGTCAACTCTCGATGTCGTTGCCTACGCAGGTGAGCGTCACGGAAGCGTGAAGCCAGCGAACTTCCTTGATATAGGAGGCGGCGCTTCGGCAGAGGTGATGGCGGCAGGTCTCGACGTGATTTTGAACGACCCCCAGGTCAAGAGCGTGTTTGTGAACGTTTTCGGTGGCATCACTGCCTGTGACGCTGTCGCAAACGGAATTGTTGGAGCTTTGAATACTCTGGGAGATAAAGCCTCCAAGCCTCTTGTCGTGAGACTTGACGGCAACAACGTCGACCAGGGCCGAGCAATCTTGGCCGACTACGCGCACCCTCTGGTCACTCTGGCCGAGACCATGGATGGCGGTGCCGACGAGGCCGCGAAGCTGGCGAACAGGTAAGGGACAGACAATGGCAATTTATCTAGACTCCAACTCCAAGATCATCGTCCAGGGCATGACCGGTGCCGAGGGCATGAAGCACACTCAGCGCATGCTCGCAGGGGGCAGCAACATCGTTGGCGGTGTAAACCCCCGAAAGGCCGGCGAGAGCGTCGATGTCGAGGGTAGGTCGCTTCCGGTATTTGGTTCTGTGGCGGAGGCCATGGAAAAAACCGGAGCAAATGTCTCGGTGATCTTTGTTCCACCAGCCTTTGCGAAAGCTGCCATCATCGAGGCCATCGATGCCGAGATTCCCCTGGCTGTTGCGATCACCGAGGGTATTCCGGTGCACGACTCCGCAGCGGCTTGGGCATACAACGTCGAAAAAGGCAAAAAGACCAGGTTGATTGGGCCAAACTGCCCGGGAATCATCTCTCCTGAGCAGTCAAATGCAGGTATTACCCCATCGAACATCACGGGTCGTGGTCCGATTGGACTTGTTTCCAAGAGCGGCACCCTGACCTACCAGATGATGTTTGAGCTGCGGGATATTGGGTTTTCAACGGCCATCGGTATTGGTGGAGACCCCGTGATTGGCACCACTCACATCGATGCCCTGGAGGCGTTCGAAAAGGACCCAGAGACTAAGGCAATCGTTCTGATCGGCGAGATTGGCGGCGACTCCGAAGAGAAAGCTGCGGAGTACATCTCCAAAAACGTCAGTAAGCCGGTCGTCGCCTATGTAGCGGGCTTCACCGCCCCTGAGGGTAAGACCATGGGCCATGCTGGCGCTATTGTTTCTGGCTCAGCCGGAACCGCGCAGGCCAAGAAAGAGGCCTTCGAGGCAGTGGGTGTAAAGGTGGGCAAGACCCCCTCGGAGACTGCCGAACTGATGCGGGAAATAGTAAGCAAGCTGTAGTTCGGTGAACCGGGGGCTTAGCTTTGCGATTGCGGCGCTTCAAGCGCTCATCATCATCGCCTCGGTTGTAGGCCTAATAGTTGCTCCCCTGACACTCGCCTGGTTCATAGAGGGTGACGGCACCGTTGATTGGATAGTTGCCCTGCAGGTTGCAGGTCATGCATTCTTGCTTGCCTGTGGTGTTCCACTGCACTTTTCGGCTGGCGAGCTGGTTGGCATTGCGTTTCCAGCCTTCACCCTGAGCGTCTTGCCACTGGGACTCACTCTGCTGATGGCTCTCATGGCAATCCGAATTGGTTACCGCCTAAGCGCCGCATCTTCTCTATGGCCTGCTTGGCTGGGTGGCGCGGCCGCCTTTGGCGGCATCTCCTACGGGCTGAGCCTGGTGATCCAGACAGAAGCAGTTGTGATGGGAGAGTGGGGTCCGCTGTTTATCCCAGCCGCATTCTTTGGCGGACTCCTATTTATCGCCTCCATCTCGGGAAGGCGTTTTGAGCTCTTTGAGGGAGCCAATGGCCCAGAGGCGAGGGAGCGGGTGATCCTCAGGAGTATTGCCAGCTCTGCATTTGAAAAGCTTCACTGGTCTATAAAGACCGTGCTTCCTCCAGCCACACGAATCGGTGTCTCGGTGATTGCCACCCTGCTGCTTGCCAGCTCGCTGATGATTGCTCTTGCGCTCGGCTTTGGCTGGATAGAGGTGCTGCGGCTCTATCAGGGCCTTGGCCTGAGCCTATTTGGCGGGTTGATGCTAACCATTGGCCAGTTAGCGATACTTCCTAATTTGATTGCCTTTGGAGCCAGCTGGATTTCGGGAGTTGGCTTTGCAATCGGTGAGGGAAGCTACGTGTCACCGCTTGCCACTCAGCTCGGGCCGCTTCCGGCGATGCCTGTCTTTGCAGCTATCCCAACCGGAGGTTTCGAACGCGGGATATTGTTCGCACTGGTGCCGGTGTTGGCTGCGTTTTTTGCCACCGTGCTCTCGCGAAAGTTTTCGGATGGACTTAGGTGGGAGTACGCGACTCGATTTGGCGCGGCAAGCGCTTTGGCAATAGTCGCCGCAACCGTTGCGGGAGCTTTGGCTTTGCTGTTGGCGCTGGTGGCCAGTGGCAGTTTTGGTCCTGGGCGTTTCTCTTGGGTTGGCATTGATGCTCTCGTATTTGCCGGCGTCATATTTGTTCAGGTCTTGATTCCAACTCTCCTGGCTGCGCTGGTTGTGGTGCGGCCCTACACCAGCGCAGACGAGCGAAAGTAGACTTTGGCCGTGCTCTCGATAGTTGTTCTCATTTCCGGAACAGGTTCCAACCTCAAGTCTCTCCTAGAGGCCTGTGACAACCCGCTTTATCCCGCAAAAGTGTTGGCTGTTGGTGCCGATAGAGCGGCTGAGGGCCTTGAGCATGCCGAGTTATTCGATAAAACAACCTTTGTGGTCCAGCCCGGAAGTTTCTCCTCAAAGGACGAGTGGGCTGAGGTTCTAGCCAGCAACATCGACATCCACCAACCTGACCTGATTGTTCTTGCTGGATTTATGCGAGTGCTTCCAAGGGATTTTGTCGACAGGTACTACCCAAGGATTATCAACCTCCACCCATCTTTGTTGCCAAAGTTCCCTGGTGCTCATGCGGTTCGCGATGCCCTTGCCGCCGGAGCTGACGAAACCGGTAGCACTATCCACATAGTTGATGCCGGTGTCGACACGGGGCCGATTATTGCCCAGCAGAGCATGGCAATTGCACCTGGCATCGGAGAGCATGAACTGCACGAGCAGATCAAAAAAATTGAAAAGCAGCAGCTTGTGAAGACGATTGAGTCAATTGCAAATGGTGATATCAAGCTTGAGGAGATAGCGGCATGAGGGACAAGGTAGCGATAAAGCGGGCGCTGATCTCGGTTTCCGACAAGAACGGATTAATTGAACTTGCGACCGCTCTTTCCAGTGCTGGGGTGGCAATCGTGTCTACCGGCTCAACAGCCAAGCAGATTGCAGCAGCTGGAATCGCTGTGAGCGAGGTGAGCGATGTCACGGGATTTCCCGAGTCGCTGGATGGCAGGGTCAAGACCCTTCACCCCTCTATTCATGGAGGCCTCCTGGCAGACCTAAGGCTGGACTCGCACGTTGAGCAGCTTGAGAGTCTTGGAATTGAACCTTTTGAGCTTGTTGTGGTGAACCTGTATCCATTTGTCGAGACGGTCACTTCGGGTGCGGGCTTCGAGGAGAGTGTTGAGCAAATCGACATTGGTGGGCCGGCAATGGTTAGAGCAAGCGCAAAAAACCACGCGAACGTGGCAATCGTTGTCAGCCCCGAGCGCTACACAGCAATCATTGATGCAATCGAAGACGGCGGCACAAATCTTGAGCTGCGAAAGCAGCTTGCACTTGAGGCATTTAGCCACACCGCGGACTACGACTCGGCCGTCTCCTCATGGCTAGCCGGGCAGCTTGGCTCTGAGCGGCTCTCGCTTGGCTTTACCAAGAGTGGTGACCTTCGCTACGGAGAGAACTCTCATCAGGCAGCATCATTGTTCGTTCACGGCAATTCGGGTGTGGCGAGTGCGAAGCTGCTTGGGGGCAAGGAGATGTCCTACAACAACTTCGTGGACATCGATGCTGCAGTCAGAGCGGCCTATGACTTTGCTGAGCCTGCGGTTGCAATCATCAAGCACGCTAACCCCTGCGGAGTGGCGATTGCCGAGCCGGGATCGAAAGATCCCATAGCCTCTGCCTTCAAGCGCGCCCACCTCACCGATCCAGTGTCAGCGTTTGGTGGCGTTGTGGCAGCAAACCGCGAGGTCACAGCAGAATTCGCATCCGCTCTTTCTGAGGTATTCACCGAGGTGCTAGCCGCACCTGGCTTCAGTCCCGAGGCACTCGAAATTCTCTCCAAGAAAAAGAACCTGCGAATTCTTGAGCTTTCGGGCGACTACGAGCTCCCAAATCGTGAGATTAGGCAGATCTCTGGAGGTCTGCTGGTGCAAGAGCCAGATAGCTTTGCGAGCCTGGATGTTTCGAATTGGAAGCTGGTCTCAGGAGAACCAGCGCCTGCGGAACTCCTTGCAGACCTAGAGTTTGCGTGGCGGGCAGTTCGAGCGGTCAAGTCCAATGCCATTTTGTTGGCCAAGGATCTTGCTGCAGTCGGCATTGGGATGGGCCAGGTGAACAGGCTCGATTCCTGCCAGCTCGCGATTCAGCGTGCCGGGGATCGGGCAGCGGGATCGGTTGCAGCATCAGATGCCTTCTTCCCCTTTGCAGATGGCTTGGAGGTTCTTATCGCTGGTGGTATCTCAGCGGTCGTGCAGCCGGGCGGAAGTGTGCGGGACGAAGAAGTAATCCAGGCGGCTGAAAAAGCCGGCATCACAATGTATTTCACTGGGGAGCGACACTTCTACCACTAGGAATCTCCCGGGCCTGCAGTCTGTTAGCCTGTAAGGCTGCCTAGGGTGGCGGAAGAGATAAATGCAAAATTCCGAAGCGGGAACTCTCAAGGTTCTCTTGCGGCTTGTGCCGTTTGCCAAAAAGGCCATACCCAGATTGATTCTTGGAATGTTGGCCGGCATCGCAGCCCATATGTTTGCACTGGCTATCCCGCAGCTGCTGCAGGACCTTGTGAACTCTTTGGTTGCAGGCGGCCTTGACGCGCTCTTACCGGCTGTCGGTCTGATTCTTTTTCTTGGCGTTCTCGAGGCACTGTTCGTGCTACTTAGGCGTTGGTTGGTGCTAACCCCGGGCACCTACGTCGAGGCGGACATGCGCAACAGGCTCTATGAGAAGCTGCAGGACCTTCCAGTTGCTTTTCACGATCGTTGGCCCTCGGGTCAGCTTCTCTCCAGGGCAGTCTCAGATCTTCACCTGATTCGCCGCTGGATGAGTTTTGGTCTCGTGCTGTTCACGGCGAATCTGATCACGATCATCGTGGGTCTCGTGATTCTCTTCACGTTCAACTTTTGGCTTGGCCTGATCTTTTTTTTGGCAACAATTCCTATCTGGATTGCCGGGTTCCTCTTTGAGGGCAAGTACAAGGTCATAGCCAGACTCTCCCAAGATCAGTCCGGTGACTTAGCAACTCGGGTCGAGGAAGCAGTTCACGGTGTCAGGGTGCTGAAGTCTTTTGGACGCGGGGCATTTGCAGCTCATCAGTTTTCGAACCAGGCCTCCGATCTTCAGTCCACCGAGATTCGCAAGGCAAGGGCTGTTGCCAACATCTGGCTGTATTTGATTTTGATTCCTGAACTGGCCGTTGGGCTCTCGATGCTTGCCGGTGTGTGGCTAGTGGCGCAAGGAGATGTAACGGTTGGAACTCTGGTGGCCTTTTTTGCCACTGTCATGGTTCTGCGCTGGCCAACGGAGTCTCTTGGCTTCTTGCTCTCTTTCACGCTTGAGGCGAAGACCGCAACCGAGCGATTCTTTGAGGTCATGGATGAGATTAACCCAATCGATGATCCCGAGAACCCCAAGCAGGTCGCAGACCCCAAGGGCCTACTCGAGTTCCACGATGTCCACTTCCGCTATCCGGATGCATCCGAGGATTCCAAGTCACTAGTCTCGGGCGTCAATTTGCGGATTGAGCCGGGTGAGTCCGTTGCCCTAATTGGACTTACCGGCTGCGGCAAGACAACCCTCACGGCACTGACCACGAGGCTATATGAAGTAACCAGCGGTTCGATCACGATTGATGGCCTTGACATTAGAGAAATGTCTCGAGGCGAGCTCCGCAGCCACATCGCGATGGCCTTTGAAGATGCGACTTTATTCTCCTCCTCAGTCAGGGACAACGTCTTGCTGGGAAACCCAGATGCGACTGAGGAGGATCTCAAACAGGCTCTTGAGATTGCTCAGGCGCAGTTTGTCTATGAACTGCCAGATGGCCTTGACACGACCATTGGCGAAGAGGGTCTCTCGCTCTCTGGAGGACAGCGGCAGAGACTTGCGTTGGCGAGGGCCGTGGCAGCAAATCCTCGGATTCTGGTCTTGGACGATCCACTATCGGCGCTCGATGTCGACACAGAGGCCATGGTTGAAGATGCTCTTAGGTATGTCCTAAAAGAGACCACCGCTCTGATTGTTGCTCACCGTCCATCAACTGTGATGCTTGCGGACAAGGTCGCGCTTTTGGAGGACGGAAAGATAACCGCCTTCGGCACCCACCAGGAACTTATTCGCTCTAGCGAGCACTACCGCTATGTGATCACCTCCCTCGATGAGGAGCAGAAAGAGCGGGAGGTGAACATTTGAGTCTCTACGGAACTAACGATGAGGAGCGCACAGACCTCAACAAAGAGGAGTCTCGCTTTGTAAGGGCCCGCTCTCGAAGACTTCTTGGTTCGCTGCTTGCCCCAATGCGGCTGAGGCTAATCCTCGCAAGCTTCCTGGGCGTTATCTCAACCGCTATCCGGGTCGCAGGACCGGCACTGATTGCCTTGGGTATTGACTGGGCTCTTCCCCGAGCAATTATGCGGGAGTACAACGAGCTTTGGATTGTGGTCGGGCTTTACCTGTCGGCTGCGCTAATGACCTCGATTCTTACCTACTACTTCCTAATGATTACGGCCAGACTTGCTCAAAACGTGGTGTTCGATCTAAGAAACCGCATGTTTGTTCACACTCAAAAGCTCTCGGTTGAGTTCCACGAGCGCTACACAGCAGGTCGCGTTATTGCGCGCCAGACCTCGGATCTTGAATCGATTGCGGAACTACTAGCGGGCGGTCTGAACGAGCTTGCTATTGGAGCGATGTTCATGTTCTTCACGGCAGTTGCGCTACTGCTGCTGGATCCTGTTTCGTTCCTGGTCTTGTTTGGAGCTTTGGTGCCACTGGCTCTGCTAACCCGCTGGTTCCAGGTGAAGACGAACCGCGGCTATCGCAAGCAGAGAGTCGCCTCGTCTCGAATGATTCAGTACTTCGTTGAGAGCATGACCGGCATTCGTGCCGTAAAGGCCTTCCGAAAGGAAAAGCGCAATGAAAAGCACTTCGGTGGGCTAGTCGAGGACTACCGCGGACACAATGCTCACCTCATTCAGCTCTTTGGTATTTACGACCCAGGTCTGATCCTGATTGGAAACGCCACCGTTGCAGCCGTTTTGTTGGTTGGTGGCTACAGAGTTCTCGAAGGCTCCTTAGGTATTGGTGTGTTGACGGCTGCCATTCTCTACGCCCGCAGGTTCTTTGACCCCATGGAAGAAATTGCGATTTTCTACAACTCGTACCAGTCGGCGGCAAGCGCCTTGGAGAAAATTTCTGGAGTTCTCGAAGAGGAGCCCTCTGTACCAGAATCCGACAACCCAACCCCGTTTGAAAATGCCAAGGGGCAGGTTGACTTCAATGGGGTTGAGTTCAGGTACTCGACCGGGCCCACCGTGCTTCACAAGTTTGACCTAGAGATTCCAGCGGGGCAGACGATTGCGCTTGTTGGGACGACCGGAGCAGGAAAGTCCACACTTGCAAAGCTGATCTCTCGCTTCTATGACCCAAGCGAAGGAACAGTCACAATTGATGGGGTCGACGTCAGGGACATTTCCAACAAGGACCTCAGGCGTGAGGTCGTTATGGTGACCCAAGAGGCTTACCTGTTCTCGGGAACCGTTGCGGAGAACATCCAGCTTGGAAGGCCTGGGGCCTCAATTGAGGATGTGATGTCCGCGGCAAAGGCAGTTGGTGCCCACGAGTTCATCTTGAGCCTCCCCGAGGGCTACGACACCGATGTCAATAAGCGTGGTGGCAGGGTGTCCGCAGGGCAGCGACAGCTCATCTCCTTTGCAAGGGCATTCTTGGCAAACCCAGCCGTGCTAATTCTGGATGAGGCAACCTCGTCGTTGGATATTCCCTCAGAGCGCATGGTGCAAAGGGGCCTAAAGACTTTGCTTGCCGGCAGAACAGCAGTAATCATCGCCCACAGGCTCTCTACCGTTTCTATTGCTGACAGAGTGCTAGTCATGGAACACGGCAAGATTATTGAGGACGATGCTCCGAAGGTCTTGGCTGCTGGAAGTGGCAAGTTTGCCAAGCTCTACAAGGCTTGGAAAGACTCTCTGGTTTAGTCGCCAGCCTCGGTCAACAAGAGCGCTATCGCGCTCATAGGCTGCAAGGTGGCGGTCAGTTCGCCGCCAATGACCTCGTGCAGTTCGCCGTCAATTAAGTTCACATACTCACCATCTGGCAACGTGGTTGGGACTTTAACGCTCATCTCTTGGGTGTCGAAGACGTTGGTAATGAAGTAGCCCAGGCCATCTCTAGCGAAGCCGTAAACACCGCGTTCGCGATACTTCTCAACTACGGGGGCAGCTCCAACTTGGTCGCGGAACCGAATCATGTTGATAGTTGATTGCCAGCGGTGTTGGCAGATCCATTCATCGGCCTTGTAGTCGTCCTTTGGACCGTTAACGCCGCTGCAGTCGATTGGCCCGACGCCTTTTACCGTCTCGTAGGGTCCTGCATCGCGTGAGCGGAATGCATAGGAGGAGTAGAGCATGGGCTGGCCATAGTCCTCGGCGAGCATCATTGCGGTAGCAAGCTCAAAGTAACGGGCGTCGTTGTAGTTGAGAGTCTCACCGTTGCGCTCGGTGTCATGGTTTGAGACAAAAGCAATGGTCTGGTTGCTGGGGGTAAAGTCCCTAAACCTGATTGCTGAGGCGGCGGGTGTTATGACCTCGCTCTTGAAGTAGCTGCGCATATTCCTTGCATAGTCAAACTCCCAGACCTCGCCGGAATCCAAGTACTGCTCAGGCTGCACTGGCTCACCTCCACCGCGAATGACCTCGTGAATGACCCTGGTGCCCTCAGGCAGCTGGTCGATGATGATTTTCAGGTCGCTTGCTGCCATGTGCTTTGCCGCATCGATGCGGAAGCCGGCAACCCCCAGAGACAGAAGATCGTTTAGATAGGTGAGGATCTGGTTCTGGACGTTCTCTAGCTTCTGGTTGAGGTCACTAAGAGCTAGAAGTTCACAGGTTTGGACCTGCGCGAGGTCTTTATAGCTACTGATGGAATCATCGGGGGTGAGGTTGCAGTTGTGAAAGTCCTCGCGAGAGTAGAGGCCCTCATACTCGTACTTAGTGAACTCGGTTCCGGCATAACCGGTCCCAGAGCTTTGTGCAGTCATGTGGTTGATTACAGCGTCGGCAACGACGTCAACCCCTTGCTCGCTGCAGGTAGCAACCATGTTGGCAAACTGCTCACGATTTCCAAGCCGTGATTCGACTTTGTAACTAACGGGCTGGTAAACCGTCCACCACGCAGCTCCGGTGATGTGTTCTTGAGGGGGTGAGGTCAGAAGCCAGTCCACACCTGAATTTGCGAGAAACTCGCACTCAGCCGCGATTGAGTCCCAAGGCCACATAAACAGCTGAACCCCAATCAGTGACTCATAGCGAATTACAGTCTGAACCGGTTCTGGAGTTTCGGTTTGAGTTGCGCACCCCACCAGGGTCACTGTTGAGAGAACTGAGCCGATTAGGGCTGAGAGAAAACGCACGGTCCAATGCTAAACGATAGGCTAGGCAAGGTTTGCGCCAGGTGCGCAGTGATTTCAGGAGAAAAATGAGCAAAATCAAGGTAGTTGGCAAGGTTGTTGAGCTTGATGGCGATGAGATGACTCGCATCATCTGGCAGGACATTAAGGACAACCTGATCCTGCCCTTTTTGGACATAGAGCTTGAGTACTTTGACCTCTCAGTTCAGCATCGCGATGAGACAGATGACCAGGTCACAATTGATGCTGCGAACGCCATCAAGACCCACGGGGTCGGTGTGAAGTGTGCAACTATCACCCCCGATGAGGCCAGAGTCGAAGAATTTGGACTCAAGAAGATGTGGCGCAGCCCAAACGGCACCATCAGAAACATTTTGGGGGGCGTGGTCTTTCGCGAGCCCATAATCATCTCTAATGTCCCCAGGCTTGTGCCCGGCTGGACCAAGCCAATTGTGATTGGCCGTCACGCACACGGAGATCAATACAAGGCAACAGACTTCAAGGTGCCAGGTAAGGGAGTTGTCACCATGACCTGGACTCCTGCCGATGGCTCTGAGCCTCAGACAATGCAGATTGCTGAGTACCCAGAAAATGGCGGCGTGGCCATGGGCATGTACAACTACATTGACTCGATTAGAGACTTTGCGAGGGCGTCCTTCAACTACGGGCTTTCGCGCGGTTACCCCGTCTACATGTCAACCAAGAACACCATCCTGAAGGCCTACGATGGCGCCTTCAAGGACACCTTCCAAGAAGTCTTCGACGCCGAGTATGCAAACAAGTTCGCGAGTGCGGGACTGACCTATGAGCACAGGCTCATCGATGACATGGTTGCAGCCTCTTTGAAGTGGGAGGGTGGCTATGTCTGGGCTTGTAAGAACTACGACGGTGACGTGCAGTCCGACACGGTTGCCCAGGGCTTTGGATCACTGGGACTGATGACCTCGGTACTGACCACACCGGACGGCAAGTCGGCGCTCGCAGAGGCCGCCCACGGCACCGTCACCCGCCACTACCGCCAGTGGCAGAAGGGCGAGAAGACCTCCACGAACCCAATCGCCTCGATCTTCGCCTGGACCCGCGGTCTCATGCACCGAGCCAAGTTGGATGGCACCCCTGAGGTTGCCGAGTTTGCCCAGACTCTCGAAGACGTAATCATTAAGACAGTCGAGTCCGGCCACATGACAAAGGACCTTGCCGCTTTAGTCGGCAAGGACCAGAAGTGGCAGACCACCGAGGAGTTCATGGCAACCCTCGCTGAGAACATGCGCGAGGCAATGGCCTAAAGACTGGCCCCCAACGGGGGTTGTGGAAAACTCCTTCAGGAAACTGCGGGGAGTTTTAGCTTTTGCGGCAACTACTAGGGAAGAAACTTCGGTAGTTGCCTTCGATTCGGTTGCAGAGCAAGAACGCAGTGGCTTCAGTCTCGCAGGCCTGATGTGGATCGCGATGCTATCAATTGGTGGGCTCTTGGCTTGGCGCCTCAGCGGAAAATGATGGTTCGCTGTCCATCCAAAAGCACCCGATGCTCAGCAAACCACCTGATTGCTTGAGTCAGCGTTTTGGACTCCGCATCCTGCCCAATCTGAACGAGCTTTACCTTTGAGTCACTGTGCTCTACCCGAGTTACGTTTTGCTCGATGATTGGACCTTCATCTAGGTCAGCTGTCACAAAGTGTGCTGTGGCGCCGATTAGCTTCACGCCACGAGCATGTGCCTGGGCGTAAGGGTTGGCACCCTTGAAGCCTGGCAAAAACGAGTGGTGGATGTTGATTATTCGACCTGCAAACTCCTCGCAGAACTCCGGAGAAAGAATCTGCATAAAGCGAGCGAGAACTATCAGCTCTACATTGTTTTCATGGATGAACTCCCGCAGTCTTTTTTCAAAGAGGGCCTTATCAACGCCGTTGTTGATTGAGTGGTGTTCAAATTTTGCGCCGTAGAAGGTTGCCATTGACCTTAGATCTGGGTGGTTAGCAAATACCCCGGAGACTTCAATTGGAAGCTGTTCGGAGCGGTGCCGGAAGAGAACATCATTTAGGCAGTGACCAGCTTTTGAAACAAGTAGCACTGTCCGCATTGGTCGCCCAACAAAGTCGAGCACATACTCGAGCTGGAAGTCACCGATTATTTTTTCGATCTGCTTTTCAAAGTCCGACTTTGAAATGTCGGCCTCTATCTGAAGCCTCATGAAAAATCGGCCGGTGTCCTCTGATGTGAACTGTTGACTCTCGGTGATGTTCCCCCCCGCATCAACCACAGCCCCGGAAATAGCATGCACTATCCCAGGCTTGTCTGGGCAAACAAAGGTTAGAACCCAGTGCTCTTTTTGATTCACGGGGTCAATCCTATTGAGCGAGCCGCATTCTTCAGCAGTCTGGGGCTTGTAAACTTGGGGGATGCCACTAGCCGAAAACCATAATGCCCCTCTTTCTGAGGTAGACCCAGAGATTGCGGCGGTGCTCCAGCAGGAGCTTGACCGCCAGCGCGGAACCCTAGAAATGATTGCGAGCGAGAACTTTGTCTCTCGTGCAATTCTGCAGACCCAGGGGTCTGTCCTGACAAATAAGTACGCCGAAGGGTACCCGGGTAAGCGCTATTACGGCGGTTGCGAGGCAGTAGATGTGGCAGAGAACTTGGCGAGAGACCGCGCTAAGGAGCTCTATGGGGCTGAACACGCAAACGTTCAGCCGCACTCTGGAGCTACCGCAAACGCTGCGCTGATGATGGCGCTTGCGAAGCCTGGAGACAGAATTCTCGGCCTGAGCCTTGCCCACGGTGGTCACCTAACCCACGGTATGAAGCTCAACTTCTCGGGCCAGATGTATGAGGCCCACGCCTACGAACTGCACCCTGAGACTTTCCTTATCGACATGGACATAGTGCGTGAGCGTGCTCTGGAGACTAGGCCCGAGGTGCTAATCGCTGGATGGTCGGCATATTCACGCCATCTCGACTTCGCTGCCTTCAGGTCGATTGCCGATGAGGTCGGCGCCAAGCTCTGGGTTGACATGGCTCACTTCTCCGGTCTGGTTGCGGGCAAGGTGCACCCATCTCCGGTGCCCTTCGCAGACGTTGTCTCGTCGACTGTTCATAAGACCCTCGCCGGCCCGAGGTCAGGCATGATTCTGTGTAAGCAGGAATGGGCAAAGAAGATTGACTCAGGCGTTTTCCCAGGACAGCAGGGCGGACCACTGATGCACGTCATCGCTGGCAAGGCCGTTGCATACAAAGCTGCAATGTCCTCCGCTTTCCAGGAACAGCAGCAGAGAACTATTGATGGCGCCAGGGTCATCGCCGACAGGCTAATCCAGCCAGACATGAAGGCAGAGGGAGTCTCCGTTCTAACGGGCGGCACCGATGTCCACCTTGTTCTTGTGGACCTTCGCGACGCGGCCATCGATGGCCAGAGCGCTGAGAACATCCTTCACGAAGCTGGTGTGACAGTGAACAAGAACTCTGTGCCGAACGATCCAAGGCCTCCGATGGTCACCTCTGGAATCCGAATTGGCACTGCCGCCTTGGCAACTCGTGGCTTCGGAGTCGAAGAATTCACCGAGGTAGGCGACATCATCGCCTCAGCTCTTAAGGTTGGCGCGGATCTAAAGAGCCTCAGGGCAAGAGTCAGCAAGCTCACTGAGGCCTTCCCCCTCTATGAGGGTCTCGAGAACTGGTAAGTCCTTGACGGCAATCGCACTCGATGGTCTTGCTACCGCAGCCAAGATAAAGCGCGAGCTGTCAATTGAGGTTCAGAAACTTCGCGATCAGGGAATCGCTCCTGGCCTAGGCACGCTGCTGGTTGGAGATGACCCGGGATCGCAGTCTTACGTTGGCGGCAAGCACCGAGACTGCGCAGAAGTTGGCATTGAGTCGATAAGGATCGACCTTCCCGCCTCGGCAACCGAGGCAGATGTTAGGGGGGCAATTGGCGACCTGAACTCAGCTTCAGAAGTTACCGGCTACATAGTCCAGCTGCCACTGCCATTTGGCATGGGAGCAAATCAAATTCTCGAGCTAATTGACCCCAAGAAGGACGCAGACGGTCTGCATCCGGAAAATCTAGGGAAGCTCGTAATGAATATCACCGGCAAGTTTGACTCGCCGCTTCCTTGCACTCCCAATGGAATCATCGAGTTGCTCAGGCGGCACGGGGTTGAAACCAAGGGTGCTGAGGTAGCGGTGATTGGCAGGGGACTCACCGTCGGTCGGCCACTTGGCTTGCTACTGAGTAACCGGGGTGTTGACGCCACCCCAACTCTCCTTCACAGCGCAAGTCGAGATATCGCAGAAGTTGTGAAGCGCTCGGACATTGTGGTTGCCGCCATCGGCTCACCTCACTTTGTGCAGCCAGAGTGGGTCAAACCAGGAGCCGCTGTTTTGGATGTTGGCATCAGCCGCGTCGACGGCAAGCTAGTTGGGGATGTGCATCCAGAGGTCGCTGAGGTCGCCGGTCACCTATCGCCAAACCCTGGCGGAGTGGGTCCTATGACCAGAGCAATGCTGTTAAAAAATGTAGTTGAGATGGCTAAGGCCTAGCCGTCCCCAAATCCCTCAAGTGCGCTAAACCTCGGATCAATAGGATCCTCGTGGGTGTGAGAGGGGTCCTCATCCATCCTTATTCCGCACCTGGCACACAACCCAGCGCAGTCTTCACTGCACAGTGGCTTTAGCGGAAGCGCCGGAACTACGGAGTCAATCAGGGCCTGTTCAAGGTCGATGCGGTCTTGCTCGACTACGAAATCATCCTCCTGCTCCGGTCGGTACACAAATAGCTCTTGAATTTCAACATCGATGTTGTCGCTAATTTCGTCCAAACAGCGAGAGCAAATTCCTGTGGCCTTGGCCGTGAACTCGGCGGAGGCGAGGATTCCTTCGTGAACAGATTCAAGCCTTGTCGGTATCGAGAGGGTGCTGCCCGCAGGAATACCCATCACCTCTGTGCCAATGGGCTCTGAAAGTGTGTGCTCCAGCACAACTTCTTTCATGTTGCCTGGCTTGTGAATTAGCTCCTTGAGCTGGACAATCAACGTCACTTGCCGAGCCTCTCGCTCAGCGCCTTAGCCACGGCAACTGGGACATGGGCCGAGACGTCTCCACCAAGGGCTGCAACCTCACGAACCAGTGAGGATGAGATGTGTGAATAGGCGGGTTCTGTTGCAAAGAAGAAGGTCTCAATTCCGGAAAGATCACGGTTCATGTTTGCAAACTGCAGCTCGTAGTCAAGGTCCGCTGCCGTCCGAAGGCCTTTGATAATGGCGTTTGCTCCTAAGGAAACAGCATGTTTGGAAAGTAGCCCACCCTCAAGCAAAGAAACTTCAACCTTGTTTAGGCCTGCTTCTGCAAGGGAGTCCTGCCAGAGTTTTACTCGGTCAGCTCCTGAAAACATTGCATTCTTGTTGGGATTGTGAACCACAACAATTTCCAGCTCGTCCATGACACCAGCAGCCCTTCGCACAACCGATAGATGCCCGAGAGTCGGGGGGTCAAATGAACCCGGGTAGATTGCCTTTTTCGCCACAGCTCAAGGTTAGCTGGAATTGTCTAGAAGTTAGAACTGGCTTCTGATCGCCCAAAGATCCGGAAAGACGGGATTAAAAAGTGTGGAGGCAAGGTAGCCAGCTCCGCTGGAGCCGCCGGTTCCCAGCTTCTTACCTATTGTTCTCTCAACCATCTTCACGTGCCGGTAGCGCCACTCTTGAAGACCCTCGTCAAAATCGACCATGGCCTCACCTACCATCGCAGCCTCGGGGTCACTTCGGTGAATCGACACCAGCACCTCTTGTACTGCTTCATTGGGCTGCCACTGCTGAGAGATGTCCCTTGTTAGGGCTCCCGATGGCAAGGGCTGTCTGCTATTGAAGTAGTGCATGGCAGAGTCCCAGAGCGACGCTCTCGACATAGCTGCCTCAACTCGTTCTCTTGCGGAGGACCCAGGAATCAGGTGCTCAGCCATTCCCATGCCGCTTTTCTTGTCCGCGTCCTGGCCAGCCTGATCTCGTCTTCCTAGAACAGCCTCTAACTCTCTGAATTGTGCGGACTGGAATCCCGAGGCGGAGCTGAGCCTTGCCCTAAACGAGTTGAACTGCAGGGGCGTCATGGTCTCGAGGATGTCCAGTTGAGAGACGCAGGTTTTCATGATGGTGCGCATACGACCAAGAAGTGCAAGTGAGCGGTGGCTATCTCCGGCCTCTAAAGCGACCTGCAGCGCAGCTGCCTCATGCAACAGCTGCTTGAACCAAAGCTCATAGACCTGGTGGATGGTTATGAAAAGTAGCTCATCATGCTCGGGCCCCTCACTGAGTGGTTCTTGGAGTTCGAGTAGCTCATCGACCTTGAGATAGGAGATGTAGGTTACGTGCTTGTCGTGAGTCATTTTCTTCCTTAGGTAACCCGGTTGCCTTCCATCGACACCTGCTTGTAGTCGCCGGATGCGACTAGATCCCGAAGCCGCTGAAAGCCTTCAAAGACCTCTTCGAAACTTGTTGGTAGGGGAGAGATCGCCAACCTGATCGCCTCTGGCTCTCGGTAGTCGGGGATTACCTTCTTGAGTTTCCTCAGGGCCAGGGCAATTTGCTTGGCATCTTTGTGCTTCAAGATGATGTGGCCACCTCGCTTGGAGGGTTCCTCAGGCGTCGCGAGGGTGAATCCCAATTCCAAGAGCCACTGCTCGCTGAGGGCAATCATCAGCTGAGTTCCCAAGGCAGCTTTGGCTTCAATGTTCGCTATGCCAGCATCTCGAATCATTTCGAAGGCAACCTCCACCCCTCTGATGCCAATGATCGAGGGCGAGGCGATCTGAAAGCGTCGGATTTCATCGCTGGGCTCAAAGAAGGCACCCATCTCAAACTGCTTTTCCTGGGCAAACCAGCCCTGAATTGGAACCCTGAGCTGGGGTTGCAGACCCTGTCTGACATAGAGCCAGGCGGGGGAGCCGGGGCCCGAGTTTCCATACTTATAGGTGCACCCAACAGCAAGATCGACCCCGTTTTCGTCTAGGTCGAGCTGAATAGAGCCGACGGCGTGAGAGCAGTCCCATACAACCAAGATCCCAAAGCTTCGAGCTAGCTCGGTAATGGCCTTGATGTCTTGTCTGCAGCCGGAACGGTAGTTGATGGCCTGAAGGGTGAGAAGAGCAACATCCTCGTCGAGGTGGGGCAAAAGTAGTTCGGGAGTTATGAGTTCGTGTGTCGAGTCGATGGAGATCGCTCCAGGCCCCCCAGAGCCGTCGGTATCGAGTGTTACCAGTTCCAAACCGTACTGCTCCGCTATTCCTGCCAGGACGTAGCGGTCGGTAGGAAAGTTGGAGGAGTCGACAATGACTTTCTTGCGGCCAGGCCTTGCCTTTACTGCCGCTGTGCAGAGTTGGTAGAAGTTCACGCTGACTGTGTCGCAAACCAAAACCTGTCCCGCTGCGGCTCCAAGCGCAGCCTCGCCGACTAGATCGCCGGCTGTCTGGGCCTGGTCTATCCAGTGGCTCCAACCGTCTACGAGCTCGTGACCCCACTCCCCAGTGAGAAAGCTGTTTACCTCTTCGATGGTCCGCTTCGGAAGCCGCCCCAGTGAATTGCCGTCTAGGTAGCAGACATCTGGATCTGAGAAGTGAAAGAGGTTGCGAAAGCTCGCCAGCTTGTCTTCGCTGTCTAACTTGCGGACAAAATCGATGTCCAGCCGGGAGGGAAACTCCATCTCTTCACTCTACTCAGACTAGGAGCTGGTGTTTGGCCAGTTCTGCATACAACGGCGTGCTCTTGACCAGCTTCGAATGGGTGCCGACACCAAGAATCCGGCCCTGCTCCAACACGATGATCTGGTCTGAGTCAACCACCGTCGAGAGCCTGTGGGCAATCACGAGCAAAGTCCTGTCCTGAGCAACAGCGTCTATTGCCTCTCGCATGCGCTGCTCGTTAGGACCATCTAGAGCGCTGGTGGACTCGTCAAGCAGCAGAATCGGAGGCTTTGCCAAGAGTGCACGAGCAATGGCGAGGCGCTGCCTCTCTCCTCCCGAGAGCATGATGCCGTCTTCGCCCACCTGGGCGTCAAGACCCTTGGTATCGCGACCCAATACTTCCTTGAGGTTTACCTGTCCCAGAACCTCTACTAGCTCCTCGTCGGTGGCGTCTGCCCTACCCAGCAGTAGGTTGTCTCGAATTGTGCCGGCTAGAACCGGTGCGTCCTGCTCGACATAACCAAGCTGCTCCCGAAGCGACTTTCTAGAGAACTCTGTGACGTCTTGCCCATCGAGCATTATCTTTCCGCCGGTCGGCTCATAGAATCGCTCAATCAGCGAGAAGACAGTGGACTTTCCCGCCCCTGAGGGTCCAACAAGAGCAACCCTTGAACCGCGCTCAACCGTGAAGCTAATTCCCTTGAGGATTGGTTGAGGCTCCTCATCTTCATCCTCTTGGTAGTGGAACTCGACACTCTTGAACTCAATGGCGGACTTGTTCTTTGCAAGCCTGTGGTCGCCGACCGGGGTCGGCTCCTCCTCGTCAAGCACCATGATCTCTTGAATTCTGGCCAGGGCACCAAGGGCTCCCATGATTGAGGTGTAGGCACCGAAAGCTGAGATGAGCGGACCAACCATGAAAAACAGCAGAATTACAAACGTCACCAGCGAGGCAATTGTGGTGGCACCGGTTGCAACCCGTAGGCCGCCAAAACCGAGCACCACAATAAACGCGGTGTTGAAGGCAACCTGGGCTATGGGAGCAACCGCTGCCGATAGCTTGGCAATTGACAGCCCCTGGTCGTAGGCCTCCCTGGCGTCCTTGTAGATTTCCTCGGTTTCTCGCTCTTCTGCTCGAGCAGCCCGAATCGTCCTTATTGCGCTCAGCGCTCTCTCAACGGCAGCTGACATCTGCCCAACCTTTTGCTGGGCCTTGGTTGTTGCTCGCCGAATCTTGCGACCGGTGAAGCTGATCGCGAAGACGGCGGTGAAGACAACGAGAAGCGTTGAACCAAGCAGGATCGGGTCAATAAAGGCCATGACGATGATCGCTCCCACAAACTGCAAGAGCCCGCCAAGGGCATCAACCAGACCCTGGGTCAATACGGACTTCAGGAGCGTGGAGTCTGATCCCACCCTCGACACCAGGTCACCAATCCTTCTCTTGTCGTATTGCCAGATTGGAAGGCGAAGAAGTCTTGCGACCAGTGCTTTGCGAGTGTCGAGCACAACGCCCTCGCCGGTTTTGTAGAGCAGGAAATACTGGAAGGCATTTACTAGCGCGCTGGTAATTACCAAAACCACGATTGCTACCGCCAGATTGCCAAAGCCGATTGATTGCTCAACCGCAGTGATCAGCTGGCCTATGAGAAGAGGCTGCGCAAGTGCTAGCGCAGAGCCGAGAACCGAAAGCCCGAGCGCAAGCGCAAGTGCTTTGCGATGGGGCTTGAGGTAGGGGAAGAGGTCCTTTATTGAGGACCTAGGTCCCTTGTATTCGCGCGAGCGGGGATTCTGCGTGGGATCTGAGTAGTACTCGCTCACTTAGTCCTTGGCTCTCTCGTTGTGGAACGGATCGTTGTAAATGGCCTCGTTCAGAAGGTAATTGACCTCTGTAAAGGCTAACGCTTGAGTGTATGCCGTTCTCTCTGAGAACCGGCTGAAATCTAACCCAGCTATTGCCATGGCGGCAGCTTTGCTATTTAGCCTCAGAAACATCAAGGTGGTGTTCGGCTTTCTATCAAAGCTCTCCAACACCGTTCCGCAGCCGTAGCCGAAGACCCTGAGTGAGATATCCGCATCTTGCGGTGAGCACTTCTCAACAAGCCCGTTGTCCGGCACCACAACCTTTTCGCGCAGGGTGTCTCGTCTCTGCCAGATCTGGAAGCAGGTGCGGAGACCGTTTTTCTGTCGAATCGGGTTGCCCGCGTTGTCCTCATAGGAGACAAAGACATCGCTGTCGTGAATTAGG
>Ga0255755_1000284_pt1 | contig 55700 bp, 44 predicted proteins | sample 011ome_18_FD_179955 | JGI IMG/M metagenome (GOLD analysis project Ga0255755, IMG submission 179955) | Coastal salt marsh microbial communities from the Groves Creek Marsh, Skidaway Island, Georgia - 011501BT metaG (version 2) | ecosystem: Environmental > Aquatic > Marine > Intertidal zone > Salt... | reverse complement strand
TTATCACTGTCTGGATCTACACAATCTGGAATCCCGTCAGAGTCGTAATCTGGCGCAAGACTACTCGCGTCTAAAGTATCTGAACCACAAGCCGTTTCATCTTCATCTGACTGGCCGTCGTTGTTGTCATCCGGGTCTGCATTATCTCCTATACCATCTCCGTCTACGTCTTTAGATTCACTTGGATCTATGGCTTTGATCGTAGTAAGTCTATTAATATTTCCCCATATACTTTATGGACTTCCAGTAGCTGTTAAAGAAGTACAAAATAAGCTTGTTGAAGGCAATCAAAAGGGAAAAAATAGAAAAAAAAGGATCAGAAATACCAAAAGACACAGCATATTTCTTAGAGATAAAAGCAACAAATTGGAGGCCTCTAAAAGGTTCTTATTTTGGGCCGAAATTTTCCCTAAAAAAATGATGTGAAGAAATAATAGTGAATATATGTATCTCATAAAATTATTTATAATTAAATATAATTATTGATAATGAAAAATATAAAAAATAGGGATAAAATAGGTTTACCCTTATTTGGCTAAGGCATAAATCGAATACATTTTATTCTTTTGTCTTGAAAAAATCTGCGTTCTTTAAATATATTTTTATTTGTCTTCAAAAGTTTTTGACTCTTCTTCTCTATTTCACTTAAAGAATGTCTTTGTTTCTTTTTAAGCTGTCATAAGTAAGCTCTTGCGAGTAAATAGTCATGAGTGCAGAGAAAGAAATGATTACTATGAGTGTTTATAAACAATAGTGATGAAATCAATGCACTATTTGCCAAAAGAATCAATAAAATGGAACAGGGAAATCTGTCTGACAATCATTCGCCTAGTTGCTTTTTATAAAAATCAAAAGCCTTTTGAGCCACCTTTCTACCTAAAACAAGCCCCTCCACATTGTCTGCTTGAATGTGATAGCCTCCCCAAACTCTTGAAATTCCGGCCATTTCTCCTGCTTCAGTAAAAGTGGGGAAATCAAGCGTTATTTCCTGCCATTGACTTTCGGGCTCTGTTAGAGAACCAGACATAAAGTTTACCTTGTGACCAAAAAAATCCGAGCCCTTAAAAAGCCTTAAAGCCTCTGCGCAAGCAGCACTCACTGTAGAATGTCCGGAAACATAGCTTGGAAAAGGAGGGCAAAGAAATACCTCAGGAGAATAAGGACGCCATTGCTCGCCTTTTAATGGACCCCAACCTTCTTTAAATCCTTTCCAACCCTCTATATCTTTGCCTTGAAAATATTCATGTACCAAAGCATATGGACGGGCATAATCGTAGTGCATTTTAGTATCCCAGGAAGCTATAAAAGCATCCATTGCAGTAATCTGATTTAAAAAATACATTTTAACATCTTCATCCAGTGAATGATTATCTCTTTTAGATACTTCTTGCGCAAAAACCAGCCAATGTCCCGCCTGTTGTACAGACTTTGGGCCGTCTCGCATGAATTCAACCAAACCTTTTTGCTCAGTCGTTAATTTAGACTGCATAGTGACTACCTCAGTCACCTCTGCTGCCAATTGATCAGATCCAAATAAAGGAGGAGGTGGAGACCTAAATTGAGCTGCCGAATCCAAAGCAATAGGAACTACCATTTGCCAATAAGGTGTTAAACAAGAGGGTGCAAATTTATCTCCATTATCACTGGTAAAATATTTTGGCTGCCAACGGTTAATGTCTGTATTTAATTCTGGGGAATTTACAGGCTTATATTGGGTATAATCGTAATAAGGAGGAAATCCCTCAGCGGCTGCACCATACTGGTTGGATCCGTCTCCCTTTCTCGCCTCAATAACCGCTTGCGCGGCCGCCTTACCTACTGCTGCAGCACCCTTTAGCTCTTTGGCCAGCGGAACAACTAATCCAAGATCTTTAAGGCGTTGCTTAAAATAAATTGAATCTGCTGGGTAATACTCTTTTAACGCGTAATATGCCGCATAAGAAATAGCTACCTCTTTATGTATTAACTGGCCTTTTTGCTTGGGCTGATCTTTTAAATAAAGGGGTATTACCTTAGGTTCAAAGACCGACCATGCATCAAAAACAGCAATGAAAACTAATCCTAAATAGCGAGAAGTTATTGTAGGCCTTGGCGCATAGCGTTCCGTGTCATTAGCGGTAGCCTCCAAAGCAATCTGGGCCCAATAATAGGCAATATTGTCCTGACCTAGAGGGAGGTCTATCCCAGTAAGAGATTTGGCTTTGGGTTGGCATTGAACCAACATTAAAGCCATACAAAAAGTGATGAAAAAAGGTTTCATAATCAGTCGATTTAATTAATTTATTGCCCCAATTCCTGCATTCCAAAGTAGCTTGTTCAATTGAGGGACTTTCTCATTTTTAAGGTTTTCCCCTCTGACTTTTAAAAGGGCCCATTCTTTATTTAAAACAGCCATTCTAGACACAGAACCCATATTTAGCTTAGGCAAGCTACTTGCTGTTTGGTTGAGCACATACAGGTATGAAGCCGTGAATTTATTAGGATAATTTTCCACGTCGTCATAGGCTTTAGACAAGCGTTGGATCATGTCATTGTCAAAAGATATGGTGCTTTCCAACACCTCTGTAATAGCCTCCTTTAAGGCTGTGTTTCCGGAAATTTCATCATTTCCCAGTAAATCCTTTAAATCCAATTGTAAAGAATACAGTGTATTCACCATTTCTGCCATTTCTCGATAAGTATTTTCTCCTGCAGTCATAAAAGTGTCCCATTCTATGAGCGCCTTTTCATCTAAAGCTTCTAAAGGGTTACTTTCTAATCTTACAGCAACCTGTTTTTGGACTTCTCCAATGCGTAAAATGGCTTTATACACTCCAGGTAACGCCCTGTGACCACTGTAACTGGTTTCTATGTAGGCCTCAGGAATACCAGGCAAGCTGGGGTGTTTCATATCCCATACAAAACGATTCAAGCCATTGTTCACACCCAACAAAGGCGCTGGACTAGGCGCACCTTCATAGGCTTTATATGTTGGGTCTTTAATCCCAACAAAACGTCTAATCAGATGGTTATTAGCATCCCTGATCTCCAAAGAAATGTCCTTCTCAGAAATTCCTTCTGGTAAATGGTAATAAAACACTACTCCGTTCGTAGGATTCACCCCTTGTAGAACATCAGTCCCTTTGGGTTCAGCAGCATTCATACTACTGTACCAATTCCCTAAAATAGCCGGTTCAGGTGTGAAAAATTGGATTCCATTTAAAGCCGCTGGGGTGGCTTGTCTTATGAGGTCTAAGTCATCTAACACCCAAAAAGAACGGCCTTGGGTAGCAACAATAAGATCATTATTTTTAATTAGTAAATCTGTTATAGGTACATTTGGGAGGTTTAATTGCATGGGTTCCCAAAATTTACCTCCATTATAGGAAACAAATATCCCTTTTTCCGTTCCTGCAAAAAGTAAATCTTTCACCACAGGGTCCTCGCGAACAACTCTTGTAAAGGATCCTTCTGGGATTCCAGTCGATATTTTTTCCCATCGCTCGCCATAATTGACACTCTTATATAGGCCTGGCATTTTATCGTTAAATTTATAGCGTGTAGTCGCTATATATACCGTTCCAGGATCATGCGCAGAAACATCAATGGCATTTATAATAGTTTCAGGTAATCCCCTTGGGGTAATATTTTTCCAACTAATCCCTCCATCTTTAGTAATATGCACCAGGCCGTCATCTGAACCTGTGTATAAAAGACCTTTTTCGTGTGGAGACTCCACTATATAAGATAGGGTGCCATAATTTTCCGCACCTACCGCTTCAATAGTGTAAGGACCACCACCGTGTACCTGTTTGGAGGCATCATTCATGGTTAAATCTGGAGAAATAATTTCCCAACTTTGTCCAACATCTATGGTTTTTAAAACATATTGAGCACCGTGAAAATAAGTATTGGATTCATGTACAGACCTGATAATTGGTGCATTCCAATTAAAACGATAAGTCATTTCGCTGGCCGCCATACCCAAATACTGAATAGGGTCTATCATAATATTGGTACTGGATTTACTCTTGGGATAATAAGCGTCTATAGTTCCTAAATAACTCCCTCCAAGCACTACATCTGGCTGGTCTGGGTCAAAAGCTAAAAAGGCACTTTCGCCTCCGGCCGATGCCTCCCAGCTCTCCGCACCAATTCCCCCATTACCCAAGGATATACTTGAAATCTTTACACTGGTATTGTCCTGTTGGCCGCCATAGATATTATAAGGAAATAAATGATCTGCATTCACCCTGTAAAATTGTGCCGTGGGCATATTATTCTGTGAAGACCAACTCAGACCGCCGTTAAAACTAATGGCCGCGCCGCCGTCGTCTGCCAAGACCATTTGCTTATTATTCGTTGGGTGTATCCATAAATCGTGGTAGTCTCCATGGGCAGGATTCATTTCTTCCCAATTTTTACCTCCGTCAATAGATTTATAAGCCGTTGCACTCATGACGTAAATAGTGTCTGCGTCTATAGGATCTAAGAAAACCTCAGTATAGTACCAGGCACGCTGAATAAGTCTATGATCTGCAGACACCCTGGTCCAATTTTCTCCAGAATCTTCAGACACAAACAACCCCCCTTTTTCTTGCCTAGAGTCGCTTTCAATAAGCGCCACCACTTTAGAGGGATTGACTCTAGATACAGCTATGGCCATTTTTCCTTTCTCTTCAGGGAGTCCATTTTCTAATAAAGTCCAGTGTACACCACCGTCTACTGTTTTATATAAACCACTCCCATCACCGCCACTCACCACCTGCCAAGGCAATCTTTGGTGTTCCCACATGGCAGCATACAGCACTTCTGGGTTTTGCATATCCATAGACAATTCAGCAGCCCCACTCAGGCTATTTACAAAAAGCTGTTTTACCCAATTTTTACCACCATCTATGGTCTTATAAATACCCCGCTCTTGATTGGGGCCGTGCAAAGCACCTTGAGCAGCCACATACACAATGTCAGGATTGCTAGGGTGAATCCTAATTCTCGAAATATGTTGTGTAGCCTCTAAACCCAGATGTTGCCATGTCTTACCTCCATCTAATGATTTGTACACCCCATCTCCATAGGTAGTCATAACCCCTCTAGGGGCATGCTCACCCATACCTACATAAATAATATCCGGATGACTCTCAGATACTGCTACTGCACCAACGGAGCCTGTATTAAAAAACCCGTCAGATACATTGTTCCAATGTTGGCCCGCGTCTTCTGTCTTCCACAATCCACCTCCCGTAGTACCCATATAATAAACCATTGGATGCTGAACCACCCCAGAAGCCGCTACAGATCTGCCCCCTCTAAAAGGACCTATATTTCTGTAGTGAACAGCCTTAGAAAGTATTTCTTGTTGCTGTCCAAAAACCGTTTGAACAATAGCCAAAAGGAGTAAAAAGAAAAAATGTTTTTTCATGATTGTTATTTTTAAGAAACTATAAAATATAAGCACTCAAACCCAAGAGTATAAATTGACCCTGTGAATTTATATATTGATTTTTATTCCCAATGGGATTTTCTAAAAAGTTTACTTCATGTGTTTGACCACTTAAAGAATAGCGAACGTCTAATTCAAATCTCTTGTACTGGTATCCGAAACCCAACTGTGTTCCTACAAAAGCAGCCTTTTCAAGGGCGTCTATACCCACTTCTTTCATATTGGCTTTTTGGTTAAAGGTCCATCTAGGCCCTCCAAAAATGCGAAGCGACTTAGAAATATTGTATCCCAAGAGCAGGGGCACATCTAGATGGGTGACTTCAAAATCAGTGATAATACGTTTTACATCTGTCAGTACAATAGGGATTTTAAAAGAGTGGTCTCTTTTCACTTGCAACGCCTCTACCCTAATATACCAATCTTGATTATTGTATTTGACAAATCCACCAAAATGATGTCCTTCTCTTCCCACATAAATGTTGATATTTTTTTGGAGGGCTGCGACTTCTGCGTCTACATTATTAACAGTGTCAAAATCAGTACCTCCGGTAATTCCTACTGAAAATTGGGCCAATCCTGAAAAGGAGATCATAAAAAAGGCGCAGAAAAAAAAGGCCAAACACCCATTAAGGGGATTATTCTTGTGAAGCATTTAGTGGTTTTAGTGGTTGGTTGTATGCCTTTAAAGATAAGCACCACTAAAGATATTAAAAAAATCTAGTCGTTTAAGACCTCAATAGTCAAATTCTCAATTTTGGAGAGCCATTGGAGTTTGCCTTCTTGGAAAAGTAAAGGCAAACGTTCTAGAGGGGTTGGGTGCTCTAGGGGCTTGTAATTGTCAAAGTCCTGAAATAAAATACCCCCTAGCTTTTTTTTTGAAATTGCCGATCTAAAACGGGTGCCACCGCCGTTGGTGTGGTAGGAATAGGCCATATAATCTATTTCAAAGCGATCTCTGTGTATCCAATAGTAAAATTGGTCTTGGTAATCTTCTCCACCGCCTTCTTGTTTAAAAGTAACCGCCAATTGGTGGTAGGGTTCGGTGTCAATTTCTACCACACCTTTATAGCTAGGAATCACGGCCTGGTCCTGAAGTCCTAAAGGCAATTGAACAAAGTATAGCACTGAATTCAGAGAATTGGCATAGACCGTTTGCAAGGAATCTGACAAGGCAACTGCCTGGCCATTTAAGGTCCTTTCAAAAGTGCTAAAATTGGTCCAAACGTCTTTGGTGACCCCCAGGCTGTCTTGTTTCTCTCTGGAATATTGAATCCCAAAAGCGCCTCTATGTACCTCATAGTGAAAATCTCTAAAATCAAAATTAATCTTAGAGGGTTTAGACGTCCATCCATGAGCAGTAACTGTTTTCTGTATCAGTGTACCAGCATCCATACCCACATTGGATGAGCAAGAAAACAACAATCCCAATAACAAACCCACTATTACTTTAGCCATAAATACCATGTTAATCTTCAAAAGTAAAGATACCCTCAATTGGGGTCTTAAACAAATGGGCCAATTTAAAAGCCAAGGGCAGCGAAGGATCAAATTTACCTTTTTCTATGGCATTAATGGTCTGGCGAGACACCCCTACTTCATGGGCCAAATCTTCCTGGGTAAAGGCGTCTCTAGCCCTGAGTTCTTTAATTCTATTTTTCATTTGAAACGTCTGGTGTTAATGGCTAATCCCGCCAAATAAGTCAAACTAATCACAATAGTCATAAAAGCAAAATCCATTTTAAAACCCAGTAAATCTTGCTGCTCCAAAATGGACAATCCCAAACCCAAGACTACTGCCACACCCAAACTAATGGCCATGGCCTCTAAATGCATGCGTTGTTGCAACTCGTCCAAGTTTAAAATGTATTTTCTATTGGCTAAAATCATAACAGCGCCAGTGATTAAAAACAAACCTACGCCTGCGTAAGTGAAAAGGGTATTTTCCCATATAAATTCAGGACCAAAGGTAGCTAAGGCGGAACTGAGCACCCAAATCATGGTCCAAAGAGCCAATCTCTTGGTGCTTTTGTGCTGTAATTCTTTAAAAGATTCTGTAGTTTTCATAAGATGTAAATGTTATTGGCTATTAAATGTAAATGTTACTTGCTATTTTGTAAAGTTTATTTGACAAATGTACACATTTATTTTAAAATGTAAAGGAAAGTTGACATATAATAGGTGGTGTTTAATAGAAAAACGTCTAAGCGCTTTAAAAAACAAACATTTTGTAACGTTTTAAAATACCGTTCTTCATTAATGGACTAACCACAGCTTTAAGATAATAGAAGGTGTTGGCATGCATTTAATGGTTTATTAACGTTTAGTTCATTTTTAAAATACAAATGCACACCACCTTTGTACAGCGTGTTAGCCACGTAGGTTTCTTAATAACGTACTGGTTTTTGTCGGTCATGCGTTAGAAATCTTGCAGCTGTTCTTAGGGGCAGCTGCTTTTTTTTAAATCTTTATTATATCATAACACCCAATTTACAATAACTTAACATTAGTAATGGTTCTTTGCACCAGACAAAAACCAGTACCATGCAATTATTTAAAAAAGCAGTCATTTTAGCCTGCCTTTGTTTTTCTTTTAGCCTAAGCGCACAAGAAACCCCAGCACCCAATTTTGGAAAAGGCCTATTTAATCTAGTAGGTAAAGACAGTACTTGGACCATGAAAATTGGTGCGAGAATGCAAATTTTAGCCATCGCTAACTGGAAAGAAAGTGCGTCAGGAGACTTTGAAACCCAAGAAAGCAATATGCTCATTAGAAGGGCCCGCTTAAAATTTGACGGGTTTGCCTATTCCCCAAAATTAAAATACAAATTAGAGCTAGGACTCTCCAACAGAGATATTTCAGGTGGTTCCATTTATACCGGAAACACCCCAAGGTATATACTAGACGCCGTAGTGATGTGGAATTTTCATGGAAACTGGGAATTGTGGTTTGGGCAAACCAAACTACCAGGAAATATTGAGCGGGTTATTTCCTCAGGGAATTTACAACAAGTAGACCGTTCCTTACTCAACAGCCGTTTTAATATAGACCGTGATATGGGGGTGCAATTGAGGCACAAAACCAAAATTGGCAAACACTTTTTAATTCGAGAAAAGTTTGCTATTTCTCAGGGAGAAGGCAGAAATATTACTGCTGGAAATTATGGAGGTCACCAATTTACCAGCCGCATTGAGCTATTGCCTTTTGGTGCTTTTAAGAGTAAAGGAGAGTACAGTGGGTCAGATTTAAAAAGAGAAAATTCCCCAAAACTTATGATAGCCGCTACATACGACAGCAATCAAAATGCCGTAAAAAACAGGAGCAATATGGGGTCTTATATGGAAACTGATGCTGGTCTGTTTCAAACAGATATAAATACCTGGTTTATAGACGGTATGTTTAAATACCGCGGTTTCTCCTTTATGGGTGAATACTCAGACCGCAGTGCAGCTAATGCAATAGCTAAAAATCTGGACGGATCAGAAACAGGTTCGGTAGTGCAAGTTGGAAAAGGCATTAACTTACAAAGTGGTTTTTTACTAAAAAACAATATTGAAATCTCAGGGAGGCTCACTAAAATCACCCTAGACCAAGTCATCACAGGAAAAGTTCCAGAAACCCAATACACGGTGGGTGTGTCAAAATATATAGTGGGACACAAATTAAAAGTGCAATCAGATTTTAGCTACTTAGACAGTCCCGGCGCTTCCAATAAACTCATGTACAGGCTTCAATTAGACTTACATTTTTAACCTTAAGATAACCTCAAATACCCAAAATTAAGAGTACATTTAACCCCTTTTAAAATAGATTATGGACAATTTATATATTTTAATGTTGGCCGCACTTGCGGTATTGGCTATTGCAGATTTAGTGGTTGGTGTGAGCAATGACGCCGTGAATTTTTTAAACTCTGCCATTGGATCTAAAGCCATCTCTTTTAAAACCATTATGATCGTTGCCTCTATTGGAATTGCCATGGGTGCTATTTTTTCTAGCGGTATGATGGAAGTGGCTAGAAAGGGTATTTTTAATCCCGGAGAATTCTATTTTAACGAGATCATGTTCATTTTTATGGCCGTGATGATCACTGATATTTTATTGTTAGACTTTTTTAATACCCTGGGAATGCCTACCTCTACAACGGTTTCTATTGTATTTGAACTACTAGGTGCTTCTGTAGCCATGGCATTAATAAAAATAAGCAATCAAGGTGGCGCTTTTTCAGATGTTGTGCAGTACATAAACACCTCAAAAGCGGCAGATATTATTTTTGGTATTTTACTCTCGGTAGTTGTTGCGTTTTCTATTGGCGCTATTGTTCAGTGGGTTTCTAGGATATTACTTTCTTATAATTTTGAGAAAAAACCCAATTGGGTTTCTGCTGTTTTTGGCGGTATTGCTACTTCTTCAATTACCTACTTCATTTTAATGAAAGGAATAAAAGGAACTGCCATAGCAGGAGAAAATTTAGAGATACTCGGTGGTCAAACTATTAAAGATTTCTTAGAAACAGAGGTTTGGAGTCTCATCCTTGTGAATTTATTAATATGGTCTTTAATATCATACCTGCTTATTTCATTGGCTAAAATTAATATCTATAAGTTTATTATCGTCATAGGTACATTTGCTTTGGCTTTAGCTTTTGCTGGAAACGACTTAGTGAATTTCATTGGTGTACCTATTGCTGCCTGGCAATCTTATGAAGCTTGGAGCATGTCTGGTATTCCAGCTGCAGAGTTTAGCATGAACATTTTGGCTAAAAAAGTGCCAACGCCTACCTTTTTATTATTTGCATCAGGAATGGTCATGGTGGCTACGCTTTGGTTCTCTAAAAAAGCGAGATACGTTGCAGAAACAGAAATTAATCTGGCTAGAGAAGGAGAATCCAAAGAGCGCTTTAACCCAAACTTCTTATCCAGAGGAATTGTGCGTTTCGCCATGAGCATTTCAAATTACTCACAAGCCATTCTTCCTAAAACATGGCAAAACAAATTAGACGCACAGTTTCAAAAACCAGTCATTTCATTATCCAAAGACAAGAACTTTGAACTGCCCGCTTTTGACATGGTCAGGGCTGCAGTAAACCTTGTGGTTGCTGGTATATTAATATCTATTGCCACTTCCTATAAATTGCCCTTATCTACAACATACGTCACTTTTATGGTGGCCATGGGAACCTCATTGGCAGACAAAGCCTGGGGAGCAGAAAGCGCCGTATATCGCGTAGCTGGAGTGCTAAATGTCATAGGAGGATGGTTTGGAACAGCGCTAATTGCATTTGTAGCTGCTGGAATTATTTTAACAATCATTTCTATGGGTCAAGGAACAGCCATTGGCGTGTTACTTATTTTGGCTATATTCCTATTGGCTAGAAACTATGTTAATTACAACAAAAAAAGCAAAGAGTTTCAAGCAGAGGACAGACTTAGAAAAGCAGAGAGCAGTTCTATTCAAGGGGTTATAGAAGAGAGTGCAAACAATATTTCTAACGTGATCAGAAGAACGCAGAACATCTATTCTAATGCAGTTACAGGACTGGCAAAACAGGATCTTGAACTGCTAAAAAAGAATAAGAAACAAGGGGGCAAATTGGCCGACGAGATAGAAGACCTACGTAATCACATATTCTACTTTATTAAAAATTTAGATGAATCTAGTGTTCGTGCAAGTGATTTTTACATATCTACCATTTCACATCTCACAGATGTGTCTCAATCTTTAGATTACATCTCTAAAGTTAGTCACAAACACGTAAACAACAACCACAAAAAGCTTAAATACAACCAACTCAAAGAACTAAAGGAATTAGAAAACCTTTTTGAAGAAGAATTGTTTACTAAAACTAAAGTCATCTTTGAAACCCGTAATTTTAATGATATTGGGAAAGTCCTAGACGTAAAAACGACACTATTAAAATTCGTTTCTGAAAAGATTGAAACACAAGTAGCCAGGATCAGAACAGAAGAAACAAGTCCAAAAAACTCTACTTTGTACTTCTCCATTCTCTTAGAGACAAGAGATCTTCTCAATGCAATAATGACCTTATTAGAACTCTATTACAGATCATATGACGCAGACATTAAGCCTGCGAGTGTTGAAGAGTAAATACCTAAGTATTTTGTCAATTAAAAAAAAGCCGCTAAAGCGGCTTTTTTTTATTATGGAATTTACACATTATAAATTATTATCTTTAGACGAATCATTTACTAATAGCACACATCAAAATACAAAATCACCAAATTAAACCACCCCATGAAAATGATTAAAAAAACCCAATGGGCCGTACTAAGCTTGCTGTTTTTTGCCTGTCAAAACCAAGCCGACACCCCCCAAAAAGAAGACCCTAATAATTTTCAGTTTTTAGAAATTACCATTCCTGAGCTTCAAGAAGGCTACAAAAATGGCCAATGGACTATCAGAGATGTTATTGCTGCATACAGCAACCGGATAGAAGCCATAGATCATAATGGCCCGAAATTACAGTCGGTCATTGTCGTGAATCCTGAGGCTTTGGCCATAGCAGACTCCCTAGACCAAATAGCCCCAGAAAACAGGGGACCCTTACACGGCGTTCCCGTATTACTGAAAGACAATATAGACACACATGACCAGATGGCTACTACGGCGGGTTCCCGCGCTTTGGCTGGTTCAATGCCCCTACAAGACAGTGAGGTGGCCGCTCAATTACGCGCTGCTGGTGCCGTGATTTTGGGAAAAGCCAACCTGAGCGAATGGGCTAATTTCAGGGGGCAAATGTCCAGCTCTGGATGGTCGGGAATAAATGGTCAAACCAAAAATCCTTATGTACTCACCAGAACCCCATGTGGTTCTAGTGCCGGAAGTGGGGTATCTGTCTCTGCCAACCTCACCGTTTTGGCCATAGGAACAGAAACCAACGGATCTATTGTTTGCCCTTCAACTGCTAATGGAATTGTGGGCATTAAACCTACTGTAGGACTCATTAGTCGCGCTGGAATTATTCCTATTTCTTACACCCAAGACACGGCAGGGCCTATGGCCCGCACTGTAACAGACGCAGTAATAGCATTAGGCCCACTGACGAGCCAAGATCCTAGAGATACAAAAACAGTCGCAAACAAAGGCAAAGCCTTACAAGATTACACCCCTTACCTTAAGAAAGACGGTTTAAAAGGAAAACGCATTGGCTGGTTTAAAGCGGCCTTTGGAAACCATGCCACTACAGACAGTCTCACGGTAAAAGCCATTGCGGTGCTCAAGGCACAGGGAGCAGAAATTATAGAAATTGATCAAATCAATGAGCGAAGTACAGGTAGCCACTCCTTCCAAGTCATGCTCACCGAATACAAAGCAGGGCTCAATGAATATTTTGCCAGCCTTGGACCAGACGCAAAAATTAAAAATTTAGAAGACCTCATTGCCTTTAACAAACAGGATTCGGTGGAACTCAAATACTACAACCAAGCCTATTTGGAAATGGCCATAGAAAAAGATGGCTTAGACAGTAAAGAATACCTGGACCATTTAGAAGCTCTAAGAAAAGGAAGTAGAGACAACGGAATAGATAAGGTCATGACTACCCATCAGTTAGATGGATTTGTAGCCCCAACCGGATCTCCTGCATGGAGCATTGATTGGTTAAACGGAGATAACTACCATGTCTCTAGCTCCTCACCAGCCGCCTGGGCTGGCTACCCCAACATCACCGTTCCCATGGGAGCGGTACACGGACTTCCAGTAGGTCTTTCCTTCTTTGGCACCGCCTGGAGTGAGCCTACTCTAATAGAGATGGCGTATGGCTTTGAACAAGCCACCAAAGCCAGAATAGTACCCACCTTTAGGGCTTGGGATTCAGAATAATAGTCGTCTTTATTGATCCAATAAACACATGTAAAAATTCATCGGTGGTCCGTCCAAAATATCATAATTCAAAGTACTCAAAAATGAAAACACCAACCTACACAAAAATCTTATCGATTCTCTGTTTTTTTATAGTTACAGGTATTACCCAAGCACAAGAAAAGGATAAAACACCTGCTCCTAATTACAATTTAGCGGCTAAATTCTCTCCTACGCAGTTGGCTAAAATGGTTCATTCCACAGAAGTGAACCCACATTGGCTTAAAAACGGGAACCGATTCTGGTACCAATACAAAACCACAAAAGGATCTAATTATTACTTAGTAGATGCAGACAAGCGAAGTAAAACCAAATTATTTGACAATGATCGTATGGCTGCTTGGCTCACTGAAATTACAAAGGACCCCTATGATGGACAACACTTGCCAAAATTTAATTTTGAGTTTGTAAACAATGAGCGGGCCATTCGCTTTAGGGTCACTTCTTCGGAGCTCGTTCCCATAACAAAAGACAGCTCGGATTTGAGAGACCAAGAAGGGAAAGGCAATAAAGCATTGGCCAAAGGCCAAAAAAAACCTAAAAAAGAAAAGAAAGTATTTCTTTTAGAGTACACCCTTGGAGGGAACGGACTCAAGGTCATTAGTCACGAAAAGGAGGATAAAAAAGACTATAAAAAATGGGCCAATATTGCCCCAGATTCATCAGTAGTACTGTTTTCTAAGGAGTATAACCTCTACTGGATGGACAAGGAAAACTTCCTGAAAGCAGTTAAAAATGAGAAAGATTCTACTATAGTAGAAAACCAATGGACCACAGACGGACAGGAGCACTTTGGTTATGGTGGGGGTAATAGAGGTAAAGACAATGAAGATATAGAAAAAGAAAAAAATGACCGTAAATACGTCTATGGGCATTGGACAGATAACAGCGAAAAATTCGTTTTCCAAAAAACAGATAGTAGGGCGATTAAAGACCTTTGGGTTATTAATTCAGTAGCCAATAAAAGGCCCACTTTGGAGACCTATAAGTACCATATGCCTGGAGAGCAAGAATTTTACAAAAGAGAACTTTTGGTATTTGACATTCCTACTAAAACACATATTAAAGTCGCTTTAGATACCGTGGTACAACAGAGTATTGACGTGTACAGCCGCCCAAGCCTTCCTTCTACTTACGACGATGATTTTAGACCTAACCTATTATTGTCTAAAAAGGGAAAAATTTATTTTAATGTGATTAGTAGAGACCGCAAAAAAATGGATATCTGTGTAGCAGACATTAAGACTGGAGAAGTGAAAGTACTCATTAAGGAAAGGATGAATACCTATATTGAATCTAGAGACTTGGTTCTTTTATATGACGAAACACAAATGATTCATTGGTCTGAACGCGATGGTTGGGCACATTTTTATCGCTATAATGCAGACGGTAGCCTGCGCAACAGAATTACCCGTGGAACGTTTCATTCTGAAGCGGTGAGCGGGGTAGACGAAAAATCAGGGCTGCTATATTTTACCGCACATGGAGTGCAAAAAGGGCTGGATCCTTATTATGAGCATCTCTATGCTGTTCCATTGAATGGAGGAACACCTAAAGCTTTAAATCCTGGAGATTTTACCTCCAGTATTCGATCTTCAGACAGGCATAATTATTTTGTGAGTAATTTTTCTAGGGTCAATACCACACCAAAATCTGAACTCAGAAATGCTTCTGGTCAATTGGTCATGTCTCTGGAAACTGCAGATTTGTCTGCCTTGTTTGCTGCTGGCTACCAATTCCCAGAGCCTTTCAAAGTAAAGGCAGACGACGGCATTACAGATATTTATGGGGTGCTTTACAAGCCCTTTGATTTTGATGAAAACAAGCAGTATCCACTCTTGGAATACGTTTATCCTGGGCCTCAGACAGAAGCTGTGAACAAGGCCTTTTCTGTGAGAATGGATCGCTTGGATCGCATGGCCCAATTGGGGTTTGTAGTGGCTACTATGGGAAATAGAGGAGGGCATCCTGATCGCTCAAAGTGGTATCATAATTACGGTTATGGTAACCTGAGAGACTATGGCTTGGCAGATAAAAAATATGTGGCAGAACAACTGGCCAACCGCCATGCTTTTATAGATATAGATAAGGTGGGGATTTTTGGACACTCCGGTGGTGGTTTTATGTCTACAGCAGCCATGTTGGTTTATCCAGATTTCTTTAAGGTGGCAGTTTCTGCTGCTGGAAACCATGACAATTCTATGTACAATTCCTGGTGGAGTGAAACCCATCACGGGGTTTTAGAAGAAATGGATGAAAAGGGAGAAGTGCGATACCAATACGACATTGACAAAAACCAATCTTTAGCACAAAATCTGAAGGGACATTTGCTTTTGGTGACTGGAGATATAGACAACAACGTTCACCCTGGCGCTACCATTCGCATGGCCAACGCACTGATTAAAGCCCACAAACGTTTTGACTTTAAATTACTTCCAGGCCAAAGACACGGTTTTGGTAATATGACAGAATACGCTTTTTGGCTTCGTGCAGACCACTTTAGCAAGCACCTTTTAGGGGTAACTGCTACTGAGGTAGACCTGCTACAGATGAATAGGGATGTTCCCCAAAATAAGTAACCAATTATTGGTTTTTAACCAACCTTTTTTTGCTGTATTTATTAGAAGCAGTATTGGGTGGCAAAGGTTTCTTGGGGGTTTTTAGAGCCACTGTTTGTGCGTCATTATTGTCCTGAGCGGTTTTTTTTGTGGTGCCACAGCTAAAAAACAATACAGCTAAGGCAATGAATAAGATCTGTTTCATCATTCTTTTTTATTTAAAAATATAGCAGAAAACAGGTTTATACAAATATGATAACAAAATTTTAGCATCAAAATTTTAAAATAACTCATGTATTTGTAAATACAAAAATTGTATAAACACTAAAAGAACTTATGAAAACAATATTACATACTGCATCTAGCAGAGGTAATGCCAACCATGGTTGGTTACAATCCTACCACACTTTTAGTTTTGCCGGATACCACCATCCAGAGCGACATCACTTTGGCGTACTTCGGGTTTTAAACGACGACACCGTAGCTGGAGGTATGGGTTTTGGTACCCACCCACACAGGGATATGGAGATTATTTCCATTCCTTTAGAAGGAGACCTAAAACACCATGACAATACGGGAACAATGGCCCTGATCAAGCATGGAGACATACAAGTCATGAGTGCTGGAACGGGTATAGAGCACAGTGAATACAATGCCAATGCAGACAAAACAGTAAAATTCTTACAAATTTGGATCATTCCAAAAGTTAAAGCTGTGGCGCCCAGATACCAGCAAATAAGCTTAAACACTGAAGACAGAAAAAACAAATTACAGCAAATTTTATCGCCAAATTCAGAGGATCAAGGAGTCTGGATACACCAAGATGCTTGGTTCCATTTGGGAAGCTTAGAAAAAGAAACTGAGTTAAAATACCGATTAAAAGACCCAAAAAACAATGGAGTGTATGCCTTTGTGATTAAAGGATCATTGGAACTCGCAGGCATAGAATTATCACACAGAGATGGTTTAGGGATCACAGAGGCCAATGAATTTGCTCTAAAAGCCTTTGAGGATAGTGAAATTTTACTCATAGAAGTGCCTATGGAATTACCTAGGGTGTAAATAAGACTTAAACTTCCGTAGGGCTAAAAAGGTTTTACCCAAAATTTATACTATTTTTGGGTAAAACCTACATATGAAAACGGAGCAAAATTTTAAAAACCACCCCAAATTAGTCAAAGGATTTCATGGTTTACTATTCTTGAGTATTCTAGCACTTTTAGGGGGTAGTGTAAGCTACTTATTCTTAGCAGAAGAAGGACATACCTATCCGGCCTCTCTATCTATACTAACAGCATGGGTGTTTATTGTCATGATGTGGTATACCAGACAGTTTCCGCTCAGAGCACAGGATAGGGCTATTAGGGCTGAAGAAAATTTAAGACACTATGTACTCACCGGAAAATTATTGCCTGCAGAACTTAGGATGGGCCAAATCATTGCACTACGCTTTGCGCCAGATGAGGAATTCTTACCACTTATAGACAGGGCGATTAAAGAAGGGCTGAGCCAAAAAGAGATTAAAATGGCCATTAAAAACTGGAAGCCAGATTATTACAGGGTCTAGTTAATAAAGCTGTTCAATTTCATTATAAGAAAAAACAATAGCTTTTATTGTTTTCATATCTAATTCTGATATAACTTGTTGTGGTCTAATAAAAAAGTCACATCAATTATGGAACATTATTCAGAAAATGGGGGCGCTAAGTGTCCTTTCTCTCAAGGAGCCGTTAAAAGTGCCGCAGGAAAAGGTACCACTAATAAAGATTGGTGGCCCAACCAACTTAACATTAATATCCTCAGACAACACGGTAAGGCCTCTAATCCTATGGATGAGGGCTTTAACTATAAAAAAGCCTTTGAAAGTTTAGACCTTAAAGCCCTTAAGCAAGATTTATACAAGCTTATGACCGATTCTCAGGATTGGTGGCCTGCAGATTTTGGACACTATGGTCCTTTCTTTATTCGAATGGCTTGGCACAGTGCAGGAACCTATAGAATTGCAGACGGTCGCGGTGGTGGTGGTACTGGTGCACAGCGTTTTGCCCCGCTTAACAGTTGGCCAGACAACGGCAATTTAGATAAGGCAAGATTGTTACTTTGGCCCATTAAAAGAAAATACGGCAACAAAATATCTTGGGGAGATTTGATGATTCTCGCAGGGAACTGCGCCTTAGAATCTATGGGTTTCAACACCTTTGGTTTTGGTGGCGGAAGGGAAGATATTTGGGAACCCGAGCAAGATATCTATTGGGGATCTGAAGGTAAATGGTTAGAAAACCAAAGGTATTCTGGAGATAGAGACCTAGAAAACCCGCTGGCGGCAGTTCAAATGGGTCTTATTTACGTAAATCCAGAAGGTCCAGACGGACATCCTGATCCTTTGGCTTCTGCCAGAGATATTAGAGAAACCTTTGGAAGAATGGCCATGAATGACGAAGAAACAGTTGCTTTAATCGCAGGTGGTCATACATTTGGAAAAACGCATGGAGCTGCTAATCCAGACGAATATGTAGGTCCAGAGCCTGCTGGAGCTCCCATTGAAGCACAAAGCATGGGATGGGCAAACAGTTTTGGTTCCGGAAATGCAGGAGACACTATTACCTCTGGTTTGGAAGTGACTTGGACCACTACCCCTACAAAATGGAGCAACAATTACTTTGAAAATTTATTTGGATACGAGTGGGAACTCACCAAGAGTCCTGCAGGTGCCCACCAATGGAAACCAAAAAATAATGGGGGCGCGGGAACGGTTCCAGACGCACATGACCCTAATAAAAGTCATGCACCTATGATGCTTACCTCAGATATTGCCCTGAGAGAAGATCCTATCTATGAAAAAATTTCAAGACGCTTCTATGAGAACCCTGACGAATTTGCAGACGCATTTGCAAGGGCTTGGTTTAAATTAACCCACAGAGATATGGGACCTAAATCACTTTATTTGGGAGAAGAAGTACCCCAAGAAACCTTGATTTGGCAAGACCCTATTCCAGCAGCTTCTGGTCCAATAATAAACGAAGCTGACATTAAAGCGTTAAAACAACAATTGTCCAATAGTGGCCTAACCAACCCAGAAATGGTGCAAACCGCATGGGCTTCTGCCAGTACTTTTAGAGGGTCTGATAAAAGAGGTGGTGCTAATGGTGCTAGAATAGCTTTAGCTCCACAGAAAGATTGGGCTGTTAACCAGCCGGAAACCTTGGCAAAGGTGCTGAGCAAATACCGTGAAATCAAAGACGCTTTTAATACAAAAAACACGGCACAAGTCTCCTTGGCAGATCTTATTGTTCTTGGCGGAAGTGTGGGAATAGAGCAAGCCGCAGCTGCAGGGGGACATAAAATAGTAGTGCCTTTTACGCCAGGAAGAACAGATGCCAGCCAAGAGGAGACAGATGTCCTTTCTTTTGCTGTACTAGAACCTCAGGCAGACGGATTCAGGAATTACACAAAAACTAGGTTCTCTGTTTCAGATGAGGAACTCCTTATTGATAAGGCGCAATTATTGACCCTTACTCCTGTTGAGATGACTGTATTGGTTGGGGGAATGCGCATGTTAGACACCAATTATGACGGCAGTGCCCATGGGGTATTTACGAAAAATAAAGGTGCTTTGAGCAATGACTTTTTTGTGAATCTTTTAGACCTTAACACTAAATGGGAAGCAGCATCTGATGAAGAAGATCTTTTCATGGGAAGGGATAGAAAAACGAGTGCACTTAAATGGACGGCTTCTAGAGTAGACCTCATCTTTGGATCTAATTCAGAGTTGCGTGCTCTTGCAGAGGTGTATGCCTGTGAAGACAGCCAAGACAAATTCTTATGTGATTTTGTCGCAGCATGGACCAAAGTAATGGAATTAGACCGTTTTGATCTTAAATAAGTTATCAGGTGGTTTGTAAACTGGTCATAAAACCACCCAAGGACTGTAAGGCCTTGTTTTTGGATAGACAAAAACAAGGCCATTTACAGTCTTATTTATCTGAACAATTATCTTATACCCCATTTGTATTCAACGCAGTCATTGGGGTTTTTATTTTCACCAAGAAAAACCAAGCTACAGAGACCTTAGCCCTTTGGGTGACCCATTTTTTAGAGCGCGAGAATCTCCAAGCGGAGCGACTCATAGACACCTCAAATGACCCACGGTTTTTTAAAAGACTCACGATAGGAGTTTTGGGAAACGAAAAGGCATCGGCCTTGGCCTGGAAAAGACATCTCAACAGCTTTATCTTTCAGGTAAATCCCTACGAATTAAAAGGATCTGCAGGGATAAAAGTATTTCAAAGAATTCAAAAAACCGTCTTTAAAAAAGGCAGTGCTTCTCAAAAAAAATACTTTAAACAGCGCCTTAAACTACTGAGAAATAGGGTGTCTCTAAGTACTCTAGAATCTTTATGGAGGGATTAATATTGAAACTATTCTTTTTTTAAAGTAGGATAACTTACCCCCAGTTGTTCTAAATAAGTGTCATACTTTTTTTCATTGTAGTAAAAAGGCTTTAGAGCTGGCTTATATTGTTCCATTATATTTTTATTTAAATAGGTCGGTGGTGCGTCCTGCTTAGTAATCATAGGAGTGTACTTGGTTTCTTTGGTCTGAACCTCATTAAAATAGATCCAAGCCTCTTGAACCAATTCAGGTTTCAAGAGCAAGTCCAAAACAGTTGCAGCAACTACCTTAGCTCCAGCAGTAACTCCTTTATGAGCGATGGGCGTAGCCATGGCAATTGCGTTACTCCAATGGTGGCCTTGAAGGCCAGGAATATTGGACGGAAAACGGAGCGTAACTGTGGGTACTGTCCAAGAAACGTCTCCAATGTCGTCACTTCCTCCACTTACTGGTTGTTCTACAGGAGGTTGAATGCCTTTTAAAGTGGTCGCTAAGCCATCTGTAGTTTTAGAGGACACTTCTTTTTGTACCGCTATAGCAAGCGTCTGATCTGCTTCTGACCAAGTAGGTAAACCTACACTTTGGATATTGGCATCCATTGTTTCGGCAATAACCTTATTAAAATGTCTGGGCCAAGCAGTTCCTAGAATCTCACTATTTACCTCTGTTCCTGTCATGAGTGAGGCGCCTTTAGCAATATCGTTTGCCGTGGCATACATATCCATGATTCCTTGGTAAGTAACGTCTCTAAAATAATACCAAATTGTCGCTTTTGAAGGGACAACATTAGGTTGGTCCCCACCATCTGTGAAAATAGAATGGGACCTTTTTAAAGGATCCAAGTGCTCTCTCTTATAATTCCACCCAATATTCATGAGTTCAGCAGCATCTAACGCACTTTTACCTCTCCATGGAGCGCCTGCAGCATGAGCTGCTTCTCCTTCAAAAGTGTATGCCACTGAAATTAAACCAGTCCCTGAAGATTGGCCCCAAGAGACACCCATATTACTACTCACATGAGTGAAAATACATAAATCAATATTGTTGAATAAACCATCTCTAGTGTACCATGCTTTGGCAGCTACTAATTCCTCTGCAATTCCAGGCCATAAGACTAGTGTACCTCCAATTTTTTCTTTTTTCATAATTTTTTGAACTGAAAAAGCAGCAGTAATATTTAAAGGAATTCCTGCATTATGCCCCTCTCCGTGACCAGGTGCGCCCTCAACAATTGGCTTGTGATAAGCCACTCCAGGGTACTGAGAGGCCTTTGGAATGCAATCCACGTCGCTACCTAAAGCAATTACTGGACCTGCGCCATTTGACCATCTAGCAAACCAGGCAGTTGGTATACCTGAGACCCCGTACTCTATTGTAAATCCTTCTTTTTTTAAAAGATCTGTTAGGTACTTTGAAGAGGCTTCTTCTTGGAATCCCAATTCTGAAAAGCTAAATATTTTGTCTACCATTACCTGACTCAATTTCTCATTGTCCTGCACCCACTGTATAGCCAATGTTTTAAGTGCCTCATTTTTTTCAGGATTGATTTTCTCTTGACCCAATAGGGGAAAAGAAGCTAGTAGAGATAAGCTGACAAAAAAAGCAGTGATTGGTTTCATATCAAAAAAATTAGGTTTAATTAAATATAAAAAAAACCTAAAGTTATTGCGTCTTAGTAGTGATAAAATATTGATAAATTGCAGATAAAATTATTGTCATGAGCGAATTTTTTAAAAACAAGACCATTTGGATCACTGGAGCATCTTCTGGAATAGGCTTGGCATTAGCCAAAGCGTTTTCTTCACAAGACTGTACTTTAATCCTTTCCTCAAGAAGAGAGAAAAGCTTAAAAGCAGCTGAGGAACTGTGCCATAAAAATGCCCGTATTCTACTGCAGATACTAGATCTAGAAGACACTGAAAACCATCAAAAAATTGTTTCAGAGGTGCTTGAAAAAGTGGGGGCAGTGGACCTTCTCATTCACAATGGAGGTATTAGTCAAAGGGCCTTGGCCAAGGACACTGATTTCTCCGTAGACAAAAAATTAATGGCCGTAAATTACTTAGGCACGGTCAGTCTTACTAAAGCAATCTTACCTTTCATGTTAAAGAATGGAGGCGGTCACTTTGGGGTAGTCACTAGTCTTACCGGTATAATTCCATCGCCATATAGGTCTGGTTATGCTGCCTCTAAACACGCATTACATGGTTTTTTTGATTCCTTAAGGGCTGAATTAGAAGACAATGGCATTTCTGTTACCTTATTGGCGCCAGGTTTTGTAAAAACACAGGTCTCCATAAATGCCTTGGGACCAAATGGGGAGGCTATAGGCGTCATGGATCATGCACAAGCCAATGGAATTAGCGCGGAACAATGCGCCAAAAAAATAATACAGGCATTAAAGCAACGTAAAAGAGAGGTGTATATAGGTCGTGAAAGTTATGCTGCTTATGTGAAAAGGTACTTCCCTAGTTTATTTGCAAGGCTCATTAAAAAAGCCAAAGTACGTTAAAGCTTCTTAACGTATTCTGTAATAATTACTATGGTTTGGCCGTCTACTTTTCCTTCAATATATTGGGCATTTTCTCTATCTAAAGAAATACGCCGTACAGCAGTCCCTTGTTTGGCCACCATACTACTTCCTTTTACTTTTAGGTCTTTAATGAGCACCACTGAATCTCCAGCTTCCAGCACCACCCCGTTCACATCTCTGTGAATGACCGCATCTGGTTTTTCTTCGCCATCTCCAGCAGCCTCTGCCCAGCTAAGAAGGTCTTCTTCTAGATACATTTGCTCCAATAAATCTGAGGGCCATCCGTATGACTTTAAACGCTGTAACATACGCCAAGCAAATACTTGCATGGCAGGCACCTCGCTCCACATACTGTCATTTAAACAACGCCAATGGTTTTGATCTCTCTCTTCTGCCTCTGATTCTGAAATACATTTTTCACAAAGAAGTAGTTGGGCCTCTAGGCCACTCGTGGCCGATGCTGGCACTTCATACGCGGCTAACTTTTCTGTAGCACTACAACATTCGCACTGCTCATTGGCTCTTTTTAAAAGGGATTTATCTATGCTCATTGGGTATGGTTAAAAAGCTAAAATACATTAATTAAGCCTTTTAATAGTGAAAATTACCCTAGAATGATTCTATTTAAAGAATCTGGCCTTAAGCCAAAAAGACACCCTAACTAAAAGTATGAGTGCAGGCACTTCTACCAATGGACCAATGACCCCTGCAAAAGCTTGGCCTGAATTCAGTCCAAAAACCCCTATCGCCACCGCTATGGCCAGCTCAAAATTATTGCCCGCTGCCGTGAAGGATACCGCTGCTGTTTTGTCATAAGTTCCTCCTATTGCTTTGGTAACAAAAAAGCCAATCAAAAACATGAGACTAAAATAAATGAGCAAGGGAAACGCGATCACTAAGACATCTAGAGGAATAGTCATAATGAGTGCCCCTTTCAATGAAAACATGATCACGATGGTGAACAATAGCGCAATGAGTGTTCCAGGAGAAATACTGGGGATAAATTTTTGCTCATACCATGCTACCCCCTTTAGCGGCACTAAAATTTTTCTACTTAAAAAGCCCATCAAAAAAGGAAGTCCTAGATAAATGAATACAGATTCAGCTATAACACCTATGGAAATATCTACTATGGCCCCTTCAAATCCAAAATAGGGCGGTAAAACAGTAATAAACAACCAGGCATAAAAGGAATAGGCAAAAACCTGAAAAACACTATTCAACGCCACCAGTCCTGCGCCGTATTCAGCATTTCCCTCTGCCAAATCATTCCAAACGAGTACCATGGCAATACATCTCGCCAAGCCAATTAAAATGAGCCCTACCATGTATTCTGGATACTCTTGTAGGAATGTCAGCGCCAGCACAAACATTAAAATTGGGCCTACCACCCAGTTTAAAAATAAAGAGGCACTCAGTATTTTTACATTCTGAAATACTTTAGGCAAAAGGGCGTAATTGACCTTAGCAAGTGGCGGATACATCATGACAATGAGTCCAATGGCGATGGGAATATTAGTGGTTCCCACACTCAATTTGTTAATAAAAAGAGGGAAGTATGGAAAAACATACCCAACCGCCACACCTAAAAGCATGGCTAAAAAAATCCAAAGAGTTAAGTATTGGTCTAAAAAGGATAATTGTTTTTTCATGATTTAGGAAATTCGAGAAAATACATATTTGAGTTCTGTGGCTATTTGAATGCTGCGCTCCAAGTAAACGCTTTCTTGTTGTGGTGTTCCATCGGAGACTTTTGGATCTTTGTAAGTGAGCCCAATTCGCTGGTCTGCTCCAGCAATAAATGGGCAGTCCTGATCTGCAGCGTCACAAGTCATAATGGCCACAAAACCATTAGAGGGGTTTACAGCATGGTCTAATGTTTTAGAAAAACCCAGGAGCGCTAGGCCACTTTCTGAATAGTGTATGGAATACACCGGGTTTACCCCCTCAGATACAGGGTGAATTTCAAATCCCTGTGTAGCTAAGGTTTTAACCACCATAGGATACAAAGCGGTTGCCTCAGTACCCCCAGAATAACTCAATACATTAGGCACATTATAATAGGCCGCCATGGCCTGGGCCCAAATTTGTGACAGATGGCTTCGCCTAGAGTTATGGGTACAAATAAAATGAAGTTTTACTGGTACTTGTGCTGTTCTCTTTTCTTGAACAAAAGCAACCAATAGGTCTAAGATGTTTTTTCGGTCTTTGGAGAGCGTACTCAAGTCTAAGGCCTCAATAGTGCTATTTAATAGGGTGTTCATACTATTTATAATTAACAACAACCACTCCCTGGGGTGCAGGTATTCTTTTTGGCCTTTGAAAGGCTTACTTTTGGCTTTTCCGTTGGAATACCACAATTGTCTTTGGCCAAACAATCGGTGGCCTTAGCGGTAAGTAAAAAATGATTCCCTTTAGTGGTTATTCCATAAGTTTCAATGGTTTGCCCTTGAAATTCCACTTCAATAGGCAGGTCTCCAATAGCCAAGGATTTTTGAGCCATCTCTATTATGGAAATTAGTTTTTCTGGATGAAGCCTGTGGTCGTAATCTTCGGCAGACCAAAGTTGAAAATTTACCACCGAATTAGAACGCAAGGTTCCGCCACAATCTATAAAGTCTCGTGTTACTTTACCTACTTCTGTCACATGAAAATAAGGAGGTACAAAGGTGCCATTAGGCAATTGAAAACCAATAGTTTCCATTTTTTTTAATTCGTTTATGAATCCTAATAAGGTCATGGTGTATATTTTAAATTAACAACAATCATTGGAAGTAGGCATACCGGAGGCAAATAGACTGGCAAAAGACTCGTTGGCTTGCTGCCAAGCTTCAGTGTCTATGCAATAACAAATGCTTGTTCCAGAAATATTCCCCTTGATGAGTCCGGCTTGTTTTAATACGTTTAAGTGTTGAGAAATAGTAGGTTGTGCCAAACCAATCTCCAACACCAAGTCCCCACAAATACAACTGTCTTGTTTTATGAGATGCTTTAAAATGGCTAATCTAGCCGGGTGCGCAAACGCTTTTGCGGTGGAAGCAAGGCTATTGTCTTGATCTGTAAAAATAGCCGTTTTAGTGAGTCCCATATCTTTATATTATTACATTGCAATATTACGATAAAATAATAAATCAAGAAAATATTTCTCATTCCCCTTTATTTAATTTGTATATTGAATTACCAATAAATTTTACATGAAAAGAAGTACTTTTTTAAAGCAAAGTAGTGCATTAGCTGCTTTAGCTTTCGTTCCAAGCAGTTGTAGGATGTCCTTTTCCAATACTTCTTTCCCTTTAGGACTACAGCTCTACACGGTAAGAGATTTCATGGCTAAAGACCCTTTAGGAACCCTAAAGAAATTAAAAGCTATGGGGTATTCGGATTTTGAGAGCTATGGTTTTGACACAGTCAATAAAACCTACTACGGCTATGGCGCCACAGAATTCAAGACCATTTTAGAAGACTTAGAATTGACCACTTATACCGGTCATTATGGACTTCCTGGACTGATGGAGGCTTCGGAAAAAGACCTAAAAAACTATGTAGATGCTTGTATTGAAGGGGCTAAAACACTTGGAGACCACTACATCACTTGGCCCAAATTAGCAGACGCTTACCACACTGTAGAAGGCTATACACTTTTGGTGCAAAAATTGAATGCGATTGGCGGTCAGGTGTCGGCCGCAGGCCTAAAATTAGCCTACCACAATTTTGGTTATGACTTTAATACCTATGGTAATAAAACAGGCATGGATTGGGTACTAGAAGAAACAGATCCGGACTTGGTTAAAATAGAAGTAGATTTTTATTGGGTCATGCATGCAGGTGTCATTTCCCCTAAGGCACTTATAGAAAAAGCTCCAGGCAGGTTTCCGCTCTGGCATATTAAGGATATGGATAAGCTCAGCAGGGACTATACCGAACTGGGCAATGGATCTATAGATTATACCAAAGTCCTTCCCAATGCCAAAGCCGCAGGCCTAGAACGTTACTATATTGAACAAGGGGGGAATTTTGCTGAAAATTCTATGCAGAGTGTTTCACAGAGCGCAAGCTATTTCAAAAAACACATCCAAGGGCTCATTTAATTGCGAAATTACCCATAAATAACACCCTTAGTTTTCTTTTTGTTAAATAGCGACGTAAAGCAGCCGCTATTTCCTTATAATTACGATATTTAGGATGTATTGTTTTTATAACAATCGGTATAATTTAAATTGATTCTCATGCAACAACAGCGTCTAGAAGTATTCAAAAAGACAGTTAATAATACATTTAACGTATACAACAGTCTTTTTCTAAATCTCCCATACCGTAATATTGAAAATGTTGGGATGCTTATTCCACTCCTATTAGACCAGAGCAAAAAAGGTTTAGACGCTGGAAAAAACCCGCAGCAAATTTTGGAGGTTTTTTTCAAAGATTATGCCGGACTCACTACAGAAGAATCTCAGATAGATTTTATGTTTCGTATTATTCAGTTTGTGGAACGCCAAGTAGTACTGTACGACAGTGTAGAAGACGCCGCATTTCCAAAGTTACATAAGCACAGTTCGTCTTTGAGCATTAAAGATTATTTCCAGATTATTGACAAAAACAAAAACTGGGATGAAGTAGCAGAGAAACTCTCTAACTTCAGTGCTCGAATTATTCTCACCGCCCACCCCACACAATTTTACACCCCTGCTGTGTTGGATATTATGGCAGATCTAAGAAAGCTGATCCTCGAGAATAACATTACGGAAATAGATAAGAGTTTACAACAATTGGGGCTTACCTCTTTGCTTAACAGTAAAAAGCCCACTCCTTTGGACGAGGCCAAAAACATCATTCATATTTTAAGGAATGTGTATTATGACGCTATTGGAGACCTTTTTTCTCACATAAAAACAAATATTCCACAAGTAGATTTCAACAATTATAATATTGTTAAATTAGGATTCTGGCCAGGCGGAGATAGGGATGGCAATCCTTTTGTCACTACAGAAATGACAGATCAGGTAGCAGATGAATTAAGGACTACGCTCATGAAGTGTTATTATAAAGACCTTAAAGCCCTACATCAGAAATTGAGTTTTACTGCCATTCAAGAACCCTTAATAGGCCTAAGAAAAGCATTGTACAACAGTATGTTTAACCCCAATGAATTAGTGTCTTATGACTTTTTGGTAGGTGAATTACAGAAGATCAAAGACCTCTTAGTCTCTAAATACTTTGGATTATATTTAAAAGAACTAGACGCTTTAATAGATAAAGTGAAGATCTTTAAAACCCACTTTGCCACCTTAGACATTAGACAAGACCACAGCATACACTTCAATAGTATCACGGCTATTTTAAAACATGCTGGCGTTATTAAGGAATCTTTAGAGGAACTATCTCCAGATGAGCTCACCGAAAAATTACTCCATTTAGATTTAGATGTGCAGCCTGAGGAATTTGAAGATCCACTGGTTTCAGACACCTTAAAAAATATCAGAAACCTTAAAAACATTCAAGCCAAGAATGGTCAAGACGGTTGCAATAGGTACATTATAAGTAATTCAGAAGACAAATTTTCTGTACTATTTGTTTGGGCTTTATTCAGGTGGTCGGGATACAAAGAAGCTGACATTCATTTTGACATTGTACCGCTTTTTGAAACCATGCATGGGATGGACACATCTGAGCAAAGTATGCACGATCTATTCCAAACAGCTCCTTATATGGCCCACGTAAAAAAGAGAGCAAATAAACACACCATCATGCTTGGCTTTTCAGATGGGACAAAAGATGGGGGCTATGTAAAAGCCAACTGGTCTATTTTAAAAACCAAAGAAAACCTAACAAGCGTTTGTAAACAATACGAGGTAAGCGCAGTCTTTTTTGACGGACGTGGGGGGCCACCAGCAAGGGGAGGTGGTAAAACACATAGGTTTTATGCCGCACAAACCAAGGATATTGCCAACAACGAAATACAACTAACCATCCAAGGGCAAACCATCACTAGTACTTATGGCACTAGAGAGCAATTTGTATACAACTGCGAGCAACTCTTAACCGCAGGATTATCCAATAATATTTTTGGTAAGCAGAACACTATTTCTCATCAGCATAGAGCCCTAATGGAGGAACTCTCTGAGCGAAGCTTTGCCAAATACGACGCACTCAAGCAGCATGACAAATTCATGCCCTATTTAGAAAATAGGAGCACCCTTAAATACTACAACAAAGCCAATATTGGTTCAAGGCCTGGAAAAAGAGGCCAAAAAGCCAAATTAGAACTCTCTGATCTAAGAGCCATTTCTTTTGTTGGTTCATGGAGCCAACTCAAACAAAATGTACCTGGATACTTTGGGATTGGGTCTGCCATTGCTTCTTTGGAGGCAGAAGGTAAACTGGGAGAACTACAGGAGATGTTTAAAGAAGTGCCCTATTTTAAAGCACTCATGCAAAACAGTATGATGGCTTTAGCCAAATGCTATTTTGAACTCACCAGCTATATGAAAGAAGATTCGGAATATGGAGATTTCTGGCAGATACTTCATGACGAATACACCCTATCTAAAGAAAAATTACTCCTCATTTCTGGCTTAAATATTCTCATGGAGAAAGAAGCTGTTTCAAGAGAATCTGTACTGATTAGGGAGAACATAGTCTTACCACTCTTAGTAATCCAGCAATACGCCCTTCAAAAAATTGGACAAGATTCTCCGCTTAAAGAAGTCTATGAAAAGATTGTAACGCGATCCTTGTACGGAAATATTAACGCCAGTAGAAACTCTGCTTAATAAAAAAAGCCATTCCTAAGGAATGGCTTTTTTTAAATGACTACCTGACTACTATTGAAGCTGATACACCCTCACATAGTCTACTTCCATTTGGTCTTGCGTAAAGTCTGGCGCAATATCTCCGCCCAAAGTGCCCCCAAGCGCTACATTTAGCAGTAAGTACTGGTCTTTATTAAAAGGCCAAAAGTCATTGCTTCTGTCTTGAGGTTGATAGGTGAAAAACACTTCTCCGTCTACCGTAAAGTCTATTTTTTCTTCTGTCCAAATCATGCCATATACATGAAAATTCTCTGTGACATCTGAAACCGATAATTGCTTTAAAGCAGGATCATCACCATATCTTCCCGCTACGTGAACCGCTGACTGTACCATTAAATGGTTCTCAAACAATTGTTCCATCATATCTATTTCCCCGCAGGCAGGCCAACCCACTTCTGGTAAATTCGTTCCCAAAGCCCAAATGGCCGGCCAAGTACCTTGCATTCTAGGCAATTTTGCCTTTACTTCTACTTTTCCATAAGTGAAGTGAAACTTTGAATTAAACCGGGCAGAGGTAAATTCCTGTGTACTTCCCTTATGGGTATAAGATTCCTTTTTAGCAATAATTTTAAGGGTCCCATCACTAACCTCAGCGTTTTCAATACGGTCTGTATAATGCTGCTTTTCGTTGTTGTACCAGCCACCGTTTTCAGGTGCGTCGGTCTCTAAAAACCACTTGTCTGCATCTGGTAATCCGTCTACGTCAAACTCGTCTGCCCAGACCAATTCGTAGGTTTTTTCAGCGTCAGACGCTTTCTTTTTTTCTTCGCTTTTTGAATTGCAAGCTGTTAATACAAGTGCGCAAAGACCAAGACTTAATAATTTGATTTTCATTGTTAATTTTTTTTAAATTTATTTATAGCTAATATGCCCTAAACGCAAGAGCACATTCTTTTTATTCCCTAGCAACAACCACCTCCGTCGTAATGGAAGGTACTATCGCTTATAAAAATATCCGATCTATCTAAACTTCCAAGTGCTGCAGCGGTTTTATCGCAGATAGAAAGGGGTTGGTTTTGAAGCAGCACATGCCCTTTTTTGTCGTCAAAATAATCCTCGCTCCCAAAATAAATGGCAGATTTTCCTGTAAATACACAGGGCCCGTCTGCCTGCATAGGATCCTTAATGGCGCAGACCTCTACACTTTCAATAAAGATATTTTCATCAGTGTCGTAGTGTGCTGTATCTAAAATTCTATAAGGCCTTCTCGCTCTTATTTCAATAGTTCCAAAGCCCACATCCGTGAGCATTTTTATATAATCCTTTAACGGAATAGAGCCCGAAAGACAAAGCGCTCTCAGGCGGTCGTCGTTTCTAAGGGCGTCATTCATAGGCTGCTCACAGGTAGGATCACTCATGACCAAACGACCGTGTGGCTTTAAAATACGGTACATCTCTTGCAGCGCTTTTTTGAGCTCCTCCATCTTAAAAATATTGAACAAGCAGTTTTGAGCGGCCACATCTATGGAATTGTCCTCAATGGGAAGGTCTAGGGCGTCACCCTTTTTAAGGGCCACAAACTCACTTTTAAACCAATCGTTCTGGGCCTCCGCAATCTTAAAATTGCGGGCCGATGCCTCCAACATCTCGTCTACCACATCTACTCCAATAACCCCCTCTCTTTGTCTTGAAAAATAAGCAAATTGCAAGAGCTCCATACCGCCACCAACTCCTACATAAGCAATCTTGGGATTGTTCACCAAATCTCTAGGGTGCACCGTACTTCCACAACCGTAATTCATCTCTTGCATGATGGTAGGAATTTTTAAACCAGGGAACTGCCATATGGGCGTGGTGGTACAACAAAGTCCCACATCTGGGGTAAGGGCTGCTTCTTTATACAAGTCTTTGGTAGCGTCTAAATAGCTCATTTTTTGCATTTAAATTGAGCCTTCAAGCTACTAAAAGTTTTTGAATTTTCCCCCTATTTCAAACGCATTTAAAACAGTTCCCCCCGGTGGTTTTCGTACCTTTACGGGCATATTAAAAAAACTAATGTCCCTAAAAACAGCTTCTTTTCTTCGCAAAAGTATTGGTTTTGTAATTCAACTCCGATGGTTACTGATTGTATTAGGGGTACTTATTGTAGGAATTTCCGGGTTGCAAACCCTAAAAAAATTATCTATTGACAATTCTCTGGGTATTTGGTTTTTGGAAGAAGACCCTAGCTATAAAGCCTATATTGAGTACCAGGAAACCTACGGTTCGGATGAAATTTTCATCGTGATGCTCCCCGTTTCCAATGCTTTGGAACAAAAAAATGTTAACTTGTTAAGGGCGCTCAACAACAGCTTAGACAGCATGCCCTTTGTACAAACCGCCTATAGTTTGGCGAAAGCAAAATACCCTGTCATAGCAGGTAAAAAAGTGAGTTTCCGGCCTTTGTATGAGGAAAACCGCAGCGAAAAAAGCATTAAAAAATTGTGGGGTGATATGCCACAGGTAGTGAGCCAACTGGTCTCAAAGAATTTTAAAAACCTTTTCCTCTATGTACAACTAAGGCCTACCCCAAGCATTGAAAAGGACAGAAAAGACATTGCCCAAGAAATAGAAACCGTCATTTCAAGGTATTTTGAAACTTACCACATTACTGGACCTCCTGTATTAAATGAGGCCTACAATAAAGGCATTTATAAAGAGAGTCTCCTTTTTGGGGGGCTTACTGTACTGGTCATTACCCTGATGCTACTGTGGTTCTTACCCAGTAAAAAATACCTGCTGATTGCCCTATTTTCTGTGGGAACACCCATCAGTATTTTGTTTGGAATGATCAGTGGTTTTGGATATTCCCTGAATATGATCTCCATGCTTATTCCTACTATTTTAATGGTCTACAACGTGAGTGACGTAGTACATTTAATTAACATTTACGACAGAGAAGCCTATGGCCTCGCTACTATAGACCGGCTGAGCACTGCCATTAAAAAGAGTTTTACCCCTTGCTTTTACACCACACTCACAACTTTTGTAGGTTATTTTGCCCTGTACCTCTCCCCGCTTCCTGCTTTTAAAAATATGGGGCTCTTTACCTGTATAGGACTGGTATTGAGCTATGTGTTGGTGTACTTAATTACTATTATTGGAGTGAGCTTTATGAAACCGGCCAGACCTGAGGAGAAGGCCATAAAGGAAGAAGAAGTCCCACCAAACCCTCAAACACCTAAACAAACCGCATTGGTCTCCTGGATTAACGCCACTACTTCTCGCTACAGCTTTAAGATTATCATTGGTTTTTCTGCCCTACTGATACTAGGAATATTTGCCATCACAAAGGTAGAGATCAATACAGATTCTCTAAATCTTTTGGCAGAGGGACCTGCTAAAGAAGACCTCAGAAAAGTAGAGGCGCAACTAGAAGGGAGTTCGCGTTTACAACTGGAAATTTCTAGTGCAGAAGGCAGCAATATGATGGATAAAAAAAGCTTAGAATTACTGAGGGGTTTTCAAGAAGAAATAGCCACAAATCCCCTTATCACAGCACCAATATCTGTGGTGAATATGGCGGCCTTCTTAGAAAAAAGAAACCCTGTATTAAAAGGCATGGCTGTTTCAGAGCAGGACGCAGCCCAATTACTCAGCTCCCTAGAAAATAATGACAACCAATTTTTTAAACTCTTCTCCGAAGACTTTAGTAGCGTGGGTATTACCTTGAGTCTCCCTCAAATGAAAACAGCCCAATTAGAACAGGTCATAGAATCTGTTAAAAAAACTTTTCAATCCCATTTTGACCCTACAGAATACACTCTAAAAGTCAATGGATTTGCAGTGGTATTTGCTGGCTTAAATAAATTCATTCTAGCCACCCAATTAAAATCCTTTTTTGCGGCATTTATAGCCGCTTTTATCTGTCTTTGGTTGTTTATTAGACAGATTAGAACCACGCTCCTGGTGCTTATTCCAAACATTTTACCTTTGGCGGTCTTGGCCATTCTCATGTGGCTTTTTAAGATTCCATTAGATGTCACTACAGCCATGATTACACCCATTATGCTGGGTATTGCCATGGACGACACCATTCACCTCATCTACAAATACCGGAAATATAAAACAACATTCGAAAGTCCCACAAAACGTATAGACCAGGCGCTGCACTACAGCGCCACGGCGCTGTTGGCTACCACGGTAGCCTTGGTGGCGGGATTTTTAATCATCGCCACCAGTGCAGTCCCATCCGTTCGCTCCTTTGGTATTTTGTGCGCTGTAACCGTCAGCACGGCACTCATTACAGACCTTTTTTATTTACCAGCCCTGCTCAAAAGCTTTGACAAAAAGTAGTTCTTGTTTTTGGCACATTATTAGCGATTATTGTTATATTTACAACAATCACTAAAGCCTACCTATGAAAATATATTCAGATGGATTTTTTTCAATAGATCCCACCCATGGCTTCTTGCCCATACAGGAACCCTTAAATACACTTCCAGAAACCTACAAAGCGCTTCAGGAATTGTTAGACCAAATGCCCATTAAATTAAACAATGGCACCCCTGGATTACTTGCTTCTGAGGGTGAATTTGAGAAAAAAGCATCAACCTTACCCAATTATTTGGAGGCGGTTAAAAAAGAAACAGACCCTTTTGTAAAAGCAGCCCTTTTTAGGGCCTATAGCTTTGTGTGCTCTGCCTATACCTTAGCTCCCGCCCACCATGCCTATCTGAAAACAGGAAAATACGGGACTGCCCATGCCAGCCTTCCCAAAGTCATTGCACAACCATTTGTAGCGGTGTCAGAGGCGCTAGGGGTGTTCCCATGGCTGGACTATCACTATTCGTACTCCCTAGGGAATTACCACAAAAAAGACAAGACAAAGGGCTTTGAATGGGAGAATTTGGCTATGGCGGTAAAGTTTTCTGGTATGGACGACGAACGCGGTTTTATCATGCTCCATGTAGATATTAATCAGTACTCACCAGATCTAGTAAAGGCTGCCTTTGGAGTATCGGCCGAAGAGGCCAATGAGGCTTCTTTGACAAATACCGTAGCACTTTTGTCTAACACCATGAAAAAAATGAACGACCGCAGAAAACTCATGTGGGAGGCTTCTAGATGGAAACACTACAATGATTTTAGGGTGTTTATTATGGGCGTGAAAGGCAATGACGACATTTTCCCAAATGGACTTACCTATGAAGGAGTTTGGAAAGAACCACATGCCTACAGGGGGCAAACTGGCGCTCAAGACAATATTATTCCAACCGCAGACATTGCTTCTGGTGTGATTCATTATTACCCACAGAATCAGCTCACTCAGTACCTGATGGACCTGAGAGAATACCGCCCAAAATGTGTACAAGAGTTTTTTAAGGAATTGGCTACTAAAATGAATAAACGACCGCTGGTAGACCGGCTAAAAGAAACCAATAACCAATTGGGTATGCAGCACCTTATGAAAGTATATGAAGAAATTTACCTCTTTAGAAATGGTCATTGGCAGTTTGTACAAAAATACATTATGCAAAATACGGCCTACCCAAAGGCCACAGGAGGCACCCCAATTACCTCATGGATTCCAAACCAGATAAAAGCAGTGTTGAGTGCTATGAAAGCACTGTCAGATCTAATGACAAACCAAGGAGGTTGGAACAAGGCCGTTTGGGAGGAATCCTACGATAAAAAAGTACAGCTGTTAAATAAGCAATTAGAAATTGTAGCCATAGAAGCTTTTGATCCAGAGGCTGTATTTAAATTAAACCTAGAAATGGGGTATCAGGATTTTTAATCTGATGACTATTTTAAATAGCTTACTATAAACCGGTACTCTTTAGGGTACTGGTTTTTTTATGGGCGTGTCCTGCGCTGGAAAATTATGGTCCTTTTATAGATTTGGTGTTGTAAACAACTACTTCAATGAACCATTTTGAAAAAATAGATTCTATACCTACCTTTAAAATAAAAAAATGTACTCACTACTACTCTCTTTATTCCTCTTTTTGCAAACCCCTTCAGTTGAGGGAACCTGGGTCAATATTGACGACGAAACCGGCGTAGCCAAATCAGAAATTGAACTCTATGTGGAACAGGGCAAACTCTATGGCCGCGTCCTGAGATTACTACTGCCAGAAGATCAGGGTAAAAAATGTGTAAATTGTAAAGGGAAGGATCAGAACAAACCCATTGAAGGGCTTTTGATTGTTAGGGGTCTCTCTCGAGACGACACCGCTTGGACGGACGGTAAAATCATGGATCCAGCCAATGGTAAATCTTACGATTGCACCATTCAATTAGAAGATCCAAATACCCTAAATGTTCGTGGATTCTTAGGGTTTTCATTTCTAGGCCGGACCCAAGTTTGGAAGCGTAAATAGCGGCTTAGCGCTCCGCTAATAGAGCGCTAAAAACCGCCACATAAAGTGTTAAGGAAGCTCAAAGAGGTCTTCTACCCTACAGCCTAAGGTCCGTGAAATTTTTAGTGCTAATACGGTAGAGGGGACATAAACGCCATTTTCAATGGCATTGATGCTCTTTCTTGAAACCTCTGCTTTCACAGACATTTCCTGCTGTGTTAAACCCGCTGCTTTTCTAATGCGCTCTAAATTATTTAAAAGTTTCTTATGGTCTTTACCCATAGATTACTTCTTCTCAAATTCCTCTACAGCGTCTGTTAACTCCGCTCCTGTATTTGGGTAAAGATAACCGGCAATCAATACGCCTATACCAATTAATCCAACCAAAGCGCCAGCACCTTTTAGAATATTTCCAAGGAAATAATAACCGAGCGCATAGAGGCCTAGCCCTACAAAAAGGGTAATAACCCCACCCCTACGATAATCTATAGGTTGCTGCTTTCGCTCTTCAAAAATGTGCAACAACTCCTCTACTTTTGATGAATCGTCTAGATTTTTGGTTATTTCAATAACAGCTTCTCGTTTTCCTTTGGCATCCTTATACTGCCAAATAAATACCGCTACCGGTATTAATACACCCACTAACATTCCAATGATGGGTATGATTAATTGTACTTCCATTTTTTATTTTTAAATATTAATGTAACGCAAAGGTAACATTATTTTTTAAAATGGGAAGTAAAGGTTACAAAAATTGGTCTTTCTTTTGAAGCTAGTCTTTTTTATTACGACCTCTAAGTACAATCTTGAAATAAAAAAAAATATAGATTACAAAAATAACCAATCCAACAATAAACATTATTTTATTCTGCATATCACTATTATTTTGCATCCCTTCTCCTTTGCCTAAGGGCAACAGAAAAAGCCAATATGGTTACAGGCCATAAGCCCACATAAATTCCCTCTAATTCATCTCCTGAAAACCATAAAAATATGGAATAAAGAAAACTCAAAAAGGCTAAGATTATAGGGTAATATTTTTCTAAAAACTTCATAATCAAATTTTTAATATTTAGTATTACCTGAAGATATAACAAAATATTTAGTTAAAATTTATTTGTGTTTTAATTTTTTAGAAATTTCACAACACTCCTAATAGCGCAAGTTGTCATCTATTTACTATTTATTTACCTATGTTTTTAGGTGCGTCCTATTCAAAAATTGAAAGAATTATTGATTGATTAATATTTCTTATATTTATTAAAATACTAAAAATCAAATTATTATGAGTGAGATGAAAATTCCTGAAGCATTTAAAATAAAACCTTTAAATAGTCATTCATATTTGGTTAATGGAGCTATAAAACAATGGAGTGGTCAAATGACAAAGGTATACTCAGTGATTGGTTCTGAAGACTCGCTTGGAAATTTTGGCCCAACACTTTTGGGATCGGTTCCAGATATGGGAGAGGAGACTGCTATAGAGGCAGTCAATGCTGCCAATGAAGCATATAATCGCGGTAAAGGTAACTGGCCTACCATGTCTGTTACAGATCGATTAAAGTGCATGGAAATTTTTGTAGAAAAAATGAAAACACACCGAGAGACGGTTGTGAAACTTTTAATGTGGGAAATATGCAAAAACAAAACAGATTCATATAAGGAATTCGATAGGACAATTGACTACATTAATAATACCATAGAGGCCTACAAAAATATAGACAGAAAAGCTTCCAAATTTGAGACACAAGATGGTGTTTTAGCTCATATTAGAAGGGGACCCATTGGCGTTGTTTTATGTCTTGGCCCCTACAACTACCCATTAAATGAAACCTTTTGTTTACTCGTCCCTGCAATAATTATGGGAAATACAGCTGTTTTTAAGCCAGCAAAACATGGTGTTTTATTAATCACTCCCTTACTAGAAGCATTCCAAGAAAGTTTTCCGCCAGGAGTAGTTAATATTGTTTTTGGTAGAGGAAGAAGTATTGCAGCACCCATAATGAAAACAGGCATTATAGATGTCCTAGCGTTAATTGGGCACAGCTCGTCTGCTGTTTCACTTCAAGATTTACACCCTAATAAAAATAGATTGAGACTCGTATTGGGATTGGAAGCAAAAAATCCTGCGATTGTATTACCAGATGCAGATTTAAATCATACGGTAGCAGAATGTATTTCGGGGGCACTTTCGTTTAACGGTCAAAGGTGTACCGCATTAAAAGTTATTTATGTTCATGAGTCTATTATTTCTGAGTTCAATGAACTTTTCTCAAAAGCTGTAGACAATTTAGTATTTGGCATGCCATGGGAAGACACTTTTTTAACGCCGCTTCCTGAAACTTCAAAACCAGCCTATATTCAAGAACTCATTAATGACGCTGTTAGTCATGGCGCAAAGGTGATCAATAAAAGGGGTGGGGAATTAACTGATAATTATTCCTATCCTGCAGTATTGTACCCTGTAAATGATAAAATGAGGCTTTTCCATGAAGAACAATTTGGGCCTATTATTCCAATAATCCCTTATAATGACATAGATATGCCTTTAAATGATATGGCCGAATCTAATTATGGACAGCAAGTGAGTTTATTTGGAGAAAATATTGAAAATTTAGGCCCATTAATAGATGCTCTAGCAAATTTAGTGTGTAGAGTGAATCTCAACAGTGCTTGTCAAAGAGGTCCTGATGTATATCCATTTGCAGGTAGAAAAAATTCTGCTGTTGGAACCCTCAGCGTTTATGACGCTTTAAGATCTTTTTCAATTAGAACATTTGTAGCAGCAAAAGACAGCTCAAAAAACAAAGAAATCATTAAAAATCTTCTCAAATCAGATGCATCAAATTTTATGACTACAGAATATTTATTGTAATGTTATTCGCGTAAAAAATCTATGCTAATTTTTCGCTTAAATTAAAAATTTTAAGAATTAATAAGCCAAAGATAACACTTGAAAGAATCAACACTACATTGGTTAAACCATAAGTTCCAAATGATAGTCTAATTAAAATAGTACACACGATAAATCCTGTATTTCTAACAATCTGTGTGTATTTTTCAGTATACTTAAATGAGATTAGAAGTATGAAAACATCTGCAAGAATTAAAAGCTCAAAAAAGTCATTGTAAAATATGGAATTTACATTCTCTGAAAAGGAGTTACTCAATAAATCTACCATCCAGTTAAAAAGACTAAAAGAACACATTATAACTAGGCAAACTAATAAAATAAGGCTTAAAGCTTTTTTAGCAATTATAAATTTTTCAATTTTTAAATTTGATGGTATTATAACCCTTGATTTGGCACTTTTGTTAAACAAATAGATTAAAAAATATAAAATTAAAATACCCATTAAATCATAAATCAAATTTAAATTAGGGAGTGTTTTAAACCAATTAACCTCTAAATCAATCTTTGGAATATCACCAAATATCCTTCGTATTAGTATTAGAGAAATTATTTCAAATTGTTTAGACAAGGAAGTAGTAAATGATCTGGGTAAGTATAGTACTAATAGATAAATTTCATAAACTAGGATAAATGTGAAAGGGGTATAAATTGCTGAAATTGGGTTTGCCAACAAATTGTACTCTACCAGAAAATTTAATAGGTTAAACTTTGTGAGATATATTAATGTCAAGTGAATTACAAAGCCAGAAAGTGAAAGCCAAAGAATAACTTTTTCAATATTATTTTTTGATTTTTCAGAGAATACTTTTTCAAATAAATTTTCAATATGTGCAACCAAATTAACTGATTTTCAATAGGTAAGATATTAAAAATTATTTGACTATCTGATTTTCTTTTTTAAAGTTCTTTATAATTATCATAAAGGTATAATGGTAGGGCTAATGAAAAACCAACCACAAATAAAGAAACCAAATACTTTATGAACTGATTATTATAAAGTCAAGACATAGAAGTGCCAGAGAGTCAGCCATTAGGGATATTGAAGCCATAGGCTTTTGGCTATTAAAGTTCTCTATGAGAGGAGTATATGGAAAAGATATTGTCTCTCTTTCAGCAAATAACAGAGATTATAATTACAAATATTACATAACTCACCAAAGAGATGGATCTACAGAGGATCAAATGACTAGAGGAAATCCATATTTTTTGGATCACAAAAGGCATAAAACAGGAAACATGATGAGGTTATGGATTAATCTCCCTCCTATAGGAGGGCTAATCTATATCCTAAGAAGACTTGTAGCGCAAACCCATCCAAATCTATCTTATCTGTCTAAAGAGGACCTTACAAAGCCTTATGAAGAGTTGATTAAAAAGAAAGATTATGATGAACTTAGAATTTTTAGACATGATTCTAAAAAAGACATTAAAGCAGATGATAATCTTTGGAATAACTTTAATAAGCACTTAAGGGAACTAGATGTTTATAGTTTTGAAAGTGCTCGTAAATCCTTTAATACAACTGCACGAATACTTGGTATAGAAGAGGGTATTAAAAAAACTTTGATAGCTCAAACTGATCATTCAATACAACGCCATTATGATAACTATAATGATCCAGAACTTGTAGCTAAAGTACAACTGGCTCACCTAAGAATAATGCATCATTTCAAAATAATTGAGCTTTACGAGCTTTGGCTGAGAAAGATTGAAGAACTTTTTGGTGCTCAGAACTCAGATCTATACGTAGGGGGATCTTCTGATTTTGTTTATCATGATCAATTAAAAAGGCTAGAGGGAATTCTTAAAATAGACAGAACTAAGATATCTAAAGATCCTTTTTGGATTGATAAATTTTAATGCACGTATTAATATCCATAATTTCTTAAAGTATAACTTTAGAGAGTTTACTTTACATTCAATACCGTTCTAAACCCTTTATGCTCTGAAGCGGAATCTTCTGTACTGGCCATTCTGGCCGATATTCTATAACTCGCGCAATAAGATGCATTACATAAAAAAGAACCTCCTTTAATTACCCTTTCAGGGGTATAAGGATTGTTGGGGTTATAGGCATTAGGGGCTCCTTTTGGATCAGTTATAGGCTCATTTTGCATGGCCAATGTTTTGTAATAAGTGGTATTGTACCAATCAGAGGTCCATTCCCAAACATTCCCACTCATGTCGTACAATCCAAATGGATTAGCTGGAAAATTACCGACTGCTGCTGTGCCCAGAAAGCCGTCCAACATACTGTTGGAATCTGGAAAGCTACCTTCCCAAGTATTGGCTTTTTCAGAGAGTTTAGCGTCATTGGCTCCCCAACTATAGATACCATCTTGTTGCCCTCTGGCAGCATATTCCCATTGTGCTTCTGTAGGGAGGCTTCTTCCAGCCCAATCACAATAAGCAAGTGCGTCTTGGTAAGCTATGTGAACGACAGGATGTTGCTCTTTGCCTTCAATAGAGGAGTTTGGGCCCTGGGGGTGTTTCCAATTTGCACCCACTGTCCAACGCCACCACTGTGAAAAATCATAGAGATTATTCAGCTTCTCTGTTGAAGGTTTAAAAGTTAAAGCCCCTGCTTGTAAAATACTGTCATGGGGTTTAGGCGTGCCTATTGGCAATTGTTTTTTCATTTCGTTCCAATCAATGTCCCGCTCTGCGATGGTGATATAATTGGTGGCAGACACAAACTTTTTAAATTGGGCATTGGTCACTTCTGTAGCATCCATAAAAAAGCCGCTTATAGACACTTTATGAGCAGGTTTTTCATGTGACATAGCCATAGGATCACTGGAGACAGCCCCTTGTATAAATTCTCCTGCGGGTATCCAGACCATACCCTCCGGAGCTAATTTATTTTTGTGCATACTTTGACAGCCATAAAACAGGATGACAATACTTAAATAAAAAAATAAGTTTTTCATAAAAAAAGATTCTCAAATTAACGCTTTTTAGATAAACTTTGGGTGATTCATGTGTTTCTACTGAATTATACTCTGCTGGCTTATAAATATTATTAAGCAAAGTGGTAAATACTATTTATATTTCAAATAATTAGTATTCAACTGTTTACTTTAAAGAATAAACCTTCAAACTAGTAACTAATAGAAATTTTGATAGGAAGATGATCTGAGATCCAGCGGCCATTGGCCCTTTTTTCATCCAAATGTGTATACTTTAACGGTGTAAGCCCTCTATAGAATATATAATCTATTCTACGGTCTAAAGCCGCTCCTATCACAAATGCGTTAAAAGTCCCTTTTGGGCCTTCCAAAGCTAAAGCGTCAAGTGGGTCTTTAAAGTCCTTTTTAATAGTTACAATGGGTTCTTCATCTGGTTGGGCATTAAAGTCTCCTGTAATCACAACAGCGCTCCCCTGCTTTGTCATTTGATTGATCTGATTAACTATAAGCTTGGCAGATTCATTCCTTGCTATTTTTCCTACATGGTCAAAATGGGTGTTAAAATGCCAATACTCCCGTCCGTTGGAGTACTCTTTTAATTTAGCAAAGGTGCAGATTCTAGGCAAAGCGGCGTCCCATGCTTTTGATACTACTGCAGGGGTGTCTGACAACCAAAAGGTGTTGCTTTCTAATACTTCAAACTTTTCTTTTAAGTAAAAAACAGCGCTGTACTCTCCTTTACTAGTGCCGTCGTCTCTGCCCACACCCACATAGGCGTATTCAGGTAAAGCCTCAAGAATGTATTGCATTTGAACCGCTGTAGCTTCTTGAACACCAAAACTATCTGGCGAATGCTGCTGAATCTGGTCTACCAACTCCCCTTTGCGCAAGTCCCAAAGGTCTTCTCCGTCACTTTGACTATTATATCGAATATTGTACGAAAGCACCGTGAGATCTTGTGCCACAACTACAGTGGACAACAGACTCAGTAAAAAGACTAATTTTAAGTTTTTAGTGATAAAACGCATAATAAAAAATTTATTGCATGGGATTTCCTCTTAGGATTTTAAAATTTTTATACGCATTTTCTACCCTATTTTTTGGTGCTACTTCAAATTCCTTATCTGTTACACCATATGCGCTTTGAATAGAATCTAATTGAATTTTCATTTTTTCAATTCTATTGGCATAGTTTGGGTGGTCTATTAAGTTAGACACCTCATCAGGGTCTTGAGATAGGTCATAAAACTCCCATTGGTCAATATTGTCGTAAAAATGAATCAGTTTGTATTGTTTAGAGCTTATGCCATAGTGCTTTTTGACCATATGAAAAGCAGGGAAATCATAGTAATGATAATAGAGTAGTTCTCTAAATTCTTCATCTGTCACATCCTCATTTAAGAGTGGTAATAATGATTGCCCTTGCATTTGAGTGCTGTATTCTTGTCCGCCAGCGGCATCTAAAAAAGTTTGGGCAAAATCTAAATTCTGAACAAGGGCTTCACTTTCTATGCCTGATTGTATTTTATTTGGCCACTGCATTAGAAGTGGTGTTCCATAGGAGGGCTCGTACATATAACGTTTGTCAAACCAGCCCTTCTCGCCCAAATAAAACCCTTGATCGGAAGTATATACAACTAAAGTGTTCTCTGATAATCCATTAGACTCTAAATAATCTAAAATCTCTCCAACACTTTCATCTACAGCCGCGATGGTGGCCATATACTCTTGCAAATATCGTTGCCACTTGTATTCAGCTAATTCTTTTCCTTTAAGATTTGCCTTGTGAAAAGCATTATTTTTAGGAAGGTACGCTGCATCCCATGATTCTCGTTGTGCTGGGGTCATTCTTTCAAAATCAGTAGTCCAAGGATTGTGTGCCAATTCAGTACTCCCATAAGCTTTTGAAAGTTTCAAATCATGTCCTTCGTACATGTCTTTATAAACTGTTTGAAGCTGCTCTTTGCTGCCAAGAGAACCTTTATGATCCGTAAAATAAGTATCCGGTAATGGAAAATAAACACTGTCGTAAAGTTGGATATGTCTCAGTGCAGGCATCCAATTCCTGTGGGGCGCTTTGTGTTGCACCATAAGCATAAATGGCATCTCTGGTTTTCTTTTATTTTTGAGCCAATCGAGGGCTTGTTCCGTAATAATATCGGTAGCATAGCCTTGTATTCTCGTGGTGTCTCCATTAATGATAAAATCCGGGTTGTAATAATTTCCCTGATCTACTAAAACCTTCCAATCGTCAAACCCTTGTGGGTTTCCGTGTAAATGCCATTTCCCCATCAATGCAGTTTGATATCCTATTTTCTGCATCATTTTAGGCATGGTTGGTTGGTCTCCGTTAAAACGTTCTCCATTCTGCCTAAAGCCATTTAAATGACTATGCTTTCCTGTGAGAATCACAGCCCTACTAGGTCCGCAGATTGAATTTGTAACATAACTCCTTTTAAAAATTGCTCCGTTTTTAGCGATCCTGTCAATATTAGGTGTTGGTGCCAATTGACTTAAAGGGTGGCCATAGGCACTTATCGCTTGAATGGCGTGGTCGTCTGCCATTATAAATACAATATTGGGCTTTTTAGGTGATGCGTCTTTTTTTGGCGAACAAGAAAAAAAAGAGACAAAAATTATTATAGTGTAAAAACTTTTTTTCATTGAATCTATTTTGTTAAGCGAACGCGTTTTTTGATTTTTTCGCGTTTTATAATTGTTTTCCAAATAAATTTAGAAATGTGGTCAGGTCTTTTATAAGGAATATTAGCCCAATCATGATTACCCTTTGGATCATTTACTAACTGAGTAGGGACTTTTAGTTTCCAAAGTTTTTTTGCAATTGTTTTTGACCCATCCAAAAGAATATAACCTTTTGCATCTGGATCACAATAATGATGGGCATCAGTTTTATATGGAACCAGTCGGTCTTTTTTTCCATGAAAAAACAAACTGGGAACCGCATTTTTTGCTGTTATTTCAGAAACAGACAATAGTGCCCCCGCAAATGAAATTACACCCGCAAATTGTATTGGAGCCTCCAAGATAGCGGAATATTCAGGGTCGTTTTGCATAAAAGCTGCATTTAATACCGCTTCTGCACCAGCACTACTTCCTATTAGTATAATTTGATTAGGATCTACCCCTAAAGATGTAGATTGCTCAATTAAAAACTCAGTGGCCCTGTATATATCTTGAGATGCCTTTAAAAAAGTGTCTCTTTTTTCTTCCTTAGGACAGTCACAACCAAAACCTTTTCCTTTTCTTGTAAGCCTATAGCTGATTGAGGCAACTACATAACCTCTCTGGGCCATGTCTTCTGAAAACGAACGCTCTAAAGGATTGTCTCTTTTACCTCCTGAAAAACCTCCTCCGTGCACTAGTAATATCAAGGGCCTATTAGTTTCTGTGTCATTAAGGGGGGTGTAGACATCCAGCTCAAGATTAGAATAGTAACTGAATGTTTCCACCCCAACGCCTTTAAATACTGTCTCCAAATAGCGTTCTTGTGCATTAATACTCAGGGAAACAAATACCAAAATGAATAAAAATTTTTCCTTATTCCACATACAAGTTTAATGATTGGGTATTTTGAGAGTTTGTTCCTATACTGAGGTTAAAATTACCAGGCTCTAAAACGAACATTAAATTTTTATTGTAAAACTTAAATAATTCATCATTTAAGTCAAACATGACTTCTTGAGTTGCTCCTTTTTCAATAAATACTTTTTTAAAACCTTTTAGAGTTTTCGCGGGAGGTGCAATACTTCTTTTATTATCGGAAATATAAAGTTGTACCACCTCTTCTCCATCAAAAGCTCCTGAGTTAGTTACAGATACAGTTAAGCGAACATTACTACCTACAGATAGGGTATCTCTGGACAAAGTTGGTGCTCCGTACGTGAATTTAGTATAACTCAAACCATAACCAAATGGCAATAATGGCGTATTCTCCACATCTAAATAATTAGATTTAAACTTTTGAAATTCGTCTCCCATTTGTGGCCGTCCAGTTATTTTTTGACTGTGATAAATTGGGATTTGACCCACATTTCTTGGCCATGTAGCCGTAAGTTTTCCAGATGGGTTGGATATGCCAAGGACTGTTTCAGCAATCGCGTTTCCAGCTTCTACTCCCGGAAACCAAACCTGTAATACGGAAGTAGCTAGTTTTAATTCATCAGGAATAGTCAAAGGGCGCCCACTCATTAGGACTAAAACGACAGGTTTTCCTGTAGACACTAACGCATTAATTAGTTTTTTTTGAGACTCTGGAAGGTTTAGGTCTGTTCTACTAGCAGACTCACCACTCATTTCAGAGGCTTCACCCACAACAGCAACTACCACGTCTGAAGATTTTGCTAGTAAGACTGCTTCGTTAATCATTTCTTTTGGTGTTCTGTTGTCTATTTCTATTCTAGGTCCAAAAACATTTACCTTTTTAGCTAAAGATTCGTCGTCAGAGATATTCGCTCCTTTTGCATAGGAAATATTTAATTTGGGCGCTATGTTATTGAATCCCTCTAAAATAGACACAGACAACTGAGGGTTTCCAGTTGGCGCCCAAGTGCCCAGCATATTATTCTTGTTATTTGCCAAAGGACCCACTAATGCAACTTTCTGATTGGGCTTTAAGGGTAATATATCATGCTCATTTTTTAATAAAACAAAAGATTTATTTGCCGCTTTTCTAGCCAACAATCTGTTTTCTTTTGTTAGAATATCTTTTGTAGGTCTACTAGAGTCAATATATTTATATGGGTCTTCAAAAAGTCCTAGTTTATATTTTACTTCAAGTATTCTTCTACAGGCATTGGTAATTGATTCTTCTGAAACTATGCCTTCTTTTACGGATTGCTCTAAGGTGCTTAAAAAACCTTCTCCAACCATATCCATATCTAATCCAGCATTTAAAGCTTTTGCTGATACTTCTTTAAGGTCTCCTATACCATGTGAAACCATTTCGTTTACTGAAGTGTAATCTGAGACCACAAAACCGTCAAAAGACCAATCATCTCTCAATAAATCTGTTAAAAGCCATTTATTTGCAGAGGCCGGAATACCATCTACGGTGTTAAAAGAAGTCATGACGCTTCCAACACCTGCTTTAATGGCTGACAAATAAGGAGGAAGGTATTCATTGTACATTTTGAGCTTACTCATGTCTACTGTATTATAATCTCTCCCAGCCTCTGAGGCCCCATACAAAGCAAAGTGCTTTACACAGGCCACCATTGTTTGGTGATCACTTAAAGAGTCTCCCTGGTAGCCTCTTACCATTGCTGCTGCTATTTTTGATCCTAAAAAAGGGTCTTCTCCTGATCCTTCAGATATCCTACCCCATCTAGGGTCTCTGGAAACATCAACCATTGGAGAAAAATTCCAGTGAATTCCGTCTGCTGTAGCTTCTCTTGCTGCCATTGAAGATAAATCTTGAATTAAATTTAAGTCCCAACTGCTTGAAATTCCCAATGGGATAGGGTAGGTGGTTTTGTAACCATGAATCACATCTGAACCAAATAACAAAGGGATTTTTAAACGGCTATGATTCATAGCTAAATCCTGAGCTTTTTTTATTTTTTCTGGACCAGAAATTCCAAATAAGCCGCCAACTTTTCCCGCTTTTATTTTTTCTTCCACATCTGAACTGACAACTGATCCAGTTGCAATACCCCCTCCTGGAGTCACTAAGTTAAGTTGGCCTATTTTTTCTGATAAACTCATCTTACTGAGCAAGGCCTCAATCTCAGGAATGCGATCTTTAGTTAAAGGTTTTTCCTCACTGCATTTAATATGTAATAGAATTACACTTAGTATAAGTCCTTTTAAAAATACTTTCATTAATTTTTATTTAGTATAAACGAAACCTAATTTATCTAGCCCTTTTTGAATTTGTGAATTTTGCATAAATAACTTCCAAAGCAAGCCGCTTCTATAATTTTCAATCATAATAATTTCTGGTCCTTGGTCTATAGCTAAATATGTCTCTGTGACCCAAAAACCATATTGTGGGCTAAATGCATCGTAAAAACCGGCAGGCCCAAGAAGTTTATCTCTGTTTTTATAAAAAAATCTAAGGGCTCTCATAGAATATTCAGGGGTATATGGAAATGAAGACAATGCTGCAGATGGTGTAATCACACCATTATCATTTACAGGTGAATGCGCTTTATAACCTCTAGAGCCATCACTGTTTCTAGTGTAACTAGCAGTAAGTCCCCAACAGTCTCTCGAATATCCTTGAAAGTTTTTGGGGTTTTCTACACAGTATTGATAATTAATATTTGCATGACTCATGGTCGCTTGATCATAATTAACATAGGCATCGGCCAATCCATTTGGATTGAGACCTAAAAATGAATAATGCGAAAAAAACAATGGCCCTCCTAAATAGGGTGATCCTGGATGATTAACCACAAGTGGATAATTATAACTTTCATTTGAAGATTTAATAGAGCCCTGTGATGCCCATCCATTTTCATATGCTGCTTTACCGATGGAAAAGTTAGGAGAGGAGGCCGCCAAAACATAAGCAATTAGTGTTTCGTTATAGCCCTTTAAGCCTAAGTTTATATCGAATCCGAATTCTGGACTCCAATGCCACAGTAGAGTTTCTTTCCCGTTTGTAAACCAATTCCATTCAACTGACTCCCAAAGGGCTTTGGCCTGTTGTGACAATTGTTTTTCAATCTCAGTTCCAGAATTGAAGTATTCTTGAACACATATTAAACCTTGAACTAATAGGGCTGTTTCTACAATATCTCCTCCATTGTCTTTTGCACTAAAAGGTTTAACTTTTGCTGTATTTCCGTCTAACCAATGAGGCCACGCACCGTGAAAGCGATCTGCCGATTCTAAAAAATTTAATATCTTTTGAAATCTAGAAATTGCTTCAGTTTTAGTAATAAATCCTCTTTCTACTCCAACAATAATAGACATAAGTCCAAAGCCTGTGCCACCCACAGCAACCGTATTCTGATCAAAGCTTGGATTGCCTGGATGGTATCTTTCCCTAGCTGCTCCAGCTTTTGGATGGGCAAAATCCCAGAAATAATTAAAGGTAGTTGATTGGACTATATCCAATAAAGCTTGATCTGAAATTTCTTCTTCAGGTGAGACTGGTTGAGAATCTTTTGGAAGTTGGGATAGTCCGAAGCCACCTTCAATTTCTTCTTGAGGGCTACAAGACAACATCAATGCAAACAAGAAAAGGTAAACGTATTTCATTGGAGATTTTTAATAAACAAATCCTAAGGCGGCCAATCCTTTTTGAACATCTTTGTTATTCATAAATAAATTCCAAAAAATACCTGATCTATAATTTTCTATCATAACTGGAATAGGTCCCTGATCAATGGCTAAATATCTAGGTAAAGTCCAATTATTTTCAAAACTAAACGCATCGTATGGTCCGTATTTTCCAACTAGACTATCATGATTCATATATAAATTTTTCAAAAAAGCCATGCTCTCATTTGGGGTGTAGGGCATAGAGGATAGTGCCGCAGTAGGTGCAATTACCCCTAAATCTTTATCTGGTCTATGACCGGCATACCCATTCATTGAATAGCTGGAAGTAAGCCCCCACATATCTGCACCATAGTTTTTGAAATTATTTGGGTTTTCTAATGCATATTTATAATGAATTTTGGCGTGGTTTTGATTGAGCTTCCAATAATCACCATATTGATCTTTTAAGCCCTTTGGATTTAAGCCTAAGTAAGAATAATGAGCCCAAAATAATGGACCTACTGGAGAGTCTCCATGCTGGTAATGATTTAATACCGTTGGTAAGTCATAATAGGTTATTCCTTCTGCAATAGCTCCCTCTTGTGCCCATCCTTTTTCATAAACCTTTTTACTTATCGGGTAAGTTGGTGAAGATGCAGCTAATACATACATAATTAGTGCTTCATTATAACCGCCCACAGGAAAATTCATTTGCCATTCAAATTCAGGTGACCAGTGCCAATACAATACATCTTCACCCTTTGTGTACCAACTCCATTCTACTCCTTCCCATAGCATTTGTATTCTTTCTCTGATGGCTTTTTCTCTGGGATTGTCCTCACTAAAATAAGCCTGAACTGTTAAAAGACCTTGAACTAAAAAAGCGGTTTCTACTAAATCTCCTCCGTTGTCTTTTGCACTAAATGGTGCAGTTTTTCCTGTTGGCCATAACCAATGTGGCCATGCTCCGTGAAAGCGATCAGCTTTTTCTAAAAAATTTAAAATTTGTTCATATCTATCTAATGCTTGATCCCTATTAATAAAATTACGCTCAACACCTACCAATATTGCCATAAGACCAAAGCCTGATCCTCCAATGGTAATAATGTCTTTATCATGAGAAGGATATATATTGTCTAAGTGTATTCGCTCTCTAGCCAATCCAGAAATAGGCTCTGCACCCTCCCAAAAATAATTAAAAGTATCTTCTTGAACTTGGTCCAAAAGTGCTTCATCTGTTTCATTGATACTGTTACATCCTGTAAATACGGATGTAACAGCAACAATAACTAAACTTAAAACTAACTTAAAATAATAATTCATAATTGGTTGACATTATGCTTTAGCAGAAAAGCTAAAAAAATGTATTCTTTATTAATTTGCATTCATAACAGCCTTGACTTGATCTGCACTTAAAAATTTATCAAAAATTCTTAGTTCATCTATAGCACTGGGGTCATTTTTATGATTCCAGCCGTTAAATCTTGGGTTTCCAGATCCTATAGACAATACATCACAGTTGGTCCAATCAAGTCCATTGGTATCTACCTCTTTGGCTACTTCTCCGTTGAGATAAAAAATAGCTTTTGATGAATTAAGTGTAAAAGCTAAGTGTACCCATTCATCTTTAGTGGGGTCAATTCTTGCAGCATTACCTCCGTCTACCCAGTGATCACCAGTACCATTCCCAACATTTACTTTAAAAATTTGAGACTCAGCATTTCCCTCTCTAAAAAGCCTAAATCCGTGTTTCCTATTGTTTTGACTGTCTGCATCTTTACCTTCGTCAGGCGCTCCCATGACTAAAATTCCTGCACGATCTAACGAAGTGTCTACTTTATACCACATAGTGGCGCTAAAGGATTCATTTGTTAATTGATTGGTTGGCATTTCTAAATATCCTTCTGCGGATCCTTTAAATGCATCTGTACCCACTTTTCCAGAACCTAAAAAGCCTGTATTTCCAACTTGCGTTGCCATTTTTTTGGAGAACATTTCTTTATTGCTGCCGTCAAATGGCATATAAAAAATCTCTCCATCAAAAGTTCCTTGGTAATCCTCTAAATCTAAGCCTGAATCGTCAGAAATTACTTTCTGAATTTCTGCTTTTGTTAGGGCTTTGTTAAATATTCTGAGCTCATCAATATAACTCAGGTCCGATTTATGGTTCCATCCATTAAACCTAGGTGATCCAGATCCTATGGAAAGAATGTCACAACCTGTGAAATCCAATGCGTTAATATTACCTTCTTTTACAAGTTCACCGTCAATGTAAAAACTTGCTTTTGATTGAGAAATAGAAATGGCCATACTAACCCATTTACCTGTATTAGGGTTAACATCTGCAGCTTTACCTCCATCTATCCAATGATCTCCAGTACCATTACCTACATTGAGTTTATAACGCTGCGCCCCGTTAGCACCGTTTTCTCTGAAGAGTCTAAAACCACTTTTTCTATTGTTTTGAGTGGTAGAACTGTTAGGATCCTCTGGACCCATCACTAATATGCCAGCTCGGTCTGGAATATTGTTGATTTTAGTCCAAAAAACTGCAGAAAAAGCACTGTTTGTCAGTCCCTCAGTTGGTAAAGTAAGGTAAGAATCCGTTGCACCAGCATAGGCATTTGTTCCCGCCAAAGATTCTCCAGCAAAACCTGGTGTGCCAACAACATTAGCTCTTTTGAAACTTATAAGATCTACGTAGTCGCCGTCAAAAGGCATATATAGAATTTCTCCTTGGTACTTTTTTACATAAGCAGGCTCTTTTTCAAAAAATACTGACTTAGATGTTGTTTTTCCGTCTAAATCTGTTCCTATAACGGTAAATTCATGGATTCCGTCTGCAAGTGCAGTATATTCCAAGCCTGACTGTAAAAACCTTCTATAATCTGTGAAATTGGAATAAGATGCCAGTTCTATCCCATCTATAATTGCTTTCACATTAGCAATTTCAACGTCGTCTGTCACTTCAAAATCAAAGCTAACCGAAGTTAAAACTTCTAATACTTTAATTTTTGTTCCTTCTAATGGATAATTAATTATAATCTGTGGAGCAGAAGCATCTGCAGGAGGAGATACAGCGGTTATTGGATCTATACCTTCTTCACAACTCCATAAAAATCCAGCAGTAATAAATGATAATAAAATATATTTTAATCTTTTCATGATGGTCTTTTTTATTTGGTTCCTAAAATGGGGAATTGGTCAATTTGCACTTGAGGGTAAGGCAAGAATTTTTTGTCTTGTGAAAAACTCCTTCCATCATAATTCAGTTCGTTATACCTACCCAACCTAACTAGGTCAAAATAACGCTTGCCCCATTCCATGGAAAGCTCTGCAAATTTTTCTTCTAAAACTTGGTCTACATTTACTCCAGATAGAGGAGCTAATCCAGCCCTTTGTCTCACTAAATTTACGGCGTCTAACGCACTTCCTGCCGATGGTGAAGCCCCTTGAACAACAGCTTCTGCATACACCAATAATATTTCTGCATATCTAATTACAGGGAAATTTTTATTACTTCCGTAAGATGTTCTTCCAGGGATAAGTTGATTGGATGGTAAATAGTGTTTTCCACTAGAAAACAATGCCCTTGCAAAATCATTGATTCTGTCGCCATCTCTTGTCGTATTTTTCACAAATGAAGGTAAGTCAGCATATTTAGTATCTTCCTGTAATAAAGCAATTCCTCTATTAGTGAATAAAACACTGGTCTCTAGTCTTACCGTTTCTCCACGATCTAACATGAATTTTATGAATTTCATACTCGGTTCAAAAAAGCCCCATCCACTTCCAGCACCCTCTACAGCTGGAGTCCATCCTTGCGGTCCATAGGGAGCATATAAATGTCCTGAACGGTCTCCAGTGCCTTGGCCATAGTCTGAATACTGAAGATCTAAAATACTTTCATCAGATAGCTTCCCTGGGATTTTAAACAGTTCGTAAAAGTCTTCAAACAAAGAAAATTTACCTGAATTAATAATTTCTCCTGCAGCGTCTGCTGTAGCCTGAAAATTTCCTAACTCTTGGTTGGCCAATGCTTTAACAGCAAGAGCAGTATAATAAGTAACTCCACCAGGAAGATCTTTACGTTCGTTAGGCCTTAGTTTTGGCAAATATTCTAATGCTTCATCCATTTGATCAGAAATGTGTTGCATAACCTCTTTTTGAGTAGGAAGTTTTTCAACCTGCAATAACTCCGTTGTATTTGAGGTTTCAGGAATAAATACATCTCCCCAAACTTGTGAAATTTGATACAACATTACCGCTCTTAGAACTTTTGCTTCAGAAATATATTGGTCTGCTAATTTTTTCCCTTCTGCGTCTGCCAATTCTTTATATCTTTCCATCTGCTCCATTCCAGTATGAGCAGAAATAACGTCTTTATATACATTCTCCCAAAGTGAATTGTACATCCAATAATCTTTGTTATAATTAAATAAATCCGTTTCTGTAAAGTCTTGTTGATCTCCGAGACCTCCTGAGTTAACGTCGTCTCCTCTTACAGATATCAAAAGCGGTTGCTCCCATCCTCTAGATTGAAAAGCCTCATAAACACCAACAATGGATAATATGATGTCATCAGTTTTAGAAAAGTCAGTCCCTCCTGCAAAGGTATTGTTCAATGCAGGTTCGTCTAGCTTTTCTTCACATGCATTAAGCACAAGCATAAAGCAGATAAATAATGCTATTCCGGGTATTTTATAAATATTTTTCATATTGTTTAAATTATATTTTAATATTTAAGCCTATAGTATAAATGGCTGGAATAGGATAAGTTTGATTGTCTACTCCACTAGCTACCTCAGGATTAAATCCGTTGTAGTTAAACACTGTTAATGGTTTTTCTGCTGTTAAATAAATTCTTGTTTTTGGAAAGTTTTGAATTCCCTTAATACTTTTTATTGTATAACCAAGCGTAATATTTTGTATTCTAAAGAAATCTCCATCTTCCACAAAATAGTCGCTTAACTTTTGGTTCCAACCTCTTCTAATTCCTGCTGCAGATGGGTAGCTATTAGAAGTTCCTTCTCCATGCCATCTGTTTATGGCAAAATCTCTGTCTATATTAGTATCATTTGTAAATATTACTTCGCCTCTTTTTCTATTTAAAATTTTATTACCTCCTTGACCCATTCCATTCAACGAGAAATCAAAGTTTTTAAAATTTACATTTGTACTAAACCCAAAAGTATATGATGGTAAAAATGAGCCCAAAACAACTCTGTCATCATCGTTTATTCCTTCTACTCCATCTTGATCTTTATATTTAAAATCTCCAGGAACCAATCCATTTGCAACTGCTACAGGATCAGCTTGAATTTCTGCTTCATTTTGGTATACCCCAGCGACTTCTCTTCCATAAAAAGCGTAAATAGATTCTCCTACAATAGTTCTTTGTCTAAATTCTGCAGAACCTGCGTCTAAGTATTGCTGCCCATTTAAATCCAACACCTCGTTGTTCAATGTAGCTAAGTTAGCACCTAAACTAAAGCTAAGGTCTTGGTTTATAGTTTGACTCCAATTTAAAGCAAGTTCAAAGCCACTATTCCTTATTTTACCTACATTCTGTCTGGTTGAACCTGGAATTAATGGGCGTTCTACTGGAATAACAGCATCTTTTGTATCTCTTACATAGTAATCCGCTTCAATTGATAAGTTTTTAAGTAATGTAGCAGAAAGACCTATATTTCTCTCCTCTACTACCTCCCACCTTAAAGCAGTATAATCACTTCCAGTGCTCAATCCACTAAATTGTTGGTCTCCAAGTGCCGTATTAACTACTGAAGAAGTAATAGATCCTGAACTAGCAGCTACTTTGTCATTCCCCAGTTCTCCCCAACTTCCTCTCAACTTAAGAAAATCTATTAATTGTTGGTTTTTCATAAAGGATTCTTCGCTTACCACCCAGCCTAAACCAAATGTTGGAAAGTAAGCCCACTTTTCTTGGTATTTATTGGTTCCATCTGCTCTAAAAGTTGCGTATAATAAATACTTACTATTAAAATTGTAAGAGAGTCTACTGAAATAAGATAATCCAAATTCTCTTGCTCCACCATCAACTACACTCTCTTCAGGAGTTGTCAAGGATTGTGTCAAATAATAAGAAGCTTCATTGTTCGTTGGAAAATTTAAACCGGTGGCTCCAAGCATTTCGTAGGCCTCATCTCTAAAGGAGGTTCCTGCCAAAAGAGTAACATCATGCTTACCAAAATTATTTTGATAGGTCAATGTATTGTCCCATATCTGATTAGATACATTGGTCATTCTTCTAACTAGTATTGAATTTTCGTTTTGAAAATTATTTCCAACAAAATAAGGCAACCTTACCTGTCTTCCCTCTATGTTTTGGAAATTGTGATTATATGCTGTTTTGAAAGTTAAGTGATCGGGAAGTAATTTAATCTCCGCGTAGAAATTAGATAATATATTTTTTATCTTAAGTCTATTTTCATTGAGATCTAACATTGGGAATGGATTCTGACCACCTCTATATCCCAAATCCTGCGCATTAGCGTAGTTAGTAGGTGTTGCATTGGTATTGTTTGGATCATAAACTGGTAAAATGGGCACTGCATAATACGCAGACCTCCAAGCGCTATTTTCAGGATCAAATCTAGTTGAATTACTAAAGACCACATTCGCACCAATTTTAAACCAATCATTCACCTGAAAATCTAATTTAGATCTAAGGTTAAAACGCTCAAATTGGTTCTTCATTTTTAATATCCCTTCTTGAGAAAAATAATTCGCTCCTATAGCATAAGTGG
>Ga0255755_1000282_pt1 | contig 55937 bp, 44 predicted proteins | sample 011ome_18_FD_179955 | JGI IMG/M metagenome (GOLD analysis project Ga0255755, IMG submission 179955) | Coastal salt marsh microbial communities from the Groves Creek Marsh, Skidaway Island, Georgia - 011501BT metaG (version 2) | ecosystem: Environmental > Aquatic > Marine > Intertidal zone > Salt... | reverse complement strand
TATTTAGTGTCTCTGCTTTTTCTCAAGACAATGTGATTGAAGAAGTATTTGTAACTGCAGAAAAACGCAGCGAAAGCCTTCAAGATATCTCGCAAGCAGTAACAGCTATAAGCGACCAAGATATTGAGTCTAAGAATATTGAATCAATGGTCGATCTTAGTGCGATTGTTCCTGGGGTGACTGTTGCAAAGAATGAAGGCTATAAAACTGTCATATCTATTAGAGGAGTTGGAAATGAAACTAATCAAAATGCTATTGCAGCTCCTTCAGTAGCATTTCATATGGATGGAATATTTATTGCCTCTCCATTTGCACTCCAGACTGATTTTATTGATGTAGATAGAATTGAAGTTATTAGAGGACCACAAGGTACTTTATTTGGTCAAAACTCCACCGGCGGTGCTATTAATGTAATTAGCAAAAAACCCTCAATGGAGGAGTACATAGGCCAATCAGATATCACTTTTGGTAATTTCGGTCTTACCAAATTTCGTTCATCTAACAATATTCCACTTGCAGATAATGTTGCCAGTAGAGTCTCTTTTGCTATCACCGAAAGAGATGGTTTTACAGATAATGTCTTCACTGGTCAAGATTTAGATGATGCAAGCAGCGTTAGTTTCCGTGGTGATTTACTGATCGACCTGGATGCAAGTTCAAGCTTAAGATTCTTTGGACAGTTTTTTGAGGTTGACAGAAACGGATCTGCCATGAGAGGCATTGATGATCCAACCCCAAATATCAGAAAATTATCCCAAGATACTATCTCAAAACATGAATTAACCTCTTCAATTTTTGCAGCAATTTATGAAACAGATTTGGGTTTTGCATCTCTTAAAGCCATGGCCAGCATCCAAGAAGATGATATTTTGGTCGTTAGAGATAATGATAGACATAACTACGGTGACTTTGTTAAATCGATTCCTGGATTGCCTCCAGTGCAAGATATTTGTGTAAAAATCTTTCCGCAGTCTGATGAGTGCAGATATGCGCGCTATCAAAGAGCTGAATTCAATCCTGAAACTTCTGTTGTAGATACAACGACGTTTGAAATTAATTTAATCTCCAATGAACCTATTCTCAACGGAAAGCTTGATTGGACAATAGGTGCTTTTTACATGGAGCATGAAATTGAAAATATTATCCGCGGCTATAGAGATAATGACTTAACTGGCCAATTAAGATATTTATGTGGAGAATCATTTGCCAATCCGGCATATTGTTATACACATGATTATGGAATTCTAGGAAGGTTTGATGTTTTTGGAGCTGATTGGGATTTTGTTACTGACGCACTGCCCACAAGAGAATCATATTCATTTTATGGGCAAGGAACATACAGCGTAAGTGATGAGTTTCGTTTAGTTGCTGGTATGAGATATTCAGAAGATACATTTGAAACCAATGTGATTAACTTTTTTAATGTAGAGACCTTTACGGAAAAGGGCACATCAGATGAAACTACTGGAAAGATAACCGGTGAATTGGACTTATCTGATTCAACAATGGCTTATCTATCTTTTGCAAGAGGTTTCAAGCCTGGTGGTAGCAATTTAACTTTTGGTTTTACAGAGGCTGAAGATGCTGCTGCTGGAAGACCTATAGCTCCAGCTCTAGTGTTTCCTACTTTTGAAGCTGAGAGGGTCGATTCAATTGAGTTTGGTCTAAAAACCGACCTAATGGATGGAAGGGCGCGTGCAAATATTGCAGTTTTCTCATACACATATGAAAATCTTCAATTTCAGGCTACCGATCCAGATCCATATAGAGGAGGGGTAGCAAATATACCTGAATCAGAAATGTCGGGACTTGAGGTTGAGTTTAAGGGATTATTAACTGATTCATTGGTCTTAGACATGAATTTATCATTCCTTGATTCTGAGGTTACTTCAGACTATATGGTCCTAGATAATGTTGATGCATATCAGTATTTCTTTGGCCAGGAGGATCTTCGATATGGTTTAAGAGAAAATGTTAAGGGTAATGAATTAGCAAAAAGCCCAGAGTTTTCAGCTGACATTAGTCTTACTTATGAAATAGCGCTTGCTTCTGGAAGTATGTTTACTGGGATAATGCAGTACATTCAAAGAGGGGACTTCCAACAAAGAGTATCAAATAACTCTATTGTTGATGCTATTGATTCATATGATTTATTGAATCTTTCCGCTAGCATTGATTTTGTAGGAGATAAGTGGGGACTGGACTTTAAAATCTTGAATGCAACAAATGAAGATGGCGTTAACTCAAGTATGACAGATGTCTTTGGTGTGGCTGCAACTGGATTAGAGCTTATTCCGCCTCGTCAATTCATGGTTCGATTAAGTATGAGCTATTAATTTGTCAATTATTAAATAATGGATAAATTATTTATTCAAGCTGATGAGCTCTTAAGCGATTCATTTAAACTTGCTTGGAAAGTCTATGAAAGTGGCTACCGTCCAAACTATATTATTGGTGTTTGGAGAGGTGGAGCTCCTATTGGTATTGCTGTTCAGGAGTTTTTAGATGTTCTCGGCGTACCCTCTGACCATATTGCAATTCGAACCTCACATTACAAGGGAATTGGAGATAGAGACAGCAAGGTCGAAGTGTATGGTCTTAACTATATTATTAAACAGGTTGAATCAGAAGATGCACTTTTAATTGTTGATGATGTGCATGATACGGGCATATCTATTCAAAAAATAATCTTAGACTTACAGACTGCATGCAAAAAAAATACACCTGAAATTAAAGTAGCAACTCCTTACTTCAAACCAAATAAAAATCAAACAAATAGACAGCCTGATTTCTATCTTCACGAAACTGAAAAATGGCTAGTCTTTCCTCATGAGCTAGAAGGCTTGTCTATAAAGGAAATTGTTGAGTTTAAGCCTGAACTTTCTGAATTTGCTGAAAAAATTAAACCTTTTATATCTTAAGAAAGATTTAATATAGTTTACTTTATAATATTAATTCATTAATTCATTAATTCATTAATTCACTATGATCAATTCTGGCAATCTCTCATTGGATAAAAAAAATATTGATACGGTTTTGGTCCTAGATTTTGGTTCTCAATACACTCAGCTCATTGCAAGAAGAATAAGAGAGTTCAATGTATTTTCAGTAATACTCCCTTGGGATATTGCAGTTGAAAAAATTAAATCTCTTAATCCAAAGGGGGTAATTCTCTCAGGAGGGCCCGAATCAGTTACTAAATCTAATACACCCAGAATTCCCACAGTCATTTTTGAATTAGATGTACCAATCCTAGGTATCTGCTATGGGATGCAAACACTCGCAGAACAATTTGGAGGACAAGTTTCCTCTTCTAAGACCAAAGAATTTGGTCATGCCCAAATTACAATAGAAAAAGCATCATTACTTTTCGATGGCTTTAGCTTCGGATCTTCTATTGATGTTTGGATGAGCCACGGAGATCATGTATCAACTCTTCCAAATGAATTTCAATTAATAGCGGCAACTAACTCAGCTCCAATTGCCGCCATGCAGCACTCTACAAAGCCTATTTATGCTTTGCAATTTCATCCAGAAGTTACTCATACAAAACAAGGCAATACTGTTTTAGAAAACTTTGCGACAAAGATCTGTGAATGTTCTGCTCACTGGAAAATGGAAAATTTAATTCAGCAAAGAATTATAGACATCAAAGAGAAAGTTGGTGACAAAAAAGTCTTACTTGGTTTATCTGGAGGAGTAGATTCATCAGTTACAGCAATGCTTTTAGACCAAGCAATTGGAAAAAATTTAATTTGTGTATTCGTTGATAATGGATTGCTTCGAAAAAATGAAGCTAAAGATGTTGAAAATTTATTTAAAGAGAAAATGGATTTAAATTTAATAGTAGTTGATGCTAAAAAAACTTTCTATAGACATCTTAAGGGTATCTCCGATCCTGAGCAGAAAAGAAAAGTTATTGGAAGAACATTTATTGATATTTTTGATAATGAAGCTGCAAAATTAAAAGATGAAATAAATTTTTTAGCACAGGGAACTATTTATCCTGATGTTATTGAATCATCTGGATCAGAATCTAAAGAAGCAAGAGTTATTAAATCTCACCACAATGTTGGTGGTCTTCCTGATGATATGAAGATGGAACTTGTTGAGCCGATTAGAGATCTATTTAAAGATGAGGTAAGAAAGATGGGATCTGAACTCGGCCTTTCACTGGAGATGCTTAATAGGCACCCATTTCCTGGTCCGGGTCTTGGTGTAAGGATTTTGGGAGAGATAAACCAGAGCAAAGTTGCAATACTTCAAAATGCAGATGCTATTTTTATAGAGGAATTAATAAAAGCTAATCTATACAATCAAGTAAGCCAAGCGTTTTGTGCATATCTTCCAGTTAAGTCAGTTGGCGTAGTTGGTGATGAGAGGAGATACGCAGATGTAATTGCAATTAGAGCAGTTGAAACGGTGGATTTTATGACAGCAACATGGGCTAAATTGCCATATGATTTCTTAGCCCAAGTTTCTAATCGAATAGTTAACGAAATAGAGGGAGTGAGCAGGGTGGTTTATGATATTTCCAGCAAACCACCAGCTACTATTGAGTGGGAGTAATAACAAGCCCTACAACCCTCATTCCTAAGCCTCATCTTGTTGAAATGTTGTTGTAAAGACGTATTCCCTTGTCTTTGTTGTAAACATTGTTGTAAAGTTCTGCTATTATTCTATAAGTAAATAGAGTGTGATGTGAGTATAAAACTGCACAGTCTTAATAGTTTATTTAATTAAACGGAGATAATTTTTTTAGATAGCTATATATAATGGTACGGATTAGTTGACATAAGTGGATTTGGGCGAACAGTAATGACGCTCCTTCAAGCGAATATGTTTTAAAGGATGTTGCTCCATATGAAGTAGTTGTAGGAAATCCTGCCAAGCCTTTCAAAAAATAATTTATAAATTCTATGGCTGTAAATATATCAATTGAACTTCTAAAAAAAAGAGGTCTTTTCTACTATAAGAATAATCTTGAAGGCTCAGTTACTAAAGGGCGGGAGAAGCAATGAGCATTAATAAATTTCGAGATGAAGTGAATGCAGGACAAAGATTTGAATTTGGGAAGAATTGGAAGAATTTTTTATTAAAACTTAATGATGAACGTATTTCTATTTCTAAATCATCTTTATCGGGTATGTTAGGGGATATATCTCTTTCAAATAGATCTTTTCTTGATGTTGGAAGTGGAAGTGGTCTCTCTTCATTAGCTGCCAGGAATCTTGGAGCAAATGTCACTTCCTTTGATTTTGATGATTCTTCAGTTTGGTGCACTGCTGAATTAAAAAGTCGTTATTATCCAAATGATGAAAACTGGAAGGTGATGCAAGGATCGGTATTGGACAAAGATTTTTTGGATCAACTAGGACAGTTTGACATAGTTCACAGTTGGGGTGTTTTACATCACACAGGACAAATGTGGGCTGCAATAGATAATTGCATTAATCTTGTAAATGATGATGGTGTAATCTTTATTGCTATATATAACGATCAAGGCATCAAGTCACATTTTTGGTGGATGGTAAAGTGGCTTTACAATAAGATGCCGCGATTTTTAAAAAAGCCATTTGCGTATATGGCTGGCTTCTCTTTAGAATTTCTGATGTTTCTTAAATACACACTAAAGCTAAAGCCAATGGTTATTCTCGCACCAATTTTTGACTACAAGCAAAGTCGTGGCATGAGTAAATTATCAGATATTGTTGATTGGTATGGTGGCTTTCCATACGAGTTCTCAACATACGATTACCTTATAGACTACATTCAAAATAAAGGCTTTGAATTACAGAACGGCAAAAAAGCATCATCACTTGGCTGTCATGAACTTGTATTCAAAAAAGCTTCTACCATCTCATAATGGATGGAAATAAGATCTTGAGTGAATGGCAAGCACACTTCCGCATAGAAGTTTAACAACAAAAGTGAAAGCCTTTGTGAAGATGCATTAGAGATACTGCAGGAAATATTGCACTACGACAGCAGCCTTCGCCTTTGGTTTAATAGAGACATTAGCTTTAAAGTAGGAGGCGGCTTAAGTGCAGAAATAGTTTCAGTTCCACGCCTAGTTACTTCACGCGGTAATGAGAAGTTAGGTGATGACAGCAGATTTATGAGTAAGCGTGTTCCTCGCTAACCTTCATTCTATAAGGGTTTAGTCTCAAAAAGCAGTTACAAACTCCAATGTAAAGACGAGCGATGAAGCAGTTAAAAAGGGTATGTTTGGAGTAAGGCATTAGGGTTACAATGTTTGTAATTCAGCATTTGCTATAGTGTTGATATAATTAATAAATTTCATAGGATTTGATAATGATAGTTCGGCCAGCAACTACTGCAGATTCAGCTGAATTACTTGAGTGGAGAAATGATTCGCATAGCAGACAGATGTCTTTTGATGAACACAAGATATCAAATGAAGAGCATGATATTTGGTTTAAGGAGGCCCTTAGCAATCCCTCTAAGACAATTTTGATAGGAGAATCAGATGGTAATAAAATAGGAGTTTGTAGTTTTGATCTTGATAGTATCAATGCTTTGTGCGAAGTCTCAATTAATATGAATCCTGAATTTAGAGGAAAAAAGCTTTCAAAGTTATTTCTTAAGATGTCGATTAATTATTATCGAATGAAGCATAATTACCAATTATTAGCTCGAATTAAAAATAAAAATATAGCAAGTAAAAAAATTTTTTATGACTTAGGTTTTGAAGATATTTTGCATGATCAGGAGGGATTAAAACTTATTTTAAAAGAAGATAATGTTTCTTTTAAAGAAATAGTAGATTCTGATATAGATATTCTATATAAGCTTTTAAAATCTAGGAAATATTCAATCAGTCACCAAAAGCTGCCAGATTATGAGCAGCATAAGAATTTTGTACTCTCAAAACCATATGATTATTGGTACCTTCTATATTCTAAAAATAAACCAATTGGTACCCTGTATGTAAAATCTGATAATTCAGTTGGTATTAATATTGAAAATCCTAGCAAAGAATTAATCGGTGAAGTGATTTCATTTGTCAAAGAAAATTTCCTACCTAATCCTGAACTTGAATCTAAAATACCTCCTTACTTTTACATAAATATTTCTAAACAAAACATTGAAATGCAAAATATTCTTTTAGGTTTATCATTGGAACCAATTCAAATTTCTTTTAAGCTAAACTAAGAAAATATTATCCAAACTAAATTATGTTTAACATAAATGGCACAACGGTCTCTAGAGATTCACCCCCTTACATAATTGCTGAATTATCAGCAAATCATAACGGTTCTTTGGAGTTGGCAAAAAAGTCAATAATAGCTGCGAAAGCAAATGGTGCAAATGCAATTAAGATCCAGACCTATGAAGCCGATACGATGACTATTGATTCTGACAAACCAGATTTTATGATAAAAGGAGGTCTGTGGGATGGTTATAAATTATATGATCTTTATGATGAAGCCAAAACCCCATTCATATGGCATAACGAACTTTTCGAATGCGCTTCTAGGGTAGGTATTGATATTTTCTCATCACCATTTGATGAGTCCGCAGTAGATTTATTGGAGTCATTAAATACTCCTGCATACAAAATAGCATCATTTGAATTAATTGATATTCCTTTAATAAAATATGTCGCAAGAACTAGAAAGCCGTTACTTATGTCAACAGGAATGTCATCAGAAGAAGAAATCTCAGAGGCATTAGAGGCTGCTAGAATTGAGGGCGCAAATAATATTTTGTTATTTCATTGCATTAGCAGCTATCCAGCACCGATTGAGCAAGCTAATCTAAATATGATTGAGTTGTTGAGAAAAAATTTTAATGTTGAAGTTGGCTTATCGGATCATACCCTAGATAATCTAGCCGCTACTTTAGCAATTGCAAAGGGGGCTTCAGCTATTGAAAAGCACTTTATACTGGACAAATCTCTCAATGGTCCAGATAGTGCATTTTCTATGGATCCGACTCAACTATTAGACCTTGTAAAAAATACTAAAAAAGCTTGGGAGTCTCTTGGATCAAGGAAATTTAAAAGAGCCCAAGCAGAAGAAGGAAATGAAACTTTTAGACGTTCAATTTATTTCATAAATGATCTGAAAAAAGGCAGTATTATAACCAAGGATGATATTCGTCGAATAAGACCTGGATTTGGAATTAAGCCTAAATACTTTGACTCAATTGTTGGGCAAAAAGTTAACCAAGATATTGAAAAAGGCGATCCTGTTAGATGGGAGCTATTGGAAAAATAACAATTTATGATTGGGCAAGTTAACTTTCTACCTTTTTTAATAAATTGTTAAATTCTTGATCGCTAATCCTAAAGTGCATTGGAACCAATAATTTTTTAAATAGCAGGGGCTAGATAACGATCTATTTTGATCAATCATTCTGTAAATTAATCCTTTCAGCGAAGCTTTTTTTCAAACATTTAAGCAAGGGTATCGATTTTCCATCAAAAAAAGCAGATATTTGTTGCAATTTCTAGAAACCACCCGTTCTATAATAGAAAAATATATCCCACAATTTCTCATGCATGAGAAAATATTTGTTTATTTGCTTTAATGTAATTAAAATCAACTCCTTAATTCTTAGGAAAACAAATGTTTGATAAAGCAACTATTTTAATAACTGGTGGAACAGGTTCATTTGGCAACAGTTTTGTGCCAATGGTGCTTGCTCAAACAAATGTCAAAAAAATCATTATCTTCTCTCGTGACGAAATGAAACAGTGGGAAATGGCAAAAAAATTTCCCAATGATCCAAGGGTAAGATTTTTTATTGGAGATATAAGGGACAAAGAGAGGTTGCACAGAGCATTAGTTGGCGTAGATTATGTTGTGCATGCAGCAGCTACAAAGATAGTCCCAACAGCTGAATACAATCCATTTGAATGCGTAAAAACAAATGTATTTGGTGCGATGAATTTGATCGATGCATGTATTGATAACAATATAAAGAGTGTTGTTGCCTTATCGACAGATAAAGCAAGTAGCCCAATTAATCTCTATGGAGCATCTAAATTAGCCTCTGATAAATTATTTGTAGCCGGTAATTCTTACTCAGGTGAGCATGGCACTAAATTTTCAGTCGTGAGATATGGTAATGTTATGGGTTCACGCGGCTCAATTATTCCTTTCTTTATGTCCATTAAAAACAAAGGAAGCATTCCAATAACAGATAAAAGAATGACCAGGTTCATGATATCTCTTGAGGCTGGAGTTGATCTTGTGATGCATGCATTTTCAGACATGGTTGGGGGAGAGGTTTATGTAAAAAAAATACCTTCTATGAAAGTGGTTGATGTCGCAAGAATATTGGCTCCTGATTGCACACAAGAGATAATAGGAATTAGGCCTGGAGAAAAATTACATGAGCAAATGATAGGTTTAGAGGATGCGCATTACACCTATGAGTATGATGAGCACTATAAAATTTTGCCTTCAATATATGAATGGTGGGATGATCCCTTAAGAATTAAAGATGGGAAAAAAGTTAAAGAGGGATTTATATACTCAAGTGATAATAACCCAGCATGGATGAAAGATGAGGACTTAGAGCTATGGATTCAAAATAACCAAGATCAAATAGGAACTATTTAGTGATTCCGTACGGTCGTCAAGATATTTTGCAAGAAGATATTGATGCTGTAGTAGAGGTGCTTAAGTCAGATTACTTAACTCAGGGACCTACAGTTCCTGCCTTTGAAGAAGCAATTGCTTCAAAGTTTTCAGCTCAACATGCTGTTGCTGTTAACAGCGCAACTAGCGCACTGCATATTTCATGCTTGGCTCTTGAATTAAGCGCAGGTGATATCCTTTGGACAACAGCAAATACTTTTGTAGCTTCCGCAAATTGTGGAAGGTATTGTGGAGCCTCTGTTGATTTTGTGGATATTGATCCTCAAACGTTTAACTTATGTCCCAAGCATTTAAAAAATAAGCTTAAAATTGCAGCCGAAAAAAATGTAATACCTAAGGTTTTAGTAACAACTCATTTGTGTGGACTACCTTGTGAGATGAAAGAGATAAATTTAGTATGTAAAAAATATGGCATTAAAATAATTGAGGATGCCTCTCATGCAATTGGAAGTAAATACAAAGATGCTTACATTGGTAATTGTAAATATAGCGATATTACTATTTTTAGTTTTCATCCTGTTAAGATTATTACCACGGGAGAGGGCGGTATAGCTTTAACCAATGATCCGAATCTGGCATTTAAAATGCAGCTGTTTAGATCTCATGGCATCACAAAACAGGCTGATATGATGATAAATAAATCTGATGGAGCTTGGTATTATGAGCAACAAGAGCTGGGCTTTAATTATCGAATGACAGATATACAAGCAGCTCTTGGCTTATCACAGTTAAATCGGCTAGATGCTTATATTGAAAAAAGGCATATTCTTGCCAGTTACTATGATCAGAATTTATCAGATTTACCAATATCGCCTCAAAAGAGATTGCCACATTGCTATTCTTCGATACACCTTTATGTGATTAGACTTCATTTAGAGAAAATCTCAATCTCTCATAAAGATTTTTTTGAACATATGATCGATAGTGGTATTGGGGTTAATCTGCATTATATCCCTGTTCATATGCACCCTTACTTCCAGAAGCTTGGTTTTCAAAAAGGTAATTTTCCTGAGGCTGAGGCATACTATGCATCTGCGATTAGCCTGCCAATGTATCCCAATCTATCTATTCAGGATCAAAATTATATAATTGAAATAATCACTAAGGCACTATCTTGAATATTGCAATAATACCGGCTCGCTCAGGTAGCAAAAGAATTCCAGGCAAAAATATTAAGGAATTCTGCGGTAAGCCTATGATTGGCTGGTCAATTTTAGAAGCTATAAATAGCGAATGCTTTGATCGTATAATTGTATCAACTGACAGCCATGAAATTGCAGAGATTGCGAATAGCTTTGGAGCAGAAACTCCATTCCTTAGACCAAAAAATATTTCTGACGACTTCACTCCAATAGTAGAAGTTATGAAACACGCTACCAGCGAGCTATTAAGACTTGACTACAACCTATCAAATATTTGCTGTATCTTTGCAACAGCTCCCTTTATAAAATCACATTACCTCAAATCTGGTTTAAATCAGTTAATAAATAATAACTGTGATTACGTCTTTCCTGTAACCTCATTTTCATACCCTATTCAAAGATCATTAATTGTAAATGCTGACAATACAGCGCAAATGCTTTATCCAGAGTTCTCTCTCACAAGATCTCAGGATCTTTTAGAGGCCTGGCATGATGCTGGGCAATTTTATTGGGGAAAACTTGAATCATGGATTGAGGAAAGGGAAATTTTAAAATCTAATATACAAATACTCCGCCTACCAAGAAAGCTAGTTCAAGATATAGATACATTTGAAGACTGGGAGTATGCAGAGGCTTTATTCCAATCAATGACTTAATAAAAATAATACAAACTAGATAAGCAATGATTAAAATATAAACATTAAAAAATATATATTTAAATAACTGCAAGAGATATTATAGTTGGATTTAAATCAACATTTGTACTAAAAAATAATACTGAAAATGGAAAATTTTAAAACTGATCAAGAAAGTTTTTGGGCAAGAGAATTTGGCAGTGATTATATCGATAGAAATAAAAGCGCTCAATTAATGTACATTCTTATTGGTGAATATTATAATCCGACTCCAGTAGCAATTAATTATCGTGGACATGAAGATCGATTGTTTTAGAGATATTTTGCAGGAGAGATTCTTGAAAAGTTTTCTAATTTGAGATCAGCTTATTATGGATTTGCGTAAAGAAATGAACCTATATACCCCCAAGATGACATCACTTGGTTTCTATTGGAAAAATCCTAAATGCTAAATTATTGTAAGTCATGCATTATGCCTGACTCTAAACCTGATTTGTCTTTTGATGAGGATGGGGTCTGTAACGCATGTAGAAATTACGAAAACAGATCTAGGGTTGATTGGGATGAAAGAAAAGCAGAATTAAACGAACTCCTTGACAAATATAGAAGTAAAGATAGTTCTACATGGGATTGTATTGTTCCTGTATCCGGTGGCAAGGATAGTACATATCAAGTTATTCGTATTCTCCAGTTAGGTTTAAATCCATTGTGTGTAACTTCTACTACTTGTGATCTAAGCGAGTTAGGAAGGAAGAACATTGATAACATAAAAAGGCTTGGAGTTGATCATGTAGAATTCTCACCAAATCCGATAACGCGAGCTAAATTAAATAGAGTTGGTCTCATAGAAGTGGGAGATATTTCATGGGCCGAGCATGTTGGAATTTTCACAATTCCCGTCAGAGCAGCTGTTCAGTTCAATATTCCTCTTATCATATGGGGGGAGAATTCTCAGAATGAATATGGGGGTCCCGCGGCTTCTACTGAAAGTAATATCCTAAATCGGAGGTGGCTTGAAGAGTTTGGTGGTTTGCTTGGAATGAGAGTCACTGATTTGATAGGCCGAGAAGGTATAGAAGAAAAGCATTTAATACCATATATCTATCCCTCTGATGAGGAGCTGAGGAAAACAGGAGTGACAGGATTATTTTTAGGCCATTATCTTCCATGGGATGGGTTGTCAAATACACTCATATCTTCAGCAAATGGATTTTCTACATATGAAAAAATTGTTGAGGGCTCTATGGTTAATTATGAAAACTTAGATAATTATCAGACAGGAATTCATGACTATTTTAAATATCTAAAATTTGGTTTTGGAAGGGCAACTGATTTAGCGTGCATGCATATTAGAAGAGGAAGATTGACTAGAGAAGATGGAATTGATATCGCAAAAAATCTTGATGGCAAATTCCCCTGGGAGTACCTTGGTAAATCTTTGCAAGAGATATTAAACCCATTAAATATTTCTGAAAACGAGTTTATGAAACTATGTGATCAATTCACTAATAAGAGAATCTTTAAAAGTGATGAGCATGGCAAACTATTAAAAAACCTAGATAATTCTCCTATAAAAATTAATTATATTAATTAGTGACAACTGCAATAATTAATTATGGTATGGGCAATATAGGCTCATTATCCAATGCCATTAAAAAATTCACCTCAGATTACATCATTACTGATGACCCTAATGCAATTATGCAATCTAGTAGAATTATTTTGCCTGGGGTTGGGGCATTCCCAGACGCAATGAAGAGGCTGAAGGAGCTTGGTTTAGACTCAGTAATTTACAATTTTGCAACTGATCTCAATAGACCAGTCTTAGGAATATGCTTAGGCATGCAATTACTCGCATCATCTTCTGATGAATTCAAAAAAACAAAAGGCCTTAATTTAATAGAAGGTAAGATTGTGAGATTGAGCGATCTGCAGTGCAGTCTTTTATTACCTCACATAGGATGGAATTCAGTGCAAAATATTAATCCTAATTCTATATTATTAGATGGAATCCCTAACGAAACCGATTTTTATTTTGTACATTCATTTGCATATCAACTATCTGATCAGTCTAATCTCATAGCTGAAACTAACTATGAAATTAACTTTCCTTCGGCGATTAAAAAAAATAATATTTTTGGAACTCAATTTCATCCAGAGAAAAGTTCGAGAGCTGGCATGAAAATTTTAAATAATTTTTTATCTATTTGCTAATGTTAAAAACAAGAATTATTCCAACGCTCCTATGGAAAAATTTTGGCTTAGTGAAAGGAATAGCATTTGATAGTTGGAGAAGAGTTGGACCTGTTTTACCAGCTATAAAGGTCTATAATTCTCGTGAAGTAGATGAACTAATTCTTGTAGATATTGAATCAACTTTGAAATCTTTTGAGCCTGATTATCAATCAATCAAGGATTTTGCAGAGGAATGCTTTGTACCTTTAACTGTTGGTGGAGGCATAACAAATGAGTCTCAAATTCAAGGATTGCTATCAGCAGGTGCAGACAAAGTAACAATAAATTCATCTTCATATATCAATCCGAAGTTACTAGACATAGCGGCAAAAAAATATGGCTCTCAATGTATTGTTGCAAGTATAGATGTTCAACTGGTTGATAAAAAATATATTTGCATGAGCCATTCTGGCACTAAAGCACAAGAAAAAAACCTTAAGGATTGGGTAAGGGAAGTTGCAGATAGAGGTGTAGGTGAGATCTTAATTACTTCTATACATAACGATGGAACAATGAACGGATATGATTATAATCTTTTAGATGAAGTTGTAAGCTCAACTGATATACCTGTTATTGCATCAGGTGGCGCTGGTACCTATGAGCATATGAAAATAGCAATTAAAAATCATGGAGTTTCTGCTGTTGCTGCAGCTAGCATGTTCCATTTTACTGAGCAGACACCTTTAGAAGCTAAAAATTACTTATCAAAACATAATATAAGTGTTAGAAAAAGTTTTTTTTAAGAAGACGTGAAAAATAGAATTTTAATATATGTAAAGATGCTTTTGCATGACTCAAAAATCAGTTTAGCATTTAAGCTATGCTACAATCCCGCATAGATGATGCTCTGAATTTCTGAGTGAGTAATACAAAAACTTTTATGTTATTAAATCAAGTATGATGTTTACTTGTAATAGAGAAATACGAGAGATAAAAGAGTATTTATTATATACATTATTTTAGAGGAACTTTTATGTCAAACCAGAATGAAAGAGATCAAAAATTAATAGAAGGAGATGAAGTTAATGTTCGTGAGCTGATTATGTTGTTTTGGAATAGAAAACTTTTAATCACTTCATTTACATCTATTGCAGCAATTCTATCAGTTTTGTATGCACTTTATCTTCCAAATATCTACACTTCATCCGCTCTTCTTGCTCCAGCTGAGAGCTCTTCATCCAGTCTGAGTGGTGGCTTGAGTCAAATGGCTGGTATGGCAAGTTTAGCAGGGATATCACTTCCTGGCTCAGGTATGACTGGAAATAAATCTGTTGAAGCCATAGAAAGAATTCAATCTTTTGAATTCTTTGAAAAGTATTTTTTGCCAACAATTTCTATGCAAAATCTTCTTGCGGTTGATTCATGGGATTCACAACAAAATATCATATCTTATGTTGAGGAGGATTTTGATGCCGCTTCAAATAAATGGATTAGATCTGCAACCTATCCCAAATCTTCCATTCCGTCTGCCCAGGAAGCTTTTGAAAAGTTCAGTCAATCGTTAAGCATTGATGAAGATAAAATGACTGGTTTTATCTCTATATCTATTGAGCATCAATCCCCATATATAGCTCAAAAGTGGGTCAATAATATTATCCAACAAATCAATGAAAGCATGAGAGAAAGCGATAAAAATAAAGCTGAAAAATCAATTAGCTTTCTTAACAGCCAAATTGCTAATGTAAATTACGAAGAAGTGCGGCAAGCATTATCTCAATTAATCCAGAATCAGATAAAAAATTTGATGCTTATTGAGTCTGATAATTATTATGTCTTAAAAGTATTGGACTCACCCATAGCTCCTGAAAAGAGGTCTGCTCCAGTCCGGTCAGTAATTGCGATACTTGGAACAATATTTGGATTTATATCAATTGTTGTTTTTACAATAATTTCACATTACATCACCGTTCATTCAATTCTTAAAGATTGAACTCATTTACTTTTTTTAATAGAGCCTATAAAGAATAAGAAATCAATATTTTTTGTATGTAGTGTTTAAAAATATCTTATCAAAAATTTATTAACTTGAAGAAAAAAATAAAAATTACTGTTGTGGGCTCAGGTTATGTGGGAATGTCGCTAGCAGTCCTTCTTGCGCAGCATAATCAGGTGGAGATACTAGATATTGATCCTGATCGTGTAAAAAAAATTAATAATAACCAATCGACAGTTCTAGATCATGACATAAATTTTTTTTTAGCTAATAAACCTTTATCAATATCAGCAACATTAGATATAGAAAAAGCTTATCTTGATAGTAATTTTGTGGTTATAGCCACTCCTACTGATTACGACCCAGCTAAAAAAAGTTTTAATACTGAGTCAGTAGATCAAGTTATTCAAGATGTAATACAATTTAATCCGAGTGCAGTAATTATTATCAAATCTACTATACCTATTGGTTACACTGAATCAGTTAAAAAGCGTTTAAATTTTGAATCAATCTTTTTTTCTCCCGAGTTTTTAAGAGAGGGTCAAGCTCTGCATGATAACCTTTTTCCATCAAGAATCATTATTGGAAGCAAAAAAAAATATGCAAAAAATTTTGCCACATTACTGATTCAAGGTTCAAGCAAAGAGAACGTTGAGGCACTTTTTATGAATTCAACTGAAGCTGAAGCTATAAAGTTATTTTCAAATTCTTATTTAGCAATGCGTGTTGCATTTTTTAATGAGTTAGATTCCTATGCGCTTTTTAATAACTTAGATGCCTCTAAAATTATACAAGGGGTGTGTTTAGATGATCGCATTGGGATGGATTACAACAATCCATCATTTGGGTATGGTGGCTATTGTTTGCCAAAGGATACCAAGCAATTGAGGGATAGCTTTAAATCAGTACCAAATACATTAATAAATGCTATTGTTGATTCAAATGATCACAGAATAGATTTTCTTACAAAGATAATTGTAGAAAAAAATCCAAATATATTGGGAGTATATTCGCTTGCCATGAAAAGCGGATCTGACAATATTAGATCATCATCTACGCATGCATTACTTCAAAATATTAGAGCATATGGCATAGAGATGATTGTTTATGAGCCACATATTAAACAATATGAGCTTGATGATATTAAAATTACAACGGATTTAGATTTTTTTAAAAAATCCTCTGATTTGATTATTGCAAATAGGATGTCAAATGACCTCAAAGATATATACTCAAAAGTTCTTACAAGGGATATTTTTAATGTTGATTAGTCTTAAAATATGAAATTTTTAGTTACGGGGTCAGCAGGATTTATTGGCTCAGCCTTATCATTAAGCTTATTAGGCAGAGGAGATGAGGTTGTTGGGATTGATAATCATAATAATTACTATGATGTGAAACTTAAGGAGGCTCGACTAGCAAGGCATTTAAATCATAGTTTATACACTCATATCAAGGCAGATATTGAGGACAAAGATTCAATAGATAATATATTTTCAGAACATCTTTTTGATGGAGTTATAAATTTGGCAGCCCAAGCAGGTGTTCGGTACTCTATTGAAAACCCTCTAGCATATATTAATTCTAATATATTAGGTTTTTGCAATATTTTAGAAGGTTGCCGACATCATAATATCAACCACCTTGTTTATGCCTCAAGCAGTTCGGTGTATGGATCAAACACCAAAGTACCTTTCTCTATTCATGATAATGTTGATCACCCACTGAGTCTTTATGCTGCAACCAAAAAAGCCAATGAACTTATGGCGCACACTTATAGTAATTTATATGGATTACCAACTACTGGCTTAAGGTTTTTTACTGTTTATGGACCTTGGGGGAGACCAGATATGGCATTATTTAAATTTACAGATGCAATTGTCAATAATGAGAAATTACCTGTCTTCAATTATGGAAAGCATCGCAGAGATTTTACCTATATTGATGATATTGTCGAGGGTATAGTAAGAGTTTTAGATCGACCTGCTTCCTCTAATAAACAATGGAGTGGAGATACTCCAGATCCAGGAAGCTCTCATTGTCCTTGGCGTATTTATAATATTGGAAATAGCTCACCTGTTGAGCTTTTAGATTATATTGAGGCTATTGAGGATGCCATAGGCAGAAAGGCAAAAAAAGATTTTTTACCTCTTCAGCCAGGCGATGTTCCAGATACATATGCAGATACTTCAAACTTAGAAAATGAGCTTGGATATAAACCATCAATGAATATTCAAGATGGAGTAAGAAATTTTGTTGAATGGTATATAGACTACTATAATTTATGATTAATATTGTAGATTCTAAAATAGGAATAATTGGCATGGGATATGTTGGATTGCCCCTTGCAGTTGAGTTTGGCAAGATTTTTCCAACAATAGGTTTTGATCTAAATAAATCAAGAATTCATGATTTATTTAAAGGGAAAGATCGAACCAATGAAGTGAATCCCGATGAGCTCAACACTTCAAAAAATCTAAGCTTTACCTTTGAATTAGATGATTTGAAAAGCTGCAATATTTTTATTGTTACCGTACCTACTCCAATAGACGCGCTTAAAAAACCTGATCTAACTCCTTTGATCAATGCAAGTCAATCCATAGGCTCAATCCTAAAAAAAGGAGACATAGTAATTTATGAATCTACGGTCTTTCCAGGTGCTACTGAAGAAGTTTGTGTGCCAATTCTAGAAAATTTTTCAGATTTAACATTTAATAAAGATTTTTTTTGCGGTTATTCTCCTGAAAGAATTAATCCAGGAGATAAGGAGCATAGAATTAGCTCTATAAAGAAAGTAACGTCTGGCTCAACAATTGAAATAGCTAATCTGATAGATTCGCTGTATAAAAGAATTATAACTGCAGGCACTTATAAAGCCTCATCAATAAGAGTTGCCGAAGCTGCTAAAGTTATTGAAAATACGCAGCGAGATGTAAACATTGCTTTGGTAAATGAGCTAGCAATTCTTTTTAATAAGCTTGAAATTGATACTGAAGAAGTTTTAAATGCAGCTGAAACAAAATGGAACTTCCTCCCATTTCGACCTGGTTTGGTTGGAGGTCATTGTATTGGCATTGACCCATATTATTTAACCCACAAGGCCTTGGAGGTTGGCTATAATCCTGAAATTATTATTGCCGGAAGAAAGCTTAATGACGGGATGGGACTGTATATTTCTCAAAAAATTTGCGCATTAATGGATAGCAAAAAAATAGAGATAGCTGGATCAAAAATTCTAATTATGGGTTTAACTTTTAAAGAAAACTGTCCAGATGTTCGCAACTCAAAAATATTTGAATTGCATTCAGAGCTTCAAAAACGAGGTTGTACTGTGGACATTTATGACCCTTGGGCTGAAAAGGAAAAAGTTTATAAGGAATATAATATCTCACTCCTAGATCAAATAAAGCATGGTGCTTATGATGGAATTATTATGGCAGTGTCTCATAATGAATTTAAAAAATTAACCATTAAGCAAGTTCAAGACTATGGCAAAAAAAATCATATAATTTATGACATTAAATACTTATTTAATGCTGATGAAGTGGACGGAAGACTCTAATTACAGATAATGCGATTTTTAGACTTGGTGTAATCTTAAAAAATTAAACAAAATGAATTTTGACTCGATATTAACTTCTAAATTAAAGCCAAGAATGTTTTTTCTTTTAGGTATCATACTTCTCGGGACAGTGCTTGAGATAGCAGGAATCTCACTCATCATTCCAATTATTATTTCTATTATTGATCCTGCATTTACAACGAAGTATCCTCAAGTTGAACAATTTATTAGTTATTTTATTGAACCCACACATGCTAACATTATTTTTTTTGGCATTTCTTTCCTTATTTTATTTTATGTATTCAAGACAATTTATTTGGTATTTATGGTTATTATGCAAGGGCGTTTTGTTTATAAGGTGAAAGAAGATATAGGAAATAGGCTTTTTCGTGGTTATTTATTCAAGCCTTACGATTTTTTTTTAAATCAAAATTCCGCTCAATTGATTCGAAATCTTACTACAGAAGTAGCAAATTTAGGTGTTGTTTTGAGAGCTGGAATGTTGTTATTTACTGATGGGATAATTTTAATATCAGTTACTTGCTTGCTTTTTATTGTAGAGCCTTTTGGCACTTTCATAATTTTCTCTGTATTATCATTATCTGCAATTATTTTTCAGTTTTTTACTAAAGCTAAACTTGTTAAATTTGGGCATCTTAGGCAATTTCATGAAGGAAAAAGGATTCAAAATATTCAACAAGGCCTCTCAAGCATTAAAAATGTCAAGATTCTTAGTCGTGAAAAGATATTCTTAAAATGGTTCTCTCAACATAATTCAGCTGGCGTTCAAGCTGAGCGCTTCCAGTACATAATTGCAGCTATGCCTCGATACTTTTTAGAATTTGTTGTAGTTATTGGCCTCGCTGGATTGGTTTCAGTACAGTTTATAAGCGGAAAGAGTGTAGAATCAATTACTCTAATTTTGGGTGTATATGCAATAGCAATATTCCGATTACTGCCTTCATTCAATAGAATTATAGCTGCTTCTCAACAAATACGTTTTTGTTGGCCAGCTTATCAAATTATTGGAGATGAGTTAAGGAGGGTAGAGGAAAGAGAAAGAGACCAAATTTCTTATGATAAACAATTAAATTCTACGGATGTGCCAACTCTATCAGATAAAATTAAACTCCATAATCTTTTTTTTAAGCATGCAGGCGTCGAAGAGTATGTGATAAAAAATATAAATATTGAGATCCCTAAAGGAAGTTTTATAGGAATTATTGGAGGAAGCGGCGCCGGAAAAAGTACTCTTGTTGACTTGATTCTTGGTTTGCTAACACCTACAAAGGGATTTGTAGAAATTGATAAAATGAATATACAAAATTCAATTAAATCCTGGCAGTCTCAACTAGGATATGTTCCTCAAAATATTGATCTTGTGGATGACACCATCAGGAATAACATTGCTTTTGGCGTTTTACATACTGAAATTAACAAGGCGTTTGTTGAGAGGGCAGTTAAATCTTCGCACCTAGATTTATTTGTCAGTCAATTGCCTGATGGATTAGATACTATTATTGGTGAGCAGGGAGTTAAATTGTCGGGGGGACAAAGGCAAAGAATCGGAGTTGCGCGTGCGTTATACCATGATCCAAAAATATTAATCCTGGATGAGGCAACTAGCTCACTTGATATGGACACAGAGGCAGAAATTATGAATACCATTAATGCTCTTCATGGAGAAAAAACAATAATTTTAATATCACATAGACCGCAAACTTTAAGAAATTGCGATATGATCTATCACATAGAAGCAGGATCTATTCTTCGTTCAGGATCGTATGCTGAGCTAATGAAAACATAGGATAAAGTGATGAAAGTAAATCGAGAAAATGAAGAGCCAATTATTATTGCTGAGGTTGGTCAAAACCATCAAGGAGAATTGGAGGAAGCTCTTAAGTACATACAAGTATTTTCAAGAAGTGGAGCAACTGTTATTAAATTTCAGACTAGGAATAATAAATATCTCTTTTCAGAGGATGCTTATCAGAAAGAGTACAACAGTGAAAATGCATTTGCAAAAACTTATGGTGCACACAGAGAAAAATTAGAACTTGATCCAGATTCACTAATAGTTTTAAAAAAGGAATGTGATAAATACGGAGTCAAGTTTATGTCTACTCCATTTGATGAGCCTAGTTTAGATCTTATATGTGAAGTAGGCGTTGATATGATCAAAATAGCCTCTTTTGATCTAGGCAACCTGCCTTTTATTTCAAAAATCGCTCAAAAAAAATTACCAGTTGTTATGAGTACAGGCGGGGGCAATCTTGATGATGTCAAAGCTAGTGTTCATATCTTGAAAGAGCATATTGACGATGTGTCAGTTTTGCACTGTGTTTCAGAGTATCCATGCCCAGCTGATAGACTTGGGCTTTCAACTATTCAAACCTACATAACAGAATTTCCTGATTGCAGAATTGGCTCATCCGATCATTTTAATGGAATCTTATCTGGGCCAATTGCTTGGATGCTTGGCGCACGAATTTTTGAAAAACATGTAACACTCAATCGTGCTCAAAAGGGTACCGATCATTCATTTGCACTGGAACCCCATGGATTCAGTAATTTTGTAAGAGATATTCATAGAGCTCCTAAAATGTTACCTAGGAAACATGATGAGTCCTTGGGCAAGGAGGCTGTTTTCCAGAAACTGGGCAAATCAATAGTCGCATCAAAAAACTTAAACAAAGGTAATAAAATTAGTATAGATGATTTATCTGGAAAAATATTTAGTGAACAATACGTTCCCGTCAGAGAGTCTGGTAACTTTATCGGTGCGATTTTAAAAAATAACATTCAACAGGGCGAGTTAATTAGGTACGAAGATCTCCAAGATTAATAGCCCATTTCATGAAACTTTTAGATGAATGACACCATAGATAAACAAACTATTTCACTGATACCTAGTTTAAAAATGATTATCTTCGATTTTGATGGTGTTTTTACTGATAATTTTGTTTACGTTGATGAAGATGGTAAGGAGAGCGTTCGTTGCTCAAGAAGTGATGGGTTGGGCCTTGGTTACTTAGACAATTTAAATATCAAATATTCTATTATTTCAACGGAAAAAAATCCTGTTGTCTCAATGCGTGCTAAAAAATTAAATATCAGTGTAACTCAAGGCCATGATGACAAACTTCCGATTCTTAAACAAATTGCAAAAATAAATAATTTAGAGTTAAGGCAAATTGCATATGTTGGAAATGATATAAACGACCTAAGTTGTTTACGTGAAGTGGGTTTTCCAATTGCTGTAGCTGATGCCTATCCTGAGGTTCTGAAACTGGCGAAGTATACCACCCTAAAAGTTGGTGGGAATGGAGCAGTTAGGGAAGTATGTGAGCTTTTTAATAGATTTTATAGAATGTAACAAATATGTACAATCATGAAAATTGCTAAAATTAATGTCTTTCATGTATCTGCTGGCTGGCGGCCTTGGTCATTTATAAAGATATCCACAGACGAGGGATTGATTGGTTGGAGTGAATGCACAGACTCCCATGGGTCACCTCTAGGAATTTCTGGAGTCGTGGATGATCTATCTTCATTATTAGTTGGACGAGATCCTAGAGATATATCAAGGTTATGCTGGGAAATGCATTCAAGAACAAGGCAGAGCCCTGGCTCAATTATTCAAAAGGCTATTGGCGGCATTGAAAATGCATTGCTAGATATCAAAGCTAAATCTTTAGGTATTCCAGTATATGAACTTTTTGGAGGCCCTCTAAGATATGAAATACCATTATATTGGTCTCATTGCGGAACATCACGAGTTAGAGCATGGGACATTATAAAAAAACCAAAAATAGAGTCACTGGCTGATTTAAAAAAATTTGGTAAAGAGATTAAAGCCTCTGGATACAAGGCAATTAAAACTAATATAGCTATTCTTTCAGATAATCCATACGTATACATGCCTGGTTTTTTTAAAAGCAAAGGGGATCCAGCATTAAATGCATCTAATGAAATTGTAGAACATACAACCTTATGGATTCATTCTTTAAGAGAAGCTCTAGGCGATGATATAGATATAGCGCTTGATTTAAATTTTAACTTTAAAACGGAGGGATATATTAAAATAGCAAAAGCATTAAAAAAATATAATTTAATGTGGCTGGAGATTGACTCATACAATCCAGATGCGCTTAAGCACATAAGAAATTCAATTGAAATACCTGTTACCTCTTGTGAAAACCTATATGGCCTCAGACAATACAGACCGTATTTTGAAAATCATTCAATGGATATTGCTTCTATTGATGTTATTTGGAATGGATTCACAGAATCAAAAAAAATAGCTGATATGGCTGATCTCTATGAGATGAATATTTGTCCTCACAACTATAATGGCCATCTTTCAACATTTATAAGCATGCAGCTTTGCGCTGTTGTTCCAAACATTCGTTTTGCTGAAATTGATGTGGATGATGTTCCATGGCGAGATGAGCTTTTTACTAATTTGCCTTCCGTTGAGAATGGCTTATTTATCTTATCAAAAGAAGCTGGATGGGGCACAGATTTAAATGAGAAAGCTCTAGAAAAATATAAGTGGCTCAAGTAAATCAAAAAATGAAAATAGCTGTCCTCGGGCTTGGAGCAATAGGGGGTTTAATTTCTGCTTTAATATGGAAAAGCGGTAATGAAATTATCTGCATAGGTACAAAAGATTCAGTAAAAAAAATAAATTCAAACGGCATTATGCTTAGCAGTAAATTATTTGGTAACTTTACAGCCCGCCCTATGGCATTTGAAACTCTAAAACAAGAAGTGGATGTTTTAATTATTGCGGTTAAGGCTCCAAATATCATAAATGCAATTCAAAAAGTTGAAATTGATGCTACAAAGAATGCCATAGTAGTTCCTCTTCTTAATGGAATAGGTTTTCAACACATTATCAAGAAAAGATTTGGAGAGAAAAATACAGTTGCAGGAAATATTGGTTCTATTGAAGCATTTATGGCTAACAACTTAATCAATCACCTTTCTTTGGGCCAGCCAGTTTTAAATATTGGATCCAGCAACAAAGATCTTAAGAAAAAAATATTTCTTTTCTCTGCTGCATTAAATAAATTAGGCATAACCTGTAAAATTTTTGATAGTGAAGCTGAATGCACTTGGTCCAAGCTTATAAGATTGAATGCAATTGCAACTTTAACCTCTGCTTTTCAAGTAAACCTTGGCACAATAATCGGAAATCCTAGTACAAATTCTTTCTTACAAAATATTATTGAAGAGGGGTCTTTGGTTGCAGCGCAAGATGGAGTTTTTTTCGATGTAGTTACAATCAAAAATCAAATCTGCAATCTTCACCCATCTTTATGTTCGTCAATGCAGCATGATATTAAGAATGGAATTTCTTCAGAAGTAAATTATATTACAGGTGGTGTTATCAATCTCGCAAAGCAATATGACATTCCTGTGCCTGAACATCTCAGGGCATATCACTTACTTCAAGATAGAGTTAAGGAGTTTCAACTCAAACGCTAATGAATAATAAAAATAAAAAAATTCTAGGAATCATAGGTCTAAGATCAGGTTCTAAAGGACTCCCTGGAAAAAATATTAAACCTTTGTTAGGTAAACCATTAGCTGGTTGGATAATAGATGCCGCTAAAAAGTCAAACTATATCAATAGAATAATTGTCTCAACTGATTCTCAAGAATATGCTGATATAGCAGTTGATCTTGGTGCTGAGATACCATGCTTGCGACCTGAATCTTTATCTGGCGATGAATCTCCAGAGGTGGACTTCATCAAGCATATGCTAGATTGGTTAGCACATAATGAAAATTATAGACCAGATATAGTTGTAAGAATGCTGGCAACTTGTCCCATGCAATCTGTTGAAGATATAGATGCGTCAATTACGCAATTAGAAAACGATCAAGATTTAGATTCAGTTGTATTGGTTTCTGAGGCTAGGCAACATCCCATGAAATCATTAAAGATAATACAGGAAAAAGAAAAAAAACGTTTAGTAACTTATTTCTCTGAATCCGGACGAGAAGTGACCCCCTTAGCAAGGCAATCCTATGAAAAAGCATATTTTCGATCTAACGTTATTACCTTTCGAGCTGATGTCTTAGACAAATCGAAATCATTAACGGGAGATAGCGTTGGTTTTCAGATCTGTGACCAAGAAAGTTCAATTGACATCGACTCAGATCTTGATTTTCAAATAGCTGAATTTATTCTAAAAAAAAATACATTCCTAAACTAAGTCTCTAATTAATTTTATGGCAGCAAATGCAAAAAAAGAAAAAATCCTAATTGTTATATCTAGCGATTTATTCATCCGTAATTATATAAATACTAATGCCCTGCACTCTCTAGAAAATGAATTTGACTGTCATTATGTTGGAAATATTAATATATCAATAAGACAAGATCTTGAAAACAAACCTAACTTTCATGGCTACTATGAAATTGATGAACTCACTCAACGAAAGCATCAAAAAATATTTGATGCAATGATGTACAAGTTTCGACATAAATCAAAATCCTTTCTCTTTCGTGTAATGCGCCAAACTCCTCATCTTAGAACAGTATTTTATGGACCAAAAAGCAGACTTCATTTAAGGTTATTAAAATGGGTTTTAATGAAGCCATTAATACTATTAAAAAAATTATTATTAGATAAAAATTTTATTTATCATCGGTATTTAAATTTTTTAAAGAATTCAATTCAACCAAATGATGAATTAAAAAAACACATTCATCAATATAATTACAATTTAGTAATATTTCCATCATCAGCTTATGATGTAGATGGAATCGATCTCGTAACTATCTGCAATGCTCAAAACTTAAAAACTTTATTTCTTGTTGACAATTGGGATAATCTTTCAAGCAAAAGCATCTTGTGGAAAAAGCCTTCTTATATTGGAGTTTGGGGCAACCAATCTAAAGCTCATGCTATTGAAATACAAGGCTTTGATCCAAAAAAAGTTTTATTACAAGGCACTCCCCGTTTTGATCAATACTTTGAGAATAGAAATCAAACCATAGAGAATTATTTTGATTTTAATTACATCCTATTTGTAGGAACAGCTCTAAATTTTGATGAAGAGAGAGCCCTGCAAGTTATCGATGAAATTTTAGAAAATAATAAAGACTCATTAAACAATCTTAAACTCATTTACCGGCCACATCCATGGAGGCAAAATAATTGTATTGTACGAGAGTCATATGGAAAAAATATTATCACTGATCCACAAATTTTAATTTCAAGTAATGATAAATCTACCAAAAATCAACCAGATCTAGATTATTATCCTAGCTTAATCTCAAATGCAGAATTTCTTGTAGGAGGCTTGACAACAATGTTAATAGAGGGACTTATTTTTTATAAACAATTTTTAGCGATAGTGCATGATGATAAAAAATTAGTTACCAATATGAGAAATGCCTGGGATTATTTTGAGCATTTTAATGGATTGGATAAAGTGCATTCGATTCAATTTAGTTTTGATGAAAATGACTTAGAAAGAGCTTTATTGAAATCATGGTCTCAAAGAGGACTAATCAATAAATCAGAAATCGACAATAACAGAGAATGGTATTTATATAAAGATGAAAAACAATACAAAGACAGGTTGTTGGAAAATGTCAAAATAATCCTTAATCATTGAATTTAATACTCAATAAATGGTAAGCAAACTTTTATGAACTTTTCAGGATATCAAGAATTTAGAAATAAATTTGAAAAAAGTTATGGCTCTTATCAGCTCAAATATCCAAATGCATTTCTAGCATTAGATTTTCCTGCTCAATTAAGAGTTTTACAAGAATATGAAAACAGCTGGGTAAAAGATTCTCACATTCAACATTATTTCGATCAAACCATAAAGCTTGATTTTATTTCAAAATTTTATTCTATTTTTTTAAGGATGACAGCATTCTTTAGAATAATAAGACCTAGTAAAAAAATTACGATTCATAATTCAATCCAAAATAGCAACTTCCCTGGCTTTAATAAGATATTAGATTCCACAGCTAAAAAAAATGGCTGGAATTTAATTTATGGAATTCAACCCGATTCATCCTTTTGGGACATTCTTTCATTTAAAGTCATCTCACCATATAGATCTTTTTTAAGTACCAGAACAAAAAAAATTTTATCTGAGTTTAATAAAAGAGATAAAATTGAATGGTTTGGACTTTTAAAAAATGAGCGCATGATGACTGCTCTTGATAATTCTGTAAAATCTGATGTTAAAACATTAGAAAAACTTTTATTTAGACTGGGTATTGATATTTTTATAAATACTGGCGATTCTTCAGCCAGTGCAAGGGTTTTAATTGAAGCTTGCTCAAATCATAATATTAAGACCATTAGTTTTGCTCATGGATATATATCTGACTTTACATTAATTGGCATAGCTCCAGTTAGGTCTGATAAGCTAATTTTATGGACAGAAAAGCAATTTACTGAGTTTTCAAATGTTGTGGATGAGACACAAGCATCCAGACTAGACTTTGTTGGCTTTCCAAAGAAAATTAATTTTGTTGATCAACCTAATTCAGATCAATCTATATTACTTGTAACAACTTTTATTGAGCCTATGCTAAATGATTCGAAGAAAAAATATTTTCTTAAAAATGTTATATTGGAATTAAAAAAAATTTCTCCCAATTTTAGGCTGAGGTTACATCCAAATGAGAGAACAAATATCTCAAAAATAAATGACTTTCTTGCTGAAAATCATGTCAATTTAGCTCATGGAGATTTGATGGATGAGATCGCAAAATCAAACTATATAGTTGGTTTTAGTTCTTCTGTGCTTCTTGAAGCAGCATCCTCAGGAAAGCCAGTCTTTGAAATAAAAGAGTTAACTGATCCGCTTCATGAATTTGAGAGCATAAAAAAAATTAGCATTAATGAAATTCAAAATATAGACGATATTGATTTCAATCCCACTAATCATAAGGAGCTGTTTTTTAACAAAAAAAAGATTTCCCTCAATTTGCAGAGATTAATTCAATCAATGGTTTAAACATCTAGCGCTTGTTCTAAATCTATAAGTTTAAGTTATAATCATCACCTTAATTTTTTTAAAAAGGCTTTAAATCATGGATAAACAAGAAATAATTTCAACCCTATCAATGAACAGCGCTCCAGATCAGGCCATCATTGTTACAGTAATTAACTTTTTATTGTGTGTAGCAATGTCGTTTCTAATCAAGATATTTTATACTCGTTACTCTGTTTCATTGACTGGTAAAAACCATATAGGGGTGGTACTGCCAGTTTTATCATCCATAGTTTTTTTGGTCATCATGGTAGTCAAATCATCATTAGCTCTATCCCTAGGATTAGTTGGGGCTCTATCCATCGTAAGGTTTAGAACTCCCATAAAAGAACCCGAAGAATTGGCCTACCTTTTTTTAGCTATCTCTGTTGGATTGGGTTACGCTGCTGGACATACATTTCTTACCACATCAATCGTACTTGCTATTCTATTTATAATTTATATCTGGCTCTCAAATAAAACTATTGGTAAAAATAGCGAATATAATCTTGTGATTAATTGGACCAAGCAAGAGATTTCATTCACTGATATTTCTACAGCCTTGTCAGAAAAACTAGATGATTTAAAATTAATTCGATTAGACCAAAGCCAGACTATTAATACGGCAGTTATGCATGTTGTACCCCATCATAGTTCAACAATAGATAATGTGATTAGTGAAATTCGCACCTTAGACAAAGATGCTGAAATATCTTTTTTTGAATCAAAAACAAATTGGTAATGAAATAAGATTTAACTCCTGCTTTCAGTTAGTAAATTCTTTCTGACTTAAATTCTGTATGATCATAAAACATAAAAAATCATATATATTTTTATACGGATTACTTTTAATTCTTATTGCATTTTTTTTATCAGTTAATAAAAAAACTCTAATTGTGGAAATGCATAACATATATGAAAATTATATGTCTATTAATCCTGGCTTTTCTAGCGCCAGAAATTTAAGAGATGAGGGAGGCTATATTGAATATCAAAATATATTTTCTAAAGCTCAATCCATGCTTTTTTCTATACCAAAATCATTTGCTTATAAAATATATAATTCTGAAGACCATGCAATTGAACATATTAATATCATAATTAAATTCTCAAACTATAAAAAAATTCTTGAGGATAGATCTTTTTCAATTTCACGAGGTTTTTTAGATAATCCTAGAAGCGTCAATGGGATTATTCAATACCAAGACAAGGAATATGATGCCAAAATCAGGCTAAAAGGCGATCTTGGAGATCACTGGTTAGGTGTTAATAGAAGTAGCTTTCAAGTTACCTTGAAGGGTGGTGAAACTATATTTGGCATGAGTAAATTCTCACTGCATAAACCCAGGGCAAGGCAGTATCCCTATGAGCATGCATTTCAAAATACTTTACGAAAATATAAAAATTTAGGCGCCAAGCATGATTTTATAAATATTTCAGTGAATGGTAATCATTGGGGAATAATGAATATCGAAGAAAATATTTCCAAGGAGTTTCTAGAAAAAGAAAATTTGAAAGATTCTTTGGTCTTTAGATTTTCCGATGATAAAAAATGGCTAAATTACGATAGGCAATTTCAAAATCCCTATCCATTTTTTCGTTATTCTGATCCAAAAATAATCGCTACAGTATCGAATCACAAAAAATACTTTGAAGATTCAATTCAACGAAGCAGATATACATATGTTTTAGAGGAAAGATTAAAGAAAGATCATTCTTATTTATTTGCAACTGAGCCTCATATGAGGGCGCTTCTTGCAAGTTTACTTTGGAATAATATTCATACTCTCGCAAATTCTAATTCTAGGTATTACTTCAATCCTTACACCCTAAAATTGGAACCAATTACCACCGATCAAGGAATGTTTTCATCATATGATCAACTGAGCCCAATTGATTTTGACTCTATGAGTGATGTATATAAGCAGGTCATACTCGGTCTAAAAAAAAATATGGAGTTTGACCAATATTTTGAGTTTATAAATTCTTTTGGTGATGACTTGGAAGAAGAATTAAATAAATTTAATCATTACTTCCCTTTAGATAAATATAAAAAAAATAATGTGATTAAAAACAATATTTCTATATTCAATGAAAATAAACATATGTTAGAAGATTGGTTATTAGATTTTAATACCTCTCCTACTTCAGATATTAATCCAAGAAGACCAACTAAGTTTGAGGCAGACTCCTTTAATGAGCATCTTCATGCAAGGCATTACGATGATGGCAAATTACTAATATTTAATCTGTTACCTGATGAAGTTCAACTAAACAAAGTAACTTACAATGGAGATCAATTAAATGTTGATCCCATTGTAATCCCAGGTTTTACTCAAGATAGCTATCAACCACACGTAGTCGAAACAAACATTGTAGGAATTCATGATAATGGGATAAAAGTTTTTTCAACATATCAAGGTAATGCGAGGGTAATAGATGCTTTCCCAACGCTTGTTTCTAAGGGTATCTTCAATCCTCTATTACAGGAAACTGTGCAAAATTTTGATTTTGTAAATAAGGTTTTAGATGGCTCTTGGAAAGTTAGTGTTGGGGAATGGATAGTTAATAAACCAATTGTATTATCAGGAGATTTACTTATTTCTGCAGGAACTAAATTAAAGTTTTCTAATGATGCATACCTAATTGTTATGGGCTCAATCAAATCTTTAGGGCATTCCTCTCTTCCCATAATTTTTGAAAGCAATGACTTAAACTGGAAGGGTATATATATATTAGGGAGCTCTGCGGCTCATTCGGTAGTTCAAAATACAATTTTTAAAAACACATCTGGAGTTAACCATGGTTTATTATCATTGACTGGAGGAGTTAATTTTTATGACGGTAACATCACCATGAATAATGTTTTTTTTGATTCTTCTTCAGCTGAAGATTCTCTTAATATAGTCAAAGCTAACGTAGATATTAATAATATCTCAATCCTAAATTCTATCTCAGATGGTTTTGATTGTGACTATTGCCAAGGAAAAATTACAAACTCATCATTTGATAGCATTGGAGGGGATGGATTAGATTTCTCAGGCAGTGTTACTGAGCTTGACTCGCTGACTTTTAACAATATTAAAGATAAAGCGATATCCGTGGGTGAAGTTAGCAATGTATATATAAAAAATATCAAAATGCAGAATATAGGTGTTGGTATTGCTTCGAAGGATGGAAGCAGAGTTAATGGAACTAACATCTCTATTAGTGATTTTGAGCTGCATGCTGCTATGTCATATTCTAAGAAAAATTACTATGATTCTTTTTCTTCACTTGAGTTATTGAATTCAACTATTCAAGGACCCAATCCATTTCTTAGTCAAACTGGCACTAGATTAATTGTTAATGGCAAGATTATTCAAGAGCAAGATATAAATGTTGAAAATTTATACTCAACAGGGGTAATGAAAAAATAATGAGTAATTTTCGTTATGAAATTAAATTTGTTTTGAATGAACGATCTTTATCTTCTTTTTTAGCATGGATGTATTCCCACACAAACTGTAGAAAAAGATTTCCTAATAGGATTGTTAATAGTATCTATTTAGATGATTCAAGCTTTTCTTCAGTAAGAGATAATCTTGCAGGAGTCCCAGATAGAATGAAAACTCGTATAAGGTGGTATCAAAACAAAACAAATCTTCTATTGAGCAGCCCTGTGTTAGAGCAGAAAATTAAATTAGGAAGACTTGGTAAAAAAGAATCATTTTTATTATCAAATTTGAAAGAGAATCTCCTTGGCATCAAAATAAATCAACTGATTGAGATGGTTTCTAAAGAACTGCCTACGGAGCAAAAATTTTTATTTAAACATATGATCCCAACTTTAAACGTTTCATATAATAGGCAATATTTTGAAAGTCCTAATGGCCTAAGAATTACCATTGATGATGAGATAAAGTTTAAAAGTAATTTTTTTCTAAATTTTTCTATTGATAAGTTTCAACATATCTCATATGGCAGCAAAATTATTGAACTCAAGTTTGATCCATCTATTAAAAACGAAGTGAATGATTTATTAAGGCTGCTATCATTAACTCCTACGAGGCATTCTAAATATTTAATTGGATTAGCAATGTTTGGTCAAGCTCAATATATATAGTATTAATAATGTGTGGTATTACCGGATTTTTTAACCCTCATAACAGATCACAAGCAGATACCCAAATAATTGTTAATTCAATGATGTTCCCTATTAAGCATAGGGGTCCAGATGATTCTGGTTTTTGGATTAGTAGAGACAAGTCAACTGTCTTAGCTCATCAGAGGTTATCTGTAATAGATATCTCTCAAGCTGGTCATCAACCCATGCAATCCTCATCTGGTAGATTTACTATAGTATTTAATGGTGAGATCTATAATTACAAAGAACTTCAAAAGTTGATCAATAGATCATCCTGGAAGGGTGATTCGGATACAGAAGTTCTATTGGAGGCTATAGAGCAGTGGGGACTAAATAAGGCAATTAAACTTTGCAATGGGATGTTTGCATTTGCTTTGTTCGACAGCGATCAAAACAAGCTTTTCCTCGGGAGAGATAGGATTGGAGAAAAGCCGCTATATTATGGTTGGTCTAGCAATATATTTCTCTTTGGCTCAGAATTAAAATCCATTAAGGCCCATCCTGAATTTGAAAAAAAAATTAATATGGAGGCAGTTGGTTTATATTTTACGCACGGGTATATTCCAGCCCCATATAGTATCTATAATGGAATTTCGAAGTTATTGCCTGGCCATATACTCAGTCTCAACCTCGAATCCCAATTAGTTGATATAGACAAATATTGGTCTATTGGAGATACAGTCAGTCAAATTGATTGCAAAGATAAAGAGAGCTTAAGCTATATTGATGAATTAGATCAAAGGCTAACGAGAACTATAATTAATGAAAGTATTGCAGATGTGCCGCTAGGTTCTTTTCTTTCAGGCGGTATTGATTCGGCTTTAATCACAGCAATTCTTCAAAAAAATTCAGATACGCAAGTTCAAACTTTTAGCTTAGGCTTTAAAGAAAAAAAATACAATGAAGCAAATCATGCAAAGGCTGTTGCAGACTATCTTGGTACCTATCATCATGAATTAATAGTTGAATCTACTGACTTATTAGAAATTATTCCAAAATTAGCATCAATGTATGATGAGCCCTTTGGAGATCCATCCTCTATTCCAACTCATATAGTATCAAAATTTGCAAAATCAAATGTAACCGTTGCTTTAACTGGAGATGGAGGAGATGAGTTATTTGGAGGATATAATCATTATCATAGAAGCTTACAAATATGGTCAAATGTAAATAAAATACCTAGATTTATAAGAAAAACGCTGTCCTTAATATTACATCCCGTAGGTGAATTATTTTACGAAACATCAGTTGGAAGAAAAATTGAACGACTTTCAAATTATCTTTTATGTGATTCATTGTTTGATTGTTACAATATACAAATATTGGCATCAAATTTAGAGCTTAAAAAGTTATTAAATTTTGATGTTCGAGCTACACCACTAATAAAAAAAAATAATTTAAGTGATTTTGAAGCGATGATGGTTGCTGATATTAATTGCTATCTTCCAGATGACATACTCGCAAAGGTCGATAGAGCAAGCATGTCAGTTAGCTTAGAAACTAGAGCGCCATTCTTAGATCATAGTATAGTAGATTTTTCTTATAGGCTGCCTCTAAACCAAAAAATAAAAAATGGATCGGGCAAACTGATTTTAAAAAATCTTTTAGAAAAGTATATGCCTCGCGAGTTATTTGAAAGACCTAAGATGGGGTTTGGACTTCCAATTGATGAGTGGTTGCGTGGACCTTTAAAAAACTGGGCTGAAAGTATGCTCTCTACGGAAAGTCTTGAAGAAATTGGTTTTTTTAATATCAACTTTATACAAAATCGATGGAAACAGCATCTTAATCAATCTGAGGACTGGCACTATTTTTTATGGGATTTGCTTATGTTTATCGAGTGGCATCGCAATGAAAAATTTTAGATCTAAATCATGAAATAAAACTCTATAAATGAATAGCCATAAGCATAAAAAAGTATCTATTTTTTTGCCATCCCTTGGAGGGGGAGGCGCAGAGAAAGTTATGGTGGTTTTAGCTAATAGCTTTGTTCAAAGAGGGGTTTCAGTAGATCTTGTGCTAGCTAAAGCCAATGGCCCTTATCTGCAAAATGTGCACAAAAATGTTAAGGTTGTAAATCTACATTCCTCAAGACAGATTAATTCTCTAATTCCTCTCATTAAGTATATAAGATTAAATAATCCCCCAGTCATGCTATCAGCACTAACTTCAGCGAATTTGATTTTAATATTTGCACGATTGTTATCAAGGACTTCGTTCAGACTTGTTATATCTGAGAGAGCTGTTTCATCTGTAGCATTGGATGATAACAAATTATTAAGACTTAAGATTGTTCCATTTTTGGTTCGTCTTTTTTATCCATTAGCTGATTTGATTATAGCTGTTGCAAACGGAGTTGCCAAAGATCTAATTAAAAATTATGGGATCTCACCTCAAAAGATAAAAGTTATATACAACCCTGTCGTCAGCCAAGATTTAATTTCTCTTAGTAAAGAGAATGTAGATCATAAATGGTTTCGAAATAGAAATGTACCGGTTATCTTGGCGGTTGGTAGGCTTACATCTCAGAAGAACTTTACATTGCTTATAAATGCATTTTCTAAAGTCATTAGTCGTATAGATGCAAGGTTAGTAATTCTAGGAGATGGTGAGTTGAAAGACGATCTTGAGGCATTGGTTAATAAATTGCATATAAGTCATAAGGTAGAATTTCCAGGTTTTGTCAAAAATCCCTATGCTTGGTTAAGAAATTCATCATTGTTTGTTCTTTCATCTAATTATGAGGGCCTTCCAGGTACATTAATTCAAGCCATGGCTTGTGGCGTGCCGGTTGTAAGCACTGATTGCCCAAGCGGTCCAAGTGAGATTCTTGAAAATGGAAGATGGGGAAGACTTGTACCAACTGAAGATCTCTCAGCACTAGTTACTGCTATTATAGATACCTTGCAAGATAAAAAAAAACCTGATGTTGAGTTTAGAGCTAAATTTTTTAGTATTAGGAATGGTACTAACGCATATCTAGAAGCGCTAGAATTAATATGATGTCAATTTATTAGACGATTATTAATATTAATCTATTTTTATAGGAGAGGTGAATGAAGAAAGAATACTTGTCATTTTTATGTTGTCCTGACTGCGCCTCAGATCTTGAGCTTGAGATTCATAAGAGCAAAGCTCACAATGTAAAGGAAGGAATATTGGCTTGTCAGAATTGTAAGAATAGCTTTCAAATTAGAAACTCTATACCTAGATTTGTTGAGAATCAGAGCTATGCTGAATCATTTGGTTCTCAATGGAATGCATTTGCTAAAGCGCAACTTGATGATGAGCATACTTCAGAATCAACCATTAGATTTGATAGTGAGATAGGTTGGAAGGATTCAGAGTTGGCTGGAAAGTCAATTATTGAAATAGGTTCTGGAGCTGGAAGATTTATTGAAGTGGTTTCGTCAAAAGGTGCAAAACTTGCTCTTGGAGTAGATATGACTTCTGCTGTTGATGCAGCCCAAAATAATCTGGGAGATAGAGAAAATGTTTTCTTTATTCAAGCCGATGCTTTTAAACTGCCAATTAAGAAATCCTATTTTAATTTTGCTTATTCAATTGGTGTGCTCCATCATACGCCTGATCCCCAACTTGCATTTGATTGTATGGTTGATTGCGTTCAGAATGATGGGGTAATTGGCCTCAGTTTATATGAAATTTCATTATATAGCCGACCCAATAAAAATAGCTTAAGTATAGTTACTATGGAGTTATTATGGGCGCTTAATATGTGGAGATGTGAGTTTTTCAGAATCTTCACCACCAGGATCCCTGACAATCTTATGATCGCATACTGTAAAACTTTTATCCCTGTTCTTCACTATTTAAATAAAATTCCAATTCTTGGGTTAATTCGATACCTATTTCCATCCACCTGTTATAGAAATTTACCAGTGGAGTGGTCTATGGTGGATACAATGGATACATATTCTACAAAAATTGTTCATCAATACAGAGCCAAAGACGTATTTCAGTGGTTTTTAAAATTAGGTTTAAAAGATATGATTTTAATGAATGGTAGAGCTGGTTGGGTCAGTATAGTTGCCAATAAAGGCAATGAAATTAGCAGACAAGAAAACATTTTAGTTTTGGAGAGGCCGGTTAGTATAGGTAATATAGCTGATTAAAAAGCATGCATTACTTAGTTTTATCAAACCATTACACTTTTCATTAAATTATAAATGTGCGGAATAGCTGGAATTTTCTATAAGCAAGAGTTTGATAGGGAAACCTTAACCAATCAAATTAACTTAGCATTAGATCAGATTTCCCATAGAGGCCCAGACGGCAGAGATATCTATATAAATCAAAATTTTGGATTGGGACACGTAAGATTAAGTATTATTGATCTTTCCTCTGCAGGATCACAACCAATGGTTTCCAAAGACCAGGGTTCGGTGATTACTTATAATGGTGAGGTCTATAACTTTAAAGAGCTTAAACAAGAGCTATTAAAAAAGAATATAAATTTTAATTCCAATACTGATACGGAGGTTGTTCTACAGGATTTTATACTAAATGGGATAGCTTCTTTTCAGAGACTTAATGGGATGTTTGCTTTTGCACTTATTGATCAATATAACTCCTCAGCCTACCTTGTAAGAGATAGGTTTGGAATAAAGCCTCTTTATTATTGCATGGATGATAACAAGATCACCTTTGCATCTGAAATTAAAGCAATCAAAGCCTTGAATGGTGAGGTTAACAATATTTTAGACGAGAAAGCTCTTCACGAGTGGAGTTATTTTGGCAATTCATTGGGAAGAAATACAATCCATAAAAATATCAAACAATTGTTACCCGGCCACTTCATAAAAGTAAATTTAGATAATCTGGCTTATTCAGAGCAATCCTATTGGCGGCCAGAATCCTTGCAAAATAAAAATATAGATCATCAAAATTCAAATGTAGTAAAAAAAACTCAAAACCTTCTAGAGGATTCTGTTTGCAGGCAATTGGTAGGGGATGTGCCAATAGGTATTTTCTTGTCTGGTGGATTAGATTCTTCAGCTATAACAGCTTTTGCATCTAGGCATTACAATAAACCAATCACAACTTTTTCAGCTGGATTTGATTTTGAGAGCTCTAATAACGAACTTCCAAAAGCAGCATTGGTGGCAAAAAAATACAAAACAGATCATCATGAGCTAAAAATAAATGGTTATGATATTGCTGATGTTGTCGAGAAGATGGTTCATCAACATGACTCTCCTTTTTCAGATGCAGCAAATATTCCTTTGTTCCTTCTTGCACAGGAAGTCAGAAAGACCACTAAAGTTGTTTTGCAAGGAGATGGCGGAGATGAGATTTTTGCTGGATATCAAAGATATTCAACATTGCACAATTATAATTTGTGGAAGCCAATTATTAATTTAATAAGTTTAGCTCATATCAAACTTGCAAGAAGAAATAAAAATTTTTATTCCAGGCAAAGATATATTAATGCATTAAATAAAAAAAATGATGCAGAATTAATGGCTCTTCTTTTAACTGTTGAGGATACATCACATTCACCATTAAATATTTTTTCAGATTCTTTGAAAGAAAAGGTAGCTAATGTAGATCCTTTTTCGGCTTATAGGGAATGCAATAGAAGATTCATCAATCAAGATTTAGTGCAAAAAATGTTGTTGACTGACTCTCAATTAATTTTACCAAATATTTTTTTAGAAAAAGTTGATAGGTCAACTATGGCTGCAAGCATTGAAGTCAGAGTACCTTTTCTTGATAACCACCTTACAGAATATGTTATGTCACTTCCAACTAAGCTCAAACTAAAAAGAGGAAAGAAAAAATGGCTCCTCAAACAAGCGATGAGAGGAATACTGCCTGATGAAATTATTTTTGCAAAAAAAACAGGGTTTGGAGTTCCATATCAATTTTGGCTAAAGGGCCCATTGAAGGAGTTATTTTACGACAAAATGGCAATGCTTAAATCTCAAAATACTAATGTATTAAATTGGAAGTATGTTGATGAATTAATGTCTATGCATAATTTAGGTGAGCGAGATAATGGTTTTATCTTATGGAAGCTATTAAATTTAATGATTTGGCTCTCAAACAAAAATTCTTATCTTGAAAAATAAACTAAAAGTTCTTTTTGTTGGCGGCTTTAAAGAGAGCAATGGTGGCGTTACGGGTGGACAGCTTCACGCATGTTCCACTTTAATTAAAAGTGATATTAGTTCAAAGGTAGAGTTTTTTTTATTGGATTCAACCATGATTTCTCTACCTCCACCACCAAAATATATTCGGATATTTTTTTCACTAAAACGCATGCTGAATTTCATTTATATATTATTTTCTAAAAAACCTGATACTGTTCTTATTTTCACGAGTGCTGGTTTAAGTTTCATTGAAAAGGGGTTAATGGTTTTGGTAGCCTCAGCTTATCGATCTCGAGTGGTATTAAGCCCTAGGTCAGGTTTGTTAATCGATGATATTAATAATTCAAAATTTATGCGCTTATATGTTTATTTAATTTTTAAAAGCTGTGATAGGATCATTTGTCAAAGTCTCACCTGGAAAAATTACTATGCCGATTTGACTGGCTTCCCTCATGAAAAATTTGAGGTTATTAAAAATTGGTTAGATTCATTTCCATATCAAGATTTACCTCCAAGACAAGAAGTTTCTTACCCTATTCAAGTTCTATATTTAGGCTGGGTTGAAAAAAATAAAGGTATCTATGATTTAATTGAAGCTGTAAAAAAAAATCCTATCCTTCAATTCAATTTTCATTTTATTATTTGCGGTCAAGGATCTGAGTTTAATTCAGCAAATCAGCATATTGAGGATAATGGTCTATCAGATTGTTTTCAGTTTAAAGGCTGGGTCTCATCTGAAAAAAAATTATTCGAATTACATAATGCTGACATTTTAGTAATGCCTTCCCATAGAGAAGGTCTTCCAAATGCTCTTCTTGAAGGTATGGCTTCTGGCTGTTGTGTGGTTGCATCTTCTGTTGGCGCTATTCCTGATGTGATTGAAGACAGCAAAAATGGATTTCTTTTTGAAAGATTCAACATAAATCAACTATCGAACATTTTGAACAACCTTCAATCCTCACCTCATTTAATAAGACAAACAGGTGTTCATGCAAGACATTCTATAAAAGAAAATCATGATATTAGAAATGTCTGGAAAAAAGTTTATGAAATTCTCTTACCAGACAGATAAAATATAAATCAATTCTAAAAAATACTTTAATGCAAAATAATAAAATGACTATAATAAATTTTAACTTTCTAAATAAGGCATTATTATTTATTTTTACATTCACACTTGCATTTGAAAGAGCTTTTCCTTTTCTTCCAGGCTTATCATTTCCCAAGGCAGCTGCAATTTTATATTTAGCATCATTAATTTTAAATCCTAGCTATATGAGGGTTTTGCTTGAAATTAAGGCTAATAAACTCATTTTTATGCTCCTTAGCATTTGGTTTCTCTTAAATGTTTTTAATGGAGGGTTATTAAAATATGGTATAGAGGAGCTTGATATTCCATTTTTTTTAAATATTGCTTTGGTTTGGATCTTGTTGAATCATGAAAGATTAGATCCAGGCATACTTGAAAAGGCTCTTATATATTTTTCACTTGGATATTTCTGTTTGGTAATTATTTATTATTTAGGGTTTTATCAAACCCTCTCAAATGGCAGAGTGTTGATTGGAAAGGCTTTGCCAAATGCATTGGGCATGAGTGGTGTATTTGCAATTTGCGGAGCCTTAAAATTACTAAGAATGAGATTTAATTACTCTTTTTTTGTTAAGCCATTAATATGTATCGGTGCAATTATGATTATTTCTTTAATTTTAGCCACCGGCTCTCGCTCATCATTGCTTGCTTTAGTTTTCGTAGTAGGGATTTTCTTTTTTTGGTCCAGTATTAAAGTTAAGCTAGGCTTAATAACAGTTGGTATTATATTAATTCCTTTAGCACTACCTTTTTTTTCTGTAATCATAGAAAGAAGCGCCTCAACTGTTGAAAATGTTGAGTTCGGAGGTAGGTTGATGTACTGGCTTTTTATGCTTGAGGTCATTTCTCAAAATATTATTTTAGGAGTTGGGCAGGGTGGATATAATTTCCTAACTGATCTCCAGTTTGGCCATTCCCCTTCACCACACAATGTTTTTGTTGAGGTTTTTATATTGGGAGGCCTTACTGCATTTATTTTATGGCTATGGCTATTAAAAGTTGTGCTTTCTCAAGGTTTATACAGCATTAGATATGAAAAAAATATTACTAAATTAATGCTTGCACCTCCAATATTGCTTGTAGGTGTCTCAGGTCAAATTTTTAATAATTCATTAATTTTTTATATATTTGCTTTAATTTTTTCAACTACAATGATTTATACAAAACAATCAAGAGCTATGCATAGTAAAATATAGCTTGATTAAGCTAAGGAAAATCAGTTGATATCCAAGATACAATAATCTATTTACAGTTATTATCATATCGACCTATAGAAAATACTTGAGATTAATGATGCTTTAAATATAAATTTAGTTGAGAAAGTAATGAAAAAAATATTATTAGTTTTTGGTACTCGACCAGAAGCAATAAAAATGGCTCCTCTTTATCATGCGATTAAGGCTCAGCCCAAAAAATTTAATCTTATTGTATGTGTAACTGCTCAGCATAGAGAGATGTTAGATCAAGTAATGAATGCTTTTAATATGGTGGCTGATATTGATTTTAATCTGATGAGAGATGGCCAGGATTTGTTTGATTTAACTGCATCAGTATTGCTGAATATGAGAGGTGCTTTAAAAAAAACTGAGCCAGATATTGTATTTGTTCATGGCGATACAACTACAACATTTGCAACCTCATTAGCATGCTTTTATCTCAATATTCCAATTTGGCATGTTGAGGCTGGGCTAAGGACTTATAATATTTTGAGTCCTTTTCCAGAGGAGTTTAATAGACAAGTTGTTTCAAAATTATCTGATGTTCATATTGCTCCCACCAATGATGCAAAAAATAAACTTTTAAAAGAGGGAATCTCAGAATCTCAAATCATTGTTGCTGGCAATACCGTTATCGATGCTTTGCAGTATTCACTTAAATCAATTGAGCTCGATTCCAGTAAGCGAAAGAGGATTACTGATTTAATTAACAAAGTTTTAAATTTTAATTGGCAAAATGATAAGTTCATACTAATTACTGGGCACAGGCGTGAAAATTTTGGAAAAGGTTTTATTGAGATTTGCTCAGCCATCAAAGAATTAGCTTTAAGATATCCTGACCTAAATTTTGTTTATCCAGTTCACCTTAATCCAAATGTTCAAAAACCAGTAAAGGATTTGTTAGAAAATGCTTCAAACATTCATTTGATAGCGCCAATGGAATATGAGTATTTTATTACTTTACTAAACCGTTGTTATTTTGTTATGACAGATAGTGGGGGCATTCAAGAAGAAGCACCGAGTCTTGGAAAACCAGTGTTAGTTCTAAGAGATACAACTGAAAGACCAGAGGCTGTTGATTCTGGGACTGTTTTGTTAGTAACTGCTGAGAGGGTAAATATTATTAAAAATGCTGCTAGATTAATTGAAGATAGTGATCTTTATAATAAGATGTCAAATGCACACAATCCATATGGTGACGGAAAAGCTAGCAAAAGAATTGTTTCACATTTAACCAAATACGATCACAAAAAAAATTAAATTAATCAATGTATAATTGTTGAAATCTGAGACCTTTAATAACTCAATGGTGTTGGATTAACTCTAGAAAATAACTTTATAATGCAACTAAAGAAAACATGTGTAGTGGGCCTCGGCTACATTGGATTGCCAACAGCAGCAATTATTGCTTCCAAAAAAATGCAAGTAATTGGTTTAGATACTAATGAAGATATTGTAAATACTGTGAATCAAGGAAAAATTCATATTATTGAACCGGGTCTAGAAGATACAGTAAATAAGGCTGTTCATCATGGCTTCTTAAGAGCTACATCTGTTCCAGAGGCTGCAGATGTTTTTATTATCGCAGTACCAACTCCATTTAAAGGTTACAATCATGAGCCAAATTTAATGTTTGTTGAGCAGGCGGTTGATTCGATTTCATCATTACTAGAAAAAGGAAACTTAATAATTTTAGAGTCTACCTCACCTGTAGGTACAACTGAGATGATTCAAACTAGGCTAATTAAAAATAGACCAGACTTACATTTTTCTAAAGATGGAAGTCAATCAGATATTTTTTTAGCATATTGTCCTGAGCGCGTTTTACCGGGAAACGTACTAAATGAGCTTATTAACAATGATAGAGTGATAGGTGGCATTTGCTCGCACAGCTCTAATCTTGCCGCTTCATTCTACAGAGTTTTTATTAATGGTGATTGTCATATCACTAATTCTAGAACTGCTGAAATGTCAAAGCTTGTAGAGAATAGTTATAGAGATGTAAATATTGCGTTTGCAAATGAGCTAGCATTGCTCTCAAAAGAGCTGGAGATTAATGTATGGGAATTAATTGCTTTGGCTAATAAGCATCCAAGAGTTAATATTTTAAATCCAGGAGCAGGTGTTGGAGGCCACTGTCTTGCAGTTGATCCATGGTTTATTGTGGATAAAAGCCCAGATTCTGCGTTGCTTATTAAACAGGCAAGGCTTGTAAATGATAATACTCCATTATTGATTGCTGAAGATGTAATTAATTATTTTTTAATATCTCAAACTGAGATGATATCCTCAGAGGCAAATATCGGGATCTTTGGTTTGACATATAAGCCTGACATAGATGATCTAAGAGAAAGCCCTGCGATGGTAATAGCACAAATACTCTTTAAAAAGTTTCCCAATAATGTTTTTGTGGTTGAACCTAACATAAGCTCAATTGATCATGAGCTTTATGGAAACTTACCTTTGCTTGATCAAACTGAAGCAATAAACAGATGTTCAATAGCAGTAATCTTGGTTCCTCATTCTGGGTTTAAAAATTTATTTAATTTATCGCAATCAAATTTAAGAATTCTTGATTATTGTGGATTAACAAATTCATAAAAAAACTTGTATTGCTCTGATATGCTTATATTTATAATAACAGAATCAGTGTGCTGCTATATTCAGCTCGTGTCATGACAACAATGGAGGTATTTTGAAACAGCTTTTGCAAGATATGAAATCTGGGCTAGTGACTCTTGTTGATTGTCCTGCTCCAAATATACAAAAAGGTACTCTAAAGATATCTACAAATGTATCTCTCATTTCTGCTGGAACTGAAAGGATGTTGGCTGATTTTGCAAATGCTTCGTATGTTGAAAAAGCAAGACAGCAACCAGAAAAAGTTCAAATGATTTTTGATAAAGTGGTAGCTGATGGCTTTTCAACAGCCATAGACGCTGTTAAATCTAAGTTAAACCAACCAATGCCTCTTGGTTATTCAAATGTTGGTGTTATCCATGAGATATCTTCAAACAATTCTAAATTTAAGATTGGAGATAGAGTTGTCTCAAATGGATCTCATGCAAATGTAGTGGTGGTTAAGGAGAATCTTTGTGCAAAAATTCCAGACACTGTTGATGATGAATCTGCAGCATTTACAGTTATAGGAAGTATTGCTCTTCAAGGCATAAGATTGGCAAAACCGACTATTGGAGAATTTTTTGTAGTTTCTGGAGTTGGATTAGTTGGACTGCTAACAGTTCAAATCTTGAAAGCAAATGGTTGTGAAGTTTTGGCTATAGATTATGACGAGGAAAAGCTTAACTTAGCCTCAAAATTTGGAGCTACAACATTCAATCTTTCAAAGGGAGAAGATCTTTTAGCTAGAGCGAATTCTTTTAGTCAAGGAAGAGGTGTTGATGGTGTAATTATTGCAGCTGCAACTAAATCTAATGATGTTATTAAACAAGCAGCTCAAATATCTAGACAAAGAGGTAGAGTAATTTTAGTTGGTGTGGTTGGCTTGAACCTTGATAGAAGTGATTTCTATGAAAAAGAGATTAAATTTCAGGTTAGCTGCTCATACGGTCCGGGCAGGTATGATTCTAGTTATGAAGAAGATGGGATTGATTATCCGGTAGGTTTTGTTAGGTGGACTGAGCAAAGAAACTTTGAGGCATTTTTAGGCTTGCTTGCCAATAAATCAATTGATGTTCAGCCATTGATTTCAAACAGGTTTTTATTTTCAGATGCATCAAATGCATACAAAGAACTTATTGCCAATAGATCTGCATTGGGTATCTTGCTTGATTATGATAATGCTGAGCTGGATCGTATGGAATCTACAGTCACATTAGAAAATAATTATAAATTCGTTGCGGACATGCCAATTATTGGTTTTATCGGCGCAGGTAATTATGCTAGTAGAATTTTAATACCTGCTTTCAAAAAAAATGGTGGACAACTCCACACTTTGGCAAGCGCAAATGGTATCAATAGCTCCTTTTTTGGTAAAAAAGAAAAATTTATCAATGCCTCTACTGATATCGGCGGGGTTATAGAAAATACAAAAATTAATACAATTGTTATTGCAACTCAACATGACACTCATGCTAGATATTCAATTGATTCCTTAGCTTCAGGCAAGAATGTATGGGTTGAGAAACCTTTAGCAATAAATCTTAGTGAGCTATCTCTAATTTCAGATACATATGAACAGGTGCATAAAAAAAACAATGAACAAAAAGGGCCTCAGCTAATGGTAGGCTTTAACCGCCGCTTTTCACCGCATGCAATAAAAATGCATGAATTGCTATCAAATATAAATGAACCCAAAAATTTCTTAGTTACTGTTAATGCAGGTTTTATTCCAAGTGACCATTGGACCCAAGATCCCATGATAGGTGGCGGCAGAATAATTGGAGAATGTTGTCATTTTATAGATTTGTTAAGGTTTCTTATTGGCGCTAAGGTTACAACAGTTTCGGCAAAATCTTTGAATGTTAGCGATCAGAGTATCGGTTATTCTGATAGCGCTTCAATTAACCTAGAGTATGAAGATGGTTCATCTGGCACTATTTTGTATCTAACGAGTGGTTCAAACAAATTTCCTAAAGAACGAGTGGAGGTATTTGTATCTGGAAGAGTGCTTCAATTAGATAATTTTAGAAAGCTAAAAGGATTTGGCTGGAATAATTTTAAAAGGATGAATCTTCTTTCGCAGGACAAAGGTCAAGACGCTTGCGTAAAAGCATTTTTAGCATCCATTCAATCAGGTAATTCATGTATTCCAGTAGAGGAAATCTTCGAAGTATCTCGAGTGACCATTCAGGCAAATATTATGCTGCAACAAAAATAAAGTAGTTTTTACAAGCATGACTATAAGCAAATTTAAGACAGCTATTAATTTAGGTCTCTTAAATATTCTTAGTGTTATTATATATAGGGTTTTATTAAAATTTTCACTTCACCCAGTTTGTCATATTAATTCTAAAATTCCTCCGGGACCTTTTTTTATTAAATCTGACTTACCACCCATTCAATCTCCAGGTACATCGTCATGGATGAACTCTTCAAAACTATTTAGTTTTTTTGAGATCCCTCTAAAAAAAGAAATTCCTAATTGGTTAGTAAATCCCCTTAAAAATAATTTACCTAATTTCCCCCTTATTGATTGGTGGAAAATTCCTGATTTTGATGAAGACATGGGTGATATTAAATTAGTTTGGGAGCAATCTAGAATGGATTGGGTCATAGCATATGCTCAGAGGGCAAGAAATGGAGACCAAACTGCCCTAGAAAATTTAAATTGTTGGATATCAGATTGGTTAAAACATAATCCGCCATACCTAGGCCCTAACTGGAAATGCGGTCAAGAATCATCTATCAGAGTAATAAACTTAGCTTGCGCATCAATGATTCTTGGGAATGAAATACCCGAAAGCTTTGTTTCATTAATTTCACTCCACCTAAAAAGAATTTCTCCAACAATGAGCTATGCTATCAGCCAAAATAATAATCATGGAACTTCAGAGGCCGCTGCCTTGTTTATTGGAGGAAGTTTAATATCTTCTTTAGGCGATCAAGATGGCCGTAAATGGGAGAAACAAGGCAGGTATTGGCTTGAGAATAGAGTCGATAAATTAGTTCATTCCGACGGAAGCTTTAGTCAATATTCTGTAAACTACCATCGAATGTTATTGGACACGCTTTCATTTTCAGAATTATGGAGAAAAAAGATGGGTCTAGTCAGTTTCTCAAAATATTTTTATCACAAATCCTCGTGCGCCACCAATTGGCTATATCAAATGGTTTCTTTTGAAACCGGCGAAGCACCAAATATTGGTAGCAATGATGGTTCAAGACTTCTTCAATTAACTGATATACCTTTCAAAGATTACAGAGCAAGCATTCAACTTGCAATGGCAGTCTTTCAAAACAAAAAAGCATATCCAAATCATGTGCTATCTAATCAACATCTAGAGTGGCTTGGCATTCAACAGGCAGAAGGTGAACCTCCAGCATATTGTAATTGTGAGTTTTTGGATGGAGGTTACACTATAATGAGACATGGGTCTGTTTCTGTAGTCTTTCGTTTCCCCCAATTTCATTTTAGACCTTGCCAAGCTGATGCTCTTCATATTGATTTATGGAAAAATGGTATAAATTTACTTGGTGATGCAGGAACCTATAGCTACAGTGATAAAAAACTTTTTCAATATTTTTCTGGAACATCTGCTCACAATACGATTGAGTTTGATGAAAGGGATCAAATGCCTAGAATTAGCAGGTTTCTGTTTTCAAATTGGCTTAAATCAGAAAACTATCAATTAGTTTCATTGGATGATAATAATTATAAAATTGCTACAGGATACTCTGACTCATTTGGAGCAAAACATCATAGGTCAGTCTCTCTATCTCAAGAAAAACTTCAGATATTTGATCGGGTAAGCGGCTTTAAGGAAAGAGCCATATTGCGATGGCGGATCACAAATACTAAATGGAAGATTGATATCGAAGATAAGTCTCTGTCTATAACCAATGGTCACCATAAATTAGAAGTTACTTCAAATGTACCCATTATCCGGGCAGCCATATCTAATGGTTTTAAATCAATTCATTATCTTGATAAAGAATTAACACCTATATTAGAAGTAGAGATAAATCAGCCTGGAAAATTGATATCACAATATTTTTTCAATGTAAGAAATTAGAGTCCTTATTATGATATTGGCTATATCCATACCGATTGCTTGTATGAGCAAATCAATCTAAGTACTATGTTTGGGGATTAAATTTTTTTAAAGGTAAAATGAGCTGATGAAAGATAAGTTGTTTGATATAAGTAATAATGTAGTTATCGTGACAGGCGCTTCTGGACAGCTAGGATTGTCTTATCAGAAAGCTTTTTTAGAGAGAGGTGCTGTTGTCATAGGTTTGGATATTTTGAGATCAGATGCCATAGATCATCTTGAGCATGAATTTTGCTCTAAACAATATAGTTTCTTAAAGGGAGATATAACTTCAAAATCTTCTTTGTCCAATTGCTTGGTCGATATAGAAAAAAATTACGGACCTCCCACAGTACTAATTAACAATGCAGGGCTTGATTCACCTCCAGACTCATCTAGTCTAGATAATGGTCCTTTTGAATCTTTTCCTGAAGAATCTTGGGATAAGGTTATGGATGTAAACTTAAAAGGTACATTTCTAGCATGTCAAGTTTTTGGTTCAAGAATGGCAAAAGAAAACTATGGATCAATAATAAATATCTCATCCATCTATGGTTTGGTATCTCCTGATCAAACTTTATATGATTATCGAAGAAAGAATGGGGAGGAGTTTTACAAACCTGTAGCTTATTCTGCTTCAAAATCTGGGTTAATAAACCTAACTAAGTATTTAGCTGTATATTGGGCTAAAAATAATGTCAGAGTTAATACCTTAACTATTGCTGGGGTTTTCAATAATCAAGAACAAGAGTTTCTAAATTTATACGAAGCTCGAATACCAATTAGCAGGATGGCAAAATCAAATCAGTATGATGGCGCTGTAATTTTTTTAGCAAGTGATGCTTCTTCTTATATGACAGGAAGTAATTTGATTGTTGATGGAGGTTGGACTGCAATATGAGTAATAAAATATTAAAAGTTATCAACTGGATTAATGGCGAAGAGACAGATGCTGGAATTAATTCATGGTTAAAAAAATATAATCCACATACAGGTGAGCTGCTCAATGAGGTAGCTGATTCATCTGCAGAGCAGATTGAACTGACTATTCGTATAGCCAAGCAAGCATTTATCGGCTGGTCAGAAACTACACCAGTTGCTAGAGGAGAAATTCTATTTGAATTTTCTAGATTAATGAGCTTACATTCCGAAGAGCTGGCTAAAAGTATTGCCTTAGAAACTGGAAAGCCCCCAGCTGATGCTGCCGGAGAAGTTTCTGCTGCTATTATGCAAGCGCAATTTTTTGCTGGAGAGGGAATGCGCCTAAATGGTAAATCTTTAACTTCATCCATGCTTGGTAAAAATAGTTTTACCGTTAGAGAACCGCATGGAATAGTAGGATTAATCGTACCAGCAAATACCCCTATAGCAAACATAGCTTGGAAAATATTCCCTGCTCTTATTTGCGGAAATGTAATCATCCTCAAAGCATCTGAGGACTCGCCTTCAGTCTCAATTCTAATGGCAAAATTAGCACAACAAGCCGGATTACCAGATGGAGTTCTTAATGTAATTCAAGGATCTAAAAATGCCGGAGAAGCTATCGTTAAAAATGATTCAATTTCATTAATTAGTTTTACAGGCTCTACAATTGTTGGTAAACGCATAGCAGAAAATGCTGGAAAAAGATTAGCCAGGGTTTCATTGGAGTTGGGTGGAAAAAATGCTTTTACAGTTTGTGATGATGCAGACATCAATCAGGCAATTCATTGGGTTTCCCTTTCTGCATTTAGTAATGCCGGGCAAAGATGTGCAGCTGCAAGCAGGATTTTTGTGCATGAAGAAATATATGAGATATTTTTTAAAAAACTTATTGCAAAAATGAAAACTTTAAAATTAGGTATCAATGAGGGATGTGATCTCGGGCCTGTAATTAACCCTAAGCAATATCAAAATATAATCTCTGCAATTAATGCAGCAAAGGAGGCTGGTGGAATAATAAATCAAGGAGGCAAAATTCAGTGTAAGACTAACTTAGACAAAGGTTTTTATGTTCTACCGACAATAATTTCAGGTTTATCACAAGATGATCCCATAAATGTTGAGGAAATATTTGGTCCAGTTGCTACTATTCAGCCCGTAAAAGATATCAAAGAAGCATTAGTATTAACTAATATGAGCTGTTTTGGTCTTTCATCAGCCATTCATACAAAGAATATTGATAAAGCACTCTGGTTTGCTAGAAAAGTAAAATCCGGAGTAGTAAACATAAATATTGGAACTTTTGGCAGCGAGCCTCATATGCCTTTTGGAGGATTTAAAAATTCAGGAAATGGAACACGCGAACCAGGCATTGAAGCTTTAGATGTTTACTCTGAGTTAAAAAATATTTCTATCTTAGCTAGACAAGACCTTCTATAAAAAAATTACATAACTTATTATATTTGCCTATTTGATTTATCTATTTATCTATTTATCTATTTATCTATTTATCTATTCTAAATTAAAACTACTGCTCTTAAATCACTCCTATATAATATATTTATATTAAATTATTACCATAGCACTAGGAGCGAAATATGGGAGATCAAGTAGGGACTGCCGTTAGTGGAACTCTATATTATGTACCTAAGCATGAATTTCAAAAAGTCCTTAGTTTAGATTGTAATGCAATAGATAAAACTAATTTATTTGCTGCTTTATCAAGAATTAATACTTTGTATATGATCGCAAGATGTGGATCTGGTCATCTTGGTAGTAGTTTTAGCAGCATGGAAATTATGTCATGGATTCATCTTAACTATCTCTCATCAAACACAGGCCAGTTAAACGAAGATTCCAATGATATCTTTTTTTCATCTAAGGGTCATGATTCCCCAGCTTTGTACAGCATATTAATAGGTCTTGAAAAGCTAGATTTTAACTTAATTCATGAATTAAGACGATACAAAGGATTGCCTGGTCACCCAGACATTGGAACACCAAATATAGTAACTAATACTGGCTCTTTAGGCATGGGCATTTCGAAAGCAAAAGGAATGATCTTAGCCAACCGTTTAAATAAAAAAACTGGTAATATTTTTGTGCTTACTGGAGATGGAGAATTGCAAGAGGGTCAATTTTGGGAGTCATTATTTTCAGCAGTAAATCTTAATATGCATGAACTTACAGTCATCATTGATCATAATAAACTTCAATCAGACACCCTTGTTTCTAAGGTTAGTGATTTAGGTGACTTATATGGTAAACTGAAAGCTTTTGGTTGGCATGTTGCTCGTTGTGATGGTAATAATTTACTTCAACTTTCATCAGTTCTTGAAAAAAATAAACAAATCACAGATAAGCCAAAAATTATTATTGCCGATACAATTAAAGGAAAAGGGGTATCATTTATGGAGCATACCTCAATTGATTCTGATGTTGAGTTATATAAATTCCATTCCGGCGCTCCAAGTGAAGATCTTTATACCTCAGCTTCACAGGAACTGATCGACAATGCTAATGCTTTATTTTCTTTGCATGGGTTGGTAAATATAGAGTTAGAAAGTATCAACCGACCTGTTTCATCATTCCCATCTAATCCCGAAAGACTTGTTTCAGCATATACTGATGCATTGTTAGAAGAATCTGAAAAAAATCTATCTATTGTAGCGCTTGATGCTGACTTAATTCTAGATACTGGCTTAATACCCTTTAAGAAGAAATTTCCAGAAAGATTTATTGAGTGTGGCATCGCTGAGCAAGACATGGTTTCTCAAGCGGGGGGGATGGCGCTATTTGGCATGCTTCCCGTGGTGCATTCATTTGCATGTTTCTTAACAGCTCGTCCAAATGAGCAAATATATAATAATTCGACCGAACAAACAAAAATTATATATGTTGGCACTCTAGCTGGAGTAGTGCCTGGTGGACCAGGCCACTCACATCAAGGTGTAAGGGATATCTCAGCAATGTCAGCAATGCCTGGCCTAACTATTATTGAACCATCATGTGAAAAAGAGGTAAAAGCACTGCTAAACTGGGCAATCAACAAAAATAATCAAAGTACCTATATCAGATTAATGAGCCTGCCTGTTCTAACAAACTTTAAATTACCTGAAAATTATAGCCCTGTATATGGGCAAGGCATACATATAATCTCTGGTAATAATAATCTAATATTTGCGTATGGTCCCCAAATGCTTACAAATGCCGTTGATGCTGCACTAGAGCTGCAAAGAAAACGAGGTTTAGATATTGGGGTCATTAACCTTCCATGGCTAAATAGCATAGACAAAGTTTGGCTTAAAAATACTCTTAGCTCAACAGCAAATATTTTTTGCTTGGATAATCATTATGCTATTGGCGGACAAAGCGATAGAATATCTTCAATAGTTTCATCTGACACAAGCATTCATGCAAAAGTTATCCCTATCGGTTTAAATGAAATACCGGCTTGTGGAAACAATGATGAAATTTTAGGCAAACATGGACTAGATGCAAAAGGTATAATTAAATCTATTGAATCAAATCTTTATTAAAGTACTTATTTATAATTGCTAAATATTACTCTAAAAATTTTATAATTATTATGATGATTTAATATGAAAGTTTTATATTTTCATCAGCATTTTTCTACACCCAAGGGTGCTGCAGGAACAAGGTCATATGCATTCTCAAAAGCATTAATAAGAAAAGGTCATAATGTTACTTTAATTTGTGGAGGATACTCAGGGGGATCAACTTCTCTATCTGGTCCATTTAAAAAGGGTCTACGATCTGGTGATGTAGATGGCATTCATGTGATTGAGCTAAATCTTAAATATTCAAACTCACAAAATTTTCTACAAAGAGGAATTATTTTTTTAAAATATGCTTTTAAATGTCTCAAAATAGCTTTAACTGAATCTTATGATTTAGTTTATGCTACATCAACACCATTAACTGCCGGGATTCCTGGAATGGCTGCAAAATGGATTAGGCAAAAACCTTTTATTTTTGAGGTAAGAGATTTGTGGCCAGAACTGCCAAAAGCCATGGGAGTTATTACTAATCCAATGATAATACTTTTGTTAAAGGTTTTAGAAAGAGCTATTTATAATTCTGCAGATCATATAATCGCTTTATCTCCAGGCATATCCAAGGGAATAGAATTAGAGGGCATAGATTCAAATAAAATAACTTTAATTCCAAATGGATGTGACCTAAATATTTTTCAGAATATTTCAAATCCATGGAGACCAAAAAAAATTCAAGATACTGATTTGTTATTACTTTATGCGGGAACTCATGGAATAGCAAATGGGTTATTGGCAATAATGGAAGCAGCTTTAGAGCTTCAAAATCGAGGTGTTACAGGCATAAAGTTTTTATTAGTTGGTCAAGGTATGGAAAAAAATAAGTTAATTTCTTTTTCAACTCAATACAATCTAAAAAATGTAATCTTTCATGATCCCATTAGTAAAGAGAATTTATCTGGGCTAATGGCAAGTGCTGATGTAGGGTTGCAGATATTAGCAAATGTTCCAGCTTTCTATTATGGCACATCACCAAACAAATTTTTTGATTATATTTCTGCGGGTCTTCCAGTATTAAATAATTATCCAGGTTGGATTTCAGAAATTATTATCGATAATAATTGTGGCTATACTACATATCCTGATAGTCCAACTAATTTTGCAGATACAGTTGAAATGATCAACATTAATCGTCAGGATTTGGTAGAAAAAGGAAGAAATTCAAAACTTATTGCTGCTAAATTGTATAACAGAAATAATTTAAGTAATGAATGGGTTAATAGACTGGAGAGTCTGATATCTAATTGATATTAACTTCTAAATTCAAAAAATAATTTATATTTTTTTAGATTTTTACACCAAATTATCCATTCATACTAAACTAAACTAAACTAAGTTAAATAAAATCTATTTGTATGAAAGTTTCAGAAGCAGTATTAGCCAGAACATCAGTTAGATCATTTTTAAATAATCCTGTATCTAATAGAGTTTTAAAAAACTTGTTAAAAAAATCATCACGAGCTGCATCAGGGGGAAATCTTCAGCCTTGGAAAATTTATGTTATTAATAATTCATCAATGACTAATTTTCTACAATTTCAAAAAAAATGGACTAAACCTGAGATTCCGGCTTACGATATTTACCCTCCAAACCTTAAAGAGCCTTATAGAACATCTAGGTACGAGCTTGGCGAACAAATGTATGAATTGCTGGGCATAGGAAGAGAAGATAAAGATGCACGATTGGCACAGGTTATGGAAAATTTTAGGTTCTTTGGAGCTCCCTGTGCTTTTTTCTGCTTTGTTGATAGACAGATGGGCCCTCCACAATGGTCTGATCTAGGGATGTTTTTACAAACATTTATGTTGCTAGCCAAAGAAGCTGGATTAGACACTTGCGCTCAAGAAGCTTGGTCAATAAAGCATGATAGTGTTTCTGAATTTGTGCAAGCAGAAGAGAGTGATATATTATTTTGCGGAATGGCAATAGGATATAAAGATGAAACCGCTGCAGTTAACTCATTAAAGTCAGAAAGAAGGGCGCTTAATCAATGGGCTAAATTTTTATAAGAAATATCTAAATAGCTTGTTAATAATTAAAAACAATATAAATGATTTTATGATTGAGGCTATAAATATGGCAAAGCTAGCATTCAACAATGACGAGGTGCCAGTCGGTGCAGTTGTCGTAAATAACGGAAGAATAATTGGGAGAGGCTTTAATCAAGTAATAGCAAAGAATTCAGTTTCATCTCATGCAGAAATAAATGCAATTAATGAGGCAAGCCAATTTATAAAAAATTATAGATTAAAAGGATGTGATATCTTCGTGACCTTGGAACCATGTCACATGTGTGCAAAAGCAATAGTAGATGCAAGAATAGATGCTTTATATTTTGGCGCCAATGAACCAAAGACAGGTTCAATTGAATCAATAGACCAATTTCTTGATAGAAATAACCTTAATCACAAAGTTCTTTATAGTGGAGGACATATGAAAGAGCAGTCAGCCAATCTTCTTAAAAAATTTTTTCAATCTAAAAGATTAAAGTAATTTTCTTGAACATTACTTTAATTCTAGCCAAATTGGACAGTGATCTGATGGTTTTTCCATTGCTCTGGTAGAGTAGTCAATCCCTGTATTGACCATTGCATGCTCAAGGTTGTCTGATAGCAGTATATGATCAATTCTTAATCCTCTTTTGGGTTTGTCATCAAACATCCTTGAGCGGTAATCAAACCAAGAATAAATTGATCCCTCTTTAGGATTTTGCTTTCTCCATGTATCTATAAATCCAAGGTCTTTAATCTTATTCCACATATCAATTTCTTCTGGAAGGAATGCAGTTTTGCCATCACGCAGCCATCTTTTTACATTTTGATCACCTATCCCAATATCTAGATCTGTTGGAGCAACATTAAAATCTCCCATAATTATAAAATTCTCTTCTTTTTTCTTAAGTGTTTTTATGTGTTTTTCAAGATCATTATAAAATTTTATCTTTTTTGGAAATTTTGTTTTGTGAGATCTATTTTCTCCTTGAGGAAAGTATCCATTCATGATTGTAATTTCTTTTCTTTTCCATTTAAAAGTAGCCTGAATGAATCTTTTTTGATCCTCTTCGGTATCTCCGGCAAAACCTTTTTGTACATCTAAAGGTTTTTTCTTGCTTAGAATGGCAACTCCATAGTGACCTTTTTGACCCCAAAATTCAGCGTGATATCCAATCTCTTTAATTTCCTCTATTGGAAACTCTGGGTCATTTACTTTGGTCTCTTGAATTCCAATCACATCTGGATCAATATTATCCCTTAGGTGAATTAGTTGATGGGGGCGAGCTCGAATACTATTAATATTAAACGATACAATTTTCATTTCTTATGCAGCTTGAGATAAATAGGTATTTTGATTAAACAACATATAGTCTGAAAGAATTTGTGCACCCTCGTTCAAAAGATAGTCATGATCAATGTCTATCTCGAAATCTATTTTTTTGTTTTCAGTTTCCTTGGCATCATTATAATCTTCCATAGCCTTGTAAGAATCAAAAATTTCTAAGTTTAGTGAGGCGCGTCTTTTGTTTTCAACACTTAAAGCCCACGATTGTCTTTCTTTTTTTTCAATTTTCCTATTTGCAATATTAAGAGAAATCACCTCTTTATTCTTTTGGATTTCATATCTTTTCCTTATGTCAAGGATATATTGCAAATTGGGGCTCTCACTAACTCTTGTTAAATGTTCATCATTCAATTTAGAGATCAACGAGGCCTCCATAGAAAATTTCTGGAAACGAATAGGTTTAATTTCATCCCATGGGAGTGCTGTATCATATGAACTTTCACCAACTTCTTCTATGTCCCATGTGCTTGGCAAGGTTATGTCTGGATGTATACCTTTACTTTGCATCCCTGCCCCAGTAATTCTATAAAACTTAGATTCAGTAATTTTTATTTGCCCAGAGCTTAAATCATCTAGTTTTTGAACTGTGCCTTTTCCAAATGTTTTTTGTCCAATTATTATCCCTCTTTGATAATCCTGAATAGCTCCTGCAAAAATTTCTGAAGCAGAGGCAGAATATCTATCTA
>Ga0255755_1000277_pt1 | contig 56241 bp, 38 predicted proteins | sample 011ome_18_FD_179955 | JGI IMG/M metagenome (GOLD analysis project Ga0255755, IMG submission 179955) | Coastal salt marsh microbial communities from the Groves Creek Marsh, Skidaway Island, Georgia - 011501BT metaG (version 2) | ecosystem: Environmental > Aquatic > Marine > Intertidal zone > Salt... | reverse complement strand
CGACGAACGGACGCCTTTATCGTCGCTCAAAGAAAACAAGAACAGCAATACTAATAATAATAACATCGGGAACATCGTCATCAAGCAAACGCCGGAAGGGTTACCGAGAATTAAAACGAAGAAAACGGAGGACAAAACGCAGCGAAGCGAATTCGGTTGGCGAGACTTCTGCCCAGGCGTGGTCTCCGTCGTGGTGGCGTTTTTCCTCTTCAGCGCGGCGAACGTGGTGTGGAAATCGGGGAAAGCGGAGGAATGGTACGAACAGTTTCGAGGCCACGCGAGATACGTCGGCCCGGCGACGTGTTTTAGAGACGCGAAATTGAGCGAGGAGCACTGTTTACCGCACTTTGCGATTCTCGGCGCGAGTACGAGCACGGGGCGGTTGCGAGCGGCGCTGAAGGAACATCCGATGATTGATAGCGATGCGAAAGCGGTGCACTTTTGGAACACGCCGTACGGGACGAGAGCGAGTGGTGGGGAGATGTGCGAAGGGCATCAGAGCGAGAGAGGCGCGGCGATGTTGAAGGCGTACGTGGACGCGCTCGTGCCGAAAAAAATCAAGCGAGGCGAGGCGAGGGACAGTCGAGAAGTCATTCCAACCGGGACTTCCTACGATAAGGATAAACATAAAGGGATGATTTACGGAGATTGGTCGGATACGAGTTTTAGTTGTTCGTGTTGCGCGAAAGCGATGAGGAACACGTTGCCACGATTAAGGCCGATTGTTGTTTTAAGCGATCCGATTGAGAGAGCGATGGAGAGGTACGCGATGGAGAGCGTGGAGAGTAGCAATGATAGCGGTGATGATACGAACGCGGCGAATTACGGCGGCGTCGGGGCGTGCGCGAAAACGTCAAAATCCTCCGTTCAAGCGTTCCAAAAGATGAAGCGCGATTTGAACAACTGCGGCGGTTTTAGCGGCTCGAACGAGGACGATTTGAGCAAGTGTTTGGACGCTCACCCGGTACTCGGCGCGTCGAGGTACGACCATTACTTGTCTCTGTGGAAAGACGCGTTTCCGAATTTGTTGGTGTTGTTCGAGGAAGATTTCTCCGGCAAAGAGAATTTGGAAGCGACAACGAGACGCGTGGAGGAGTATTTAGGTTTGCACGAGCACGACGGGTACGACTTTGGGCAAATCTGGAACGCCATCGAAGGCTTGGAAAAGAACGCCAAGAGAAAGCAATACAACGACGAAACGAAAACGGCCATTCATGACGAGTTACACGAAGACATTCGTCTCTCTGCGATTAAGAACTTGCGAGTGATGGCCAAGCACCACGACGCGCCGGAAATCCCATCCGAGTGGGTCCAAAAATACTCCGATCCTTCAGAAACGACGACAACCAAAACAGACCAGCTCGTCGCCTCCCAAGTGGACGCGTCTAAAAACAGTCGACGAATGCTCAAAGACTGGACGCCACAAACCGCGAGAGGTAAACTCTACGGTCAGCCTACTTCCTTCTCCGCGTTCGACGTCGAACCGAAAATTCTCGCCGAACTCAAAGACGAAGAAAACAAAGATCATCAATTCGCGTTTGTTCCGGTGTTGCACAAACAAAACGCCTTGCGCGTGGCGAACCAATTCCGCGCGAACGGCGAATGGATCACCGAACTCGGCTTGACCGAGTCGCAAAAATCGACCACGTTTCGCGAGTTATGGCGAGAGGATTGCACGCACGCACAGCAATGGGACGCGTCCGTCGGGTGTTGCGGAGAGAGTTGCTGCTTCGACGACGACGACGACGAACAACAACAATAACAACACCAACGAGAATACCGACGAGACGACGCCAGACGTCAGATGAGTTACGCCACGAATGATGAATAGAGCACGCGATAGAAAAGTAGCCGTAACAACGCGTGTGTGTATATATATGTAGCGACTTTTAATCAAGTCATAATAGGAATGTAAAAGTATTTGAAAGTAAACGAAGAGAGCGCTTTTCGCTGCCAAAATCGACAAAGCAGTACATAGTATTTTAGACAAAAGATCGAGAGAAAACCGATCAGATTTTTACGCGCACGCCATAAATAGTCCTCCTTCAACGCGCGTACACGCGAATTCATCTTCAACAGTCCGTCCGCAGAAACGATGTCGAGAAAACACGTCGCGTCGGTTCTTCACCGCGCTTTACTCGCCGCGCGTTCGCACTCGTCCTCGTCGACCGCCCAAAAAGCGGCGATGACACACGGCGGTATTTTGAACAACAACAGCACCGTTGCGAAAAATGATGAGCGAGAACAGCAAAATGTGGGGAGGAGAGGTACGAAATTAAGGCAGAATGTGTTACATTCGAAAGGAAAAGATATCGATGGACGTTTTCGTTGGGTTGGATCTGGGATAGGTCGCTCGCGTCGCGCTCGTTCGCGCGCATTTCCGCGACGGATGATTTTTTACCTTTTGGACTACTCTTTGAGAGATTTCATCAACGTAAAATAATAATACTGACTTTTGTACCATTTTTCTATCATCAATCTCACATGACAGGCTACGCGTCCGATGCCGCGGTATCCACCTCTGGAAGCAACGGAAACGGTTCCATGGTCCCGGTGAACTCTGGCGCCATCTTGAACGCGTTGAAAACGCCAAACAGCGAACCAAACTACGCGCAGGAAAACCATCGCGTGGATAAAATCGGAGACCCGGACAAGAGAGCGTTCACGTACTTCGTCTTGACTGGCGGTCGCATGATTTACGCCTCGGCGATTCGCTTAGCGGTGTTGAAGTTTTTAATGTCCATGTCTGCCACCGCGGATGTGCTCGCTTTGGCGTCTTTAGAAGTGGACTTGAGCAAAATACAACCGGGGACGACGACGACGGTGAAGTGGAGAGGGAAGCCGGTGTTTATTCGAAGACGAACGGCGGATGAGATCGCGAAGGAGAACGCGGTGGATTTGGGAGAATTGAGAGATAAGCAAGCGGATGCGGATAGAACGCAGAACCCGGAGTGGTTGGTTGTGGTTGGGGTGTGCACGCATCTTGGGTGCGTGCCGATTGCCAACGCCGGCGATTACAACGGTTGGTTTTGCCCGTGCCACGGGAGTCACTACGACGCGAGCGGGAGAATTCGTAAAGGACCGGCGCCGGAGAATTTAGAAGTTCCGGAATATTCGTTCCAAGACGAGACGACGATGATCGTCGGTTAAGTATAGTGCGTTTTAATGAGCTAAATCTAACTATCCAACACTTGTACTCTTCGCGAAAATTCTACTAATTTATTCTATCGTTTTTAAGTTTATCCTGCGAAAGGAGTTGATTCTCGTCGCGCAGTTTTCACACGCGAACCCTTTCCAATTGCCTTCTGCTTTACACTCCTCCAATCTCGCCGCGGCGCAATAATAACAATAGCTACATCCACACCGTTTCGCGACGAACGCGTTACACGGAATAGGCGCGTCGCCGCACGCTGCGCAAATAGCGACGTCCTCGTCGAATCCATCCTCTCCTATTCGAACGGTCGAGGCGTCTCGTATTGTCCTCACCATCATCCCTCCCAGTCGTTTATTACTTTTCTTCTCTTTCCGTTTTCTTCTATTCGTGTCTTCGTCTTCTATTTCCTCTTCTTCTTCTTCTTCTTCTTCGTCGTCATCGCTCTCTTCTAGTCTCGCCGCCGCCTCTCCTCCTTGTTGACGAAAGCCGAGCACGTACTTCGCCCTCCTAAAGAACTCCCTCACCCCTTTGCTCTCCATCATCGGCATCACTACCGTTTTCCCAACCTCCGTAATCTCTCTCATCGCCAACGCTCGATTCAAATACTCGAACGTCATCGCCCTCCCCGCGTTTGGATTTTCGTGCGCGAATCTCACGTTGGCCGCTCGTTGCGGCACGTTCGGAAACTTCCCCGAGTACAAGAACAAAATCAAATTCATCGTTCTCGCCACCGAGTGCGCAGTTCCTAGCAGTTTCACCACTCTCGACGTCGTGTCATCTGGTAAGCACTTATTGGCGGCGAAATTCGTCGCTTTCGAGTACAGGTATTTACACAGAGAACCGCACAGCAAAAGCGTCCATTTTTGCTGCTCTCTTAAGCTCCCGAATTGGGCGATTCCTTTCTCGTCTAAATACGTCACGTTCATCATCTCCATCCCGGGCGTTGGTTTTGAAACTCGCACGGTTTTAAACCAGAGTAAGAATTCCAGGAATACCTTCATCTCTTCTTTGTATTTCGAAGCTATGCTTTCGTCGAAACAATCGAAACACTTCCCGAGTTGCTTGAGGAAGATGATTTCCAGGAGTTCGTTATCGAGTTGGTGCGCATCCAGTTGGCTCACTCGTAACACGACCGGTACGGGAGACGAAGAGGACGCATCACCTGAAACTCCTTTTCCTTTTCCTTCACCGGTTTGGAGCGTTCCGTTCGAAGAGGCCGTCACCACCGCCGGTGAAGAGGACACATTGGTCGACATTTTTTGTAAAGAAAACGACTTTTGTGTTTTTCCCCAAAGTTCGTCGGATGAGATGACGCAAACAACACTCTCGCATCGATGACAACGCGTCGCGAGCAGAAGATGGAAAAGGAGGAGGAAAACGTAAAGGAGGGGAGAATTTTACGATGATGATTTCAATCGAAGCGACGAAAAAAGGCCGACTTTCGGTCGAGCACGAAAAACGCAAGCATTGGCTCGTCACGAAGATACGAAACGTCTCGGGATGCGACGACGCGATTGACGCTTTGTGCTCGCGAATATCGAAGCGTCTCGGCGCGCAAGCGAGAGCGGCGCGAGAAGGAAAAGGAGAAAAAGTCATCGAAATTCAAGGGAAACACGAGGAGACGCGCGTGGAAGAGGTACTCGCGAGAGAGAACGTAAAAATCGTCGGTTTGCGACGAAAAGTTGAAGATGTATCAAAGCGAGAAGAGGAAGAGCGAAAAGAACGAGCGAAACCGAGACACGCGAACAAGAAGTACTGGGACACAAAAACCGGGTTAATCAAAGATTCGGTCAAGAGAGGTGGAGAAAAGGACAATGGCGAAGATCCGGTGAAACCAGAGGACGTGTTGCGGGTGAAACAGTTGAGAGAGACGAATAAAGAGTTTGCTCGATTTTGCGAGTTGATGAGGCGTTATCCGTTTTGGTCGCATAGGTACGATAAGTTGGCGGCGATGTATTTCGAGAAGAGGAATGGGAAGGAAGACGAGGAAGACGAGGAGAGAATGAGGAAGAGGAGGAGGTGCGAGATTGCGTTTGAAGAAGAAGAAGAGGATGTGAGAGATGAAGATCGTCGTCAACAGAATCATCCGAAATCGTTGGAAGATTTGGGGATGGTCGCGTCAGTCTCGGATTTTAGGATGTCGAGAGAGGAGAGAGCGAAAGCGGCAAAGGAGAGGATGACGGCGGCAAAGAGTGCTGTTGGTCCACAAGATGCGACGAGAGAAAGCAAGCAGCGCGTGGAAGAATACGAAGATATTGCGACGAAAATGCTGCGCATGCGCGGGTTCGCGCCGGCGTCGTCTAAGAAGAAGCCGGCTACTTCTACGACTGCTATTACAACGACCACGACGAGACAGAAACCCGCGATGCCACCAAAGAAGAAGAAGAAGGACGTTAGAGCTGGAATTCCGATCGGTACGAGTGTAGGATTCGGAAGGAAAGCGTGGTCGCAGAAACAATTCGATGAGGAAGATTTGAGGATGTCGACTACAGACGAGGAAGAAGAAGAAGAAGAAGAAGAAAACTTCCAACGAGTAGCGTCGAGACCACTGGTCGGTGGACGCTTCCTCGACAACAAACGAAAAGACGAGAGCACGTTTCCATCGTTACCTTTGTCTCGCGCTGCTCCTCCCACGAGAGCACCAGAACACCGATTGCCGCACGAAGAGTTTCAGCAAACGACAATGTCCGAGGAAGAGGCTTTAAAATTAGCGCTTTCGCTCAGCGCGGACGAACACGCTCGCGAACGAATAAAACTCGACGAAGAGCTCGAACGAGAACTCGAAGTCGCTCGCGCCGTTTCTCTGAGCTCACGAGAAGAAGAAGAAGAGGCACGAAAGCAAAGCTCTCTCTCCGACGACATCGCCCAAACCTTGCGCCAACTCGGTTTCGACCGAGACGTTTCCGAAACGCTCGCCAACGACGTCTTACCGGCGATGCCGACGCGCCAAGACGTCATCGACCTCCTCGGTACTTTAGGCATAGAGAAACACGTCGCCGCAGATTTCGCCAACTTTGTCGTTCTAAACAATACTCACGAGGAGGACGAGAAAGATCTCGCTTCACCCTCCCGCATCATCATCGACGACGACGAAGACACCGCGGAAACGACAACGTTCTTCAACCTCTCCTTGCGAGAACTCACCGGCGCGGACTCCAATCGAGATCTCATCGAATACGTGCAAACAATGGAACACCGAGAAGATGCCGGCGAATTCCTTCGAGACTCTTTCGGAGGGAACGAGGAAACTGCACGTTTAGGACAGCTGATTTGGGACGCTCGTAGTCGTCCACGCTGAATATAGAAGAAAATAGATATACTAGCGGAGATAACGCACGCGTTTTTAGATAGAGACTTTTAAAAGAGCTCTCACGTGAGAGAATTACCACACAACAAAGAATTCTAAAATATATACGCAAGAACACGACACACATAATAATGTCGTCGTTGTCCTCTTGTTGCATGTTGTCCTCTAGAACTGCGACGACGACTTTTCGGCGAGCGTTGTCTCATTTCGCCGCGTCGTCGTCGTCGTCGTCGTCTGCATCGAATTCGATGACGAGGTTGCACCACAATTTCCCGAGCCGCCACCTCGTCGTGCACAAAGGATTCTTCCGAGAAACCGCCTCTCAAACGTCGTCGTCTCCAGGAAACGAGGACACAGACGAGGACGGTTTCATCGGCAACGGGGACGTGTTCGCGGAAAACGCAAAGGGTGATCCGATTTACTTCGGAAGGAAGAACAAGAGCCAGCTGAAAAGAGACGCGAATAGGCACAAGAATTTGGCCAATCAATTACTCGCCATCAGTCCGAAGACGTTGAAGAAACTGCCCGGATTACTGAGCGTAAACAACGAACGATTGTTGGAAGGACTGTTGGAGTGTCAGAAAACAACCTCTCACATCGCGAAAAAGCGCGCGGAGCAGCTGGTGGCGAAACAATTGAGAGGGTTAGAGGAAGAGGAGTTGAAACCGTTGGAGGAGGTGGTGGAGCGGGTGAAGTTGGGCGCGGAGGGCGGGTTAGCGCTCGCGGTGGATCCGAGGGCGGACGATTTAGCCAGAAATTGGCGGCAAAGACTGACGATGGTGGCGAAATCGGTGGAAGAGGAAAATATGGTTGGAGTTTCGAGAAAAGAAGCGTTGGAGGAAGTGTTTCAGGTGATGCAACGAGTAGAGAGCGAGATGAAGACGGTGTCGTTTACGAGACAGGAGTTGGTAGACGTGGCGAGGAAAGCAGAGACGGAGGCGAAAGAGACGGCGAAAAATTCGGAGGAGTTTGCGGATCGACAGAGACGAGAGGCGATGGGGGAGATTGTTTTCATGGACGACGTGGACGAGGAGTTGGAGGAAGTTTTCTTGTTGAAGAAAAGTAAAGGAAATACCGCCGCGAAAAGCGGCTCGAAGAAGAAGAAGATGAAGGCCAAGAAAACGTCGATGAAAGGTTTGCTTAAAATGTTACGAGACGTCGCCGAGCACGCGGTGTAGCAGAGTGCGATGCATACATATACATACCTGTATTATTTTGTAAGCGATGCTATTAGTAGTACTACTATTTAAACTACTAGTAAAAGAATAACTATTTTCTAAAGGAAAGAAACTTTTCAACGCTCTCCACGCTGTTCAAAAACGAAGCTGAATTTTCTGTATCCTCCAAGAGAAAACCATACTGCTCGAAGAATAACGACGCATTCGTGTTGCCAGAGCGCGAGGGCGCGTAGGAGATTGTTAGCGGTTCGTCCACATCTATGGAACCTTCATCCGAAACCACGAGTTCGAAATATTCTTCCTCTTTTTCTTCGTCTCGCGCGATAAAAAAACTGTCGTCGCAAATCTCCGCCGTCGCAATTTTCCCTTGCTTGTTCTCCTTCCCAACGTTCGTCCGAACGAAACAGTTCGCCTCGAAAGAGTGGTTGCAAAAGTCAATCAGAGGTGCATTCCATCTTCTCTTCTTATCGTCCGCAAATATACGACTTTGTAAGAAACTCCTCATTCGCGACAGTTCTCTCTTCTCCTTTTCGTCGTCGCCGCAACATCCGTTTACGAACGCTCGATGGTCTCTCCGACTCCTTATCAACCGTTCTCTCAGCGTCATATCTTTCACCCATCTCTCGATCTCCTCTTCCTCCATGTATATCCCAGGCACTCTCGGTGCTTCTTTCGGTAAACTCTTCAGCCAAACCTCGTGTCGTTTCCTCTCCTTTTCGTCAAACACCAACCGTTTCGCCAACGGTTTCGACCAGGAATAGATATCTTCGTCTTCCTCTTCTGATGACGATGAAAGCACCACGAATCTCGCGCGCATCGGTAAAGAAAGAACCACCTCTCCCGCTCGTAAAGGTCTGTTCGCAATCAACGCGTACCCTCGATCTTCGATATCGTCTTTCCCGACGCGCACTCTCTCGCGCGCGTTGAAATCATTTTTAGCGACGGTTTCGATGAAATGCACGAGCGCGTCCGAATCTTCTTCAAACGACGACGACGATAAAAACGACTTCTTCCTTCTCCTCCTCCTCTGTCTTTTCCCAGCCGTCTGAATCGTCTGAATCGTCTGAATCGTCTGAATCGTCGCTTTTCGAAGAAGAAAAAGCATAAATAAAGCGCGCGTTAAAGTTGTGCAGGACGACGACGGGGAAAACGTTTCATTCAGAGCACAGAGGGGTGCCCAAAATTTCTCGCGAGGTATATCTCTCTTTTATCGCAATCAAAACGAAAGAAGAACAGCACTCGTTGAACTGATGAGTAGAGAAACGGATACGTTGGTACGTTTTGTTCATGAATTAATGAATTTTTTAATATCTTTGATCAATCGAAATAACAAAACAACAAATACAACTACAAGTATACAACAAATGAAGGTGTGCCGGATAAGCGCGCTCGGAGATGACGAATATATTTAGTTTCGGATCGGGTTTTTCTATCCCTCAACGAATAAACTTCTTCTGTTCGACTCTTAAGAGAGTCAAAAAACAGAAGAATTTTAAAAGCAGGAAATGAAACCTTTCGCTGATTAGGCGCCGGCGGCTTTGCGCTCAGCCGCCATCTTGGCGGCGGAGGCGGCGCGTCTCGCCGCGGCTTCCGCGTCTTCCTTGGCGTTCTTGGCCTTCTTCTCTTCCGGGGTGAGCGGCTTCTCGTCGCCACCTTCGTAGGCGTTCCAGTTGGATTGGCCAGCCAAGGAGTTCTTGAACGTTTCGGAATCGTCTCTCATCGGCGCGGAGAAGTTGTCGCCAGAGCTGTTCTCAAAAGAAAAGCGAAAGAGGTGAGTGTTTTGTTTGATGAGAGTCCAAAAATTCTCTTCCGAAAAGAGAGAAAAAAAATCAAAAAATCAGCCAAATTTGGCGACGTGTCAAGCACAGGACACACGACGTGTACACGAACGGAGTGGATAACAAAACGAATTCTCTCGACCTAACGCGTGTTCTTCTTCTTGAACGAACGCGTGAACGCGAGAGAAACGAATTAAAGAATGAACGAATGAATGAAACGGCGTTCGATTCAATCGCCCGTTCTTTCTTTCGTTCGCTTTTTAAGAAAGCGCGAGAGAACGCGCGCGCGAAAGTCAATCGCATTTCTCATCATCTTCATCATCATCCAACGTGGAAAACATCATCCATCGGGATTTCTCTTTCACCGCGCGCGCGCGTTTAAAAGAGAACGATACGCGCGAAAAACATGAGAAGAACAAGAACAACGCCACCACGACTCACCGAACTTTGACGCTTCTCTTGGAAACGACGTTCAAGCGAACGGATTGCGCAACAGCGGATTGGGTAACAGAGAACATTATGTGTGTGTGAGTGTTTAAGTGAGTATAAAGTGTCGACGTGGGTCAGTTTTATGGCGAGATATCTGTGATTTTTTTTTTGTCTTTTCGGCTGAAAACTGCTTTTTCTCTGCTCCCGTTTGGTGCGTTCGTTTCCACGCAGAGAGAGAATATGTTTCTTTTCGAGAGCAGACTCTTTCTTGAAGAGTTTCTTCTGCTTTTCTTTCTCGTCGTCGTCGCTAAGTCCTTTTTTTTCGCAGAAAGAAAACAAGCAGAGCAGCTTTTTAAGTTTTTTGCTTCTTTGTCTGTCTTTTGCTTTTTTTTTCTTTCGTTCGTTTCACACGAGAGAGACGTGCGTTTTAAGGAGAAAAGTCATCTCACACATCGTCATTATATAAAGCACGATTCGTAGCACACCGCGCGCAGACGCAGAACGCAAAAGCGCACGACATCAGAAAAGAGAGGCGCTTTTTTTAAAGCTTCGCTTCTTTGTCTTCTTCGTTTTAAACGTTCCCTCATTCTTTACGGAGTCAGAGAGAGTCAGAGAGAAAAGTCATCGCACATCCAGTGAAATTCGAAAGTCAACGCCGCACTTCTTCGTGACATCAAGATGCAAGTGTTACAAGTCAACGCACGCCGCGAGACCGGGAGAAAAGCCCAAATGCAAAACATATCCGCGGCGAAAGCGGTGTCTGATGTCGTTCGAACGACGTTAGGCCCACGGTCGATGTTGAAGATGATTCTGGACGCCTCTGGAGGCATCGTGATTACGAACGACGGGAACGCGATTTTGAGGGAAATCGACGTGACGCACCCGGCGGCGAAATCGATGATCGAGCTCGCGAGAAGCCAAGACGAGGAAGTTGGAGACGGGACGACGAGCGTGATTATCTTAGCCGGGGAGATTTTACATCTTTCCATTCCGTTTTTGGAGAAAGACGTGCACCCGACGGTTATCGCGAGAGCGTTTTCAAAGGCGTTGGAGAAAGCGGTGGAGATTATCGACGCGAAAATTGCGTTTCCGTTGGACGTGGAGAACAGAGAAGAGTTGTTGAAGATTGTGAGGTCGAGCGTGGGGACGAAGTTTACCGCGAGGTTAGGGGATTTGGTGCCGAATTTGGCCTTGGACGCGGTGCAAACGGTGAAGACCGTAGGCCCGGACGGCAAGTCGGCGGAGATTGATATTAAAAAGTTCGCGAAAGTGGAAAAGATTCCCGGTGGGGCAATCGAAGATTCCACCGTTTTGAAAGGTGTCATGATGAATAAAGACGTGTGTTTACCGGGTAGGATGTTAAGGAAGATTGAGAAACCGAGAATTTTGTTGCTCGATTGCACTTTAGAATATAAGAAAGGCGAAAACCAAACGAACGTGGAGATTACGAAGGAGGAAGATTGGGAAGTGCTTTTGAAAATGGAAGAAGATTGGATCAAACAGCAGTGCGATATCATTTGTTCGTTTAAACCGGACGTGGTGATTACCGAGAAAGGCGTCTCGGATTTGTGCTGCCATTACTTGGCCAAGGCAAACGTGACTGCGATTCGACGCGTGAGAAAAACGGATAACAATCGCATCGCCCGAGCGACGGGCGCGACCATCATCCACAGACTGGAAGAGTTGCAAGAATCCGATATCGGTACCGGTGCCGGGTTATTCAACGTCGAGAAAATTGGCGACGAATACTTCACGTTCATCGTCGATTGCGATGAACCGAAAGCATGCACGATTGTCTTGAGAGGCGCCTCGAAAGACGTCTTGAACGAAGTGGAGCGTAACTTAATCGACGCCATGGGTGTCGCCCGAAACATCTTAAAAGACCCTCGCTTACTCCCAGGCGGTGGTGCGGTCGAAATGGCCATCTCTAGAGAACTCTCCAAGTTTGCAGATACTGTCCAAGGGGCGGAACAACTCCCTTTTCGCGCCATCGGCACGGCGTTGGAGGTGATCCCGCGAACGTTGGCGCAAAACTGCGGCGCGAACGTCATCCGAACCTTAACCAAACTGCGCGCGAAACACGCGGAATCTCCAGACGGAGAAAACTCCACGTTTGGTATCGACGGTGAAAAAGGAACCATCGTCGATATGAAAGCCTTGGGCGTTTGGGAACCGTACGAAGTCAAGGCGCAATCGTTGAAAACCGCCGTGGAAAGCGCGTGCATGTTGTTGAGAATCGACGACGTCGTCAGCGGGTTGAGGAAGAAAAACCGAGACGGGAACCCCGGGGAGGTTGAGAATATGAGTCCAGAAGAGGACGACTAATAGAGTGATCGAAGAATTCGATCGAGGAAGAGGAGAGGGAAATGAAGAGAGAGAGAGAGAGAGTAAATAAGCTTTTAAGTAGTAGAGTAATAATGAATAAAACTGTAGGACGAAGCAAATTAAAAAAAAAGAAAAAAATTGTTCGAAAGAGCTGCTCTTTTTCTGCACACCAAAGCACGCTTTTCGAATACCTGAGAACAACAACGACAACAACTTGAACGCGTCAAAGGCAGATTTTCGTTTCGATCATCTCGAAGCACGCAAAACCTTGCTTCTTCTTTTTCTTTTTCTTTCTCGCAGAGGAGAGAGAGAAATGTCCTCCTCCTCCTCTTTAAAAGATGATGAGGACTTTGAAAATTCAAAATCGATTGGAAAAATGGGAAAGTGGCAACGCTTTTGGTCGTCGTCGGCGTCGCTCTCCTCCTCCTCGAAAGTCATTTTCAACCCGCATTTAATGTGCCGCGATTCTCTGAACGAAGTTCTGGAGAAAACAAAACACCTGCGCGCGTTGATGCGTTTGTGTTTGCACGAAGACAAAGAAGAGAAAAAGTCAACACCAAATTCGAAGAAAACGAAATTGCGCTCGCGGATGCTCTTGTTCGCGCTCTTGGAACTTTCGACGCAAAAAGCGAGCACGGAGACGTTCAAGAAATCGAGCCAAGCGTGGACGTCGATCGCAGTTGGGAGACACGCGGACGCGATACGACCTATTTTAGAACATTTTTTATATTTTGGTCTTTTGTCGAGACCGCTGGCGACTTCGGCCGGGTACGTGAAAGTCGACGTGGAGCGAAGGTTGGTGGAGCGCGCGACGGAGGCGACGGCGAGGAAGTTGTTCGAACGGAGGAGATTGTTAGATTTAGAGTCTATTTTGGACGACGACGACGACGATTGCGGGAAAGTAAAGAGGAGTAATAATAATAACAGTGGTAACAACGCGGAGAGCGATGTGACGATGATGCTCTTGAGAGTATTGATGGAAGCGGAAGATATCGTGGCGTTTGGGATACCAATGGCGTGCGAACGCGCGTGTTATGCTGGTTTTGGATTGATTGAGTCGATGTTAGCTTTGGCGTATCATGGGAGAGTCTTGAACATGCATTTTGGCAGAGAGAAGTGTTTGATGGCGCTGGCATTCGCGTTTGCCACCGCGAGGGTGAAGAAGAGAAGTGAGAAAATGCGAGGGAAAAGGAGTGAAGGAGGCGGAGGAGGAGAATTCGTCGCGAAGAAGGCGAGGGAAACCGTTGCGGTGGCGTTGAGAGATGCGAGGGCCCTGAGTGCACCGTACGCGTTAGAAGAAGACGGGTTTGATGATGGATTATCTTTGGTATCCTCTTCCTCCTCCTCTGTCTCCTCGTCTCGGGCGAAACTGAACGCGACGTCCCTTGCGCTCTTCCCAAACGTCAAAAATGCACTCGAGCTCGTCAAGCGGCGCTGCGTGGATACGTATTTCTCTGGATCAAAATCTATCGCGCTCGGTGCTTTCATCAACAATTGGACTATTATTGCGAGCGTCCTATTGACTGCTAAATCTGAGAAACCGTTTGGTATTGGTCAAGCTTGCGTTGCTGCGATTACATCCACCCACAACGCCTTCGTGAAGCTCGAAGAACTATTCTTCTCGAGCGCGGATGGCGAAGGAAGATTTGGATCGGTCGTTTTAGATGCCGCGGAGACACATTGCGCGAACGTATTAAAGCTTCAAGCGGTCGTTGAAGCGCGAGATGTGCACAAATTCACTCACGGCGACATCGTGTATCGGCGAGAGGATGATGGCGAAATCAACTGGGCGCAAAAACCAATATTGGAGTGTGAAAAGTTGACGTTGTACGAAGACGCGTCGTACGTAAGCGCGAATAGTGTAAAAACAAGAGCAAGACCATTGGTAGAATCCTTAGATTTCGAACTCAACGCTGGAGAGTTGTGTTGCATATCTGGACCACCGGGTTGCGGCAAAACAACTTTGCTGCGAGCGTTTTGTGGATTGCATTCCGCTGGCACTGGTTCCATCGTTTCTCGATTTAATACTGGTATTTGCTCCAACGGGCTGTTTACGGATGACTTTTCGTACGATCGTGAAGGATATCCTAGCACAGAATACGTCGAGATCGATACGGAAAAGGAGAGCAGGGATGGTAGCACTGCCGGTGCAAAGATGATCCGCGATGGAGACGACACCACGTTCTCTCTACTCTTGAAAAGAAGACAAAATATTGCAGTGGTGCCAAAATACCCGAATTTCCCCAGGGATGGCGAAACGCTACTTGGCAACGATGTTTCCGTTAACACTCCAGATGATGAATTGTTTGTCTTTCCAATTCTTGAGCGACTTGGGCTCGGGCGTTTTTGTTCAAGTGAGGCAATCCAAGAATGCCGAGTGACGGGTTGGAACAATGTGCTCACTAGAAGCGAACGCGTCGCGGTTGCGGTGGCCAGAGCGGTGGCCAGAGAAGCGACGTTGGTTATCGTGAGAGACAATTTGAGTCAAATGGAATCGAGCGCGTTGCGAGCTGAAGCGTATGAGTTGCTTCGAGATGCCAACTGCGCGGTGGTCGCGACATCGTCAACACTTTTGGAGGAAAAGAACAAAAAGAATAAGAGCGACGAGGAATTCAATGAGTTTGAATTTGTCGTAAGTTTGTCAGCCGGAGATAAAAAGGAGTGGAAATTGAACGTGGATAAAGGATATCTTTCACACTCGGCAAAAAAGAAAGCGCGTCCTACGGAGGACGGGCGTTTGAATGAGGACGAGAATAGTGCCATTTTGAATTCAGCCGGTCGAGCAAGACGGGCGCCTTTTGATGCACTTCAGCGCAAGTTTGCGAAAAAAGAAACAGAGGAAGATTCAAACATCAAGCGAAAACTCGCGTTGTAAAAAGAGGTATTAATAATTTGTATATTACGAATGTTAATGAAGCACCGCGTATTGTTTTATTCATCACCTTGTTTACAAACTGAACTAGGCAAAACCAAAACCTTGACTTCCTTCGCGTATAGAATAGAGTAATCTTTCTTTTAATTCCTCCTTGGTATCGTAGGCAATCAAGTCCAATTGGTTGAAACATGTGTGCGCCGTGCACAATTGATTCGGGTCGTTTGCCTGCGCTTTGTGTATTTGAAATTTTTGTAAACCACTCATACCGCGCAACTTCTCAAAGCCATCGAGTGGAACTTTAGACGTACCGGTACAAAACATCAGCAAGCGCGCGCGATCTTCAACATTCATCTCGCGCACGATTTCCCAAAACCAGCGAATTTGCGGACTCGTAGCCGTATAACCACCGTGGTATTCCGTATTCACCTTTAAATCGTCCAAGTCAATATCGGGCGTACCGGAAATGAGAAGTTCGAGCTCACTGGCGTTTAAAACACCGATAACATCGCGATCAACTACTTCAGTGAATCCTTCTATGAATGCCTCGAGTTGATCTTTGACTGCGTCCGTCATTCGGAATGCCGTAATCAAGTTGACGTAGTCGAGCTTATTTACATTTGTCACCGAAACGTTTCGCCCGTTTTTAATCAAGTCCACTGTCTTCGTTTCCCCGAAAAAATTCTGCGTGTCGCTGAAGTTCAAATCCAAAACACCCTCGATATCGTTATCAAGCATCCATTTGATATTTTTGTAGTAGTCTGGATCGACGCCTTCCATATCCTCAAACGTCAACGGTTGCCCGAGGAGATGCTTATAAATTGGTCGCGTGAAATACGCGTCGAGTAATACCCCGTCGTACAAAGCTTTACCAATTAATCGACCGACGAAACGGAAATATCTTAAATGTTCCGGATTAATCGAGGAATGCTTGTTTGGCTCGTAGCACGCTTCGCCGCTCGGAGCGAGTTGGAACAGACCCCAATCGGGATTGAAGATTTCTCGCGCGAGGATTTGATACCATTCTCTCGTTAAACCGCCCGCATCGATCCCTTCTTCACCCGCAAAGACGATTTGCATGCGACCTTTCATTTCTTCTTGCGTTCGCGCCCGCAGTTGATTGTATGAATCCTCTAATAGATGCGATCTGCGAATTTTGAGCTTTGATGTTCCACGGGAGACGTATTTTTCCTTCTCCTTTTTTAGTTTGAGTTGAATGTGTGCCCGTTTAACATCAAAATCCACCAATGCTGGCGTTCGGAGTAAAGTTTTCAAAGACGTCGTCAGTAATTGCGGGTTCCGTCGAAGTAGTGCGTTTATGACGCCACGATGCCTCTCGGCAAACTTCCAAGCTTCGGTGGATAGTCTTGATTTCAGCTCTTCTGCTATGGTGGTATTTTCGAGTAATGCATCTAATCCAAGATTAGAAGTGAACTTGACGCTGGACGCACGAAGTAAACCAGGAGTTGACGCTCGAGAGGGTTGGGACAATTTCATCGGCGTGTTATTTGCGGTTCTATTGACAGCAGCAGCGCTCGTCGCATTCATTGTCTGGTCGGCATTTCCCGGAGATGCCACTTCATCTCGTTCTTGTTGCTTCTCTGCCATCTTTTTAGAGACTTCCTCGAGCTGATCTGGCGCCAGCGCATCGGCAAGGGCAAAATACGCCTCCACTGCTGGAAGCATCGCTGTTATAGCGAGTGGAGCTGGCGGAGGAGCAGCACCAGGCTTGTGTGGCGTGACGAGTGCCTCAACTTTTTGCGCGGCAGTAGAGAGCGCTTTCCACGCCGGTTTCATAGCTTCGGAAAGCTTTAAAAGTGCGTTTTCACCCGGCGCTTCTTCATCCTTTGATTCTTCACCAACTTTCATCGTTGAAGGCTTTTGGGAGGCATCCATGGGGGATGCTCCCGCAAAAGTATCTGGCACTACCCGTCGCCCAGAATTACTCTTATCCGACTTCGCGCCCTGCGCGCGCTGCTTTGTCAACTGCGCGAGCGCTCGCACGACTCGAAGGATTGAATCGCACCCAGCGTGTAACATATGCGTATCAGTATTACCTGTCGAGCATAAGTTTAATTGCGTCTCCGCAAAGACTCTCGATATCTTTGCTTGTTTGAGTAGCGCATCCGTCAATACACTCGCTTGCTTCTGAGAAGCCGTCGCAAAGTGACGCACCAGTGAATTGACGTGAGAAAGAACGGCATTACCGAAGCGACCTTGGTTGATGAAAGAGAGCGCGTCCAAAAGTTTCGCCAGCGGTTCGAGTTGATGGGGTTTCAATTTGTCAAACGTCAATCTAGCCTGGTTTACGTTCTCATCGAGATGTTTTTCACTGGCACGACCTTTGATCTTCGATATCTTTGTCGCGCGAAAAGATTCGTTCAAGATCAAGAGCTGATTCGCTAGCATAGATCCCGGGTGTTTGAGAGCCACCGGACTACTGAGAGATTCCAAAAGACGTTCAAAGACAGTAATACCCATGGGTGAACCACACACCGTCGTCGCAGAAATCGAAGGTAGCCGACTACTAAACTTCCCCTGGTGTTGTGTGAGCCAGTGCATTGTAGCAAGAGCCCGTCGAGCGCGAGCTTCGCTGTGAACAAATCCATATCGATCCATCTTCACATCTAATTGTCGAAGGACCGACAAGGACGTATCTGATTGGCATAAAACAGGGTCAATCATCGACCATATTTCTGTTATGAATGTATCTCTGCACACAGCAAACGTCGATAAACTCAAAAGCGCGCGTTGGTAGGACTCTTTTTGAAACCTTCTGCATAAGTTTTCGCAGATTAAAAGGCATCGCGCATCTTCTTTGGTCAAATCGGGCATCTCAACTCGATACGGGGTGATTTTCAAGGTCCTCTTTGCAATATCCAAGGCTTCTTTTGACTGTGCCCATTTTTCCTCGTTTTTTTCTTTTAGCAGCTCCTCTTTCTTTTGTTTCTCAGCGCGGTCTAGCGCCACTTTTTTCGACTCAATTGCTCGCTTTCTATTCAGCAACATCGACGATCTCGCAGATTCAAGTATAGATTTTGCCTGAGAGAGCGCATCTTTTTGAATGTCTGGCGGCAAGGCTGCTAAAAACGTCGCATCCACCTCATCAAAATTCCGCGTTTGATGCAACTCTTTCGGAGGCGATTCATTTAAACGTTTCACAATTACGTTATAACGTAAAAGCTCGGTTTTTATATTCTCTGGCAAAGCGTTCAACGATGCTTTATCCGGTGATTCGAGGGAGAGCTTTTCCATCGCTTCCGGTATCCAAGAAGCGTCGTCATTGAAAATGGAGAGATCTACCTCACCGTTCTCAGTATTAGAACGAGCAGTATCATCTTTTTTGAGTGCTTCCTCTTTTTCCATACTGCCGATAGGAGATGATCCGCCGCTTTTCCCCTTCTCCGTCTCTCTCGGTGTTTTGTCCGTGCTTTCCTTTCCCTTTTTTTTATCTCGCTCTACACTTCTCCTCTGTTGTTGTTGTTGCTGTTGTTCGCTCGTGCGCAAGCCTTCATTAGTAAGCGCTCTTAAGACCGTTGAAATCGACGTTGAAACCAAGTTTCTCTCACTTCTAGTCAACGGGGCATTTGGTGCCAGCGCGGTTGATCCGTTTCCTAGAATTGACCTCGCTGAATCCGTCCAGGCATGTCGTCTTGCGCGTAAACCACTCAAATCCCAAGCAGGTTCAGGAGATATCGCCGTTTCTCCAAGAGCGTCTTGATCGACTTCGCCGTTCAGAACAAGATTTCCACAATATATCAACACACCACTCATAGATAAAAGATCGTTTCCGGTGCCATCAAAATCGACGTTAATTCTGCCCATATCTTCTTGGTGCCTTTCACCTCTAGACGCGCCGCCAGCCTCGGGGGACAGTATTTGATTCCTGGTCAGATATGGCTCGCCATTAATATCAACAAAGCCGTAGGGATCAAACGAATCAAGATTATCTGGACTTGAAGAAGCACCTTGAAGCATGGGGTTTCCTGATGATCGAGCAAATCTCGCAAAATCACTGGACAATGTTCGCAAAACATCTCGCATTCTATTCACAACATCTGGAGGTGCGTCCGCGATAGGCGTTGGCATATTTGCCGATCGATGTGCAAATTCATCTGTATTGGAACTGTTGACACGTAAATGCATTTGTTGCCAATACCGCTGACCATCTGGACCCGTCGTTACATTGTGTTCACGAATCATTTGAGCAGACCAGCGAATGTAAGCATCATTCGGCATATCATCTACTCTAGTTCTAACACAAATCGACTGGGCAATAGGCGGAACGCTCGACGTGGCACCATCTGCAGCACATCTCATCTCAATGGCGTATGAGGTAACATTAGGACAATCATCTCTTACTACGAGAGGATGCGCATCAGGAAATGCCCGCCGTGACGGTAGATGTCTTCTCGATATCCCCATTCCTTGTGCATCCTCGCATTCGCAAAGGTATCGTTCGCCGAATCGCGATCTGAGTCTCGCTCGAATATTTCGTCCACCATCCATATTCGTAATGTACGCCGTACCCGTGTCTTCACGACGGGGACCACCAAACGAAGAGGCTTCTCGTTCTCGTCGAGTATACTCTCCATTCGCAAGACGACGAAGATCTTCAACCGTAAGTTCGAATACGTTCATCTGCTGGATGGGATTTTCCGGAAGCCCGGTCGGTTCCAAATCCGCGTAAGTCTCTAACTCTAACTCTAAACCAACGTCTAAAGAGTTAGTAGGACTCGATCGGTTGTTATTACCATCCCCTTCTCGCTCTCTTCTTCGCATGACACGGCCAAGACCAGAGTCTAAGGATAATTCGATATCGCTGTGAAACCCGCTGTCATCGTCAGCCAATTCGCTATCATCCTCGTTGCCAACGAATATTTCTTCATCTTCCTCCTCCTCTTCTGCTTCCTCCCCTTCTCTCTCTCTCCTCCCCCTTTCATTAGCTCCGTATTCATGAGCTCGATGGACCACCTCATTTATCGTCATGCGGGGACCTTGAAACTGCTCAGCCAAAAATGGATCAGCAGCTTCCCCGCGAAATGAACCCCCACCTCTTCTGAACGCGCCGCCGGGATTGCGTACAAACACTGCGTCATCAAGAAAAGAAACGCCCACATCACGGTTAGTATCACGCACAGAGCCACCAATACGCGCAATATTTGCGCCACTTTGATCGCGACTCATCACTTCCTCGCCATTTGGACCGATCGCAACGTTCTCCTCATCGATAAAACTGTTCGGATTTTCAAAATCACCTTCTTCATCCTCTTCCGTCTCCTCGTCATCTTCCTCTCCTTCTTCATCTGTATAACCATCTTCAGGATCATCTGCGGAGGTAGCATCATCTCCATCACTTTCGGCTAGTCCGATTGGAACCAAGCTTTCTCCATCTTCTCGGGCATATTCATCGATCATACCGCGCTCTACAAGCCTCTCCATCTCTCTCTCGTCCTCGGGATCGAGTTCATCATCACTGTAGTCGTCTAGGTGATCTTCGCCATCGTCCTCTTCATCTCCTGCATCATCATCGTCGGTGCCGTTTTCACCATCATCAGAGTCATCTCCATCGATGATTAAGTCACTTGAAGCATCGTCAGATTCCGATCCTACTTCGAAACCTGCTTCTTCATCACCGGCATCGTCGTCATCGTCACTTGTCGTCATGTCCTCGTAAATTGCTTCTTCTAGCTCCGCATCTTCCATTGCGCGCATGTCTTCCATCATAGCTTCTTCATCTGCGAGCATAGCATCTTCTTCCTCCTCGTTATAGCTATTCTCATTCTCATCATCTTCGCGCAGCACCGCATCGATCACAGCGATAAGACTTTGTTCGAGGTGACGCTGACCATTCCGCCCCTTATCTTGATCTCCAGATGCGGGGATTTCCTTCGACATTTTTTCGTACACATTCGATAATTTATCTATGACGGTAAGTGTTGCGTCTAGAATACCGAGCTCAGGGCGATTGCCGCCTTGCAGTTCATCAACGCAGTGATTCTCTACAGATTTCAAAAGCAACGGAAGAATTTTGTGGCGGTGCATTGCAGCGAGTGTTTCGCCATTTTGAAAATTGGCAGAAGAGAGTTTATTCGATATGTCCCTTATAGATTCTGATCGCGAAGGCATGCAATGCGCCACAATCGTCGCGAGAATATCCAGAGCAGCGCGAAGATGTCCTTGGTATCGCGCATTACTACTCTGCGACTTGTACGAGCCGGAAACTACAGTAAAATCATTCTGAAGTAATTGAGCAACCATTGAGAAGAATAACTCTCGACAGCCCGGAACGCGAATCGTACACGTCGCTAGAAAATGCGCCGCACGTTCTGCTCCTTGCCAAGCCGGGAAACTATTGTTTTTATAACCGTTTATGCCGGAAGGAATCTGCTCTGGACACGTTGGCGGCTCGTGTATTCCCAGCGCCGTTAATTTCTCATTCCAAGAAGTCGTCTCCTTTGAGATCAATCTGCAAAACGTGTGCGTCAAAACCCCTCCAACAGACGCATCACTTTTATCGAGCTCTACGAGGACCGCACCAGCAGCAGCGTGTACTTCTATGAACTCTGACAGAAGTCTCAAAGCAAATTTAACCTTTGCGATGGCATGGATATCCGTTGATCGGCCGTACGGCTCTTCGTAGCGATCGTGAGTGTGAAACAGTGGGACCAGGTTTGAAGAATTCGGCGTGGTGAGAGTTTCCGGTGCCGGTACCGGGCCATCTGCAAAGGCAAGCTTTAAATCAGCCACAGTGTTTCCCTTGACGACCTTGAGGAGTGTACGGACAAGCTGAACAAACGATTTTGACGGCGGTGGAATTCTATCTCCTTCGTTCGATTCTCGGTCGATTTTTTCTACCTTTGTGTTTTTTGACACGTCCGTCCCCAATTCGTTCACATTTTTCTTCTCTGTTTCAAAACGCGGAAGAATGAGCAATTCACCTTTTTTATTCTCTTTTGGATTTGGCACCGGTACGCAATATGCACACTTTTCTAAAGCAACGAAGAAAGTGTGCACATCTCGAGCCATCACCGGAGACATTAAGGTCAGAAATACGGATGCCGATACCATACCGCCATCGCTTGAATGGAATGCAGCCTCAAGCGATTTTTTTATTTCGCATTCCATGGCGTAGCGCAGCGTGTTTGGGTCCTCTGCGACATGGCGAAATATCGATGCTAGCAAGTTGGTGAACGCAATGAACGAGTGTTGCGGGAGCGATCTCAGCAGCATCAAAACTTCGCATCCCCACAATTTGGGTAGAAGTATATTTGGTGCTTCTTTGCGCTTATTATTACTGAGCCAAGTTGTCACGTTTTCATAGGATTTTGTAAAATGCTCCAACAGTGTCAACGCGGCTTGAATCTGAGGAGCGCATGTACCTGGGTTATTGGCATTAGGCACCTTACTGTAAAACTTGGCCTTGAAGTTTGCAGCTTCGATATCGCAAGTCACGAGTGCTTTTTCTACTTCGACCTTGTCGTGCGTTTCTCCGTCTGGTGTCTTAAAAGGGCCCTTATGATCGTTTGGAATATCCTTGCCAAGGAGACGCACGTGATCGTAGCTTTCGAGAGTTGAACTCCCAGATATTGCACACCATAGATTATATTTATGAAGCAACGCGCTCTTTTCGTACGTTTTATCCTTTAATCGTACGGGTTGACGAATTTCGTGCAATTTTTTTCTCGTAAGAGGACACCTCGTCGCTTCAATCGCAGCATCGCTATCGACAAAAACCGTGGGAATACAAGGACTGATAGTCGGCGGCGAATACATCTGTTTTTCATAGACATTCGGCGATTGTGCCCACGCATAAAATCGAAGTATGGCATCGAGCGACTCGATGATGCGTTTTTGCTCAGCTTTGGCGACAGAACCAAACGGTCGGCCGCCGATTATACCTATCTCTTTCGCAAACGCGCTAACATTGCCACCAAGAGAGCTAGCATCAGAAAATGGTCCATTTAGTGGAGAGGACATACCACTTTCTGCCGGTAGCCACTGAGCGTACATGTGTAGAACCATTATGGTCGTTTGAACAATCTTCCGAAAGCGACACAAAGGTGATGCGGCAACGATATTGGTTGCTTTTTCGCGACCTGAAAGTGAAACGTGCGAGTGCTCCACAAGTATCTCGATTCTTTTCAAGTAGTCTTCAACTGCCAATCCATTCATCTCTTGGAAAATTTCTCGAAAGTTTGAATCTCGCGAGCAAAGCAGCAACATGGCTTGTTGTTGGATCCCAACAATCGCATCTATCAACACATCATTATACAGTGGTATACCTAACTTACCCAACTCTTTCGCAGGTGACGCTTCAATGTACTTACTGAGCAATTCGTTCGTGACGTGCGCTTCTGGAAACCCTTTAAATGGTGACTTCATGATAATTTTAGCGACAGACTTGCGACGGATGTCGTTTATTTTCGCTTCGTTTACATCGAGGAGGAAGGCATCGCAAACCACTTCGACAAATTCAAAGAGCAAAGCAGAGTCGTCCTCACATTCTTGTTCATCCTTCGCTGAAACTTCGATGTTCGATTTTACAAGTGCCACACTATGTGTCTTTAGCCAAAGAATTTTCCACAGAGATTCAGTGAGTTCTGGAACTCGCTCTCTCAGACGCTCCTCCAAAGGCTTAGAGAGCGAATCGTCTTCGCCAGATGAAGAGTCTTTCCTCATTTTTGGAGAACCTATCTTTTTCTTTGATTTTGCCACTTTGTCATTTTTACCATCGGATGCATCAGTTGCAGCATTACTCGAGTTTTGATGTTTGTTTGCTTCTTCCTGTATCTCCGGGTGCGCAAGCAAATATTCAGCGATTGTTTCCGCGTTGATTTCTTCGGTGCGACTTCTTTCGCGTAGTCGCATTACCGCCATTTGAGCAGCGCGCGCCGAGAAACCCATCTCTACGATGAGCTGCAACGTTTCCGGCGAAATTTCCACATCATTAATAGCTTTATCGCGGAGCAAGGACTGCTCCCTCAGTCTGTCTTCTCCTTCGTCCAAATACCTAGCTATATCGTTGTGTTCGATACATTCACACAATCCTCGTTCGTAGAATCCCGTTCCACCCTGCTGCGTTCCGCGAAAGCATCGCGCGAGTATTCTGAAGATTCTGACGAGCACATCTTTCGCGTAAAGCACCGATGAGAGCTGGGGCTGAATAGCATCAATTTTTCCATCTTCGTTTACATGAAATTCGCGAGATATAGCACGTTCAATTGTAAATGCGACGTGAGCGCACTCTTCGTGCAAAGAAACACCCAAATCTTCAGGCATCTTGCATTTTCCCAATCGCTTAGAGACTTCCTCCGTTGTGTATGCCGCCCGGAAAGAGCGGCCAAGAATATTCCAGCCGTCTTGCATCATGCGATTCTCGAGCTCTTTCACCCAATAATCGCAGTCGTTTGCATTTTCAAAATCAATCTTATGTCTTTTCTGCTTTTTCGATTTGTTCGATTTGTTCTTGGAGCCGTCGCTTTCATCGCCGAGCTCTCCAAGTCTACTAAGCAATAATTCCCAGTCCACTGTTATCGGAATAGATGCCGCTGTATATAATTCACATCTAGTAATCATTGTTGGAAACGCTTGGAGGTTCGATAATTTCTCAAAGAAAGAAATTATGGTAGAGATGCAGATATTTGCGCTATGCAGACACGCATCCACAATCTGCCCGTTCGGCGGCGCCTTTACGATTTCTGTTTCCGTGACAGAAACACGTGTTAATAAAACTCCGAGTTCTATAACTTCAGGTAGAATAGCGCGCGAAATAAGATCAATGATGCCATATTTTCGTGCGAGAACGATTGCCGGGGCAAAGGCTCGACGGCTCTTATCTCGGCGCTCAGTAGAGTATCCGAGAACGGAGGTAACTACGCGTACATATTCTTCAATTTCGCTGAATATGAACAGAGAAGTGCATGGAAAGTTATCACCATCACCCAACTGCAAATTTTGTCTCTTATCGATGTATTGGCGAACATCTCTTTTCACTTTCGCGATTTCTTCGTAGCTCTGAAACATTATGTCTTCTATTTGCAACAAAATTGTTGCCACGGAGGTCCATTGTGTCCTCTCGTATACTTTAGATTTCTCTCTACTTAAACGCACCCAAGAAGGAGTCGCGGGTGCCGGTCGTGCTATGATGACAAATGCACTGACAATGGCTCCTTTAAGCCGCTGGAACGATTCCCGCGTCCATCGAGCCGTTTCGGCGTTCCGAAACGCCGCAATGCTTGTAGAATCGTCGTATTTAACTTCTCCGTCCACTAGAATTAAGTGACCCCTTAAAAAGTCGATGGAAGAAAGTGCGCCACCGTGAGCGCGACAAAGATCGAGAAGCCTTTGATAAAAGGAGCCCAAAGCTACTGGAAACGTTCGGATCATCGTCGAAAAGAAGTTTGTGGCATTCTCCAAACGTTTACAAATGGAATTCATTTCGCGAAAGCGATCAGTTCTGCATTCGCTATCGACTTCCCCCAACTTAGACATTTCACTCAGTCCGGACTCATTGAAGTCTTTATTTCTCGCTTCAAAATCTATCAAAACATAATTCAACGCCGCATCAAAGGCAGAACAGAAATCCTCTGGGACTCTTAATGCCAATTTACGCAGTAAACTCGAAAAGTTATTCCCAGCAACCGATGTTGGAAACATATTTGGCAGATTATTCGAGACAAAAATTTTAGTAAGTACTTCAACTCCGCTCAAATTCGACTCGAATATACTTTGTGAGTTGGAATTTGGTCTGTACGCTAAAAAACGATGGACGAGCTCATTTGTCTGCACGATACCTTCCAAGAGACGCGTCGCATGCAGAATGAGGTCGTGAAGAAATTTTCCACGCGCTACTACTGCTTTATTGCGCTCGTTATGATGATATCTATGTAACGAAGAGTTATTTCCTGACTCCGCATTATTTTTGTCATCTGAGTTTAAATCTGGTAAAGGTGGCAGTATGAGCCATCCGCGCTTGGCCATTTCCTCGGGCTTTTTGCGAATATCGCATTCCGAACACAGCTCAATGACTCTAATCTCCGCATCTTCACCTTTGGCTTCACCTTTGGTATCATCTTTTGGAACGGCAAGACACGTTCGCCAAGCGCTCACGGGTGATTTTGATGCATGAGGTGATTTTTTGCAGTATTCGCAGCGCTTTTCGCACGTTTTCCGGATCTCGTCAAAAATTTTGTAGAGCATTTCTACGCCGTCCTTGCGAAGATCAGGCACGTGTCTTAATAACTCATCTATGTTCGTTCCGATCGCGGTGGCTACGTCTGGGGCACTCAAAGCTTTTTGATAAATTTGCTTCGTGAAAGCTGGACACATGACCTTTGACAGTATGCCCCGCTTGATTACTTTCTTCTTCCCATCTTTGTGCAGACACGTTGCCGATATGACTTGAGGCGCAACGCACAAAACTTTTGAGTTATTCGCGATGGATTCATTTTCTAACGCGCTAAATAAAGCATCAAAAACTCCCGCACTTTCGAGTTTGACGTAGCACGTTGGATCGTGGTTGAGGTAATCGGTTACTAAAGAAGCGAATGTTGTCACGCCACTTCCCCCGAATTTCTGAGCGTTATCAAAAACCAGACGCATAGCTTTGTTGAGCCCATTGGGACCATCAAGACCAGCTGCGTAAGCATCCTGAGGAACCGTTGGACCGAATATTGCAAACGCCAAGGCACGTGTTAACGCTTTTATCAACACGCGGCGGCTGTAGGCGACGTAACTCGGTAGAACGACATCATTCGCTGTTAGGCCTTCTCCCTTTGTGGCTTTCTCAACAATATCCACGCTGGTGCCGTCGCCAGATTTCCGTCTTTGTGATGGAGTACTTTCTTTGTCATCATCTACTGACGTGACGTGCGACTTCTTGCGCTTTGAGCCAGAACCTGGCGCCGCATGTGAATCAGTATTAGCGACAGACAATAACTTTGCATCGTTCTTATTCTCTCTATTTTTCATCGAAGCGCCCGCGCTTCTGAGTGATTCGCAAATCTTGTCGTATTCCTTCAGAGACGTTTCAATTTCTTGGCGTAGCCTCAAGCACAGTAACGCAACGCCGCCGGACTCACGAAATATTCTATTCGAATCCGCGTTATAATCTAATATCATTTCTAGCGAATGCGCAAATATAGCTACGAAAGGTATATGGTCGCTGCGTTCGTGCTCGAACAATTTCAAGAGCGGTTCGAGCGCGTTTGCATCGCGTAATACGTTGCAGCCTGTCGCAATCGTGCTAAGATTCGCGAGAAGTGCGAAAGCTGCTTCGGCAAGGGTAGATGCTTCTATGCTTTCGCTGTTTGAAATGTCAAAATACCGAAAACTTTCTTCTGTTCCCGTGTTTTTCTTAGTCGACTTCTTTCCTCTTCCTCTCTCTTCTGGAGAGTCCGTTGCCGTATCGAAATATTTCTTCGAAAGGTCTGGCGCGTTCACAAGTTTTTCCACTGAAATAGTGAATAAATTCTCCAAGATCGTTGCAGACTTGTGCGTGCGCAAAACTTCCACGGCTGCGGAAGATGTATCTCGTTCGTTTACAAGAGCCGAAATTGCCCATGCAGCTACTGACGCGTCGGTACTAAAATCACTCCCCGCGTCTTCTCCTCTTCCTCTTCCTAAAGACGGCAGCGGCGGCTCGCTATTACTGTTGTGTGTGTTTTTCTTAATGTTTGTTATTCTATCGTCGAGTTGTTGAACGAGTTCCGAAGCCTTTTCTTGCATCGTTGACGTCTGAAAAACCAGTCGCCTCATCTCCTGTGACGGAATCGGCGTTTTTGTGGGAGTGTAGTTGCAATCATACGAAACATCTTCCGTTGAATCGCCGAATTGCAGTAGAGTCGCCAGTGCGAGGTTTGCGACGTTTACTCGCGCGTCTTTTAGGTAGTGCGTGTTTGTTTGCGCATCTCTCGCTGCAAACGACGACCATCGAAGAGTCCAGAGCTTCTTAAACACTTCTTCTTGAAGTTTAGTCCGTTTATTGAACCCTTCTTCTTGGACGCGGAGTCGGCTATCTATGACCGCTTCAACGGCATTTTCGGGTTTGCTACTATCTACTTCACCTCCTTCCTCGATACTCTCGACGATTTCGTACATGCGCGAGACATTGGATTCGTCTAAGACGTCGAATACAGAAGATTGACCGTCCTGAATGCCGTCTTCGTTATCCACGCCGAATAGGAAATCAACTTTCAAATCTGGAAATGAGTTTTGCACCTCTGTTCTTTTCTCGTTCTTCTGCTTGTTCTCATTCTCATCGTAATCGTTCATTCTCGCCAAAATTAACAACCGCATCGTCAACCCATCGCACGGCACAAACCTATTCACTCTTGTGCCGGGCGTTTTCTTCGCAACCGAGTGAATCGTCAGCAGCGCTTCGTACGCGACTTCAAAATCTTCGTGATGTAAAAGCTTCGTCAATTGTTCCAACGAATTGTACACGTGCTTATTCCAGCACTCGTCTAAAATTGCGCGCGTACATCGCAAAATCCACAGCAACGTCTTCTTCCTTTTCATCGAATCCCTTTTTCGTCGTTCTCGTCTTTGTCGCGAGTCGTCGTCTACGCCCTCCTCGGCATTTTCACCGCTTCCGCCATCCCCGCCTCTCGCTCCTTCCCCGCACGCGATCAAAAACGAGCACACGTCTGTCTTGGAGATGTAATTCGGCGCCGCTTCGTGCGCTATCCTCGTTGCCGAAAAATGCGTTTTTGAATCCTTTTTCGCCGTCGTAGTCGTAAAACCACTCGTCGCGTTTGACAAATACGAGTCAAACGCGTTAAACACATCCACCCAGTGTAAAAACTCGCCTTTCCCCAAGTGCCAAACGAATTGCGGGCTCAAATCGTCCGCGATTGCGCTCGAGATATCGACGACGCGATCGTGAACATGACGTTCTTCTTCTTCTCCCCCCATGTCCTTCTCGTCCAAAGTCGTCAACGCGTTTTTGTCGTCGGTTGTTGTGTACGACAAGATTTTCGCAATCAACGCCGACATTCGCGGGGACTGTTCGTTGTGTTTCAAGAGAGAGAGAGAGAGAGAGAAAACGCCGTCAGAGAGAGAAGAAAAAAGAAGAACGAAACGAAGAAAACGACTTTAAAGAAAAGCGATGAGAGAGAGCACGCGCACCGCGTCGAAAGTGCGCGCCGGTTTCGCCACTTTCCCCATGTTTCTTTTGACTCAAATCTCTCTTCTGCGTTAAATGTGCTCTCCGCGTGATGTGATGAGATAACCGTATTCTGATGATGATTTGTGCTCTTCTCGCGGTGTTCTCGTCGCGATGTGCTCTCCTTTTCTCGCGGCTAAAGAAGAGAAAAAGAGAGAGAGCGCGAGCAGAGAGCGTCGTTTCTCCCCAACTTTGAGTTTTAAAAGGAACAATCTCCAAACGCGAAAAGCAAAGCAAAGAAACTTAAAGCGTGTGCGTTTTGTCGTGGTCGTTTTTAAAGTGTTTTATTATGGCGCTTTTTGCTCCGTCTGTTTTGCAAAAAATGTAATCGATTTTTTCAAAAAACTCTGTCGTTTTTTTTCATAAAAAACAAGCGCAAAAAAAAATCTCAACTTTTATCACTCTCGAGGAGCATCATGGCGGCGAGAAGAGCGATTGCTTCTGCGAAGATGATGACGACGACATCATCATCATCACCGTTATCATCGACGAGGACGAAGAGCATCGTTACCCTCGTCGCATCGTCGTCGGAAAAGTCTTTTTCTTCCTCTGCCTTCGCGCACACAACGCCGCCGCTCTCGCGCAACAATCGCGACAATCGTAATAACGGTTCGACGATGACTTCGTTTTCGGGAACGTGGACTTCTCGGCGTCGCGGTGCTCACGACGCGTCCTCTTCCTCTTCCTCTCGGTGTTTTACTGCGACTGCGACGAGTGCTACGACTGGTTGTCGCCGTCGATCTGGGTTTCGAGAAGCGTCGAGCGTGATCGCGCGATCGTACGCGTCTTCTTCTGAAAAAAAACTCTTGGTCGCCGCGCCGATGGTGTACGTCGCAGGCGAAGAGATGACGAAATACGTGATGGACCTGGTCAAAGAAAAATGGATCGCGCCCGCGGTGGATACTTCAAAGTGGGAACATTTTGATTTGAGCGCGAAAAATAGGGACGAGACGAACGACCAGGTGTTGAAAGACGTCGTTACGGCTGGGTTTAAGTTGAAAGCGATATTTAAAGAGCCGACGATTACGCCGACGGCGGACCAAGTGAAGCGACTCGGGTTGAAGAAGACGTGGGGGTCGCCGAACGGCGCCATGCGAAGAGGGTGGAATGGGATTACTATTTCTAGGGATACGATTCATATCGATGGGATTGAGTTGGGGTATAAAGGTCCGGTGTTGTTTGAGAGACACGCGGTGGGCGGGGAGTACGCGGCTGGATGGAAGAATGTTGGGAGAGGGACGTTGAAGACGACGTTCATCCCGAAGGACGGGCCGGACGCCGGGAAGGAGATTGTGGTGGACGAGAGAGAGTGCAAAGACGAAATTTCCGCGGTGGTGACGTACGATAACGCGTACGATAACGTCCACAATTTAGCCAAGTTTTTCTTCGAGAGGTGTTTAGAAGCTGGCGTAAAACCGTACGTGGTCACGAAGAAAACCGTCTTCAAATGGCAAGAACCGTTTTGGAAAATCATGAAAGACGTTTACGACAGCGACTTCAAAGCGAAATTTATCGCGCAAAAGATCGTCGCCGAGAAAGACGCCGAGTTAGTGCATCTCCTCTCCGACGCCGCGACGATGAAATTGGTCCAATGGACCCAAGGGAACTTTGGCATGGCTGCGCACAACTACGACGGCGACGTCTTGACCGACGAGTTGGCGCAAATGCACAAATCCCCCGGTTTCATCACCTCCAACCTCGTCGGCGTCGCTCCAGACGGCACGTACATCAAAGAATTCGAAGCTTCTCACGGCACGGTCACCGATATGGACGAAGCGCGCTTACGAGGCGAAGAAACGAGTTTAAATCCACTCGGCATGGTCGAAGGTCTCATCGGCGCCATGAACCACGCCAGTTTCACCCACGACACGAAAGAAAACCACAAAAAAATGGTCGATTTCACCACGAGCATTCGAAACATCATGCACAAACTCTTCCGCGAAGGTAAAGGGACGCGAGATTTATCCGGCCCGTCCGGCGCGACGACCGAACAATTCATCGATCGCGTCGCGAACGAGTTAAAAAAGAACCGCGCGTAAAAGAACGAACGAGCGAGCGAACACGCAAAGAGAGAAAAAAAATCGACCCGAGAAAAGAGTTCAGAGAGAGAAAGAGAGAGAGAGAGAGAAACCACGCGCGCGCACACACACACGTATTTATATAAAAGAAAACGTACCCAGTACTAATAAAAGAGTGAAAAAGTAGTTTCTGTTTTCTCTTCTTGTTTTGTCTTTTGCCATCATTTGTGACACATTTGAAGCGCCACAAAATCAGGGCTTTCCTCATCGCATCCTCATCTTTCGAGAGGTATACGAAACAAAACTAGACTTAAGAAGAAAAAGAATCTCTCTATCGAGAGCAACAGCAGCATTAAGAGATAAAATGTCGTCCTCTTCGTTCGCGGCGTTGGCGTCGAAACCCGCGGCGGAGAAGGAAAAAGCATCGGTCCCGGAAACGCCTCCGTTGCATTCGGTACAGATCGACGGCTCGGTGATTCTGCAAATCGCGAAGCACGCGCGAGATTCGCAACCGTCGTTAGTGACGGGACAATTGCTCGGTTTGGACGTCGGGTCGACGTTAGAGGTGACGAGTTCGTTTCCGTTTCCGTCGCAATCGTCTTCGGAGAATAACAACACTAACGAAGACATTCAGGAGGAAGAAGGGGCGCATTATCAGTTGGAGATGATGCGAATGTTGCGAGAGGTGAACGTGGACAATAACACAGTCGGGTGGTACCAATCGACGACTATGGGGTCGTATTTTACCGAAGAGTTGATCGAAACGTTTATTGATTACGCGGAGAGTATTGAGAGGTGCGTTTGTATAATTTACGACCCTACGGTGAACGATTCGGATGGCCAGTTTGGATTGAAAGCTATTCGCTTGACGGATGCGTTTTTGAAGACGCACAAAGAAGTGAACGGAAAATTTGAAACGAGCAAGATTAAGGATCGAGGACTGAAATGGAGCGACGTAATCGAGGAGGTACCGATGGTGGTGAGTAATTCGGTGTTGGTCAGCGCGATGATGAAGCAGTTGGACGCGAACGCAGACGGAAAGATTGAACGAGACGAGAATAAATTAACCGAGGAAGATTTGAATCGATTACACTTGAACGCGAACACGTTCACGACGAAAAGTTTGGAGTTTTTGAGCGAGTCAATGGACGATTTAGGGAGCGAACAGCAAAAAGTGGCGTATTATCATCGAGCGAACCATCGGTTGCAGCAACAAAAGAACGTGTGGTTGCAAAAGAGGAAAGCGGAGAACGCGCAGAGAGAAAAGAGCGGGCTGGCGCCGCTGAGCGAAGAAAATCCAGACACGAGAACGCAGAACGAACCGAGCAGATTGGAAACGTATTTGATTTTTAACCAGGTTAATCAGTACTCGAAACAGTTGGACGAGCACAACGCTATGGCGGCGGCAAAATTGAAGTTAGTCTCGAGCGTTCGAGCCAACGAACAACAGTAGAGAGATGAAATAATTAGTCATAGAAGAGGGGGTCTTTTTAGCCGTGTGTATGTTTTATTTCATATTATTTATGCATGCGTTTTAATTTTCTTCTTATTTCTTCTTCGCCGCCGTGACGTTGAATTGGAAATGAATGATATCGCCATCTTTAACGACGTAAGTTTTACCTTCTTGTCTGTACTTCCCGGCGGCTTTCACTTCCGCCATCGAATTCGTCGTTGAGATTGACTTGAAATCCTCAAACGAGCACACCTCTGCTTTGATGAAGCCCCTCTCAAAATCCGTGTGAATCACCCCAGCCGCTTGCGGCGCCAACGCGCCCTCTTGCACTGTCCAACATCTCACTTCTTTCTCGCCAGCGGTGAAGTAGTATATCAAATTCAGCTCTTTGTAGCCTTGAACTATCATCTTCGGCAAAATTGACTTCGCGCCTTCGTTTTCTTTTTCAAACGCTTCTAAATTTTCTTCGCCTATATCGAACGCTTCTTGCTCGTATTCGACTGACGCTGGAATCATCGTCCCTCCGCCGTGCTCCTTAATCCACGCGTGAATTTTTACCAACCATTTGTTTTTCTTCCGAATAAAGTCCTTCTTCGTCAGGTTGACAACATAGATCATCGGTTTCGTGGTGATCAAATTCCCGAGTTTCATTTTGATCATGTCAATTTCTGGAGTGCTAAACTCTCCCGACCGAATAGGTAAATCGTTCGATAACATCTGCTCGACTTTCGCCATGGTATCCTTAAAAAGCTGAGACAATTTCATCCCGTTTGATTTCTTCACGTCTCTCTCCTCGTCCGTAATGGCTCTCTTCAACGCCGCTAAATCCTTCGCGCACAACTCGTGGTTGATAGTTTCTAAATCACGTATTGGGTCGACGGAGTCGTCCACGTGTATCACCTCGTCGCTATCGAACGCTCGCACGACGTGGTAAATCCCATCCACAGCTTGTATGTGCGAAAGAAAGTCATTGCCTAATCCCGCGCCTTCGCTCGCGCCGCGAACAAGCCCCGCTATATCCGTCACGTGCAAAAACGCCGGGTACATCGACGGCGGTTTCCACAGGTTGCACAAGTATTCGTATCGCTCGTCCGGAACAGGACACCGACTCTCGTTCGGTTCGATGGTACAAAACGGGAAATTCTCCGCCGCGGCGAGCGCTGTCTTCGTCAAAAGGTTGAACAAACTGCTCTTCCCGACGTTCGGTAAACCAACGATGCCCATTTTCAGAGTATTCTTCACTCGGCCGAACCGAGCGGCCGTGAGTGGTAGGTGTTCCTCTTTCTTTTTCGGCGGCGGCATCCTCTTTGCGTTGCTCCGACTGCTGAAGGTGTTAAAGTGTTGTTGTTTATGTTGTTGTGATGATACACGCTGAACCAGAAATAAAAACGCTCTTTTCCCTTTCTCAAGATTGCGCATTAATCAATCAACTTTGCGTCGTCGTCGTCGTAACTCTCTCTCTCTCTCTCTCTCTCTGTCCCTCCCCGACGACGGTTCAGAGTGAAGAATGTTTTTCCCGTGAGGTGTTGTGACAAATTAAACTCTTGGGAAAGTCAAAGCAAATTTCTCTTTCTCTCTCTGCATAAAAGACGCGCTGGTTTTGCGCTCCTCCAAGACTGGTAGAGAATATATCAGAGAGCATCGAGCCCGTCACGTATTACGCGCGCATAAAAGGTGTGAGTCTTTTAAACTCATCGATAATGATACCAACAGGAGTACTCTTTAAAATGGGAAACACAATCTTGGACCACATCGACCGGCACGTGAAACTGCCGGTGCAACTGTTCGTGGAGGAACACTTTCGAGGAAAAAGTGCGATGGTACTGACGAAGGTTTTACCGTCGTTAAAATTGAGAAAGAATGACACGAGTTTAGAAGTCGCGAGCATATTTTTCGCGTACGTGTTGTTCGCGATTACTTTTTGCCTGTGCGCGACGGTATCGAGCGTGTTGCTTTCGCCGAAAATTTTCAGAAAGTATTGGGCGCGCGTGTCTGATTCGGATAAGAAGATTTGGCACACGAACATGGACACGTACTTTCCGGCGTTTTTCGTGACCTTGTTCGCGTTGCCGGCGATATTGACGTTTGATGGTGGCGATGGGACGAAGTTTGTGCATCGCGCTTCGTTGGATACGGTTCGGGCGTGCGGTTTAAGTTTGGGGTACATGGCGTGGGATTTAGCGGTGATGTTGGAAGATCCGAAAGGGCAACAGGCCACGTACGGTGGCAAGAAGGCGTATTATTTATTCATCGTCCATCACGTGTTTTCTATTTGCATTTGGCCGTACGCCGTTCTCGCCGGGCGGTGCGTCTATTTCGTCAATTTCTTTCTCGTGAGCGAAGTGACGAATTCGAACATGAGCACTCGATGGTTTTTGTTGAAATGCAAGTTAGAAAAGAGCGCTTTTTACGTCTTGAACGGGTTAGCCTGGATTCCGTTGTTTCTTGGCGTCCGAGTGTTGGTGATTCCTTTGATGTTGAAGGCGTTCATTTTTGGCTCCTGGAACGCGTTGAGTGTCGGGGAGAAAATCGTCGCGTTTACCACGCTGCCGATTCCGAGCATGTTGAACGTCTACTGGGCGCGAATGATCGTGAGGAACGCGCTTAAGTATTTAGTCACCGGGAAGGATCCAGAAGATTCGAGTAGTAGCGATGCGGCTCCGATGGGAAACACGAAGAAGACGAACTAATTTTCACGTCGACGAAAAGAACGACATTCGAGGCGAAACCGAGGGAAAGATAAAGATGATGATGAAACAATAGATATATACAAATTGTAGCCAGCAGTAATTACAAAAAAAGAACTTTTACTAAATGATATTTTGTTTTTATACGAACTCTAATTACGCGAAGATCCCGTGGCCCATAACTTTCTCCGCGACCGTAGCGGCGACCAAACCAATGATGGCCATTCTGCCGTTCGTGATTTCAGCTTCCGGGGTAAAAATCCCGTACGGTTTGGACGACGGCTTCGACGTGTACTTCTCCGCGTTTTGCATCGACGGCATAAACGAAGCCGCGGTGATCAATAAACTCGCAAAAACGAGGGAAAACACGTGGTCGTGCAATTGCGCGCCGAACGTCTCGTGGTTGTAAGATTGCATTTCCGCCCCCATGGCGGCAACGAAAGCCACCATCCCGGCTCTGCAGTTGATCACCTCGGGCGCCCACCCGGCGAAGCCCATTATTTCCTTGAACGTTTCCGGTTTGTTTTCCGAGTACGTTTGTCCGTTGTTCATCGTCGGTGATTCCGCGCGTTGCATGGCGGAGTCGATGTCAACCATGTCGGATGATGATGATGACGTCGTCGTGGAATCCATCTCGTCCATCGACGCGGTGTTCTTCACGATCATCGAAGACGAGCGAACGGATTTCTTGGTCGATTTTTGCGACGATCGGAGAGAGGCAGAGGATGCCGTGGAAGCAAATTGAGCGGCAGAGAGAGAAAACATTTTGATTGGTGTTGTTGTTAGTGTTACGTGCGTGAGGAGTAGTGAGGTCGTTAAAGCCACGTGTGACGTAGTCGTTTTCGTGGCCCAGAACGCTCGCGAAAAAGACAGATTTTTTGCCTGCTCTTTACAAGAAGTATTTTTGAAGCATACCGCGTAGTACTACTACCAGAGAGTAGTATTATTACAAACCAACGATGTTTACATTCATTCTCTCTCTCTCTCTCTGTCTGTCTTTCTGTGTGTTTGTGTGTGTGGTATGCGCGCGCAATGTACATGTGAAACTCGGTTTGGTGTTGTTGTCGTTCCCGCCGCCGAGGCTACCGCCGAAAAGCTGATTTTTCATTCATTTTACGCCAACCCGTATATGTGAAAGTGTTCGAAAAGATGGCCAAAGTTCGATAATATCCACGCCATGGTCTTTAAGAAACACGTTTTGGTGAAATTGATGAGCCAGCCTAAATTGCCGATTCTCCAGGCTTGCAATAAACCCAACCCGACCGAGGCGACGGTGAAGATTAAACCGTATAAAGCGATGGATTCGTTCAGGCGTTGGAGTTTGACTTCGACGGCGGCTTGGATCAAGTTTGTCGTTCTGGAGAGCGCCGCGGAGAGGATTTCGGCTTGTTCTGAGGCAAAGAAGATGGTGGATAGCGCCGGGTCTAAGCGTTTTTTCACGAAGAGAGGAAGGAATCGAGCGCTATAGCTCAATCGTTTCAACTGCGCTTCGGTGAATTTAAGCTCGATGATTTGTTGGTACGCTTGAGCGGAGAGCGCGAGCATGCGCGTTTTCGCTACGACGTCGGCGACGGCGGATTCGAGGTCCGCGACTTGCGTTAACATTTCTTGTTGATTGCGGTAATCCGTGTTGGACGCTCTCGATTTTCTCAACACCGAGGAAACGGTATCGTATTGGATTTGCAATTGCGCCAACGCTTGTCGTTTTGCTTTGGCTTTCGGTAATCGAGAGAGAATCAGCAATCGATACTGCTCGATAATAGTCAAGCGTTGGATTTGACGCATGGCGCGATCGAAAGTTTCTTTCCCCGGTGGGACAGTGACTAAACACTGCGTGCCACCGTCCTCGTCGAGTTGATAGTTGACGTAAATCTTCGCGCCGTCTCCGAGACTGGCGCCGGCAAACGCGCCCACTTCCCAATCCAATTCGCTATCTCGAAACGTTTCTTTGGACGCGCCTTTCGTACTCGAAGTCGTCGTCAACGGGTCTTCGAAATACGACGAGTCTCTGGACATGACTCTCGATGCTAACGCTTGCCTCGCGGCTTCTAATTGTCTCAACGCCGTTCTACTGTTCGCGTCGCTCGATAAGTCCACGTCCTCGAACAACGACCGGGACCGCTGTAAATCGTTGGAAACCACGCCGGCGTCCGCGACAATCTCGCTCGGATCGTGCGCACTATTTTTATCCGCCACTCCATTCAACGTCAACCACTCTCCATTCAACGTCTCTCTGTCTATCGTTTCCGCGAAGGTTTCTCGGTCTAACCTGACTACGAAATGTTGAATCAAAAATACTTTCCCGGGAATATCCGCCAACCAATTGGTCGGCAACAACCAGCTCCAAGGTTTAATCGGCGCCGAAATTTCATCCTGCAATCGCCCGGGACCACTCAGCGTTAACGTTTCAAACTCAGAGTGTCTTTGCAAACGACAATTAAACCCAGCGCCTAAATCCAACACCACGTCCGACCACCCTCTCGCGACGCCGTCCAAAACGCTCGTCACTTTCCACGCCGGCGTCGTATAGTGCGACAACAAACTCTTAATCGTTTCCCGATACGCCTCCCCTTCCTCTTTGGTAAACTTCCCAGTCTCGTCGTACTCTCTCATCCACGCCAAGTGCAACACCTCCCCTCCTAAAGGCACGAACGGTCTCGACCTCGTCTCCGCCGACAGCGCTCTGCGTTGCCCCAACCCTCGATCGATCCGCTTCTCGTTCGCCCGCTCCACTTGCTCTTGCACGATTGGATCGACCATCACCTCTGCGCCTCCTCCTCCTCCGTTTACTCTCATTCCTTCGCCTTCTTCTACTGCTACTTTTTGTATCGGCGTCCCGATCGGTAAAACGTCGTCCAAGAGCACCCCGGATTTCAGCCTGAGGTGGTCTGCGATTTCCTGGCACTCCTCGTCTTCGCTTCCGCACTCTTCTTCTTCTTCTTCCGCGTCGTCGTCCACGGTTTCCGCGATTCCTTTCGTCGTGTTCCAAACTCTGTTTTTATTCTTCGCATTCTCGTCGCGACTCCTTTCGCCCTCGCCCGTCGTCTTCACTTTGGTCCTACTCCTCCTCTGCCGCTTGTGCGAAAGATAATCCGAACGAGACGACGACGACGACGAACTCGAGCACCTTCCAACGAACGACGACCGACCGATGACGCATCCTTTACTCGCGGCGTCACTCCTACTGCTTTTCTCTTCTCGGCGACGAGAAATGCCGGGCGCTCTGACCACCGAGGATGCCCCCCGGACGACGACAGATACGCTCGAGTGCAACATTATAAGTCTGTTGAAAGATATGGATATAATGGAGCACTTTGAAAGCTCTCGAAAAACAAGTTACTTAAAGAGTAAGCAGCACAGACTGACGAGTAAGAAAGAAGCACTTATTATCGAGCAAAATTTGAGTACGAAATGCGCACTTACGCAGTAGAACTTCTTACTCTAAAACCCTAAACACCTAAATGAAGAAAAGCAAAAAAGATATCGTCTCACAAAGGGAAAAGACGAGAGAAAAGAGCGCGAGAGAAGAGATGCTGGACGAGCGGAAGTCGTCCCCTCGACGAGATCGTCCTCGGGGAGGAGAGACGCCGATAAAGAAGACAGAGAGCGAGAACGAGGAAGACTTTTTGGAAGAGAAAAGAAGAAACCCGCAGGACAAATCGCACTTAGCGTATCACGACGAACGATTTCGATGCAGAAAATGCGCGCGAAACGCGTCGTGTTTTGCGGTGCACAAAGCGACGCAGAGGATGATTACGATCGGGAAGAAGACGAGTTTAACGACGAGAACGAGGAATAAGAACAACAACAACAGCGACAAAGGGCGGTTGAGAGGACAACGGGCGAAGAGGAGGGATTTTGAAGAAGCTGGTTTTGGTGGTGCTTCGTCGTCGTCGTCGTCTTGGTCTCGCGAGGACGAAGAAGAAGAAGAAGAAGAAGAAAAAGAAGGTTTAACGACGACAGAAAAGACAACTGCAAGAACGAAATTAGAAGAATACGCGTACGACGACCCGCGGTATGAATTGAAGAAACTGAAAGATTCCGGCCATCGACCGACGATGAAGACGTACACGTCTTTGATCAGTGCGCTCGGGAAACAGAATAAAGCGAAGGAGGCGGAAGAGATTTTCAATCAGGAAGCCAGAGTGGAGTTTGATTGCGACGCGGCTATATTTAACGCAATCGCGCACGGGTACTGCGAAAATGATCAACCGGACGAGGCGATGCAGTTCGTGGATTCGTGGGTGGAGGAGATTGGTTTGTGCGATCGACCGGATATGGAAGGGATGAAGGATAAAATAGCGAAACCGAATCGAGCGACGCATCCGGAGATTATCAACGCGTACGCGAGGAACGGGGAATATAGAAAGGTTTATCGAACGTTGCGAATTATGGAGGAGAAGCATTTAGTCGTGCCGTCGGAAAGGACTTACAACGCGTTCATAAAAGGATGCATAGAAAACAACGATCCCGAAGAAGCGGAGACCGTGATTGAACGATGGAACAATGAAAAGTACGATTTAGAGAAGATGGCGAGTAAATTAGTCACGAAACCAGTCGCCGCGTCGTACGGAATGGTCATCGATTACTACTGCAACAACGACGACATCGGGAAAGGACGAAAACTGCTGGAGAAAATGCGATGGGCGAACGTGGCGCCGTCGTTACCAATTTTCAACATGCTGTTGAAAGGATACTTGAAATCGGGCAATCCTCGAGCGGCGGAGGTTATTTTCAGAGAGTTACAAGGCGGAGGGTCGTGGGATATGGAGAAAATGCGCGTAAAACCGGACGTTCAAACGTACACGATGTTTCTCGAGTATTGGGCGAATTCGGGAGACACGGAAAACGCCGAACGATATCTCACCGCCATGCGCAAAGATAAAAACAAAATCAAAATCGATTCGTTCGTCATCGCCTCCGTCGCCAAAGCCTACGCGCGCGCGTGCGACCCGGTGATGGCCGAAGAGCGGTGTAAATCGTTAATGGAGGAGTATAAAATCAAACCGCACGTGGTGCCTTTAACCACCGTGGTGGCGGCGTATTGTACCGATGGCGACACCGGCGAAGCCGAACGCGTCGTTCGCGAAATGATGGAAGACTACGACGTCAATCCAAACGAGCGCACGTTCTCGCACGTCATCTGGGCCCACGGCCAACGCGAAGACGTCGCGAGTATACGAAGAGTCGCCTCATGGATGATTGATTTAGGTTTCCGCATCGATCGCGGCGATACCAAAAACTCCTTGTTTCGCGCTTTGCAAGAGTGCGGCTTGGGAAGAAACGCCGTCGAGAATTTGATTCAAGACGTGGCGAACCAAGACGTGATCCGTAAAAGACGCACGGAAAACGGAAACCAACGATTATACGACCGAAGTAACGACGAGGAAGTAAACACAGCCGCTCCACAAACGCCGCCGCCGCCGCCGCAGCAGCAACAACTGCAGAGACGTTCCATCGCCGTCGGCCAACGAGGCCGACGAGGCGGCGCCGACGCCAATACCAACAACGGAACAACGCGGCGCGCACCGAGAGCGTTCGGCCACGCGCGTCGATGCCTCGCGGTGGCGTCGTCGTCCGGAGGAGCAGTAGCATCGTTTTACTTCTGAACTCATGTATTTTAGAATAGAAAACACCTTCAGCGCTTTCGTACATAAAATCACAAACATCTCTTCTGTTCGTTTCTTTTTCTTCATTATTCGCGCGCAGATGTGTGATATAAATCATCACTCCTGAATTGCTTTTACTAATAAAAATGAGACGAAAGAACGAGCATCCGCAGCGCGCGATGCACGCGAAAACGGTGGTGACGAGTGACAGAGAGGAGAGAGAACGAGAAGAGGAGAGACGAAGAAGAAGACAGAGAGAACAACAGGCTTTGTTGATGGTGTGGTGTGATGTGGAGCGGGAAAGGGAAAGGGAGGAGGAAGAAGAGGAGGAAGACGAAGACGATGATGAAGACGAAGACGATGATGAAGAAGACGATGAAGAAATGACTGTTAGGAAAGGAGCGAAGAGAAAGAGAGGGCACGAGTGTGGCGTGTGCGAGAAGGTGTTTACTTCACCATCACATTTGGCCACACACATGCGTAAGCACACGAAAGAGAAACCGTATAAATGTGATGTGTGCGAGAAGCGTTTTACTCAATCTGGTACTTTGAAAGCGCACATGCGTATTCACACGAACGAGATGTTTGAATGCGATGTGTGTCAGAAGCGTTTTACTCAATCTGGTGCTTTGAAAATCCACGTGCGTATTCACACGAACGAGAAACCGTATGAATGCGATGTTTGTGATAAAGCTTTTCGTCAATCTAGTGATTTGAAAACCCACATGCGTATTCACACGAACGAGAGACCGTACGAGTGTGATGTGTGCGAGAAGCGTTTTCGTACATCTGGTCAATTGAACGTCCACAAGCGTACTCAACATTAGCTGCTCTTTTATAGTCCTCGTGTAATAATACCGGTACCTTTACGCGCGCCTCTGCTTAATGCGTTATCCGCGTCATCCGCGTTTCCTTTCAAACACCTACTATATCCACAAGTCTTCGCAAAGTCTTTCTCGTCTTTTTCAGCCACACGAAATTCGTCACTCCTCGAGACGCATTTTGCCCCTCTGAAAGACTCCCGAGATGATACATCAACGCCTTCCGTTCGCGTCACCGACCTTTGTCTTCTTCGTGCTCGTCTTCGTGTTCTCTTCGTCGTCGTTCAAAGCGAACGGGTTTTTATTCGAGGAGGAGGATTCTTCGTCTTCGTCTTCGTCTTCTTCGAAAGCCGGGGAAATGAATTCGTTTTCAAATCCGCACCGGCGAGCGCTCTTGAAGCGATCCAAATTCGCTTTGACGAGGACGGAAGACGAGGACGCAGATTCGAACGAGAGAAGCAATACTAATAATAATAACAATAATAATAACAATTACTTCGATTCGAACAAGTACGCGGCGGACGACGCGTTAGCGCGGATGTACGGAAACGTGAACAAAAACGCCCGGCCTAAATTCACGAGCACGAACCCGACGCAAGATAAAGCGAAAGTGGAACGAGCTTCGAAAATGCAAGCGGAAGAGGTGGCAAAAGGAGACAAAACCGCGATTGCGTTTAAAAACATGGAGAATGAAATCGAAGAGGAAGCGAAGGAGGCGGTAGAGGAAGCGACGAATGGGGATTTAGAGTTGCTCGGAACGACGTTGCGTTCGAGCGAGAACGAAGTCACCGCGGAGGAGAAACGGAGATGGTCGTTTATGGATTCAAGTCAACTGAGAGCGGAATTGGTGACGATGACGAAAGAGAGGAATAAATTAGCCGCGGCGTTGGGGAAATTAGCCACCAACTGTTCGCAAGAGATGAAAATGCTCTTCTACAAGGTTGAAAATTTAGAAGACACGCAAAAGTTTTACGAGAAGGAAAACGAACAGTTGACCGGGAAACACGAAAAGTGCAAAAACGACCACGATTTGTTGAAAGAACACGCGGCAAAGAAAGTCGTCAAACACATGGACTATTTGGGCGTGGACACAACCTTCGTCAAACCGCACCGAATGGACGTCAAAGAATTGCTCGAAGCCGCCGAGTTGGCCGATAAGCACCACGAAGACGAGCTCTTCAAAAAACGCATGGCGTTGGAAGAGAGAGAAGGGAAGCAGCACTCGTTAGAAGATTTAGCCAGAAGTGGGAAGAAACACGATAAAGAGTACAAGAAGAGGATGAAGGAACGCGTGGAAGGGTACCGGTTTAAGACCATTCACAGAGACGAAGAGGATTGATTGATTTTATTTAAACAACTTCTTACACTTTTTATATCACGCATCTTCAAAACGAGCCGCCACCTCCACAAAAAAATAACGCACTCTCTCCCTCTCTTTCTCTCTCTCTTTCTCTCTCTTTTCATCATCTGCGCGTCAAAATCGCGACGATTCAAAAGACGATTCAGACGACGACGGCAAAGTAGTGTCGTCTCCAACGAAAGCAGCGTTAAAAGCAAACGCGGATAAGGAGAAGGAGGAGGAAAAGGAGGAGAGATGACGAGCAAAAACGGGAAGAGTAAAAAATCATCTTCCAATTCGTCGAAAGAAATCTCTCTGCTCTGCGCGGACGAGCTCGGATACCTGCGCTTCGCGTCGTCCTCGAACGCGTACGGCGCCATTCTCCATCGATTCGATTCTTCTTATTGCGTATCAAACACTTACGAGAATAAGAAGAATAAAGAAACTTTTGGGATTGAGAAACTGTGCTCGAGTTTTCACCGCCAGATGGGGTGCAACCTGTACGCCGTCGCGAGAAGGAACGGGAAGGTGGAAATCTTTCGGGCTGGGAACGGTGGATTTTTTCAGCCTTTATATGACAAAACGGTAGGAGGAGTAGCGGCAGTTTCGGTCCCGAAATGCGTTGGATTAGATTTTACGGAAGACGGGAAACAGCTCACCGTGGCCGCGGAGGACGGGACGGTGACCGTGTTGCGAGTGAAAGAGGATGGCGAGGGGACGTGGAAAAGCGGCGGCGCGGACGCGCGTTCGTTCGCGTTGTTGAAAGAGGACGTCGCGAGGAGAGAAGAAGAAGGGGTGGTGTTGTGCGCGCGAGCGAGTAAAGATGGGAAGCGGTTACTTTACGGAGGGAAAGGGCAAGGAAACGACGTGAAGATTGTGGATGTAGAGCAGGAAGGGAAGTTGGTGTGGAAAGCGAAACCTCCGCCGGTGAATAGGTTGAATTATCGAGCGCCGCCGTGGGTGAAATGCGCGCGGTTTAAAGATCGCGGGGAAGCAAACGGAGGCAACGAAAGTTGCGTTTTTGCCGTCGGGACGGGGGAGAAGAAAGTGAGGTTGTACGATACTAGGGCGAATAAACGCGCGACGATGGAAGTGGAATACGGCGAAGCGCCGGTGAATTCAGTCGCTTTTAGTTCCGTCGACGAACACCGGATGTTTGCCGCGGACAGTCGAGGTAAATGTTGCGCCATCGATTTGAGAACGAGTAAAGCGTGCGGCGCAATTCGGGGCAATTCGGGGAGCGTTCGCGAAATCGAAGCGCACCCGACTTTAGATTTAGTAGCCACGGTTGGGTTAGATAGATACGTTCGAGTGTATAACGGCTCCAGTAGGAAATGTCTAGGTGCGGCGTACGCGAAGCAAAATTTGACGTGCGTCGCCTGGGACGCGTTCCAAGATAGAGATGGAAATAGAAAGAAGAAAAAAGGTAAAAGGGTAGATGCAGATAATAGCGACGATAGCGATAACGATGACGAGGATGACGAGGAAAACGACAACGATATTTTGCCGAAGAAACGGAAGAAGAAGAAGTCGAAATCGTCTGATTTTGACGATCTTGACGAAGCCTCTTTGAGAAAAGCGAAGAAAAAGAAAAAGAAGAAGACGAATGAAGACGTGATTGTCAACTACGTAGACTTTGATAGCGATGACGAATGAAGGTATGCATACATATAGTTTTTTACACTCGCGCGTGGTGGAGCTCAATTTCATGACTGTCCCTGCCTCCTATTTCTCCTTTCCGTCTCCTCTCGTTTTCTTCAAACTTAGAACACGTGTACCCGTTCTTCAAGCCAACGAGTCTAGTTGTGATTGCGTTTATAACCGCTCCAATCTGTATAAACGCGGCGCCCACCCTGACGATCGTTTTCGCGGAATCGCCTGTCGTCGCCGCTTGAAGAATGCACAACGTAAACGCGGCGAAGATGCCGTTCATGCCGAAAAGCATTCGGATGGAAGCTTTTTCTTTCACGGAGGAGAACTGTTCATCAAGCTCACGATCGTTACTACTACTATTGTTATTATTACTATTATTGATCGCCTCTGGAGTTGTGAGTGCTCGTTTCTTCTTTTCTTCCTCTCGCCTCCGTTCAAACCCGTCGGAAATACACGCGCTCGCTCTCGCGTAGCACACGAGTAATCCTAAATTCACCGCGGACGTTAAAATTACGTAGAAAACGAACATGGCTATAACTTTAGACCCAAGATTTTTCGTTGGTCCACTCCCCCAATGCCCCGACAAGAGCGCCGCAACAAATCCGAAAATTGAACACAAAGAATAGAATCCAGGTCGATTGCCGAAATCTTCGCTCACCACTCTCGCGCGAGCGAACAAAGAGACGGTGGCGATAGAAATTTGCGCGATGAAAACAAAGTACCCGTTATCTACACCAGAATCTGCGTCAGTTTCATACCACGAATTCGAACCGTACGTTTGCACGAAGTTAAGCCCAGCTGAAGCGACGACCCAGTAAATGGACAAACACCTCGTCCCCAGTTCCGAGTACGCCAGTCTCATCGTCTCCACGGTCTCCCCTATCGCCGAAAATCTACCATCGCTACCTCTCCTCTCGCTAAAATTCCTCTCCCTCTGACTCTTCCGACCACTAACATCCGGCAACACGAAAAACGCCACCAAAACTGCCAAACCTACGCTCGTTAAACTCACCCAAAACAACTCGGCTATTCGATCCTCCGCTTTCGCCGGCCGGTTGCCGAACGACACCGCCAGTTGGCCGACGATTCCGGCGAACGCGTAACTCGTCGCAAACGTCGCGCTGATGTACCCGGTTTGGTCCCCGTTGTGCTTTTCGTTCTCCTTCTTTTCGTCGCAATGATACGTGTTGTTGTTGTTGTCAATAGTATCGCTTACGTCGTCATCTTCAAAATCCTCCTCCTCTAGCTCCGTATTCGTCGCGCTGCTAAAAATCTCCACCCCGTAACTAAACGCAAACGGAAAGCTCGCGATCGTCGCTCCAAAACACACTTGCATAAACCGCATAGCATGCAAGCTTTCCCCGTATATCAGCACCCATCTGACGACAAATTCAGACAAAACCCCCACTCTGAGCATAAATCTCGACCCGTATTTCGCCGCAATCGGTCCGCTCAGAAGTGTCCACGCGAAGAACGCGTACACGTACACCGGGAAAATCTCTTCGTTGATTTCTCGAATCGAGAAGCCTTTCGTGTGGACTAAATACGGAACTAAAAACGGTTCGGACGGTTTGAACCAGAAGAAGAAACAGAACGAACAAAGGATTACGAGGAGAGATTTGTTTTTCTTCGGAGGAGGAGGAGAAGGAGAAGAAGGCATTGTTGTTTTTGCGCGCGTCTGATGTGGGTTGAAAAATGAGGAGATGTAACGAACTTTTCACCGAAGAGATGCTCTCTTGGCGCATCATCAGCATCATCCCAAAACGCATCTCGGGGCTATCAGAGACACATATAATCGATGTAGTTCTGCTATCTATTCAAGGTTCTAATAAAAGCATCGAAAAGGACGACACCATTTTGCTAAAGTGTTGTATATACACATATAGTACATCATCGAACTCGTACGCGAAAAGCGCGCACGAGTAAACGCTACGAAGCGTCTCCACCTCCTCCTCTCGAGGACAACATCCCGTATTTCTGCGCTTTGCCGTCCCACCTATTTTCTCGTTCGGCTCTTCTTCTATTTTCCTGGTACTCTCGCCCTAACTCGTTTACTTTCTCCTTCCAATCGATTCGATTGTCTTTCCTCTTTCCGGTCATCTCTAACTCGCTCGAGCCTCGTAACGCCGGGTTGGTCGCGCCGTACCTCTCCACATCTCTCCGCTCTCTTTCCTCCGCCTTTTGTTTTCTGAGCATATCTCTTTGTTCTAAAGACGTGTGCCTTAAATCTTTCCTACCACCGAACAGTGAGAACGCTTTCGGTCCGGATATAACTCCTCTCGTCTTCTTTACATCCGGATGCGATTGCATCGCGAACACCATCCACGCGAGCATTACAAGCAGGAACAACTTCACGAGTTTCGTCTTCGTTCGGTCTTTGTTTAAAAAAACGTGAACGTCAGACTTCTTTTTCTCCAGCAGTTTTATCGTCCCCGGAGGAAGGGAGACGACGGTGCCGTCCGTTCGGCGGTACTCTCGCTGCAACGTCGTGAACGTCGCCATTTCCCTTTCGACTCGTGTGGTAAAACAAAATGAAAATGTGGAGTTATACAGAGCGTCGTCAACAATTTATTACACTACTTTTACTACTGCTTTTGTTTGTCTTCTTTCAGTCAAAATGCGATTTTATTATTCTGGTACGCGTAACTCTCCGCGTTCGTATCGCCATGCAAGTGGGAGAGGGCAGTCGTTGTCGAGGAGGTATTGTACACATTCGGTTTGGTTATTCTTGTGCGCTTCTCGTACGGCGTCCTCGTCCCAAGGCGCTTTGGCGGTTTCGTGTAAGTACTTCAAACAGTCTAAGTGACCGTTCTTGGCCGCCCACCAACACGCAAATACGTGAAATTTATCGTACTTACGCTCAACAAGATATTCAAGTATGTGGAGATGACCATTTTCAGCCGCCCATGAGGCAGTTGTCCAAATCCAAGGAGCTTTGACTTCTTCGCGTAAGTATTTGAGTACCTCGAGATGACCGTTTCGGGCAGCTTCTGTACACGCCCACTCATTGATAGGACACTCATTTGCAACGCAATACTTCACCATTTCCAGATTACCATTATGTGCGGCCGCATGAATCGTCCTATCATCCCACCTACACTTTTTCTCCTCTCGCGCCCACTTGAGCAACTCGAGTTTATTCGTTTGAGCAACTCTCCAGCAGAAATATGGTTCGTCCATCTCTTCTTCCAGCTCATGGTTATACGTGCCCCACGGATAATGCTCCCACGCAACTTCCAAAGTCGATATCGACGACATCTCTTCAATCCAAAACTTCCTCGCAATATCACCCGCGCGAGAGGATCTCTTAATCAACTTTCTCGTTTCACTATTCACTCCGTGTAAGAATTTCAAATCGTTCGAATGCAATCTCGGAAGCACATGTTTAAAACTCACATCGTCCCACTTCACGATCACCTCCCACAAAGAAGATTTCGGAGACGGAGACGACTCATCTAAAACTCTCGCACCGTCGTCGTCGTCATCGAAGCGAACCGAACGTTTCCTCTTCCTCCCCGCTCTCGTTTTTGATCCTTCATTGCCAGAAAATGGATACATTTCGAGCACTCGAAAATGGGGAAACTTTCCCTCATAAAGAAGAGATAAAAATGAGAAAAGCGTTCGTCTCTTCTCTCGCGAAAAGAAGGAGCGTAAAAAGTTGTCGTCCTTTTCGAGCGACCACCGCACGCATCGTAAACGAAAATGTCGTTCGGTCCGTTTCTTCTTCGTATTCTTCTCCCGTGAGTAGTTTCGCGTCCTCGTTTTCATCGTCGTCGTCGCAAAGGACGAGATTGGATCAAAACGTCGTCTCGGGGGTGAGACCGTTATCAACAAGATTCGTGGAAAACCTTAGTACTTTTCCTTCTTCGGCGAGGACGAAAAAGAGGACGATTCGAACGACATCGAGAGGGTTCGCGAGCGCGAGCGCGGATACGGTGAAAAGCGGGGACGACGACGATGATTTCGGTGACGACGACGAGGGAGAGGAGGAAAGGAAGAAAGGGAAAGAAGGGAAAGCGAAAGGAAGTAATAGCAGTAGCAGCGCGACGACGACGAGTACAACAGAACCACCACCAGCAGCAAATTCAATCATCAAATCGAAGAAAACGAGCGATTTAGAACCGATCACGTTACAATCGTTAACCGGAGACTTATCTTTCGGCGCCGGCGCGGAGGCGGACGACTTGACGCCGACGAAAGTGGTGAAACTTTTGGACGATTACATCGTCGGCCAAAACGCGGCGAAAAGAGCCGTGGCGGTCGCGCTGAGAAACCGATGGCGTAGACACCGGTGTCCGGAAGATTTGAGAGACGAAATCGTGCCGAAGAATATTTTGATGATTGGGCCGACGGGATGCGGGAAGACGGAAATCGCCAGACGGTTGGCGAAGATCACCGAGTCGCCGTTCGTGAAAGTCGAGGCGACGAAGTTTACGGAGGTTGGATTTCACGGCCGAGACGTGGATCAAATTATTCGAGATTTGATGGATAACGCGATCACGTTGACGAAGACGAAACTTAAGCAACGATTTAAATCGAGAGTGGCGGAGATGATTGAAAACAAGATTTTGGATTTCGTTTGCGGAGAGAGCGCGTCGGAGGAAACGAGGGAGGCGTTTCGAGCGTTATATCGTGAAGGCGCGTTAGACGATCGGTTGATTGAAGTGGAGTTACCGGAAGGCGCCGGTGGAAATCCCGATGGCGTTCGGTTTGATCCGTCGGCTGGTCCGTTACCGATCCACGAGTTAGTCATTAAAGTAGACAAGATGTTTTCCAAGAAGGGAGGCGCGGGAGGTTCCCATCCGTCCATGAACAAGAGAAAAATGACCGTGCGCGAGTGTAAACCAGTCATCGAAGAAGCTGAATTTGATAAATTGCTAACCCAGGAAGCCATCGCGAAAGAGGCGGTGATTGCGGTCGAGTCCGATGGGATTGTCTTCATCGACGAAATCGATAAGATTGTTTCCAGTTCGGATTCTCGACACGGCGCCGACGCCTCTTCGGAAGGCGTGCAGCGGGACTTACTTCCAATCATTGAAGGGTCGGTTGTTTCTACGAAATACGGGAACGTTTCTACAGACCATATTTTGTTCATCGCGTCCGGTGCGTTCAGCCAAAACAAACCGAGCGATATGTTGGCAGAGTTACAAGGCCGATTACCCATTCGCGTGGAATTGAAAGGTTTAACCAAGGACGATTTACATCGGATTTTAACCGAACCGAAAGCGAACATTTTGAGACAACAAAGAGCGCTGATGGAAACTGAGGACATAAACTTAGAGTTCACTAAAGAATCAGTCTTGAGAATGGCGGAATTGTCCGAGGAAATCAACTCGAACGTCGATAACATTGGCGCTCGACGGTTACACGCCATCGTCGAACGCATATGCGAAAAGATTAGCTTCGACGCGCCGGAGGAGGCGAGGAAGCACAAAGAAAAAGGATTGGACGGTAAGTGTACGGTAACGATCGATGTAAAAGAGGTGGAAGAAGCGATTGGAGATTTGCTCAAGAAGAAAGATTTAGCGAGATTTGTTTTATAAAAAAAAAAGTATTATTGCACATACACAGGTACATGTATGAAATGATTCTCAGTTTTACATCGCTTCCCCCAAATACGCTACTTCTAATTTCCGCGCTAATAATTTCTTATGCTAATATTGATGATTGCAAGACTTACAAAAATCTCGCTCAATTTGTTGCGTTTTTCTCTTGTTCTACCCCCTCCAACAACAAACTTCGATGGACGCTCATTCTAAACATCGGCACGAAATTCGGATCGTACTTCTTCCCGCGTCTCAAATGCATCGCGATTTGCGCCTTCTCCACCTCCTTCCGTTCTCTCAAATAGTAAAACTGATTCGCAATATCTTGCACTCTCGGCACGCCTTCTCTGTTTTCCCACTTCTCCGCCACGTCTTCCTGTGAGTGCGCTCTTTCGTACGGTAAAAAAAAGAGCTCGTACACGTCAAACAGCTTATTCCCGATGTCCGTGTACGAGTGCTGATCGAAGTAGTTAAACATGACTTTAAAGATCTTAGAGATTGAAAATCTGCACTTTGCCTCGACCCTGTTTCGACCAAAACCACCTCTTCGACAGACTTCGCCGTAAAAGGTTAACAAATCGAACGGTTTCCCGGAGCGCGAGATGAGTCGGTCCAGTTTACTGTTAAGCGAAAGAGAGAGAGAAAGAAGAACGCGAGAGAACGCGCTTTTGGTCAGTTTTAAATCATAGAAAACAGTAAAACGACGCCGAGACGACGACAACTGGATGCCGCCAAGCGGCGTCATCGGCGACGCCGACGACGCCGAGACGACGCGCGGGCAAAGAAGAAAGATCTCATCTCTCGATGTCGACCACCGTATATAATCATAAAAAACATCAAACGTGAACGAACGAGGACGTACTCCCACACGTTTTCGTAATCAAACTCGCCTCGTTGCTCGTGAAACTTGAAGAAATCGTACGCGAATTCCTGCGCCGTGCACTCGCGTAATCCAGGCCTTTTCCAACCCGATGTGAATTCTCCTAAACCATGCGTCTCCCTGGTCACCTCGTCGTTCCCGCACCGATTCTCTCGGCACTTTTCAATTAAGACGCGTTTTGCCTCCCGGAAATAGAGTAACTTTGTTTCCGTGTCCGCGTTTTTGAGGTGTTCCGGGAGCGGCGGTATCGGGGGGAGTTGCATTCCTCCTTTGGGTGACACTTTTTGTTGCATCAAAGCAGGAGGTGAAATCGTCGTCGTCGTCGCATCGAGCGCTGGTTTTCGTGGCACAGGTTCATCTGGTTTTTGGTTCGCGTTCGGCGGTATCATCGTCTTTGCTCTATTTTCCCTCTCTCCTCGCGCTACACTTCTCTCTGCTGATTTTGAATTTTTCTCCCCTTTTTTACCTTTTCGTCGTCTCTGACGATTTGCCTCCTCGTCCTCGTCGTCCTCGGCGTCAGGAATCATCATCCTCGAACGCAACACCAAAGGTTCCTCCTCTTTCTCTGCCTTCAAAACCGTCCTCGCGTTCACCGCGCGCTGAGGGTGTGGGTTCTTTCTTCGTCTGCTCATTGTTAGCGTTCTATTCTTGCCACGCGTTTAAACGTATCAGAGAGCAGTAGTATGAAGAGTAATATTCAATCACATGTGAGATGCTGTTTTCTTCTCACCTTGTTATTAGGGTATGAAACCCTAAAATATCGACGCAAAATTCTCCTTTCTCCTCCACTCCTTTTTGCTCCACTCTTCGACGACTCTTACACGAAGAACAACGCGCGCGAGAGAGAGAGCACAAAAACAGAAGAACGCGTAAAACAATACCGATGAGTTCGTACTTCGGATCAGCGATCGGCTCTCTCTTCCAATCCGGTCCAAAGCTCGCGCACGATATCGTCGGCGGCGAAATCATCTCCTCCTCGCGAACTTTGTTCGGCTCGCATTGGAAAACGTTCGAGGGCAAATCGCAGGAAACCGGCGAGGTGGTGACTGTATTCACGTGCAAGATTAAAGACAAGGAGAAAGAACGAGTGGCGTTAGAGTTAGCCAGGAACGGGGCGAAACGTTTGAAATTGTGCAAACACCCGAACGTGTTGCAAGTGAAAGAAACGTTAGAGATCGAGAGTGGGAACGAGATTACCATTCACGTGGTCACGGTATGTTTGTTTGTTTTTCGAGAACGGCGTTCGATAACATCTTCTTCTTTTGATTTCTGCTCTCTTTTCTTCGATCATCCAAATATTGTATTGTTACGGAAAAAAGGATTCCGTAAATCGATCGTTGGACGTACTCGCTTCCCGCGCTCGATGTGGTACGAACTTTCCGCTCACCCGGCGTCGTAAAATTTTCATTTTGGTATCTACTTGACAACAAAAACAACAACAGGAAAAATGCGTGCAGTTAGAAGATCACTTGAAAGATGTGCCGAAGGGGACGCATCAGAGAGACGAATATTTTGCGTTGGGCATTCGCGAAGTCGCGACTGGGATTGCGTTCTTGAACAACGCGGTTGGATTAGTCCACGGCGCGATAGGGTTGTCCTCGATTGTCGTGACGGAAAATTTAGAGTGGAAAATCGCCGGGTTCGATTTAGTCTCCGAATTGAACGAGATTGGACGAGGGGTGAACGGGCAGGCGTCTATCGTGCACGGCGCGTATATGGTTCCAGATCAGTATAAACCGGACGAGTATCGCAGAGGCGATTGGCAGTCCGTTCCGGAAGGGCCGCCGTGGGCCATCGACTCGTGGGGGTTGGGATGTTTGATTCGAGAAGTTTACGGCGGCGGGGCGATGACGAGCGCGGAACAGTTGAGAGACATTCAACACATACCGAAGGTGTTATTGAAAGAGTATCAAAAGTTGTTGGGGAGTCAACCGGCGAGACGATACAATCCTAAAAAGCTGATTGAAAACTCAACCTTGTTCGAGAACAAATTGGTTGAAACGATTGCCTTCATCGACAACTTGAGCTTGAAAGACGCCATCGAGAAAGAATATTTTTTCAGACACTTACCGAGAGTTATGGAAGGTTTGGCAACGGTCACGGTTGAAAGAAAAATCTTACCAAAACTATGCTCCGCTCTCGAATTCGGCGCTGCGCCGGCGTTAGCCATCACCCCGATGTTGCAAGCGGCGAAAAATTTACCGGTTGAAGTCTTCGAGAAGAAAATTATCCCAACCATCGTGAAGTTGTACGACAAAACAGACCGAGCAATTCGCGTGGCATTGTTGGAGCACCTGCAAAAATACGTCCACGCGATGGACGAAAAGATGACGGATGAAATCATCTACGATAAGATATCGACTGGATTTAACGATCAAGATCCGTTTGTGAGAGAGTTGACTTTACGCACGGTGTTATTGTTGGCGCCGAAATTAACGCAACGAACGTTAGGGTCGAGTTTGTTGAAGCACTTATCTAAGTTACAAGTGGACGAACAACCGGCTATTCGAGCAAACACGACGATTTGTCTAGGAAACGTGGCGACGTATTTATCGGAATCCACGGCGAAGAGAGTTTTGTGTAATGCGTTTACGAGGGCGTTGAGAGACGCGTTTCCAAACGCGCGACAGGCTGGTTTGATGGCGTTAAAATATACCACGCAATATTATGAACCAGTTGAACTTTCCTCGAGAATCGTACCGTCCATTGCGCCTTTAATGACTGATGTCGAGCAATCAGTCCGAGAGGAGGCGTTTGAGACTATGAATGTCTTTATGGAAATTCTTCGAAGAAACTCAAACGCGATGAAATTAGGCCCGGAAGAAGCGCAAAGAATGTTAGAAGCGGAACAAGCCGAAGCGCACGAGAAAGCGAAGAAAAAGGCGAGCAAAGCTGGATCGATGTTATCGTGGGCGGTTGACAAGATGGCCAATGCAGTTGGTCAAGTCGGTAGCAACGATAGCGATAGCGTAAACAACGGCGATAACATCGATTTGAACAGCGAGGTGTTTGCGGCGAAAAGTTTCGGGTCCTCGGCACCGCCGCCAAGATTGTACGGTTTAACTCCAAACGCGAGTCCGAACCCGTCGCCAAACCCGAGTCCAGCGCAAGCGGTAAAATCTCGAGGCGGTGGGTACGTCAACAACTCCAGTCCGATTTACGAAGAACAGCCGCCTCCGTCGTTGAAGAATTTCGGAAGTGAGGAAGATCTTAGTCATAACAATAATAATTTTAATAGCCGAGAACAAGCACCAGCAGGGACAACAAAAAATCCTTCGGACGGATGGGGTGATATGGACGACGACGACGACGACTACTCTGGATTCGATAAAGAAGAAGAAGAAGCGAGAGCGCGTTTGAGTAAAATGTCCACCACGTCGTCGCGACCGGCGACGGCTGCCCGACCGGGAGGTTCTCTTGCCGGCATGGGAGCGAAGAAAATGAGCAACGCGAGCGCCACGAGCGATGGATGGGGGAGCGAAGACATGGACGAAGCCTTCGCCGCGCCTGCTCCGGCAGCGCAAAGACGACCGATGAACAGTGGCGGGCACGTCAGTCTAGGCGCGAAGAAACTCGGCGCGAAACCTCTAAAGTTGGGCGCCAAAAAAGTACTCTCGGCGAAAGATATCGACTTAGAGTCGATGCTAGGATAATATTTTAATTGAAAACGTTAACATACCTACACGCACATAGAGACTTCATGAGAGTTGCTTTACGGTAACATTCAATGCAACATAAATACACTCGGATATTACAACGAGTGCTACACTTTTACAAAATAACAACGCGCGCTTCTTCTTGTACAAAAAATTCGTCTTTCCTCCTCTCAAACGTCCCCACATATCATCATTCGTCCATCCTTTTAAATCATCACTTCCCGTCTTGGTTCAAATTCAAAAGCGCGTGTGAGAGACCTTTATCCACCTCCAGACTCCTCTGAAACATTTGCTGAATAATTCCTCTCTCCGCTTTATCCATATCTCTCGCGATCCAATCCCCTCCTTCCTCTTTCGAACACCCTCCGCCGTCCGTGTTCGCGTACAAGTATAAGTCCTCGACGCGTTCGCTCAAAAGCATCTTCCTCGCGCGTTGCCAAGAAACCTCGTACGGGTTCGACTGAGGTCGACACGTTCGAATAATGTTCATCGCTTTTTGCAACTCCATCCCTCGACAAAAAGTTAAATACCCCAAAACAGTCAAACTCGCTCGATTAATCCCCGCCGTGCAATGGACGTACGTCTTCCTCCCTAATCCATCGTGTAACAAATTGAACGCCCTGGTCATATCCGCCAGCCGTCTGGACTGGTCCAACCGGTCAAAATCTCTCACCGAAACTCTTAAAATAACCACGTTCCGTTCTAAACACCGCTTCCGAATCGGTTCCCAATCGATTTCCATCGCCTCGTGGCACAACTCGCACTGCAAACAGACGATGGCTTCCACCCCGGCTTCATCGATCAACCGATCGATATCTCCCGGAGATCTCGGACAAGAGCCAATAAGCATCGAGCACTCCTTTAACTCCTGTTCGGATGGGTTTTCAATCGGTACCTCCGTCTCTCGATCAAACGTCATGTAATCCCAGTTCAAAGTCCAACTCCACCTCCCTTCCGGTGGGGAATCGCCGCCTCTCGGCGCTCGGTTCCCGTTTAACATCAAACCGGCGTTGGTGGATTCCTGGAATCTTCGATCGTAATCTTCTTGCTCTTTCGCAGACGAGGACGAGACCACTGCTCCTTTTTGAAACGCCAACACACCTCTTCCTCCTCGTCTTAAACGTCTCTGATTCGCATTCGAGGAAGAGAACACGTTCCGATTGTTTTTGTGAACAACAGTCGTCGTCGAAGAATCGTTGGAAAAACGACCACTCGTCAGACATGTGGAAGAAGAAAAAGAAGAAGACGCAAAAACGCAGCGCATCATCTTATATGTGTGTGTGTGTATATATATGTGCGTTCAATCTCAAATTCACCGCAAGCAAAGGGCGCCTAAACGCAGAACAAAAGAGAGAATGTAGAATAATAT
>Ga0255755_1000275_pt1 | contig 56414 bp, 44 predicted proteins | sample 011ome_18_FD_179955 | JGI IMG/M metagenome (GOLD analysis project Ga0255755, IMG submission 179955) | Coastal salt marsh microbial communities from the Groves Creek Marsh, Skidaway Island, Georgia - 011501BT metaG (version 2) | ecosystem: Environmental > Aquatic > Marine > Intertidal zone > Salt... | reverse complement strand
CGCCGGTATGATCCGGATCAGGTTCCAGGGTTTGCCAAATTCAGCATCTCAGGTCCGAGGACCACCCCTAAGGTGAGCGTCATCTTAGCGAGTTGCCAAGTAGAATCAAGCTTCGCAGGTAAAATTGGTATTGAAGGGTACTTTAGATGACAGTCGCAAAATCAAACGAGTGCGCTAGTGGCCGACGGCTTGCTCAATAGGTTGCGCCATCGAAAACTCAAAGACTGGCCCTTTTAAAGGGTATTTAAGGCCGGTCGCGCAATTAAATAACAAGGCGGACTTGCAGCCCGATAATAGGTTGTTAGCTTGTGCTTTTTCGAGGGCAGCTACGGTCGCTGCACCCTCCGGGCATAATAGGATCCCGTGATCTCGAGCCATCGATGCTTGGGCCTCTAAAATAGCGTCGTCCGATACCGAGATGGCAAGACCTTTACTTTCCCGAATGGCTCTGAGGATAAGAAAGTCGCCGATCGCGATAGGCACTCTAATGCCAGCGGCTATCGTTTGCGCATCCTGCCATAGGGGCGCGGACTCTGTGCCCGCCTCGAAGGCTTTGACGATGGGTGCGCAAGTTTCTGACTGAACGGCGATCATTTTTGGACGCTTTTGACCAATCCATCCCAATGCTTCGAGTTCGTCGAAGGCCTTCCACATGCCGATCAAACCAGTGCCGCCACCGGTTGGATAGAAAATGGCATCGGGCAATGTCCAGCCCAGTTGTTCCGCCAACTCTAGGCCCATCGTTTTTTTGCCCTCAATGCGATAAGGCTCCTTAAGAGTTGAAGTATCGAACCAAAGGCCGGCCTCTGCACCCTGTTTAACCAGCGCGCCGCAATCGTTGATGAGACCGTCCACGCGATAGGTTTTGGCGCCATAAAAGGCCATTTCCTGAAGGTTAATGGTAGGAGTATCTGAGGGACAGAAACAAATCGCTTCCATGTCGGCCGCGCGGCAGTACGCTGCAAGAGCGGAACCAGCGTTACCATTGGTAGGAATGGCCATGCGCTCCACGCCTAATGATTTTGCCAAATTGACAGCCATCACTAGGCCTCGAGCTTTAAAACTGCCGGTTGGAAGCCGTCCTTCATCTTTGACGAGTACTTGATTTAAACCCAGACGCTCAGCGAGCGACTGACAATTGAGTAAAGGCGTCTCATTCTCACCCAAACTAACCACTGGGCCGGTCGTAGGGAGTAATTCACGGTATCGCCAAAGATCCCGTTGCCTGTCTTTGAGCGTAGCAATCGATAACTCATCAGCAATTTCGTCGAGCGCATATCTGACCAGAAGGGGTTTCCCTGCATCAGATAGATTTTGCAAAGCGTTAGCGGGGTAATGCTCACCTGTTAAACTGCATTCAAGATGCGTGACGAAGTTATTACGCTTGGAAGTGTCACGCTTAGCCATAAAACTGATACCAAATTAAAGTTTAGGAAGTTGTCGCCAGACAGGATGATGTAACTCAAGCGTTTTTGCCAGCTGCAGAACGGCCGTTTCAGCATGGGGTTTGCCTATGATTTGGACACCCACGGGCAAGCCTTGTCGTGAAAAACCCACCGGCAGGGATAGCGCGGGAAACCCCGTCAGAGAGATGATCGAGCAAGATTGCATCCAGTCAATATAACTCTGCATTTCGATGCCATTGATTTCCGTTACGTACTCTATCTGAGCATTAAAGGGCAGCACCTGAACGGTTGGGGCCAGTAAAAAATCGTAAGTCTCAAAAAATGCGAGGAATCTCGATTGCAGTGCTAATTTTTCTGCACTTGCCCAGTTAATCTCTTCTTGCTGCAAACCTAATCCAGCTTCTACATTCCAGATTATCGTTGACTTGTAGTCTTCTGGACGAGTACGAACGCCCTCGCCATGTCGCCTCGCAAAGGCCGCCGCCCGGAGGATATGAAATGCATAACCCGCGTCGTTGAGTTCAGGACAAGTTGGCTCAACGTTGAAGCCCGCATTGGTGAGCGTTCGACTCTGCTTTTCTATGAGGTCAGCAACTTCAGGTTCGACCGGTAGCTGCTGGCCAAAATCTGCGCTAAGCGCAATTTTGAACTCGCCAGTGAGCGGCTTGATAGGCGGCTTGCACGCCAACGGGGGTAGGTCGGATAAGGGCGCTTCAGGATGCACCCCAGCCATGACACCGAGCAACAAAGCGCAATCGTCGATATTACGAGCCATTGGCCCTGCAATGGGCAAAGGATCATCGGGATTATCTGAAGGTACAATCGGAACTCGCCCGGCAGTGGTGCGAAAGCCAACGATATTGCAGAAGCTGGCTGGATTTCGTAGCGATCCCCCTAGATCACTTCCGTCACACAAAGGTACCATTCGTGCGGCAAGCGCCGCGGCCGCGCCACCTGAGCTACCTCCACAGGTCTTGGTTAGGTCGTAGGGGTTCCTGGTTGTGCCATACAAACTGTTAAACGTTTGTGAGCCTGCGCCCCATTCGGAGGTATTGGTTTTGCCGAGGCTAACCGCGCCAGCTTGCTTGAGCCGCTCGATGATTACCGCATCCTTGTTGGGTATAAAAGTTTCAAATCGCCGAGATCCGAAAGTCGTTCTTATTCCCTTGGTTAGCGTCAGATCTTTGTGAGCCATAGGAACACCGGCGAGCGGTCCAAGAGGTTGGCCTTTAGCCCGTGCCTTGTCGATTTGTTTAGCTTGATCAAGGGCAAGCTGTGGTTCTAAGGTCACGATTGCATTGACTTGATCGTTGACCGCTTGGATGCGATCGAGATGGGCTTCGGTGACCTCTATTGCGGAGATGTCTCCAGTTCGAATACTTTCAGCAAGTTCGGTGGCAGTCCATAACCAAAGATTGTCAGAGGCCATGTTAATTTCCTTAGGTGCACCTCTACTATAGGGAGGATGAGCAAAAAAGTCCCGGCAAGTCCTGCTTGCTTTGGGCGTTGGGGTTATGCCATGTTGCTGGTGTTAAGGAGACAGTTATGCCAGGTCCTTTAAAGGGAATACAAGTGTTGGATCTCTCTGCCGTTGTCTCTGGGCCGCTGACTGGCGCCTTGTTGGCGGATATGGGTGCTGACGTGATCAAGGTTGAAAAGTTAACTGGCGACATCCAGCGTAACGTGGGCAGTCGACGACGAGATTTTTCTGGGTCCTTTCACGTCCTTAACCGCGGTAAACGCAGCATTGCGTTGGATTTGAAATCCCCCGAAGCCAAGCCAGTCATAGAGACATTAATTAAACGGTCAGATGTCTTGATCCAGAACTTCAGGCCAGGTGTCATGGATCGAATGGGGCTTGGTTATGATCAAGTTGCTCGCTGGCACCCTAAACTCATTTACTTATCGATTAGCGGGTTTGGCAGTCAAGGACCAGAGCGTGAAAAGCGAGCCTATGATCCGATCATTCAAACCTACTCTGGCATGTCTTCGGTTCAAGGTTTGAAGCGTAATGAAGGACCTGAGCAAGTCAATCAGTTGATTATGGATAAGCTGACTGCGACCACTGGCGCTCAGGCAGTCTGCGCCGCCCTGTACGCGCGCGAGCGTGCTGGCACGGGCGAGCATATTGAACTGTCGATGTTGGATACGGCGGTCGCATTTTTGTGGCCAGATGCGGGCGCTGACGTCATTTTGCAAGGTGACGATATTGACCACAGACCAGCCATCAGCGCGGCCGGCCAGCTCGTCGAGCTCAAGGATGGTTGGGCTGCGTTTATGATTCTCTCGGACGCGGAGTTCGAGGGGTTTTGTCGAGCGCTTGGCCTGACAGAACTCGCGAAAGATGATCGATTTAATACACTTTCTCAGCGACAACAACATCGGAGCGAGTTTACTAACGCTTTGCAAGGCGTATTGGGTCAGGCCAAAAACTTAAGCACTGAGTCCTTCTTAAAAGGGTTGAGCGAAGAACATGTGCCTGTGTCGAGTGTGAAATTCCTCGAGGATATTCATGAAGATCCGCAGGTGATTGCAAATGGGCTACTCCGAGAGCGTGATCACCCGGTCGCAGGCCGTTTGCGAGAAGCTCGCCCAGCACCTATTTTTAAGCGGTCCTCGCTAGAAGCAGCAGGTTTTGCGCCCAAAGTTGGCGAGCATACCGAGGCAATATTGACTGAGCTGGGCTTTTCAGAGGCGATCCCTGATCTGATCGCATCAAAAGCCATTGCCTTAGAGGTCTAGATAGTCAAACGCCCTCTAGGGTTAAGGCATCGATCACAGCGCTTGTGAAAACTTGGGTAGAGGCTGTCCCTCCAAGATCTGCGGTTTTATTCGTGCCATCAGTTAAGGTCGTGACAATGGCGCGTCGTAAGCGATTCGCGGCATCTTGCATTGAAAGATGGTCGAGCATCATTGCAGCGGCAAGCAAAAGCGCTGTCGGGTTGGCAATGCCTTTACCCGCAATATCGGGCGCACTGCCATGAACGGCTTCAAAAATAGCGTGATTTTTTCCTAGGTTAGCCCCTGGGGCTAGGCCCAGCCCTCCAATCAAGCCGGCACAAAGGTCCGATAGTATGTCGCCAAAAAGATTGGTTGTGACAATCACATCAAAGCGTTCAGGATTCATCACCAGCTGCATCGCGCAGTTGTCGACAATCATTTCCTCAAAGAGGATTCCCGGGTAGTCCTTCGCAATGGCTCTACCGCTGCTAAGAAATAGGCCGGACGTGGATTTCATAATATTGGCTTTGTGAACCAAGGTGACTTTTTTTCGATTGAGTTTGCAGGCGGTGTCAAAAGCATGTTTGATAATGTTGTTGGCCCCGGTCAACGTAATCACGCTTTTGAGCTCTGCCCGCGTACCGTCCTCTGACACCGTGTGCCCTTCACCTGAGTACAGTCCTTCCAGATTCTCCCGAACGACAATCATATCTAGGCCTTCAAATCGTGCCTTAGTGCCCGGTAGAGATAGGATAGGACGCACATTTGCAAAAAGTTCAAAGTGTTGCCGAAGGGAGACATTCACCGAGCTAAAGCCGCGGCCGATCGGGGTGGTGATAGGCCCCTTGAGGGTCGCATCAGAATTGGTGATTTGCGTCAACGTTCGCTCAGGAATCAGATCCAATCCTTCTGCTAAAGCCGAACCGCCAGCCAAAGCCTCTTCGATGTGGAGCGGTAAGCTGAGGGCGTCGAGAACCTCAAGCGTTGCCGAGGTGATCTCCGGACCGATTCCATCGCCCGGCAAAATCGTGATACGTTTCATGAGTACACTCGAGCGGTTTGCGCGGAGTCTAGCCTTAGTTCGGAGCTTGATCAAGATTAGCCCGAAGCAAGAGTAGGATTAGGGCCGTTTAACCGCTATACGACCCGTTGGCATCCATTGACGCTTAATGAGGCCCGGATCCGAAAGCACAAAAAGATCGCCGTTCTGCCCTGTTAAGCATCCTTTGATGCCTGTTGCGCGTGCTACGCTTGCATTGGCAAGCATATGTCTTGGCTCTCCGTGCACAGGGATGACCCGTCTAGGTTTGAGTAAGTTGTAAAAGTGTTCCAGCTCGCCCTGGTTTGGATGCCCTGAGGCATGAAGATCAAGGTCTGGCGCTTGATCAGCGGCGAGTACCTCAGCGCCAAGGGCAGTGAATCCTTTGATCATCGCTTCCACTGCACGTTCGTTGCCTGGGATGGTTTTAGCGCTCAATATGACCCGGTCGCCGGGCATAAGGCGCAGATCAGGATGATCATCTCTGGCGAGTCGCTGCAGTGCTGAACCGGGTTCGCCCTGGCTACCGGTTGCGATGAGCAAAGTGTGCGATTGGGGTAGATAGCCCAGATCAGAGAGCGGGATTTCAGGGAATTCCCCGGTGAGATAGCCACATTGCCGAGCAATGCGTGACATGTTGAGTAGCGATCGTCCCGCCAGGGCTAAATGACGATCCGTTCTGGCGGCGATCTCCCCCAGTAGCTGTATTCTCGCGATATTGCTCGCGAAGCAGCCGACAATGACTCGACCTTCAGCAGCGCTAATCGCAGCCTGCAAACCCCGTTTAATGGCACCCTCAGACTTTGAAAATCCGGGCTGTAAGGCGTTGGTTGAATCAACAATTGCAGCATCGATAGTGGGCAATAGGCTATGTCTGAAGGCATTTGAATTAAAAGGCGCACCAATTTGTGGTTCTTTGTCTATCTTCCAATCGGCGGTGTGAAGAATGTTGCCCGCAGGGGTCTCAATCAGGAGCGCATGAGTCTCTGGTGTCGAATGAGTGATCGGTAACCAAGTGACCCGAAAGGGTCCTAAGGTCTTGGTCCCTAGACTGCCAACTTCGTGAATGATCGGTTGGTCGGGGCGGCCTCTGAATTTTTCTCTAATGACGCCAGCGGTGAATGGTGTCGTGTAAATCGGCGTGCTAAGGGGTGGGTCAAGGTACGGTAGAGCGCCGATGTGGTCTTCATGGGCGTGAGTCGCGATCATCCCACATAAGTGATCAAAGATATCTTTTGCAGCGAGCGTGTCTGGCATCTCGATTTGCTGGACGCCGGTCATTGTCCGTTCAAAGGTGATACCGCAATCGACCATTAACCACTGACCGTCGTGCCCAAATAGATTTAAGTTCATCCCGATTTCGCCACAGCCACCGAGCGGTAAAAACCAGAGTTCGTTATGATCGGGGTGGCGAAAGGTTAGTTTTGAACTTGGCATTTGTTGCAGTAGTAGTAGCGACGCTGATTCTGATATCGAATTTCGATGGCGGTATTGCATTGATAACAGGGTTGCCCGAGTCTGTCGAACACCCAAAACCTTGCGGCTTCGAAATCTGCCCCTCGGGCACGGTCTGCTCGATATTCGGACATTCTGCGTGTGACGCCTGCTTGTCGATAGCTGTCACGACTGATTGTTAATGTCATCTTTGCAAGATTTCTAATGGCCTTCCGGCTTAAGGCTCTGGGTCTTAGGTCTGCGCTTAATCCCGCTCGAAAAAGAATCTCGCTGCGCAGGTAATTACCGATGCCTGCAAGAAAATGCTGATTGAGGTAAAGAGATCCCAAGGTTTGATTGGCGAATCGAGAAGAGGTGAGGCGATCAACAATGTCGTCAGGGGTGGTTGTGCTTTCCAAGACATCTGGCCCAAGTTTTTGAAGATACGGGTGCACTTTAAGACCCTGGTCAGATAAGAATTGGATGTCTGTTGCACTATAAAGTCTGATGCAATCCTTGTCTGAGCCGAGCTCCAGCCGGAGCTGTCGCCTTGACAAGTAGGGCGCGTCTGGCTTCGTCGTTTCCCAAAGGCCATACAGCTGGTTATGAGAGTACATATTTAATCCAGAATCAAAACGGGTGACCAAAGCTTTGCCGTGGGCCTCAATCTTTGTGATCTTCGACCCTACTATTCGCCGGCGATAAGATTGGATGGGAGGGTAGTCGAGTTTAACCAAGGTCAATTTCGAGTCTTGGATTACGTGAAAGAGCGCATCTGCGGCGCGGCGTATTTCAGGTCCCTCTGGCATAACCTTGTCTCAATCAGATAAGTAGATCATACCCGTTTTACAGGCCGAGCAATTCAGCTTGTTTAAGTAAAGGTGCCAGCAGCTTAATCGATGCTTGGTCGACCATCACGCCATCGACACTAACAGCGCCTTCGCCCGCCTTGATGGCTGTTTCATAGGCTTTCACCTGCGTCCGGGCCTGGCTGACGGCTTCTAGGCTAGGGGTAAACGCTTCGGTGATCGCTGGAATTTGATCGGGATGGATCGCCCATTTTCCAGACATGCCGAGGGTCTTGGCTGAAGCAAGGTCTAGTTTCAAACCCTCTAAATCACGAAAGTTAGCGAAAGGTCCATCGATGGGCTCGAGCCCGGCCGCTCGCGCCGCCATGATGAGCCGATATCGAGGGTAGTGCCACAGATCAGCCGCATAATTGCCTTGATGGCCAATAGTTTGGGTCGCAATACCTTGGCTGGCGGCAAAATCACCCATACCAAAGACCAAAGTTTCGATGCGTTCATCAGCCGTGGCAATAGTGTTGACGCCAAGCATCCCAGTGGCATCTTCAATTAAAGCATCGATTGCAACGGGGGTAATTTCGTGGTGTTTGGTCTCAATTTGTGACAACAAAATAGATAAGAACGCGATGCCCTCGGTCGATTGAGTCTTGGGTAGTATTAGAGTATCTGGTCGTCGGAGGCTTCGATCATCGCGATCAATCAGAGCGATTACATCTTGGTAGCAATGGCTTGACGTTAAATCATTGATACGAACAGAAACAGTTGGCGCTGTAAAACGCTCGGTGGCCAAAATTTCTGCCACGAGTGCTCTGGCTCGGGCCTTCTCTTGAGGGGCAACCGCGTCCTCCAGATCGATAATGACCACGTCAACGTCTAGCGCCGTACTTTTAAGTAACATTTTTTCATTGCTGCCTGGAACACTGATTAGGCAACGTCTTAATCTATCGGTCATGGTGAAACCTCATGCAGGCCGTGTAGGCAATATAACCGATCTGTTGACCTTTGATGAATAGATAGACAAGAGCGCTGCTGGGTCCGGGATTTATGTCGGAGAGCAGGCATAGTAGACTCCTCGGTTGGGAAAAGAAGAACTGAGTAGGTTATGGCTGAGAGAATTGTGGTCGCTGGTTTGTCCGTTGCGCCTGAGTTGCATGAATTTATTGAGTCATCTGTGTTGGTTGATCTGCCATTATCCTCAGAGCGCTTTTGGCAAGGCTTGGCTCAGGTGTTAGAAACATTTGCACCTAAAAACCGCGCGCTATTAGCCACTCGAGACCAACTTCAACAGCAAATCGACGACTGGCACCAAGCGAGGGTAGGGCAACAAATTGACCCCGCAGAATATGAAGCTTATCTCAGAAGTATTGGTTACTTGCTGCCGGAAGCTGAAGATTTTGAAATCTTGACAACCAATGTTGATCCCGAAATTGCCACGATCGCTGGGCCTCAGCTTGTGGTGCCGATTATGAATGCCAGGTTTGCGCTTAACGCAGCCAATGCACGTTGGGGAAGCTTGTTCGACGCCCTATATGGTACCGATGTGATTCCTGAGACGCCGGGTCAGGAAAAAGGCTCAAGCTATAATCCGATCCGAGGCGAGGCGGTGATTGCCTATGCCTCACAGATGTTAGACCAGTATGTGCCATTAGTTGAGACGCTTCATAGTGCGGTAACGCAATATCAAGTTGTTGATCAATGTCTCATAGCTATTCTTGAAAATGGCGATAGAGTTGGCTTGGTTGAACCTCAACAATTTAAAGGTTTTACTGGCAGCACTGATGCGCCGACATCAGTGCTGCTAAGCAATCATGGATTGCATCTCGAGATTCAGATAGACCCCACCGATAGCGTTGGTAAGACTCATAAGGCCGGAGTTAAAGATGTTTTGATGGAATCTGCGGTGTCTACCATTCAAGATTGTGAAGACTCAGTGGCAGCGGTTGATGCAGAAGACAAGACCTTGGTATATCGCAATTGGTTAGGTTTGATGCGCGGAGACCTAACCGAAGAATTTCAAAAAAACGGTGAGACCCTAACGAGAGCCTTAAATCCAGACCGGATTTACCAGCGCCCAGATGGTAATGAATTGGTTTTGCCAGGCAGAAGTCTGTTGTTAATTCGCAATGTAGGTCATCTCATGACAACCGATGCGGTTTTGGATGATGCAGGGCGTGAAATTCCAGAGGGTATCCTTGATGGTTATGTAACCAGCGCTATTGCAATGTATGACCTGTTAGATCTGTCACGATGTAAAAACTCTCGCAAAGGAAGCGTCTACATCGTAAAGCCTAAGATGCACGGGCCCGAGGAAGTGGCATTTACTGTCGAGCTTTTTAGCAAGATCGAAGATTGTCTGGATCTCGAACGCAATACCTTAAAAATCGGTATCATGGATGAGGAGCGCCGCACTACTTTGAACCTGAAAGCCTGCATTTTTGAGGCTCGAGAACGAGTGATTTTCATTAATACAGGATTCTTAGATCGGACAGGCGATGAGATCCATACAAGTATGTTAGCAGGGGCTGTGGTGCCGAAGTCCGCGATGAAACAACAGCCTTGGATTTTAGCTTATGAAGATTGGAACGTAGACACGGGACTTGCTGCCGGTTTTCGTGGGCGAGCGCAGATTGGTAAGGGCATGTGGGCGATGCCGGATGAAATGGCCCAGATGATGTCAGCTAAGATCATGCACCCCAAAGCGGGTGCAAACTGCGCTTGGGTACCTTCGCCGACGGCGGCGACGCTGCATGCCATGCATTATCACGAGGTAAGTGTGTTGGACCAACAGCAGTTTCTGGCTCGTGAAATCAGAGGGACCCTGCCCGATCTGATGACGCTGCCGTTACTCAAGGGAGAGAATTTATCCTCAGAGGATATTCAACAAGAACTTGAAAACAATGTTCAGGGCATCTTAGGGTACGTCGTTCGCTGGATTGACCAGGGCATTGGCTGCTCAAAGGTGCCGGATATCCATGATGTCGGTCTAATGGAAGATCGCGCGACGCTGCGAATATCATCGCAGCACATAGCGAATTGGATTCATCATGGGCTGTGTAGCCCACAGGCTGTTCGAGACACGATGGAAAAAATGGCCGCCATCGTTGATCAACAGAATTCAGGCGATCAAAATTATCGACCTATGGCGCCGGCATTCGACGAGTCGGTGGCCTTTCAGGCTGCATGTGACCTCATTTTCAAAGGGGGCCAACAGCCCAACGGTTACACCGAGCCGGTGTTACATGCCCGTAGACGAGAAGCTAAATTGAAGTTTGGTGCTTGAGCTGGCGTGATAAAGCTTTAGATGCACTGATAGGTCGATGCCCTATATTGTCTCCTCGGGGAGGGTCGTGCCGAGTTGCATAATAAGATGATGATTTTAATTTTATCGTCCATAGCGGCTTTCGCGAGAAGCACCAAAATTAATGTTAACCAAGATCCAGGAAGAGTCTAAGCGGGCAGCGAGGGGCTTATAGGGCAAACTTTGCTGATGGGAATTGTGTTCAATTTTCAGAGTTTTGGATCGCTGCAGATGTCAAATCATCAGGCTTATCATGGCCCAATCGTGAGGAACACGAGTTATGAATCAAACCAACAATTCATCATTGGTAAATCGAAGTCCAGAAGAAATCCGCCAGCGTCGTAAGCGCGACTGTGCCTTGGGTTATCGGCTGCTGGCTGCCAATCGATGGGGCGATGCCGGGGACGGGCATATCAGTGCTAGAGACCCCGAACGGACGGATCATTTTTGGATGTTACGGTATGGCGTTTCGTACCACGAGGTCAATGTCGATGACTTGGTGTTGGTTGCACCCGACGGCAGTCTTGCTGAAGGTGAAGGCATGGTGAACGAGGCAGGATATTACATTCATTGGCCTATTCTTATGGCACGTCCAGATGTGGTTAGCGCGGTTCATGTGCATTCCGGATGGGGCACGCCATTTTCCGCTGAGTGCAGATTATTTGAACCCATTACCCAAGAATCTTGTATTTTTTTTGAAGATCATGCGCTTTTTGATGACGAAGAAGTGCAAGTTCAAAGTCTTGCCGCAGGTGGGCGCATTGCAAAATGCTTAGGCCCTAAGCGCGCGATTATTTTGAGGAATCATGGTTTATTGACAACTGGCGATAGTGTCGCGGAGGCGGTTGGGAGTTTTGTGCAAATGGAGCGTGTTGCCGAAGCACATATGAAAGCCCGTGATCCAAAACCCATCAGTCGACAAGCCGCTTTGTTTGCTCAGGCTGATCTTGTTCGCTTTGGCGCTGGTAGAGTAGCCTTCAAAGCCATGGTGGGTCGTCATATCGGTGATCCAGAACAGGTGACCCGTTGATAGATTGAAGGGCGTCAGTTTGGACGTCGTCGGATCTAATCGAAATCGAGTGACATGCTAGTGCTAAGTGCTGTCAAAGATGGTTGCAGCAATTGGCTAGACACTGGGCAGCCTGTCTTGAGGTGACCCAATCAGGTCGTCGGCTTCAGCTTCGAGCGCCCTTGTTTTTCCGTATGGAGAGTCGACAGCATGCTTTGTATGCTGATGGTCAATCGAATTGCTTCCTTTATCCTTTATCTTTGTCTGCCTCAACTGCATCGGGTTTATCAGCCTTAAAACCTGCCGCGATGGCCGGCAATGGTGTTGGCGAACGCCTAAATAGCTAACCCAAGGGTAATTTTTGCAGTTAGTGTCAAAAAATTGCCGCATTGCCGATGCCTAGCCGCCCCAAAAAATTAAATAATCAATATTATCAATAACTTAAACCAATGATTTGGTTTGGCACGGGTTGTGCTAATCCTTAAGTTCTCGAGTGTTTTGGCCTGTTCTCTTACCAAAACGCATGAAGGATTAAAGGAGTAGCAAAATGAGTCATGTGCGCAGAATCATCAAAGCGTTTTGGTCGATCAGTTGTCTAGGGGTATTGATGTGTTTCTCCCAATTAACCTGGAGCAAGTATTACAGTGGTGAATCTGCCTCAATCTTAAAACCCTACAAAGAAACTCTTGGTCTGCCTCACCATGAATGCTTGCTCGCTCCTGAATCAGGGGATGCACCGGAATCCAAAAGCGATACTGGCGAGCGGTATCTATGGGATGAGGCTGCCTCCGAAGAGCAGGCCCTTGCGCGTTATCTCTGGGACGAATCAGAATCCAAGAGCGGTACTAGCGAGCGGTATCTATGGGATGAGGCTGCCTCCGAAGAGCAGGCCCTCGCGCGTTATCTCTGGGACGAATCAGAATCCAAGATCGGCACTAGCGAGGGGTATCTATGGGATGAAGCTGCCTCCGAAGAGCAGGCCCTTGCACGTTATCTCTGGGACGAATCGGAATCCAACATCAGTACTAGTGAGCGGTATCTATGGGACGAAGCTGCCTCCGAAGAGCAGGCCCTTGCGCGTTATCTCTGGGACGAATCGGATTCCAAGATCGGTACCAGCGAGCGCTACCTTTGGGATGAATCTGAAGCCAAAGGTGACCTTAAGGCAAATGTTTCCTTTGATTATCGAAGCAGCAGAGCGCCATTTGTTGCCCGATTTTTGTGGAGGGAGTTTGAAGAGCAGGTAAACCCAATGAATAGTGATCCCTTGTCGTTGGAAGATCTATTCAGCCAGGATCATCATTTGTTGGATAAAAATCGAGATCTGCAAATTGCGAATCGCTCAAGTGTTGACCAATTTAACCTGAGCGCAAGAGAAGTCCAGCTCGCCGGCTTGCGCTACTCTGTGCGGGGGGCGGCAGATCTCAAATTCTCTGATCAAGGTGTTGCTTGGACCATTGTGAACCAGGGGACAGATAGTCTGAGTTTGAAAGAGGTTAAATGGAAGCTTCCTGGATCAACCAACCTTGAGCAACTCATCATCAGTAGCGATTTGAGCGCACCTTATTCAAAAGATATTGATTTTCAAAATTCCGGCACGGTAGGCATGGGAGGCGAAATTGGGCCTGGCGAGCAGGTGCAGGTTAAATTGTTTTTAGATCGCGCCCCGATTGAGGATGCTGACCAGTACCACGTTGAATTGGCGTTCAAATCAGGTCACACCATTGCTTTTGAGCCGAAATTGGCGCTGCCTATCCAGGGTAAAAACCGAGACTCGTATTTCCCAAGCTTAATCGGCGCCGATGATCTGCACCGCAAAGGTATTACGGGCAAGGGCGTAGGCGTCGCGATCATCGACACAGGCGCATGGGATCATCCAGCAATCTTGAATAATACCCAAGGACATTCGCGAGTGCTGGCTTATTACAATGCGGTCAGGGGCGAGGAGTCTTTTGAATTAACAGATGGAAATGGCCATGGTACTCATATAACGAGCGTTCTCGCGTCATCTGAGGCTTCCTTTGACGCACAAGATCGAGCGACGGGTAGTTATCATGGCATTGCGCCGGACGCTAACTTGGTCGTGGTTAAAGCTTTCGATGAGCAAAGCAAAAGCACGTACCTCGATGTTGTAAGTGCAATTGCTTACGTGGTTCAAAATCGCGAGCGATTCAACATCAAGGTTATGACCTTAGCTTTTCAAGGTAACGCCGTGAGTCATTACTGGCAGGACCCAATTAATCAAGCCGTAATGTCAGCATGGGATGCGGGTATTGCGGTCGTGGTATCTGGAGGTAATTCAGGACCTAATCCCATGACTATCGGTGCGCCGGGAAATGTACCATACGTCATTACAGTAGGCGCGATGACTGACAACTACACCCTTTCGGATCCCTCTGATGACTATATAGCGACGTTTTCTGCAGTGGGGCCAACATTGGAAGGTTTTGCAAAACCAGAAGTCACGGCACCCGGTGGTCATATGATGGGGTTAGTCCCCGAGGCTTCAACAGTCACGCTAGAGCATCCAGATTTTCATGATGGGTTTCACTACTATTTGATGTCTGGAACCAGTCAAGCGGCCGCTGCAGCCAGCGGTGTTGCGGCGCTAATGTTGCAAGTTGAGCCAGGATTAACGCCCGACAATCTAAAATGTCGATTAATGGCTTCAGCTAACGCTGCAATGTCGGGTGGTATTCAACGGTTTAGTGTACTGGAACAAGGCGCTGGTCTGATAGACGCCGTTGCAGCGGTCGAGTCCAAAGCAGTGGGATGCGCCAATCAAGGGCTTGACTTAAAGGCGGATTTGGCCGGACGTGCTCATTTCTTGGGGCCATTTAATAGCCCTGATAAAGTTCAATCGGCGATCAAAGAAGCGGCCAACGCAAGACAGCACTCAGACTTGGCATTAGAAGGCTTTGAAACGGTAAAGACGGATTTAGCACTGGATTTAGCCGTGTTTAATACGGTTGAGCTTTTTGATACGAGAGATTTAGATCGCTCCCAAAAGTACATCACAGAAAGCGCTTTGGCGGCTAATAATTTGCAGTGGCAAAAAGTGATGTTGAGTGAAGGCGGTTATCTCATCGACCAACCCTATCAAGATGTTGAGGAGCTGGTTTTCGATACTCAATTCGGTATCGACGCTCAGTTGATGGGCAGTTATCTCCTCGCTATGAAACAAGCTGGTATGCCGGAGGCCAATAGCGTACTAGATGCGATAAGACCAAAAGGCACGATATCGCTGCCAATAGTCTTGAAGAACGCGGGTTTTATTTGGAATCTATCGAATCCTGAAAACGCAGGCTTCATTTGGAACCTATCGAATCCCGAAAACGCAGGCTTCATTTGGAACCTATCGGGCCCTGAGAACGCAGGTTTTATTTGGAACCTATCAAGCCCTGAAAATGCGGGTTTTATTTGGAACCTATCGAATCCTGAAAATGCGGGTTTTATTTGGAATCTATCAAGCCCTGAAAACGCAGGCTTCATCTGGAACCTATCGAGTCCCGAAAATGCGGGCTTCATCTGGAACCTATCAAACCCTGAAAACGCGGGTTTTATTTGGAACCTATCGAATCCCAAAAACGCAGGCTTCATTTGGAATCTATCGAGTCCCGAAAACGCCGGCTTCATCTGGAACCTATCGAGTCCCGAAAACGCGGGCTTCATCTGGAACCTATCAAACCCTGAAAACGCGGGTTTTATTTGGAACCTATCAAGCCCTGAAAACGCCGGCTTCATCTGGAACCTATCGAATCCCGAAAACGCCGGCTTCATCTGGAACCTGTCGAGCCCTGAAAACGCGGGCTTCATCTGGAATCTATCAAGCCCTGAAAACGCCGGCTTCATCTGGAACCTATCGAATCCCGAAAACGCCGGCTTCATCTGGAATCTATCAAACCCCGAAAACGCAGGCTTCATCTGGAACCTATCAAACCCTGAAAACGCCGGCTTCATCTGGAACCTATCAAGCCCTGAAAACGCAGGTTTCATCTGGAACCTCTAGGAAAACGAATCAACGATTCACCGCGTTTTCTCTTGTGACTCTTTGAGAATACTGCTTTGATATCCAGCTAAAGGGCTGGGATATCTGACGTTGTGTTGTCGAGGGTCTTATCGTTTTATCGAAAGCAGGTTATACACAAGACTATGTGGATGTGGCGTGTGAGGCAGGTGCGTCTTTACTTGGCGCTCTCTTTCATGACTTTGTTGCCCTCAATCCCTGCCCTCGCTGTCGACGCGCTTGTTAATCAAAAGGCTATCGTCTTTGATCATCTAACGACCGAAAATGGGTTGTCCCAAAATGGGGTCACCGCCTTTGTTCAAGACGCCCAAGGCTTAATTTGGATTGGAACCCAAGAAGGCCTCAATCGCTTTGATGGCTATGAATTCAGTAATTTCTATCACCGAATCGACGACGCCAAATCGCTGTCACATGATCAAGTTTGGACCTTGCTTGTTGATCAATTCGGAGCGGTCTGGGTTGGTACCGATGCTGGTCTAGATATTTTCGTGCCGAGTACTCAGAAATTTGAGTCCGTGCCATTAACCCGAAGTGGCGGAACCGTAAGTGTTGAAGCGCCCTTGGCAGTTTATGCCTTGCTTGAAGGAACGAAGGGTGACCTCTGGGTGGGCACCAATCAAGGCCTAGTGAGATTGCGCTCCAATGAGCCGCCAAGTTGGATTGTCCATGATCTAAACCAGCCCAATAGTTTAGGAGCAGGGAGTGTCAGAGCGCTTTACTTAGATGAAAGTGATCGGCTTTGGGTGGGCACCGATTCCGGTGGTGTGACCATGCTGGACCAAAATGGACTCGTCAAAAAGCGATTTGTTCATAACCCAATTGACCCAAATTCATTATCAGAAAATGGCGTTCGAGCGATCCATTCAGACAGCCTTGGTCGGATTTGGTTTGGCACGTATCGAGAGGGTATCAGTGTCTATGATGAAAGAGATGACCGATGGTACCGTTTTAAACACGATGCAAAAGATCCGGATTCCCTAACCGGCAATCGGGTTAGATCGCTATTAAGAGATGCAGCTGGAGATCTATGGATTGGTACAGACGGTGGTCTGAACCTATGGCGACCGGGTAGCCAAGGCTTTCAGCGTTATCGTTCTGATCTGTCAAACCCCAAAAGTCTTAACGACAACACCATTTTGTCGCTGTTTCAGGACCAGGGCGGCGTCATATGGGTAGGTACCTTTAATGGCATTAGCAAGTGGAATGCGACAGTTGAAAAATTTCCGATGTTTAAACTTCAAGTGAATATCGGTGAAGAGATCGCCTCCCCGTCTATTTCCTCTTTTGCTGAGGATGATCAAGGTCGCCTTTGGATAGGTACTTTTGAAGGACTGAGTCGATGGTCGTCAGATCGAGATGCGCCGGATTTTTTCGATGCGCAAACCTTAGGTTTGAGTGGTAGGAGAGTTATGGCCCTCTCCGCCGTTGATGATGAGATTTGGGCAGGCACAATGATCGGCGGAGTCAATGTGTTGCGCGATGGTAAGGTCGACCGAATCTATCGATCAGACCCGGATAATCCGACAAGTCTATCCTCGAATGCTGTCAGTAGAATCTACAAGGATTCGAAAAACCGTCAATGGATCTCGACTTACGGTGGCGGCATCAACTTAGTGGAGCCTGATGGGGCTGGTTTCAAACGCTACCCCAATTTAGCTAATCCCTTAGGTCAATTCAGCGATCTTAGAACCCTCGATATTATCGAGGTGCGCTCAGGATTGCTCTGGATCGCGACGGATGGTGGTGGCATCACGGTCCTTGATCCAGAGACGGGCAGAACCTCGGCCTTGGTTCATGATCCGGACGATCAATCGAGCTTATCTAGCAACAATGTTGTGTCTTTGCTTGAGACCCGCCAGGGCGTTTGGGTGGGCACAAGGGACCGAGGTATTAATTTGTACGACCCGGTTTCTGCAACTTTTGCAAGGTTTTCTAAAGCCGACGGGTTAGCGAGTGACGCTGTCTTTGGGTTGTTAGAGGATGAAGCGGGTCGAATTTGGATCAGCGGCGGTAAAGGATTAACGATGATTGATCCGGTTACTATGAAATTTCAAGCTTTTGATGCCAGCCACGGGCTTCAAAATACGGATTTTAATAGTGGGGCTTATCTAGGGCTCAGCGACGGTCTTTTCGTTTTTGGGGGTAACAATGGCTTTAATGTGTTCGATCCCGTCAAAATTCAAACAAAAAATACCTATATTCCAAAAGTCGCAATCACCCAATTTAGTAAGTTCAATCGTGTTCAATATTTTGGTAAAGCGTTGAGTGAAATGTCGTCGTTGAATCTAGATTACGAGGATTCTGTAATTGGTTTTAAATTTGTTGCTCTCGATTTTACAGCCCCAAGCAAAAACCAATTTCGCTACCGATTAGTCGGCTTCGATGAGGGTTGGGTGGATGCAAACGGCGAACGTCAAGCGACCTATACCAATCTTGATCCCGGGGATTATATTTTTGAAGTCAGAGGTTCAAACAGTGACGGCGTTTGGAATGATTCGCCTACCAGCTTGAAGCTGACAGTGAGTCCGCCCCTGTGGGCGACCTGGTGGGCTTATCTGGCCTACGCAAGTGTTATCGGACTAGCGGTTTTTGTCCTGCTGATGAGCAACACGCGGCGGCAACGTTTTGAGGCGGAAAAACGCTATAGTCAGCGCTTGCAACTCTATATCGAGTCACTAGAACAAGCTACCGAGTGCGTGATCGTGGCGAATGATGCACAAGAAATTATCTTTGCTAACCGTGCAATCGCGACGATCCACGGCTTGTCTCCCAGTGAAGCTGTAGGTCAAAAGATCGTCGATGCCCTCATTACGAACCCCTCTGATCGAGCTATGGTGCGCGACAGTCTTGCTAAGACGGGGCATTTCGAAGGGGAATTGCCGGGCCCGGCAATCTCGCCTGACCGGACTTGCGAAATCGCAATCAACAAAGTGCAGGACTCAAGCCTCATAGAGTCCGGATTGATATCAATTTCCAGAGACATTACTCACAGAAAACAAACCGAGGCAGAGCTCGCAACTTATCAAAAGAATTTAGAATCGTTGGTGGAAGAAAGGTCAGCAGCACTTCAGCGTGAAATTAGCGAACACAAAGAGGCTCGTGGTGATTTGGCTGCTTCACTGGTAGAGAAAGAGCTGTTACTAAAGGAAGTTCACCATCGAGTAAAAAATAATATGCAGGTGATCTCGAGCTTGCTCAATATGCAGGCAGATGCGCAGGATGATCAAGAATTATCCAATTTGTTAGGCGAGAGTCAGCAGCGCATTAAATCGATGTCTTTGATCCATGAAAGCTTATATCAGTCAGAAGATTTACTCGAAATTAATTTTGAAAACTATATCCGAACGCTAGCAACGGGCCTTTGTCGCTTCTACACAATCCCCGGGGTTGAGGTGCAGTTAGAAATTTTCGTCGACAAAGTGTCTCTTCAGCTTGACACAGCAGTGCCCTGTGGGCTGATTATCAATGAACTCATTTCTAATGCCTTAAAGCATGGTTTTCAGGCACACAGAGGCGAAGCTGCGATTATCGATGTCCAGTTTGTTAGAGACCAAGATTGGTATCGATTGGTCATCGCTGATAACGGTAGCGGATTGCCGGCTGATTTTGATGTCCATGCATCCGGCTCTATGGGGATGGAGATCGTGGATATTTTGACCCAGCAGCTTGAGGGTCGATTATCATTTGATTCGATGGACGGCGCGCGATTTGTGGTTGAATTTCCTGCGGTGGAGCGTGAGCTATGAGTAGAGTATTTATCGTTGAGGACGAGGTCCTTGTTGCTCGGGATATAAAATCTCGGTTAGAAAAGTTGGGTTATCGCGTCCTCGGCACCGCGGCGAGAGGCGACGATGCGGTGGCCCGGATCCTAGCAGATCAGCCCGACCTTATTTTGATGGATATCAATTTAAAGGGCGAGATGGACGGGATCGAAGCCGCTGATCGAATTAGAGCCAAGGCAGATTTACCGATAATTTTTTGCACCGCTTACTCAAATGACGAGACTTTAGCCCGAGCAAAGGTGACCGTGCCTTATGGATACGTGTTAAAGCCCTTTGATAACCGAGAACTAGAGATCACCATTGAAATTGCGCTCCATAAACATCAATTGGAGTCAGCTTTAAAGCAGGCGAGCCATAGGTTAGATGCGACATTACAAAATCTAAGCGATGCTGTGGTGACGGTAAATCAGGCTGGTCAAATCGTTTTGGCTAACCCTATGAGTGAAAAGATGCTTGTCCAAGGTCGATCAGAGATTTTGGGTCGTGATGGGTTGGCATTGTTAACCTTTACGGCCTTCAACGAGGGTGAACCACAGCTCGATGTAAGCAACCTGCTAAAGGGCAGTGATAGTCTTCCCCAAGGACGCACAAGGCAGCGTCTCGTGCGTGAAGGTCTGCCTGCACTACCTGTGGAAGTCACGCTTAATACCGTTGTTGTCGGAGAGGAATCGCTTTTAGTCTTGGCCTTAAGAGACCTAACAACTCAGATTGAACAAGAGGAGCAGCTAGTCCGGACGGCTTTTTTTGATTCGTTAACGGCACTGCCGAATCGCCAGTTATTCATGGACCGGTTGTCTTCTCGACTTGTGATGCGAGGCGAGAATAGTACGTCCGGTGAGCAGGCCTTCGCAGTGCTGATGCTAAGCATTGAAGGTGTTAGTGAAATTAATCAGGGATTGGGGTTTGCAGCAGGAGACCATGTCATCAAAGAAGTGGCCCTGCGCTTGCAACAGGTAACTCGAATTGAAGACACCTTGGCACATTTTGGCGGTGGCCGGTTTGCGCTGTTGATGACAAACACCAATGATGGCGGCTTGGTCCTTGGTAAGTTGGAAAAATTGCAGGCGAATATTCATGCCAACATTAATTGGAGACCAGAAACCAAAGTTAATGTGGTGTCTCATTGCGGGTTGGTTTTTGGCCCGGGCGTTTATGAGTCGTCTCATGATGTGATTCGCGACGGTGAAATTGCACTCAGCCGCGCAAGAGCTGAAGGGGTAAATTACGCCATATTCGATGAAGCCATGCACGCAAAAGCAAAAGAACTTTTGACGCTGCGATCAGCGCTGCAGGAAGCGATTGATCGACAATTACTGGTGCCTTTTTATCAACCGATTGTGGATCTTAAATCCCTTAAAATACAGAGCTTCGAAGCTCTGGTTCGCTGGCCGATGGAGGATGCTTCTTTTTTGTCGCCAAGCACATTTGTGCCTTTAGCAGAGAGCACGGGACTCATATTGCTCTTAGGTGATCTGATGTTGGAAACGGTCTGCAGACAACAACAGATACACACTGCTAAGGGCTTTACCCAATTTTCCATTGCAGTGAATATTTCATCAGATCAATTCAATGACGATCTGGTTAATCGTTTGGACCAATTAGTTGCTCAGTACGAGTTGTCTCCAGAACAAGTATCGATTGAAATCACCGAGGGTGTTGCGATGGCGGCGATCGAGAGCAATTTGAAATTGTTGGAGGCCCTTCGCGGTCGCGGTCATAAAATAAGCGTAGATGACTTTGGTACGGGGTACTCATCGCTGGCTTATTTAAAGCGGTTTCCCCTAGACACACTGAAAATAGATCGGGCGTTTGTTCAGGAGCTTAAGGTCAATTCAGATGATTATATTATCGCTAAAGCGATCATAGACCTAGGTCACAGCCTCGGTCTAAAGATTATTGCTGAGGGGATTGAAACTGCCGAACAACTTAAGATATTGCAGAATCTAAATTGTGATCTTGGGCAGGGTTACTATTTTCAAAAGGCAGTGCCAGCCCAGGATTTGGTTCAGTGTTACGAGGCTGGATTGCCGCTGGGTAGGGCTCAGACGCTGTAAAGGCGTACTTGCGAGTTCATCACAGCCACGGATGGATTCCTCAAAGTGACGAGCCCCTAGCAGTCGCTGCTTACGCTAACAGCGCGCCGCCGTCGACATCGAGAATTACACCGGTCATGTAGGCATTGTCCATTGCCAAAATGATGGCTGACGCAACTTCATCGGGTAAACCAACGCGTCCTAGGGGCATGTTTTTGCCGATTGCTGCCATGGTGTCTGCCTTTTTGTCACCGAAATGATCAAACATCGGGGTATCGATGATACCAGGGGCAACGCCATTGACTCGCTGAGGTGCCAGCTCTTTTGCCAGCGCTCTGACTAGGCCCTCGACTGCGCAACCAGTACAAGACACTGAGCTCATCCCCGGATTGCAACGGCGTGCCGGGGTGCCAGAAACCAGCGTAATAGATCCCTCGTTCGCCAGCTGCGGTTGTCCTGCCCTAACGACGTGGGTATAGCCCCAGAACTTATCAAATGCAGCTTGAAACTGGTCGGCTGTTTGCGACATGAAAGGTGCCTGGGTACGGGTCGCGCCGGTTGCGGCGCCGACGATGTGGTCTATTGTGCCAATCGATTTAAAAAGCGCGCTCAAACCCTCAGGATCGTGGGTATCAACCTGACTGAATTGGATGTCAGGGTAAGCTGCGCTTGCTGCCTGTATTTTGTCCTCACTGCGGCTGGCTGCCCAAACCGATGCGCCAGCGGCCCTCGCCTGAACCGCGGTTGCTAGGCCAATGCCCGATGTACCGCCAATGACGACAATATTTTTATTGGTTAGAGCCATGCTTTCTTTCCTTCAAACTTTGCAGAGGTCAGCCTAGCAGCAAGGCCATAGATTGTGCAAAACCTGTGTCCAAAACCGCTTGCTTCGTGGGATAATTTTAAAAAATCAGGTGGCAAATGATGGAAGACAAACGATCTTGGTTTGACCGAGCAATTGCGGATGAGGGAACGTCTCATAAGATCCTCGTGGATGGTCTAAATATTGCGTATACGGTTTGGGGCGCCGAGAAACTGCCGGGGGTACTTTTGCTCCATGGTAGCAATGCTCACAGAAGGTGGTGGCAGTTTGTAGCGCCATTCCTGTCTCAGTATTTCCGGGTTGCAGCAATGGATTTGTCCGGACATGGTGACAGCGATTGGCGGGCTCAATACTCAGGAAAAGCATTCGCTGAAGAAGCGCGAACCGTCATTCGCGCCGCGGCGTTGGGCGATAATCCCTATGTGGTCGCACATAGTTTTGGAGGCTTTGTCGGGCTTGAACTAGGGCATTATTTTGGTGCGGAGTTGGGGGGGATCATTTTTGCTGATTTCACCGTGGCGCCCCGGGAGCGCTATATTGAATGGGGATTGCAGCGGTCTCAAACCGGTGCAGTGGCCAGGCCAACTCGAGTATATGCCACACGAGCTGCAGCGCTAGAGCGATTTCGTTTGATCCCAGAGCAACCCTGCGGCCATCCCGATATTGTGAGCTATCTCGGCGAGCATGCGCTCAGGTCGGTGCCTGGCGGCTATACTTGGAAATTTGATCCAACTTTGTTCGACGAACTAGAGATGGGGGTTGATCAGGTGGATAAATTTATTGGGCTTCCTTGTCGCTCAGCGGTCCTACTCGGAGAGCATTCAAAGGATGAAGGCGCTCAAGATGCTGAGCATATGCGGCAAATTTCCAACGGTAATCTGCCGATACTAACCTTGCCGGATACGCATCATCATTTTATGTTAGATGATCCCATGGCATCGCTAATGGCCATATCTGGGCTCTTGAGCGCTTGGCATCAGCAGTCAGCGTAATTCGATGATGAGCTAGGGATGTTATGCGCCCAGTGGGGTCAAAAAGGATTGGATTTGAGCGTAACGAATACACAAATCAGTTTGTTATGTCCGGCCAAAGTGCCGCTGGGGATCTATTGTTTCAGTTGTCTTATGGCCCTAGCCGGGCTGTTGCTTCAAGCAGCAGATGGGCGAGCGGACGGCCCGGAAACTGTGGTCATTAATACCAGCTTAGGTGAGATTGTCGTCGCCCTTGATCGCGAGGGTGCGCCGATTACAGTCGACAACTTTTTAGCTTACGTCGACGAGAGTGCCTATGATCAATCGATTTTCCACCGGGTAATTGAAGGTTTCATGATTCAGGGCGGTGGGTTCAAAACAGATCTGTCTGAGATACCCTCGAAAGCGCCAATTACCAATGAAGCAGAAAATGGTCTCCGTAATTTAGCGGGCGGGATCGCTATGGCCAGGTACGACGTTATCGATAGTGCCACCAATCAATTTTTTATCAATCTCGTTGACAATCCTCGGCTTGATCACCAAGAAGATAGTTGCACCCGGGATGATGAGCGAAAGACTGCTGATCTAGAGCAACGTGGCCTTGTGAAACCAAAATTGTGTACCTCCTATGGGTACGCAGTATTCGGCTACGTGGTTGCCGGATTTGATGTCGTGCAACGCATAGGCGAGCAACAAACCAAACGCCAAGGGACATTCTTCGATATGCCTGCTGAGCCGGTCATCATTGAGTCAATCCGTCGTCAAACCTCAAGGTGATGTTATGTATTTGATAAAGCTTTTTTCAGGCAGTTTTATTTGGCTGATGTGTGCCGGGTTGATTTTGGTCAGCGACTGTCATCGGGCGATGGCAGAGGATGAAGGCGAGTCAATTGATAAGGCAATAGCTCCTTTTAAGGAACCAAAATTGGTCGTGGTGATTGCCGTTGATCAGCTGCGACGGGATCGTCTTTTAGAGGCTGTCGATGGTGGTTTGAAACGCCTCGTTGACGGTGGGCGCCGGTTCGCGAATGGGTCGATTGCACATGCCTTAACTACGACCTGTCCCGGTCATGCGGTGGTTATGACCGGTTTAAATCCTGAAAGCCATGGCATCCCAGATAACACCTTTTATGACAGACTCGAAGGTAAGGTGCGTTACTGTGTAGAAGATGATGATGCCGGCGCTCGGGTCCTGGGTGGCAGCTTAGGTAGAAGCCCCAAAAACCTGCAAGCAACAACGCTGGGAGATTGGCTAAAGGAGGCCAATGGGGTTAGTCGAGTGATGTCGGTGAGCGGTAAAGATCGCGCGGCGATCACGATGGCCGGTCAAGCCCCCGATCAGGTTTTTTGGTATGACAAAACCCAAGGTCGTTTTACGTCCAGCGGCTATTACGCGCCAGTTCTGCCTGAATACGTTCGGCGTTTCAACGGGACGGATCCGACTGCTGATGGCTTTATGCGCGGCTTCCCTTCCCATTGGACACATAGTGAAGGCCGCCATCGTGTTGACGATTTTCAAGGCGAGGATCCACGGTATGGCAGGGTCTCTGGACACCCGATCAGATCTGGATCCTTTGACGCAATCGCGGAACAAGTTTATTACTCACCTTTTTTGGATCAAGCAACCCTTGAGTTGGCTCGTCTTATGATCGACGAGGAACAATTGGGCCGCGGCGATGAGGTTGATTTGTTAACGATTAGCTTGTCGGCGACCGACACGATTGGGCATCTCTACGGGCCTAGAAGTGCAGAGGCTGAAGATGCCTTAGTTCGTTTGGATCAGGATCTGGGACGTTTCATGACCCATTTAGATGAAACGGTAGGTTCAGATCAGTATTGGCTGGTGATCACTGCTGATCACGGGGTAGCGGAATTGCCTGAGTATACAAGCACCGAGGGTACGCTGGAGTGTCCGACAGAGACTGGGCGACTCGAACCAGAATCGCTGTATTTAGGGTTAGCCTGGCATATCTATTCTCGATTTACCTGGCCTTTTGGCCACCCTGAGTCCTTAGTCGCGTTGGATAGAGGCCACCTAGTGGTGCAGGAGGAAGGATTGGAACGCTTTGATGTGTCAAAAGCCGCGGTACTGGATGAGTTGAGTCGATACCTAGAGACTTATCCCGAAATCGAGCGGGTTTGGTCGCTTGATGAATTACAAGACGCATCCGATGATATGGCTATAAGAATCCGCAAGAGTTGGGTTGAGGCACGCTCGGGTGATCTTTTTGTTCAGTTGAAAAAGGGTTGCTTAATCGATGCCATTGGCACAACCCATGGCTCTCCGTACGATTATGATCTTGATATCCCGATTTTATTTTATGGGCAGGGCATCGCCCCAGGGGTTGTCGATGGATCTGCTTACAGTGTGGATATCGCCGCTACGCTCGCGAGCTATTTGAACGTAATGCCTGACCATAAGCTAGATGGGGTTGTCTTAGATCTAGGGCCAGGGATCTCAGTGTCTGTTCCCTGAAGTCAAAGGCCCTACACTGAGCTTTACAAACCCGTGAAGCTCAATAAAGATAACCTGAAAAATCATCAAGGAGTTCAAGATGGAGATTCATCCGCTGACCCCGCATTTGGGTGCTGTCGTAACAGGCTTTGATGTGTCAAAGGATTTGAGCAACGAGGCATTCCAAACACTAAAGGCGCTTTATCTAGATTGGTCCGTCTTAGTGTTTCCCGACCAAATTTTATCGCAAGCTCAGCATAAGTCTTTGGCGAGCCGGTTTGGTGCGCTGCATACCCACCCTATGCATGCTCGGCAACAGCAGGGTGATCCCAACATTTTAAAGGTTGTGACCAATCAAAATTCAGCTTATACCGCAGGGGAAGGGTGGCACACGGATGTCACTTGTGATGCGTTGCCGCCTCAATGTTCTCTGTTATATGTCACTAAGACCCCTGAAGGAGGGGGCGGTGATACCTTGTTTGCGGATATGTATCTGGCCTATGAGTTGTTGTCAGATCCAATGAAGCGATTTTTATCAGGTTTGACGGCGATACATGACGGTGCTCTGCCCTATGTAGGTGCTTATAAATCAGTGCCACCCGACGGAGGCTATCCCAGAAATGAGCATCCCGTGGTGGTTAAACATCCGGAAACGGGTAGGCCAGTGCTGTATGTGAATAGTGGCTTTACCAGCCGAATAAAAGGCTTGTCTCAGAAGGAAAGCAAAGCATTATTGGATTTTTTATTTCAACATATTGCAACCACGCCAAAGTTAACGGCTCGCGTTAATTGGCAGCCGAATACGCTAACTTTATGGGATAACCGCTGCACTCAGCATCATTCGGTCTGGGATTACTATCCTAATAGTCGTTATGGAGAGCGCGTGTCCGTGATTGCGAATGAACGACCTGTTGCTTATCAATTAGGTACTGCCTGAGGACTCGAAAAGGGTTAAAGCAAAAACCACCCACATTGAGATGATCGAAGCCAAACTCAGACTGGTGCACAAAGTCCTCAGCTGTCATCAAGCCGGTAGACGGTCGTTGCTGTGCCTGTGAAAAGCTGGTCCTGGTCTTTTGGGGCATAGTCTGCCGCCAGTTTTTTAAATGCGTTGTAAAGGCAGTGATAATTGATCGACCAACGATCAACAGGGAAGTTGCTCTCAAACATACAGCGGTCTGGGCCAAAGCAGTCAATCATGTGATGGTAATAGGGGGCTTGTTGTTCAACCAATTCGTCGCTGCTGGCTGGTGTATCGCGTTCACTCCAACCAAAACCATTATCTGGCATCGCAAGCCCGCCGAGTTTCGCGTAGACATGACCAAACTTTGCTAAGTCTTCCATGTCCCGCTGCCAATCAGTAAAAATTGACGCCCGATGTTCATTAAAAGGTGGTGCACCCAGAGGCGTCCCGAAGTGGTCAAGAATAAGTATGGTGTTCGGACAGGCACTAGCGAGTTCGATAAATGCGCGATTTTGGTAGTGATAGTGCCAAGTATCGAAACTAAGTCCCATCTCCCCTAACAACTGGATTCCCCTGCGATAGTTGGGATCAAAATATAGGTCGATCGGAGCAGAACCTGGGATGACGAGATGCTCCGGATAAAGGGCATGGGCGCCGGCGTGCCGGATGCCCCTAAAAAGGCCCTGGCCGAGTGCTAGATGTTGATCAAGCAGAGATTTTAAAGTTTCGCGCGGTAACCTTAAGTCAGCATGGCCGACTATTCCGGCGATGCTGGCCTGCTGGGTGTTTTGTTTGCTTTGCCTTGCAGCCTCGGCGACAAATTCTGTTTCACCGAGGGGACGTTCATGCTGAGGTCCTTCCTGCCGATATTCAGCGTGGCACTCAACAAATACAGTCTTTTCGACATTGTGACCAGATCCTGTGTCTAACCATAGGTCCTCTACTAGATAGTCCCTCCCTGGGCGTCGCCAGAGATGGTGATGAGGGTCAACGATAGGCCGATCAGGATCGATGATGGGTTCTTGAACCTGAGCTAGCCAAACGGGGGAGCCGGCGTCGGGGTGCATGGCTTACTCCTGTTATATTCAAATGGTGCTTGCAACTAGGGTCTGGATCAAAGCCAAGTTGCGTTGCCGTGATAGTTTAAGACCCATAAAGCCCTTAACCAAGCTATACTAAATGTCAGCTAAATCCAATTAATACTGGGGGTAAACGTGAAGGGAACGGTACATTATGAAGTTCGAGGTGAGTCGGCATTGTTAAGCATTGATAATCCCCCTGTGAATCCGCTGTCATCTGGTGTGCGTCAGGGGTTGTTTGATGGTATGAATCAAGCTTTAAAGGATTCCAAAGTTAAAACGATTGTCGTAACGGGCCTCAACCGAGCGTTTATTGCCGGTGCAGACATCAGTGAGTTTGGCGCTGCGGCGTCGGAAGGCGCGGGATTGAACGACGTTCTGACATTGATGGAAGGTAGCGATAAACCTGTGATCGCGGCGATTAATGGCACTGCTTTTGGTGGCGGCCTTGAAGTGGCCCTGTGTTGTGATTACCGCATCGCTCATCAGTCCGCACCTTTAGGGTTGCCCGAAGTTAAATTGGGATTACTACCCGGTGCTGGTGGTACCCAGCGGCTACCCCGTTTGATCGGTGCCGAGGCTGCAATTGCTGCGATAACTACTGGCAATCCCATACCTGCGGCGAGAGCATTGACCCTAGGGATCGTCGATGAAGTCACCGAGTTAGATGTTGTTGCGGCGGCGCTATCTTTTGCGGAAGCACTGGTAGCTAAGGGCGCGCCTACCAGAAAAATACGAAATCTGACCGAAAAGGTGGCTGCGGATAAAGGTCAGAAGGATCTCTTTACCCAAGCGATTGCCAATCTTGAAAAAACCCACAGAGGGCAATTCGCACCAGCGCAAATTGTAAAATGCATCGAGGCGGCGGTGCATGCTGATAGCTTTGACGAGGGCATGGCCGTCGAGCGGACTTTATTTGCCCAGTGCTTAGCTCATCCTCAGAGGGAAGCGTTGATCCATATTTTCTTTGCTGAGCGTGCTGCAAATAAAATCCCGGGTTTGCAGAGTGATATGGCCTTAATTGATATTCAAAAAGCGGCAGTTGTAGGTGCGGGCACGATGGGTGGCGGGATTGCCATGTGTTTTGCGAATGCTGGCATTCCTGTCCAGGTACACGACAACGATCCAGAAGGCCTTGCCCGTGGCCTTAAGGTCATTGAAGGCAACTACGCGCGAACTGTCTCGAAGGGTAGATTGTCTCAAGAAGCTATGGATGCTCGTATGGCACTCATTCAGCCTGCCCCGGCGCTGGAAGACTTTGGTGATGCTGACGTAGTGGTTGAGGCGGTTTATGAAAATCTTGATCTAAAAAAAGAAATTTTTGGCAAGCTCGATGGCATTATGAAGCCGGGCGCACTGCTGGCTAGCAATACCTCCGGTCTCGACATCGATGCGATAGCGGCAAGCACTAGCAGACCCGAGTCAGTCTGTGGCATGCACTTTTTCTCGCCGGCCAATGTGATGCGTCTTTTAGAGGTCGTGCGTGGGGCACAATCCTCCCCAGAAGCGCTGGGAACTGCCATGGCCTTGGGGAAGCGGTTAGGCAAAGTCAGTGTTATGGCGGGAAACTGTCCCGGTTTTATTGGCAACCGTATGATCGGCGGATACTCCAGACAGGCAAATCTGATGATCTTGGAAGGCGCCACCCCTGCTCAAGTCGATAAGGTGATTTATGAATTTGGGCTCGCCATGGGTCCTTTTGCTATGGCCGACATGGTTGGCCTTGATTTGGGCTGGCGAGCTCGCAAAATGCGGGGTGGATCTAACGAGATTACCGCGCGGATTCCAGATGCCCTTTGTGAACTCGATCGTTATGGCCAGAAAAATGGGTTAGGTTATTATCGGTATGAGGCTGGAGATCGCACGCCAATTGTCGACCCGATCGCCTTAGAAGTGATCGAGAAAGTGTCGGATGATCTCGGATACGCGCGCAAGCAGTTTACCGAGGATGAGATTCTCAAGCGATGCATCTATCCGTTGGTCAATATCGGTGCGCAACTGTTGGATGAAGGGCACGCTTTACGAGCCGGCGACATTGATACGGTTTATGTCAATGGTTATGGCTTTCCAACGCACGTCGGGGGACCCATGTGGTTTGCTGATGCACAGGGTTTATCATCCGTATTAGCAGACATCAGACGCTTTTATGAAGAAACAGGCGATGAAGCTTGGAAGCCAGCACCGCTTTTAGAGCGATTAGTTGCCGAGGGTAAAACCTTCGCGTCTCTCGATTAGAGTTAAGGTAATGCCGTGACTGAAAATTTGCCTATGAAGGTAGATCGGAGCTGGTTGGTTGCCGAGGTAAGCAGAATGAAAGGGCTGTCTCTGCTTAAACGGATTATCTACCTTGGCGCTGCCGCCGTTTTGGCGCTCGTTGGGCTATTGGGGTTGGTGTTGCCAATTATCCCAGGAGTCGTTCTCCTGCTGTTGGCAGCGAATCTGGTGTCCTGGGTGTCACCCGAATGGGGACGACGGATTGACCGGTTGCCCCTGATGGCTCGTCTGAAACGACTCCAGGCGGGGTCTGCTGCTCGCTTAAAGACTGTTTTAACCCGCTGGTTTGGAAGAAATGCTGGCAAATCACAAGCGAGGCGCTTCTCGTTTTCGAACGGGCGCTGGACTGCCCCCCAACTAGCGAGATCGATTGCCTTAGGGCTTATGGCTACCGTCAAGCAGATCGCTGCACTCATCATCAGTTCAGCGATCCAAGTTAAAAGGTTTTATACAAGCCGTAGGCGGGTGCGATGAAGGAAGCCTATATTCTGAGAGGGGCCTGGCCATGAAAACGTTAGAGAATCCATCTGATTTTTGGCAGCTTTGGCAATCGCAAGCTATGCGCGCAGGCGATTTACATGAGATGGCAATTCTAGGAGGTAAGATCGCATCATCTTTATCGGAGGTTTTCATGGCAGGCTACCAGGTAGCCATGCGCCAGGTGTTCGACTTGCAGGGCCCTGCTTGGGCAGCATTTTGCGTCAGTGAAGGTGCAGACAATCAGCCGCTCGTTGAGTTTGATGATGACCATAAAATTTCTGGGGTTAAAACCTGGGTAGCAGCAGCGGATGTATCGGAAATTTTCATTGTTAAAGTGGGGCGTGGGCCTGATGCACGTTATTGTAAGTTAGGACGAAGCACAGAAGGCCTCAGCATTAAAATCAAGGCGCCGGGCGAATTTTTGCCTGATCTCATGATTGGGCAACTGCACATGGCGAAGGTTAAGCCTGAGGCTACGCTATCATTGGAAAGATCTCAGCTTAAAGCATTTCCGATGGCCGAAGCTGGTGCAATTTTTGTGACGTTTCTTTCGTTTTTGGCGAGTCAAGGCAGTGATTCCGGAGCGAGGATTTTGTCGCGTTATGGCGAGGCCGCCACGCGCCATAGGGACGTAAAAGCAATTAAGGCGATGGTGGACGAAATGCGTCAATCAGAATGCTTTGATGAGGGCATGTCGATGTTAGTTCCCAATTGGCAACAAGATCGAAAGCTATTGGATATGTATCAAGCAATGGTGATGCGAGTGTAAAGCTTAAACCAAGCGGAAAGACTCGAGCCTGTTCAGCGCTATAGACCGCTGGGTTCAGTTTTTTCCAGTCGTTTGAGTAACACCATCATGACTTTTTTAGCTTGCAAATCTTTTTTTAGGCTAGCCTGTTGGATACCTAACTCGAGGGTGCGTTTAGCATCAGACTGCTGGGCTAGTTCGATTTGGGCCCGAGCCAATGCGGTGTAGGCTGCGGTATAGGTTGGATCGAGGGCTAAGCATTGTGTGAGATGGGTAATCACTGACGTCAGGTAGCCGGTGGGTTGCGCTTTTAGATAGGCTGAGGCAAGGCCAAAACGCAAGAGCGCCGAGTCCTGTCCTTGAGCAAGCAGTTTATTAAGAGCAGAGATGTTGGCCAAAGGGGCATCCTTTGCAGCGATAGGTTATATACCCCATATTATATCTGAAGCAGGCTAACGAAAAACGTGGCCGAGATTGACCCGTGGAGGCTAGGGATGGCTTACGACTCGATTCATAACATAGAACCTTTTTTCGACACGATGTTGGCGCTCAATAACGCCAACACGCCCCATGTTAACGCGCTCACCGGTGATGCCCTGCAAGCACTCATCGGGCAGGCTGCTGGCTTTCGTGCGTTAGTCGGCGAAGATGAACGATTTGCAGGTTTTATGCTCCTGATAGGAGAAGGTCAGTCCTATCAAAGTCTCAACTATCAATGGTTCTCAAAGCATATGACCGATTTTTTGTATGTCGATAGAATTGTGATCGAACCAGAACACAGAGGCCTTGGTGCTGCGGTTGAACTGTATGCTTGGGCAAAGGCTCTAGCGTCCTCACAGAAAATAAAATGGTTGACCTGTGAGGTGAACCTTTCACCGCCGAATCCTCGTTCTATTGCTTTCCATCAGCGTCAGGGTTTTAGCGAAATTGGGCAGCAAAAAACGGATGGCGGCCAGAAAACCGTATCACTGATGCGGAGCCTGGTGCATGCTTGAGCGTTATCTCGGTGGTATCGCTGTATCGATCGCGCTGTTGGTGGGAATAGCGTTCTTCATGCTGACTAGCGCGCCAGAACCTGCCTCAAAAGTGGTGAGTGTGCCGATATCAGAGCCCGACAAAGTGCGAACGCGCGTCGATGCTATTATGACCAATTGCGCCCGCCGAGGCACGACCACGCGGGTTGAGGGCCTTGTGAGAAACCTAGGGTCTTTGAAGGTGACGAGGGTAACGATTCAAAGCATTTGGAAAGACGAGGACGGAGAAGTCAAAGATACCGGCATAGTCTATGCCATCGGCGAGGGCGAGTTTTTAAACCCCGGTGATTCAAAGGCTTTTGTGGACACAACCGAGTTAAGAGATGTTGCCCGCTGCAATGTTCGGGCCCTCGATTGGTGGGCCGATGAATAAAGTTTTGGCGCTGACGGGCATCATATCTAGGCCGATGCTTAAAGCTCTGGGCTCGGTGGGCGTAAAGCGTGGGTGTGGGTATAAAAGCCTGAAAATCGCTACAGGGGGGCAGGATGGTTAGCTCGCTGCAAGAGAGCACAAGCTTGGATATCCAAGCGTTGGCACAATACCGTAAAGACGGATTTTTAGTGTTAACGGAGTTATTTTCTCTGGAGGAAACGACCCAGCTTTCCCGAGAGGTTGGCGAAATCGAAACAAAAATGACAGCAATAGCTGATTCGGGTATTGAGTATTTTCTTGATGGCAGGCGTTTTGTTGATGTTGGTGTGCATACGCTGCAATTTGAAGCGCCGCCGAACGATGAACGCTTAAGAGTCCTCGAGCCTGCTTACGGGCTGTCGCCGCTTTTTCAAAATCTCTTGAGTGACCCTCGATTAACAGAGCCGATGATGCAGATTTTAGGTGTTGACGGGCTATCGCTCTGGACCGATAAGATCAATTTTAAATGCGCGGGTGGGACAGGATTCGGGTGGCATCAGGACGCCCCTTATTGGATGCACGATACTAAAAACCTTACCGAGTTACCTAACGTCATGATCGCGCTCGAGGACGTAACTAGCCATAGCGGCGCTTTTGAGGTTATTCGCGGTAGCCATGTTCAAGGGATTCGCAAATCAAAAGATGATGGCAGTCAATTAGAAGGTTTTTACACACATGCTGACGAAGTGGAATTGATGAATCGAGAGGAATTTATCGTGCCAGCAGGTTCCGCCATTTTTTTCGATCCTTTTTTGATTCATGGGTCAGGGCCGAATGAATCGTCGAGATCCCGTAGGGCGATTATTGCGACATACCAACCCGTCGATAGGTTAACGCTGAAATCCAAGACGATTGTGAATTTAACTGAGTGACGCTCAGCCTCACCGATGGCTCGTGAGTCATTGATTGAAACTTGAACCTATGTTGAGACAAAAATGATAGCGTCTGTGATCAAAGATCCCGTGCCAGCCAAAGTGCTTCGATTGGTACTGGGTGATCAATTGGATAGCGACCACAGCTGGTTCAGTTCTGTGGACCAGGATTGCCTGTATGTGATCGCGGAACTTGCTCAAGAGCAGACCTATGTTCGTCACCATATTCAGAAAACGTTGGCTTTCTTTTTGGCGATGGCAGGGTTTGCACTCAAGGGTCAAGCAATGGGTCATAGATTCGATCACTATGATCTAGACGAAACTGTGGGCTTTGATGGATTGCCAGCATTTTTGGACCATCTTGTTGTTCGCCATCAGGTAGAACGCGTTGAGTATCAGCTTCCGGATGAATATCGGCTTCGCATCCAGCTTTTGGCGTGGTCTGAGAGGGCAGGTGTTGAGGTTGTTGCCTTTGAGTCCGAGCATTTCTTGTTATCCGAAGCCGACCGAGAGGCCTATTTCAAAACAGGTAAAGCACATCGGATGGAGCATTTCTACCGAAAGATGCGAGTAAGATTCGATGTTTTAATGCTTGATAACGAGCCCTTAGGTGGGCGTTGGAATTTTGATCAAGACAATCGAAAACGTTTCCCAAAGAACATTACCCTCCCCGAACCGATGGTTTTTGCCAACGAGGGGAGGGCTACTTTGGAAAGGATTCGGCGACACCAACTCCCAACAATTGGAGAAACCTCAGAAACTTCCATTTGGCCGATCGACAAGCACCAGGCAAATCAGTTGTTAAACGACTTTTGTCAGCGATTGTTGCCAGATTTTGGGCGTTACCAAGATGCCATGACTGACCACGGCTGGTCGCTTTATCATTCCAGGCTAGCATTTGCGCTGAATGTGAAGTTGCTGCATCCGAAAACCGTCATTGACGCCGTTATTGCTGAGCTAAAAGATCCCCATCAGCGGGTGGATATGGCCCAAGTTGAGGGATTTGTCCGCCAAATCCTGGGATGGCGAGAATTCATTCGAGGGATTTATTGGGCCAATATGCCGGACTACGGTGTCTCCAACGCATTGGAGGCAAATTTGCCATTACCAGCGTTGTATTGGTCGGGTGAAACCCACATGGCTTGCATGCGACAGGCCATTGGACAATCGTTAAAATTTGCTTACGGTCATCATATCCAACGACTGATGGTCACAGGTAATTTTGCACTCTTGCTAGGTGTTGATCCAACTGAAGTAGAGGCTTGGTATTTAGGAATCTATATCGATGCCATCGAATGGGTAGAAATGCCTAACACTCGAGGAATGAGCCAGTTTGCAGATGGTGGTTTGGTTGCATCTAAACCGTATATTAGCTCGGGGAAATACATCCAAAGGATGAGTGACCATTGCAAGAGCTGCAAGTACGATGTCAATTTGCGTTCGGGCGAACTGGCTTGCCCATTTAATGTGTTGTACTGGGATTTTTTAGATCGGCACGAGCAGAAATTTGCTCGCAATCCGCGCATGCGAATGATGTTGACGCACTTTCAGAAGATCAATGACGATGAGCGGCAACTCATTGCGACATCGGCTCGCCGTATTCGCCAATTAGTATCAGAAGTGCCTGGCAGTATTTAGGCGCTAATCAGCCACGCAGACCTTGTTTCTTCCTGTGTTCTTCGCTTGATAAGCGGCCTTGTCAGCCCGTTGACGAAGAGAAGCAAGGGTTTCACCTACATGCGAAAGCGCGATGCCTAAGCTTGCAGTAATGGTCCGATTTTCACCGAGATTAACGGCCGCGATTCTTTGCCGAATCTGTTCTGCCAAAGCAAGTACCGCGGGCTCATCCAGCTCATCGACAACGACCTCGAATTCTTCTCCACCGGTACGACTGATGATGTTGACGCGAGGGGCAAAAGTTTTAACCGCTGCACCGAGCATCTGTAGCGCGGCATCACCAAAAGCATGACCGTGGACGTCATTGACGTGTTTGAAATGGTCTAAGTCAATCGCTATGACTGAGACCGGTTGCTGTTTTTCATAGTTCACTTTCAGTAGGCGCCCGAGCTCCCGCATGTGATAACTTCTATTGTAGAGACCTGTAAGGGGATCGCGATTGGTTAGATCATTGGTCAACCGTACAAATTGAAAAACCACTAAGGCTAAAATGACCTCCCCCGAGAAGGTCAAACCATCCCCGACCCACCACCAGATGGGGTCTGCGCCTGGGATGATCTCTGTCGCCGCGTCTAGTAAATTGCCGGTCTGTAAGGTAAATAAGCCCGCTAAAACCACTCGTCGCTCAGCTAAACTCACTTTAATGAGCGTTGCTGCGACGAACATGACAAAGACCGAAACGAAAGAGGCTGCCTCAAACCCAAATTGCCCTAAATCAAAGCGAATTTGATTAGAGTCTTTCAGTAACTGGACCACGATCAAGGCACTGATAAAGAGATTGGTCACAATAAGTAACAGCGCTCTATCACCGCGAGCGAATTGAATCTGCATTTCTTGCTGTTTTTTGTCTGGCATCGGCTTTAAATGATCGACCTCTTCTGCGACGTAGAGCAGTGCCTGAAGGGTAAGTAAACCCAGATCAGTGCGATAAGATAGTTATGTTATCAGACCCTTTATTATTCTCACAGGAACGCATTTCTAATGACCCATCCAGAGCAGACATTACTTCAACACTTTATCGACGCGGATTATGTCGTTTTGGATGACCCGCCAATTGTTTTTAAGGTTGGCGAGCCCCATCAGGGCTTGGCATTGTTGTTGGCGAGTTTTGGCGCCGTCAATGCGGTTATGTTGACTGCCTATAATCCGCAAGGCCAACGGCGATCGGACGAAGAGAACCTCGATCGTCAAATGCAGTTGCTAGATAGGATCGAGACTGCCCGACTCAATTACTTTGTCGGTCGAGGAGAAAGTTCGGATCACGCTTGGGTCGAGGACAGTTATTTGATCTTTGATCTTGATCGAGACACGGCAATGAAGTGGGCTTTGGCCTTCGATCAGGCCGCTTGGCTGTTTGTGCCTGCCGATGGCTGCGCCGAGCTTGTTTGGACATCTGCTGATCTGGGGGCTCGCTAGGTTTCTGAATGTAGAGAGCCATAACGGATAAAGCTTTAAGCATCTCGCTATTCGATGGAACCCTAGGCCTGCAGCCATCACGCCTCCATCGGAGGCGACCAGAGTTAAATTCTATGTCGGTCCTTTTAGTTTGTTCGTAAAGCTACCTGATGAGGCGAGCTTCAGTTCATGAAAGCAAGGGTAGAGGCACCCGATCATCCGCCTAGACGAAGAATGCGTATAAATTTCAAACGATCGTTTTAATCGTGGACGTGCGGCGGGAGCAATGTTTGCAAACGCCTCCGGCCGAAGCAAAATCAGAAGCAGTAACAGCAGAAGCCAAAGCAAAAGCTAAAGTAAAAGCCAAAGTAAAATCAAAAGCGAAGGTCAAAGCAAAAGCCAAAGCAAAAGCGAAATCAAAAGCATTAGAAGAAACACACAAAAGACCTAAAGTTTCGAAGGTTTGCAGGGAAGGGGTTAATGGCCGTGAGTCGTAAGCAGTGAGCATCCAAGCGCTACGAAAAGCATCGGATGAAATATTCGATACACGAAGCAAGCTGCTGAATGCCGCTGAGCAACTGTTAATAGAATCGGGGTTTGCGGGTATGTCAGCCAGAGCCACCGCCAAATCGGCTGGAGTCAATATCGCAGCGATGCGTTATCACTTTGGGTCCAAGCAGGGGCTTTTCGAAGCAGTAGTGAAAGGTAGAATTGCACCAGTCAATGCCCAACGACTCAGACGTCTTACGGTAGCAGAAGCTGAGCACCCCGGATCGGTGCAAGCTGTACTGGACGCTTTTTTGTGGCCAGTCTTTCAGGCGCAATCGGATACGGCCGCCCGCTTGCTGATGGCAAGGGTCATGGCCGAGCCTGCAGAGATCGCTGATCCGGTACTGGCGAGCCTCTTTGAAGAGGTGGTAACACAATTTACTCAAGCACTGCACCGCTGTTTGCCTGATTATTCCCCAAGCATCATTGCACATAAATTATTATTCGTCGTAGGTGCGATGAGTTTTACTGTTTTAAATTCAATTCCTAGTCATTTCAAAATGTCTTCAAACGGCAACCCATCTTTCCAAGAGTTGCTCGCGTTTTGTGTTGGCGGTTTCCTTGCATCGTTAGAAGACGCGCAAAATCTAAGTCAAAGGTCTACCTGATGAAACTAACGCATCGTATTAAACCCATGTTATTGCCCCTAGGTGTTGCTTTGTTAGGGTTTGGAATTTTTGCGGGTTTACTCGCTACCGGACCAAAAATTGACCCTAGGCCCCAGGTGCCGGTGCCGCCTACTGTTGCAAGCCAAATCATTCGCCTAGCGCCGCTGCAGATGACCGCAAGTGCTTTCGGGACTGTTGAGCCGCGGAGCCAGACAGACCTTGTCGCTGAGGTATCTGGCCGAGTCGTACGGGTCTCACCGAATCTTGTCAGCGGTGGGTTTTTTAGTGCTGGAGAGCTGCTTTTTGAAATTGACTCGGAAGACTACGAAACACAATTAGAGCAAGCCAATGCCGGTGTTGCCCGAGCAGCGAGTGAGCTTGCCTTTGCGACCAAAGATTATGATCGTCAGCTGGACCTAAAAAATCGTCAGTCCGTGAGTCAATCTTTAGAAGATGAAGCCCTTAGAAGGCTTGCTGCAGCAAGAGCAAATCATCGAGAGGCCCTTGCAAAAAAATCTTCAGCCGAGCGTAACCTAAATCGAACACAGGTGCGTGCGCCCTATCAAGGAAGGGTGCGCGCCGAAACGATTGACGTCGGCCAGTACGTCACCCGAGGGGTTGCGGTTGCAAAACTTTATGCGACCGATTTTGTAGAGGTCAGATTACCGGTTCAAGATCAGGCGCTCGCGTTTTTAGCGGTCGATTTAGCGAATTCAAAGAGCATCCAGAGAACCCGACCTGAGGTTAGGTTACGGGCAAATTTTGCTGGGACTCCGCAGGCTTGGCGTGGAGAAATCGATCGCGTAGAGGGCGAGATCGATGGCACAACCCGAATGGTCAATCTAGTCGCTAGAGTGCCTGCGCCCTATGAACAACCTGCAGACCGAGCGCCGCTGGCAGTGGGTTTGTTTGTCGAGGCCGAGATCCTGGGCTTGGTTTTACCGGATGTGGTTGAACTGCCTCGGGTCGCGTTAACCGGATCGAACGAGGTATTCGTCATCGATGAGGATCAAAAAATGCGGCGTAGGACAGTGGAGGTGGTTCGACAAATGGGCGACTCCGTGATTATTGGCGGTGGTCTCGCCAATGGTGAACGGGTGTGTTTAACGCCGATGGACGATGCGATTGAGGGCATGCGAGTCAGCATTGATGCTGGCGCGAGGGAGGTCAGTCAGCGATGAAACCTGTCATTGCCTGGTTTGCAGAAAACCACATCGCGGCAAATTTGCTGTTGATTCTAATGGTGCTATCTGGTGCATCAGCTTTGATATCAATGCCGCAAAAATCTTTTCCGGATATCGACGTGCCCATTATTACGGTATCAGTGCTTTACCTAGGCGCTGCGCCAGAAGAGGTCGAGCAAGGCGTGTGCGTCAGAATCGAAGAGGAACTCGAGGGTGTAGAAGGGGTTAAAGAAATTCGTTCTCAAGCCAACGAAGGCGTCTGTACGATCTCAGTGGAACTTTTTGAGAATGCTGATAAGGCTCAAGCATTGGATGATGTGAAGAATCGGGTTGACGCCATAGATACATTGCCAATTGAGACCGAAAGCCCAGTGATTAACCTTGTGACCAGTGTCAGACCTGTGATGGATATTGCCATCACAGGTCCGCAAAACGAGCGCGCGCTAAAAATTATTGGGCAACGGGTTCGCGACGATATCGCGGGGCTGCCCAACGTCACCCAAGTATCCCTGTTAAACACGAGACCCTATGAATTATCGATTGAGGTATCTGAAGCATCTTTGCAGAGAAATGGCTTAACGCTAGATCAGGTGGCCGCAGCGGTTCGCCGGCAATCGCTGGATTTGCCAGGAGGCGCGATAAAAACTAACTCAGGGGAAATTTTACTGAGAACCAAAGGCCAAGCTTATCGTGGTGAGGAATTTGAAAATCTGCTCATCAGAAGTGATGGTGAGGGTCGGCGAGTTTACTTAAAAGACGTTGCCACAGTCATTGATGGCTTTGAAGATACTGATCAGTCGCTGCGATTCAACGGCAAGCCCGCTGCGATCATAAGAGTCTCTCGAGTGGGTGAACAGGATATTTTAAAAATCACCGCGGATGTTAACGACTATCTTGCAACGGGAGGGTCGGGCCTGCCCGAGGGAGTGAATCTAACGGTCTGGAACGACAATTCTTGGCTGTTGCGAGATCGTTTGAGCACTCTGCTGGATAGTGCGCGTCAGGGCTTTCTGATGGTGCTGCTGCTGTTGGCCCTCTTTCTTAGGCCTAGGTTAGCCTTTTGGGTGAGTATTGGGGTGCCGGTGGCGTTTATGGGCGCCCTTTACCTCACCAACTTTTTAGGGCTGTCGATAGATGGGATCTCTTTGTTCGGTTTTATTCTGGTGCTCGGCATCATGGTGGACGATGCCATTGTTGTCGGAGAGGGCGTCTTTTCTGAGCAAAGGCGATCGGCTGATCTCTTGGCTGGGGCCATTAAAGGTACGCAGAACATTACGATACCGGTAATCTTTGGGGTTCTTACCACGATATGTGCCTTTGTTCCTATGCTGCAGGGTGTCGGTACCTCTGGTCAAATTGGTGCCGTCATTGCGACGGTTGTGATTTGTTGTTTGATTTTCTCATTGATTGAGTCGCAGTTGATATTACCCGCGCATTTGGGCCATCAAGAAGTCAAAACCGAAGTAGGAGAGGTTTATTTATTGTTGGTGCCGATACTAGCCATTGTGCTACTTGAGTTCACATGGAGTGTTTCTAGCTTTATAGGGATGGCGATCGGTGTGGCTTCGCTCATGTTAGTGCTGCACACACTAGGTTGGTCTAAGGTCGCCGCGCGCCGAGTATCACAGTTTCAGCTTCGCTTCTCAGAGGGTGTAGAGGGCGTTATTCAAAAGAGATTTCGAGGGCTAGTAACAAAAGCGATACGCGCTCGGTACACCACGCTAGCCTTGGCCTTTGTGTTTTTTTTGTCAGGGCTCGGGATTTTAGCCAGTGGTCGTTTACCCTTCTCTTTTTTCCCGCCCTTGGCTGCAGATCAGGCGATTGCACAGTTGACAATGCCCCTTGGTACGTCGGCAAAAATTACTGAGGAAGCGGTGCTGTATTTAGAGCAGAGCGCTCAGGCGTTGAAAGCGGAATTGGCCGAAGATTACCCGGATGCGCCGCCAGTGACGCATATTTTGTCGGCAGTTGGCAATCAGCCCTCAAGTCGAGGTGGCGTAGGACCCAATGGTCCAGGAGGCGGTGGCGGTGGTGGTGGCCATTTGGGTGAAGTGACCATGCAGTTGACCCCAAGTCAGAGCCGGCTCCTAGACACGCGAACGATAACCAATCTTTGGCGAGAACGCGCGGGGACGATTCCTGGTGCGGTTGAGCTCAAATTTAATAGTTCACTGTTTACGGTGGGAAATGCGATCGATATTCAGCTCTCAGGAGATGATGTTGATCAACTACGGGAAATGGCAACCGAGATTCGAACCCAATTAGCCAGTTACCCGGGGGTGTTGGATATCACCGACTCTTTTAGGTCAGGGAAGCAGGAGCTAAAACTTAGTATGAAACCTCAGGGTGAGGCTGCAGGGTTGTCGCTCAGACAATTAGCCTTACAGGTTCGCCAGGCGTTTTATGGTGAAGAGGCCCAAAGAATTCAGAGAGGGCGGGATGATGTTCGGGTCATGGTCCGATATACAGACTCTGAGCGAAGAAGTATTGCAACCTTGGATGGAATGCGTGTGCGTACGCCAGACGGATCGGAAATACCCTTTGACACAGTAGCAGATGCCAATTTGGGTCGAGGTTATGCCAGTATCAATCGAACCAACTCAAAGAGAGTTGTTAGTGTCACCGCAGATGTAGACCGAACTTCGATTACCGCCGAAGAGGTGCTCGCAGATCTTGGCAAGACGTTTCTGCCGGATTTGTTGAGTCGCTATCCTAGAGTGAGTCTTAGCCTCGAGGGAGAGCAGCGACAAAGCGGGGAGTATTTGGTCAGTTTGGTTTTCCCATTCTTGATCGCTTTGTTCGTAATTTATGCGTTGCTGGCTATTCCGTTGGGTTCCTATACTCAGCCGCTCATGATTATGAGTGTTATCCCATTTGCCTATGTCGGCGCGATTTGGGGACATCAAATCATGAAGCAATTTGACTTGATTGGCGGTATCGCGATGATGTCGATTTTGGGCATGATTGCTGCTGCGGGTGTAGTGGTTAACAGCAGTCTTATTCTGACCTATACGGTAAACCGATTTCGGGCAGAGGGTTATGCAACTGATCTTGCGGTTGTAGAAGCATCCGTGAGCCGAGCACGGCCGATTGTGCTGACCTCAATGACAACTTTTGTCGGATTGATGCCGCTAATGTTCAATACGAGTGTTCAAGCACAATTCTTGGTACCGATGGCGGTCTCTTTAGCCTTTGGAGTCACCTTTGCAACGGTGATCACCTTGTTGGTCGTGCCTGCGATTTATTGTACTTTTCAGGACATCGAGGATGTTCTAGCTGGGCTGCGCCGTAAGCCTGGTTTAGAAACTGATCCAGCGATTGAGCAGGGCACTTAGAGTAGGAGCCATTATGCCCTTACATAATTTTCTGCCTTTAAGGGGTGAACTTTCGACCTTTCAAACCGGCGCAAGTCCTTTGCTCGAGAATCTCCTGGGTGATCCTCTTCAAAGAACCGTGTCTGTCTATGTGCCAGCAGCTTGTGAGCCCAATAAGCGATATCCGATGCTGGTCGATTTGGCGGGTTTTACGGGCAGCGGTTTGTCGCACTTGGCATGGAAGGGGTTTGGCGAGTCGTTGCCGCAAAGAATCGATCGCTTAATGGCGGCGGGTGACCTTTTACCCGCGATTTATGTATTTCCTGATTGCTTCACATCTCTAGGGGGAAATCAGTATGTAGACTCTTTGGCGATGGGGCATTGGGCCAGTTGGTTGCATCAAGTGCTAGTGCCAGAAGTGGAAGCTCGCTATCCGGTTATTTGCGCGCCAGCGGCCAGAGGTCTTTTTGGTAAATCCAGTGGTGGTTTTGGCGCCCTTCATCAAGGGATGTGGCACGGCGAGCATTGGGGAGCGATCGTGTGTCATTCCGGCGACATGGCCTTCGAGCTTTGTTATCAACGGGACTTCCCTGAGGTCTTGCTCGCGCTCACCCAGACCGGTCTGACGATTGAAGCCTACATCCAAAGGTTGCATCGAAGACGACGCATCGGTGGCAGTGAGATGCATGTGCTGATGAGCTTGGCGATGGCGGCATCTTACGACCCTGATCCAAAAGCGCCCTTTGGCGTTCGCCTACCCGTAGATATCAAAACGTGCGTGTTAGATGCAGAACGATGGGACGCTTGGCTTCGCTTTGATCCGCTGCAGAGTGTAGAGCATGCCGAAACCCAAGCGCGATTGCGGGGTCTTAGAGGTCTGTTCGTTGATTGTGGTCTTCGTGACCAATATCATTTGCTCTTCGGTGCTAGAAGATTTAGCGCGCGGTGCGACAGCCTTAATATAGTACATCGGTTTGAAACCTTCGACGACACGCATTCGGGCATTGATTATCGAATGGACACATCACTGCCTTGGCTAGTCTCGGTGCTAACGGACGAGAGCCGTCCGTCGTCAAACAGCATCTAACATCTCGATTTTCGGTCTACCGGCCATGTGCGGCCCCATAGCAGCCCCAAGACGTTTAAAATAGTCGGTTTCGTTGTGAGCGGCGAGTGCCTCAGCATCCTCATACTGCTCCAGAACTACGTAGGTGGTGTCACTGGACCGGCTTTTATGGAGCGCGTAAAAATGGTTTCCTGTTTCATTGGCTCTGACTTCCGCGGCTAATTCGCTGAAGATGCGCTCAAATGCTGCCTGTTCGCCGGGTTTGATTTCAAGGGTTGCGATGATGCCTATTGCCATCAGTGGGGTCCTTAGCGTTGAAAAGGGTGTAAGTCTGCGTGGGTAATTGATGCGAGTCAAATGTTCGGGCCTTAGGGTCGTTCAAGAGGTTTTACCAGGTCTTCCAGTCCTGTCTCTTTCAGGGTTAAGGCCAACATCATGATCCGTCCCAGTTCACCCGTAGGAAACCCTCTATCAGAGAACCAAAGCAAGTAGGCTTCAGGTAAACGGATTATTTTGCGTCCGCGATATTTGCCGAAAGGCATCTTGAGATTAGCGACAAGGTCTAAATCTTTAGGTTCAAAGTGCATGCTGCGTATAATACGCTTCAAAAGAGGAAAGACCGATGCCCAAGGCAAGCGAAATTAAAAGAGGCGAAGTGATTGACCTAGATGGCGAACCTCACGTTGTCAAAGCCCTCGAAGCCAAAAGTCCATCATCAAGAGGCGCGGCAACGCTGTATAAGTTTAGGTTTAAGAACCTGTTGACAGGGTTAAAGCGAGATCTCTCAGTCAAAGGAGAAGAAGTTTTTGCTGAGATTGACTGCCAGCGAGTCTCGGTCCAGCTGTCATACGTCGACGGTGATGAGTTTCACTTTATGGATCTAAATGACTATACCCAATATAGCCTTAACCGAGGCGACATAGAGGAACAATTGAATTATCTTACCGATGGCTTATCGGATATCACCGCGATGTTGATTGATGGTCAAATTGCGGCCATCGAGGTGCCCCAGTCAGTCACCCTGTCAATCCGCGAGACCGCGCCAGCAGTAAAGGGTGCTAGTGCGAATGCTCGAACGAAGCCAGCTACCCTTGAAACCGGCCTTGTGATCCAGGTGCCTGAGTATGTTTCAAGCGGAGAGATGGTAAAGGTCAATACAGCGACTAACAAATTCATGGCTCGCGCTTAGAGGTTAGCCTAGGGCGGATTATTCATCCTTTGGCTTTGCAAGAGCGGTTTCGGCGAAGCGCCGGATGCTCAAATAGTCTGCTTTTCCATTAGGTGCCCGCTCGAGGTTTTCTTTTTGAAAAATATGTTTTGGCAACTTGTAAGCAGCTAAATGATCTCTAGCCCAGGTTCTAAGTGCCGCAGCATCAATCGGTTGATTGTTCCTCGTTTGAATCACAGCGGTGATGGCCTGCCCCCATTTAGGATCTGGCAGTCCAACGACGAGCACATCCTCGATCGCGCTATGGTATTTAAGGGCCTCTTCAACTTCTTCTGGAAATACCTTTTCTCCTGCGGTGTTAATGCAATTGCTACCACGCCCGAGTAGCGTCAAGGAACCATCTGCCTCTACTTGCACCCAATCTCCAGGGATCGAATAGCGTTCGCCCTGAATCCATTGAAAAGTTTTAGCGGTCTTCTCGGCGTCTTTATAGTAACCCAAGGGGAGATGGCCTCGTACGGCGACCATACCAGGCTCATTATCTCCCGGGTGTACTTCTCGATGATCTTCAGTGAATACTCGACAGTTGGGTCCTATGGTGAACTTGGCGACATCGATTGTTTGGTCTTTGGTCATTACTGAACTACCTAGGCCAATTGCCTCTGACGAGGAAAAGCCATCAACCAAGAGAAGTTCTTCGTTATGCGCTAACAACCCGGCTTTGATCTCCCTGGTCCACATAACACCAGAGGACGACACAATTTTAACGGAGGAAATATCATAAGCGCTGGCGGCATTATCCAAAGTGTCGAGAATGGGTCTAGCAAAGGCGTCACCGACAATAGTGACTGCGGTCACCTGATGATCGCCAATTGCTCTGAGCGCCTGAGCGGGGTCGAAGTGTTTACTAGGCAGCGTCACGCAGGTACCACCCATGGCCATCGCGCCGATGGCTGATAGCAACCCGGTGCCATGCATCATTGGTGGCAAGGGCAAATTAACCGGACCCGGCTGGGAGAGAATGCGCGTGCATAAATCTTCCAGATCATGGCTTGGTGGGGTATTGAGTCTTGGATTACCGCCTGCGCCCATGGCGTTAAACAAAGCATTGTGCTGCCACATCACCCCTTTGGGCATGCCGGTCGTACCGCCGGTATATAAAAACAACAAATCATCTGCAGAATAAAGCCGTTCTAGAGGGGCATTATCAAAACTGGTTGCCCGATGTTCGTAGTCAGTTGCTAGGGTCTCGTCATGAATCGTTGAGTCCTGTACTTCGACCCACTGACTAACTTTAGGAAGTGCATCTCGAATTCGATCAACGGATTCGTGAAATTCGCTTTGGTATAGCACGACCGTTGCATCAGAATTGTCCAGCAAATAAATTAATTCGTGATCAATGTAGCGATAATTGACGTTGACATGGGTTAAACCGGCCTTGAACGCAGCTGCAATTCCTTCGGAATACTCGGCGCAATTACGCATAAAAAAAGCGATCTTGTCTCCGGGTTGCGCGCCGCCATCCAAGAATGATCTCGCTAAGCTATTTGATCGCCGATGAAAATCACCCTTCGAAATCGTTCGATTACCATGTATCAAAGCGGGTTTTTCCGGATCTGTAATGGTTGCTACTGCGTTTAAGATCTCGCCAAAGTTCCAGGCCATGATGTGTTCCCGTCGTAAAAAAATTGATGTTCCAGAATCCTATTGAATCATGCCTTGGCCGCTGGTTTATTTAGGCGCTCGATGTGATCAACGCCGTTCTGCAGGCGACCGCGGCAAAGGTTCCGCTAAGACTTTGAGTAGTAGCAGCCGAGTCGGCGCTCAGACCCGCTGGGGCCATCAATGCCGGCGGTTGGCCGGCCAAGACCTCGGTCGACAAGTCAGGTGCCAGTAAATTGTCCGGGCCTGCGCTCCGCAACCGCTTTAACCCCTTCCTTATGGTCTTGGGTCTGCTGCAATTTAAATTGTGCTTTACCTTCGATATCGGTGGTGCGTTTGACCGCATCTGCAAGATCGCCCCTAACCTGCTCTCTCACTGAAACTACGGCCAAAGGCGCATTCTCGGCAATTTCAGCAGCCAGTCCAATGGCCTCATTTCTCAAGTCTTCGGCATCCACTAAAAGGTCTGCCAGTCCCCACGCTAAGGCGGTCTCGCCTGTAATCCGCCGACCCGTGAAGAACAATAGATTGGCTTTTTGATGGCCGATAATTCGCGACAAGGTATGAGTCAGACCAAAGCCTGGGGTGAAGCCGAGTTTAACGAAATTAGCAGTCATCCGGGTCTCTGGTGTCACAATTCGGAAATCTGCCATGACCGCAAGTCCAAAACCGCCGCCAACGGCTGCGCCTTGAACCGCAGCGATGACCGGCGTTTTACCTCGGAATAGGCGCACGGCCTCGGTGTAAAGGGGATTTGGGGAATCGGGATCGCGCGGCGCGCTACCTCGATCGGGGCTGGCAAAATTAGCGCCGGCACAAAAATGTTTACCCTCAGAGCAGAGCACGATAGCCCGAGCGCCAGGATGATTATCGATGGCTTCAAAAGCATCGGCTAAGTCGCTGATGAGCGCCTGATCAAAAAAATTGTTAGGCGCTCGATTGATCTCACAGACGGCGACAAAATTATCAAGGATCGTCACATGGACGTCACCAAATTTGGGCTGCATATCTACCTCCACATTGCAAAGCGGTATCGCTACCGCTTTGAGGTCTAAGGATTAACCGATGTTACTCAAATGATCGAGGGGTTGGCTGGATGCCTTTGGGCCACTGACTGAGGTTTTCTCGAACTGCTTCGCCAATTTCAGCGACGTCCCAAGGTCCCTCCGTATTATCTTTCTGACATATAACGTGAGACTGCCATGACAATAGTTGAACCGTATTACCTGTGGCGAGAAAGGTTCTTCCCGTGACGTCTTTAGCCTCATCTGATCCTAGCCATACGACCAGAGGTGATACCTTGTCAGGCGATAAGAGCTCTTCCATATTCTGACCCTGGGGGAAAATATCTTCCGTCAATCGAGACCAGGCTGCGGGTGCTAAAATATTTACACGGATACCGTACTTCAAACCCTCTTGGAAGAGACATCGAGCAAAGCCGGCGATACCCGCCTTGGCTGCACCATAATTCGATTGCCCAAAATTACCCAACAAACCTGAGGTCGAAGAAGTGACGACGATGCTGCCGCCGTCTTCTTGGTTCATCATCTGATTGTAGGCCGCCTTAACTGTTAGGTAGGTGCCGCGCAAATGAACATCTATGACAATATCCCACATGTCGTTTGTCATGTTCTTAAATGATTTGTCGCGCAGGATGCCAGCATTGGCGATCAGAAAGTCAAGTTTGCCAAAAGTATCAACCGCTTTTTGCACCATGGCGACCGCATCTTCTTCCTTGGCGACATTGCCATAGTCAGCCACCGCCTGGCCGCCCATCGCTTTGATTTTGTCTACAACCATATCCGCCATGGCATTACCGCCGCCAGCGCCGTCTCGACTGCCGCCTAAATCATTGACGACCACACAGGCACCTTCTCGTGCCAGTAATAAGGCATGTGTTTCTCCAAGTCCGCCACCGGCACCTGTGACCAGTGCTACTTTTCCGTCTAATAATCCCATGAGGTGCTCCTTTCACTTGGTTGAAGTTAACGAATAAACGGCCGTCAGTTAATCATACTGCCAAGATCATCGCCAGCGTCCTGTGAATGCTGCGTCCAGCATATTGTGGCTTAACTTAAGGAAGGGAAACGGTACCGATGGCCTTGTTTGGCCCAAGAGTGAAAGCCTGCTTCTTTCGCAAATTGTCGGAAAGATTGCCACTGATCACCGTAATGAATGAGGATGATTTTACGTTTTATAAGCTCTGGTAAAGTGGCAAGTTCCTCAATGCCGGTATGAACCCCGCCGGTAAACAATTGACAATCATGGAATATGATTTCGGGAGAATATCTCGCCTCAAAATTCATAATTAAGTCTGGGTCAAATCGAGTATCGCTGGTGAACAAAATCCGCTCGTCAATCAGTACACCGCAGCTCCAAGCTGAAGTCCGCCAGGAGCTCGCTGAATCAGGAAAGTGCTTAGTTCGAAACAGTTTTAAGTTTATCGAACCCAATTGTGTTTCATAAACGTCTCGGTCGAAGCCCTTAAGCTTTTTGGGTCGAATGACGTTCCATAAGTCTTGGAAGGCTAGCGGTGTTTTTTCCGATGCTTCGGCCCCGCCCCTTAGGGATTGTTCCCAAAGAATTTTCTCATAGGCTCGGGTAATGATCATGTTGGGTTTGGAGCCGGTGACATAGCGTCCAGAGAGTTGCGCCTCCTCAAGCCCTCCGATGTGATCTGCGTGACTATGAGTGATTAGGAAATTCTGAATGTCCGTAAGGCGGGTTTGATAGTCTTGAAAGAGCGCTCGAGAGCATACGGTGCCGCAATCGATTAAAAGGTGGGTATCGCCTTTGACTAAGAAGAGGTTGGTTTGATTAAGTGTTTTCGCAAAGGCTGAACCGACACCCACGCAGACGAGGTCTAGGGTGTCGCGACTGCGAAAGGCGAGTTTTGACACCGGGCGGGTTGAGATCTGCATCGGAGTAAGGTGACAGCTCTCGGCGGGAACTGTCAATACTTTAATGATCGGGCTGCTTAAATTGTCGAGAGTTGCGCTCGGACTACTGAGATTTAAGTCGGTCGATTGGGTTCTGCGTTATCTTGGTGAGGCATTATCATGTTTAACATTTGAGCTTAGTGGTGAAGGTCGCGACGGTTGTCGTGATTTTTAAGGCTTAGCCTTGACGTCTCAATATGTCGGCCTTGCAGGTCGGCCTTGCGCGATCAGTAGGCTCGGGGGCTAAAGTTTTAGCCTCTAAAAAAACTGTGTAACGAAACGAACACCATGGCGAGGTTTATCTTAAGCCGCTCCTAAGTGTATGCTCTGGTTAGAATTTTACCTAAAGGTGGGTTAGTATTGGCGGCCTGGAAGACGTGATGGTAGCAATGGTCTGCAGTAGAGATTGGGGAAACGATTGGGGAAACGATTGTTGGGTTAGCTGAGGCCTAATGACGTGAAAAGATTACATCGCGCCGGGCCCAAGCAAAGCAACCGTTTAAATACTAGTGAACGCAAACGGAAAGAACGCAAAGGAATTTGATGTGAGCGCATTTAAGTCTTCCCTGATGGAACCCAGTGCCAACGAAGTTGGTACTTCACCGATGACTCAAGAAGAGCGGCAAGTAAAGCGACTGCTGCTCGATGCCATTAACTGTACTCAAAGCGACGATTTTTATCGTTATTTTGATTTGTTTACCCCGGATGCGGTTTGGATGATGCCGGCAAAGCGCTACGACGTCTCATTGACAGAGGCCAAGCAGTTCTACCGATTTACTGAAAAATTTCGGTTTGAGCAGCACGTAACCATTGATGAGGTTGAAATTTTTAAGGGTCGCGGCTTTGCACGATTAACCTTTGATGGTTATCTTGTTGCCAAGCGTGACCAGACTGCCCGGCCTATTCGCTCCGTGAGTCGCCATCTTTGGCTTTTTGCTCTAGGTTTAGATGGACAATGGCTGCTCACAAGAGATATTTGGAACAATCCCAGCGCCATAGAGGTCCATGGGCGAGAGAGTTATCTTGGGTGATCTTTGCGAAGTTCGAAGATGAATCTTGATGAACGATTCGATCGCTAGCAGCTTAACCTAACCCAATTCCTAGGTGCTGTTCGATCGGACCGAGGCGATAACTTGGTTGAGATCAAGGGAGATCCTATGCCGACCTACGACTTCGCTGTTGGACAAACCAATCCACAGACTTTTCCCACTGCTGCGCTGCAGGCGGCGGCGGTTTCCGCTATTCAGACAGAATCAGAAGCTTTGAACCGTTATCCAGGTGGGAAAGGGCATGCAGGCCTGCGTCAGCTGATGGCTCGCCGAGAGTCGGAACGCGAGGGTGTCCCTGTCGATCCAGAAAAAATTGCGCTGATGAATGGTTCAATGCAAGCGGTTACGCTCGCAGGGCAAGCACTCATGACCCAGTCTGGCGATATTGTGATTACCGAGAAATATACCTACTCCGGCACCATTGCCGCTTATAAGGGGATTGGTCTCGACATGCATGGAATACCGGTCGATGAAGAGGGTATGCGGGTTGATCTTTTGGAGGAACACTTAGCAGCCCTGCCTAAAAAACCGAAGTTTATTTACACCCTCACCTCGTATCAGAACCCAACGGGGGTGACCATGTCTCGAGCGAGACGACTTGCACTTATTGAGTTGGCTCGAGCACATGATTTGCCGGTGGTTGAAGATAATTGCTATGGCGATGTGCATTTTGACGGGCCGGTTGAGCCATCACTTTATGCGCTTGACCCAGATCCAAGGCATATCTATATCGGTTCGCTGTCCAAGATTTTTGCCCCCGGTATGCGCATGGGATACTTGCTTGCTGAGTCGCCGTTCTTTCAACAAATAGTAGGCCGACGGTTTGATGCCGGCAGCAATTATTTTGCCGCAGCGGTGCTGGCCGAGTTCTATAAAGACGATTTATGGGGGCATTGCCAGCGCGCCAATGTCGTGCTTAAGCAGAAACGTGATCGATTATTAGCGGCGTTAGATGCGGCGCTGAGCGGTGTTTGTGTATGGTCAAAGCCAACCGGCGGACTATTTCTTTGGCTTAGGTTGCCCGAAGACATAGATCTTCAAACCTTAAAAACAGCGGCGGCCGAGCGTGGGTTTTATTACGCTGATGGGCAAGACTTTAATGTTGAAGGTCGGCCAGTCCATTACCTGCGATTGGCTTTTGGCCACGTGCCCGATGAACAGATTGATCTGGGTATTCCGATCTTGGCAGAGTGCATTGCCCGGTGCCGTAAGAGTAATGCCAGCCCTGACTTTGAAACACTGTTTGATGATCAGGCAGATCGCACTAGGCGGTAATGCTCGCCTGGGCAGCTTTAGAAGGAAGCTGTGGTTGCTCAAAAAACCATTTGGCTGAGGAGGCGGTACAATGAGCAGAACGCAGCTATTTTGGTTTCTGCAGGCCTTCGGCTGGCTCGGATGGTTGGTGGTTTTCGGTTTAAGAGATGTCTTTGCCCAACCCAATATGGGAGGATTTGGCTATCTTGTGCTGGATGCAGGTGCAGGTTTTTTTTTAACCACTTGCTTGCGTTGGCTCTATCGTAAAACTTGGCAAAATAGCCTGTCTACGCGTTTGTCCTCATTGATTTTAGGTTCAGCATTGGGGGCTATGATCTGGCAACCCATCAAAAACTATCCTCAAATTGCCTATCTCAACGAAGTGCAAGCGCTATACGACTTTGGTTTCAGCGCCTATTTCGCAGGCGTGCTTGGATACTCATTTATTGTCCTGCTCGGCTGGAGCTTCTTATATTTTGGTCTTAAATCGTACCTTCAACTCGAAGAGGAACGTCGTTCGAGGACCCTCGCCGAGGCCATGGCAGTTGAGTCTCAGTTACAAATGCTGAGATACCAAGTAAATCCTCACTTTTTGTTTAACACGTTAAACGCGATCAGTACGCTGATATTGATTCGGGACACCGATAGAGCCCACAGCGTGTTGCAAAGGCTTAGTGAATTTCTTAGATATACCTTGCAAACGGAAGGTGAGGCGTTGGTGCCATTAGCCAGTGAAATAGGCGCAATCAGATCATATTTGGCGATCGAAAGTGTCCGATTTGAAGGCAGGATCAAGATCGATATTATCGTTCCTGAAAATCTGCCATCCTGTCAGGTACCGAGTCTTATTCTGCAACCTTTGGTCGAAAACGCGATCAAGCACGGTATTGCCAAATCTCAAGAAAAAGGTCGACTGGAGATCCTGGTGGAAGTGGCGGATCAACTGCTTAAACTCAAGGTAAAAGATTCTGGGCCTGGATTTGATAGTAACGATATTGTTCATGGCGTAGGGCTGAGTAATATTGAGCGCCGGCTGGCGCTGCATTATCCAGATCAATGGGCGTTTGAAGTGAAAAATCTCGGAGGGATCGGGGCTGAGGTTACGATCAGTCTGCCGATATCGCCGCAGGAAGTGAAAGTATTGGACCAGGGTGCCCTATCATGACTCAGCTTCAGGTTGTCATTGTCGACGATGAGGCGCTAGCTCGCCGAGGCCTTAAATATCATCTTAGTGATATTAAAGGTGTTCAGGTGGTAGCAGAATTTGGCGATCCAGACCAAGCCCTGGCCTATTTGAAAAACAATCCGGCAGACCTTATTTTCTTGGATATCGAAATGCCGGGGTTGTCAGGGTTAGCCTTAGCCAATGCGCTTACCGACCCGTTGCCAGCCATCGTGTTCGTTACAGCTTTTGACCATTATGCTGTCGATGCATTTAGTCTACAGGCGTTTGATTATTTACTTAAGCCAGTTGACGTCGAGAGATTGCAGGCGGTCATCATGCGAATGCTAGCCCGGCAAGATCGGAAAGAATTAGAAGTCGAAAATAGCACCCTGCGCGCGGCTTTGGCAGCAGCAAATTTAGATCAATTGGCAGGGAAATCCGAATTTAAGCAGATTTTGGCCATTAAGGATCGAGGTCAAACGATACGGATCGAAGTGGCTGCTATCGATTGGGTAGAGGCTGCCGGTGATTATATGTGTGTTCATGCTGATGGCGAGACCCATGTGCTGAGATCAACCATGCAACGACTAGCGGCGCAGCTGGATCCTCGTCAATTTATTCGGGTTCATCGTAGTGCGCTGGTCAATGTTGCTGTCATCAAGGCGATTACCAGCTTCGCAAATGGTGAATATCGATTGACCTTGAGTACAGGAGACATCGTGAAGACGTCTCGCCGATATAAGCAGGCCGTTCGAGCACTAAAACAAAGCCAGTAAAGCTACCATTAGTCGCAAACCGTTTTCATCCAAATTGGGTACCGCCAGTCGGTGTGGCTGGTGACGATTTGATCAAAACTACCTTCCTGAAATAATTTGTCTTATTTCTTTATTAGGCGTTAAATAAGGTTAGTAGGTGCGGATTAACTGCTTGGATCAGAGCGCCTCGATGATAAGAGAGGCCGCGAGCCTTGGGGTATTGGTTTTGAGGAAAGATAAGCGTTGGTCGTGTCGCTCCAAAAAGGCAAGGATAATGGCTTTGGAAGCGCCAAGCAGCGATGATCAATCGCTTTTTGGGTCTTGATAGTCGTCAGTGACAAGGACGCTAAAGTTGCGGCGAATTTTCTTGGCATTTATCGCAGTCGATGGGGGTAGTGCTAGGGTTTTAGTTCCAAATGATCTTAAGTCCGTAATAAATCGCCGTTCCCGCTACAACAACATAATATTGAACGGTAGCGTATGAGGAGCTGAGAAGAAATTGCTCAAGAAAACACCGAGTTTTCAGGTAGAAGAAATCGACCAAGCAGCCGCTGAAAATAATGTGGCGGCGGTGTTCGAGCACCTGTTGCCCGATGCGTCTTTTTTATTGTTCGGGGCCTTCTCCCAAAATGGATTTGACTTGGTTATCACCAATCCCGAAGGGCAGGTGGTCAAGGTTCCCGATTATTTCAGTTTTCCAACACCCCCCAACCTAGTACTCGCTAATGGCGCAGGCTTGACGCCCAGCATGGTTAAAAGCTTGTTTCCTAGATCCTTTGGCTCAGATATTCAGTTCGCAGGACCAGCCCCCTCAGGCGGTGCGCTCGTTGAAATTGGCTCGGTAAAATTGGTCGTGGGTAGCGTTAAGGTCAGGCACGCTGATGGTAGCGAAGAGGCTGTGACTAAGGGTGCCGTCTTGTACCAGGGTGATGTCCTAATTACTGGCCCAGGTAGCTTTGTTAAGGCAGAAATGCGAGACGGTACCAAGTTTCAACTAGGTCAAAATGGAGAGGCGGCTTTAGACAATTTTGAGTTTGACGAAGCTCAAGATGTTGGCCGCTTTGAGGCGACGGTAAGGGTTGGTGGTTTTTATTATAAGAGCGGCAAAATCGGTGAGTTACCGGGCGCGTCGGCGCAAGCTCATACACAGCTAGTAACACCAACCTCGATTATTGGGGTAAGAGGCAGTGAATTAGAGGGTGCCGTTGACGAAAGCGGTGAAACCGTAGTCGTGCATCGCTCTGGTGTTCTTGAAATTACCGATATCAACGGGCAAAACGGTGTGGTGCTTGACACCCCAGGTAACACCGCCGTTGTCGTAATTAATGGCAGCCCAGCGTTTACCTCCGAACCCACGGCGCAGGCCCAGCAGGCGCTCCAGCAGGCTTTACCTCCGGCAGATGGGAGCGAGGCAGAAGAAGAAGCTGTTGAGGCAGAGGAAGCCGTTGATGAGGTGGCAGAGGAAGCAGTTATTGAAGCAGAAGAGGCTGTTGAAGAAGCGGTTGAAGAAGAAGCTGCCGAGGAAATAATTGAAGAAGCGACCGAAGAGGGCGAGGAGGCTGCCGAGGCTGAGGATGCGGAAGAAGAATCAGAAGAAATTGATGAAGACCTTGATAGCCTTGGGGTTGAAGAATCGAGTGTAGAGGCCGTAGAGAGTAATGAGGAGGACCTCGAAGCGCTCGCTGCCGCTGAGGCAGAGGTCGCTGAAGCGTCGAATGATGAGACGCTTTCCACATTTTCTATTCCAGACACTACGGTTGAATCCACCTCTGATGAAATAGACGCAATTCCGGAGACGCTTCAAACCCAAGACAATACTGTCGATAATCAGGACGATGCCCTGCAAACCTTAACCGTCAATGAGGTTGCGGTTGAAGAAACGGTGAACCAGGTCGAGGAAACCCCGGAAGAGACGGTGGCAGAGATTCCGCCGGATAATCCTCCGAAATTAGGCGCCGATCAAGTGTTGGTCGATGGGGTTGAACCGCTCGATTTGACAGACCAATTGCTGCTCAACGATTCGGACCCCGATCCGGGCCAAAACCTCACAATTGTTGAAGTGAGTAGCGACCGAGAAAATGCCGTCACGATATCGGATGGTCGAGTGGTGTTTCGGGCAGACGAAGAGATATTAGCCAGCTTAGGAGAAGGACAAACCTCCACAGAAATCATCACCTATACCGTGCAATCAGGTGAGCTAACTGAATCAACTGAGGCGGTGATTGTCTATCAAGGTGCGCAAGATGCACCAACCGCGGTTGATGATGCCGCTGCCACTGACGAAGATACGCCAATTATTATTGAAGTTTTGCGTAACGATTTTGATGTCGACCGCGACGATGCATTGACCATTGTAAGTATCGAGCCTGTTTCGGCAGAAGGTGTTATCGAAATTGCAGCAGATGGTCAAAGCTTGTTGTATCAACCTTCCCAGCAGCTAAGCACTGGCACCTTCGAGGATCTATTCGTTTATACAGTGAGCGATGGGGTCGCGACGAGCACAGCGACGGTCACCATCGTGATCGAGGGTATCAACGATCCTCCTGAAATTGTTACCGATCCCACGAGTTTTACACTAGTGCTAGAGCCAGATAGCGGAGAAGTTTCGATCCCGCTTGATGCGATTTTTGCCGATCCAGATTTAGGCAGCGAGTTGACGGTCTTGAGCTTAGATACCTCTGCCACCCAAGGCTCGGTTCGAATAGGCTCAGTGCTTTATGACGCCGGTGATGCTTTTGATTATCTTCGGGAAGGCGAAATTGGCATCGAGCGTTTTGGCATTACGGTTCAAGATGAATTTGGTCAGATCGCCGAGGGGGTTTATGCCTTTCAGATTGAAGGGGTCAATGACGGACCGGTGGCGACGGGCGATGTTGCCAGTGTGCTAGAAAATGGTGAGATCGCATTAGCGGCGTCGGACAATGTCTTGGCTGACGACGTTGATGCTGAGGGAGATGCACTG
>Ga0255755_1000258_pt1 | contig 58017 bp, 36 predicted proteins | sample 011ome_18_FD_179955 | JGI IMG/M metagenome (GOLD analysis project Ga0255755, IMG submission 179955) | Coastal salt marsh microbial communities from the Groves Creek Marsh, Skidaway Island, Georgia - 011501BT metaG (version 2) | ecosystem: Environmental > Aquatic > Marine > Intertidal zone > Salt... | reverse complement strand
AGTTGATGTGCAACGGCGTGCGTACCTTGAGTGCGTAGAAAAAAAGGAGGAATTGAGCATTCCCCTGACGCTTTTTCGCCGAAAAACTCTCACATATGAAATATCACAAAGAAGAAGCAAAAATATCTTCTTCGCTCGAACGAACAGAAAGAGACCAAAAACACGAGAAAGAGAGAGAAAGAGCTTTTCTTTTTTTTTACGCTTTTTCATATATCTCACTGCTCTGCCTAACCATGTTTGTTGTTTTTACATACGCACTCTTTTACGCGCGCTTTTACGCTAACGCTACTTTTTAAATACACGCATCATACTTTTATTAAGAAGTGTTGTTCTATACCGCGGAGGACCTCATTAAATCGCTTTTACTACGGAGGCGCCTCTTTCTGCTCCGCTACCGTCGGCGATGACGATCCCGCTGAGAGGGTCGCCTCCTAATCCTCCTCCTCCGTTGGCAGGCGAGGAATAAAAAAACATCTCCCGCTCTTCTTTCGCCGAGGCGGCGTTGACGGCGTTGAACTTGTGGAACGCGAACAGAACGAGAAGCGAGGCGAAAGAACTGACGAAAAAGATCAAGTCGTACCAGGATTGGTAGAACGTCTTTTCTGGTTTACTTTCCGCGCTCGCGTCCGCTTCTCCTTCTTCCATGCCGAAAAAGGTGTCGCTCAAGTCGTGCATGTCGCCGCCGAATAAGGAGAAGGTTTTACCGTCGCGGTATTGGCTCGGGAGCTGTTCGCGGACGAGCAAGACGGACGAGAGGAAGTATAAACCGACAATTTCCGTGCAGAAGAGGACGAGGGAGGTGGTGGTTTCCGAAACGTTGGAGCTGCCGGAGACGGAGGAGGCGATGGTACCCAACGCGTCAAACGCGCGCGAGAGGAAGTATAAGAAATTCCTCGTAGAAGAACCGACGAGAAACGCGATGAACGCGAGGGAGAGGTATTGAGAGAGCTGTTCCGCGGTAACGTTGACCGAGTGGGAGAGGAGGAGGAGTCGGAGCGTTTTCGTGACGACGTCGACATTTTTCGATTTGCCCAAAACGATTTGGCCAAACACCGAGAGAAGTTTGACCGCGCAACACACGGACATCAAGACGCCGCTGGTGTTTTTCGCGCGACCAAAGGTGGTTCTGGATTCAACCGCGCGTTTTTTCAACGCGCGGCGCTCTTTCAATTCCAGAAATAAAGATCTCACGACGCGATCCAAAGCGACGACTTCAAATTTTGCGTTTTGCAATTTTTGTTCGCTCGTCATCGCGCCGCCGTTTCTACCAGAAAAGACAAACTGCATCGCCGAAGAAGCGAGTTTGCTCAGCAAAGATTGCTCTCCTTGATCTTTACTAGAGGCTAACAACTGCGACGCGCTCTTTTCGTTCGCGCTGGAGGTGACGACGTCTTTTAAAAAGTTATTCGCCGCCGTCCTGCTTTTGTGGATGTTGTTCTTGGCGTTGTTTCTATTCACCGCGTCGTTCTCGTACGGATTGTTGCTGATATTGTTGTTGTTGTTCTTCTTATTGGTAGTCTCATCTTCCTCTATGGGAATGTTGAAGTACATGCTCGCTCGCGTTCTTTGTTGCCTTCGTTCGTTTGCGGATCTCGGAAACAATTCTCTTTCCAACAGTACCAACCGTTTCTTCCTCTCCACGGCTGTTTCCAACGCTTTCACCAATCGCTCCTCGTCTCGTTCGATTTCCGCATCGCTAACCGGCCTCGCGAACAAAGACATGGTCGTGTACGGATAATGAATAGCCCCGAATCCGGATAAAACACCTAAAACGATCACCCCGACGACGCCGGCTCGAGCGATTAATCGCGACACCGTGAAAATGTTACTCTTCGCGCCTCCTCCATTATTACTATTACTACCACTGCTACCACTACCACCACTACTACCACCATCAACTTTACTAAATATACTCCCTTTACTATAAATGGGATCCCCATCCAACGCCCCAAACTCTAAAAAGAAAACCAAGGAAACCAAGTGCGCGCAGACGCTCACGAGTATAACTTTCCTCCTCCGCTTACTCTTCGCTCGGCGTATCACCGCCTGATTCAACTGCATCATTCGACCACTCGCATTGCTCAACTTCTCCAACCCGTACGACCCGGGAACAACCATCGAAAAGAGCTTATAAAAGTGAAAGAAAGGCACGACGACGATGACCATCGATATCGTCGTCCATATCGAAAACAAACTCGCCACGGTTAAAAACGTCTCCGTGAACGTGTCCGACACTTCCCCGAGGACGAGCAAAACCATGGAAAACGAGGACGCGAACGTCAAGGAAAAGAGGAACGACACGAACGCGGGGACTTTATCCGACGCGTCTCGGCACAGGACTTTCCTCAGGAACTGTTTAAAGGTGCGTCGTTTCACGAGAGAGAGAGAGAGAGAGTTAACATAAAGAGAGAGAGAGCGCATGTGTCCAAACGACGAAAGTGTTTCAAAAGAATACCAAACATAAACGCGCGCTTCTTTTGCTGTGTTCGAGAAGAAAAGAACGAACGAACGAAAGAAAACACAACTCTCTGAATGCGAAACGCACCGCATCCGCGGCTCCGTATAAACCGAAAAAGATTCCCGTCGCGAGGACGGTTTCCAAGAGCACTCGCCACATGATTTATTATACGAGTCTTCTGCGCTCTTTCTCCCCGTGAAAAGAATCACTTAAAAACTATTTAGGGTTTCCAAACCTAATTTGGAGAGAGCGAAGCCGCCACTGAATCGGTCCGTCCGTCTCCATTAAAACACTTATACAAACGCACTAAAAACACCATGTCAACCGAACAACCGCAATCCAACCGCTTATACGTCGGCAACATCCCGTGGTCGACCACGGTCGAAGAGTTACAGGGTTTGTTCACCGACGCGGAGAACATCGAGATCCCAACCGTACGTTTTCTACTTTCTTTCTTCTTTTGTTTCTATAATTTTGATTCGATCGCGCTTGTGTGGGAAACGAAGAAAAACTTTTCTCGCGCCGACGATTCATTTTTTCATCGTCGTCGCGTCTCAACGCGCTCTCTCTCTGAGAAACCTCTCTTCCGCGAAACCTCCGAAAAGGTCGTTCTCCTAAAAGCGCCGAAAACAAGGAGAGAGATTTCGCGCGGCGCGAAAGAAACGCGGGGGGTAAAGTTTTCCCGAGAGGTCACTCCTACTGTAAGAAAGAGAGCGAGATGAGATGACATTTGGCCGTCTTTTCTGGTGGTCGTCTTCGCTCGTACAAAGGCATGCCGTTTGGGCAAAATTTACACTCGTGTTTTTCTGATATTTTTTTCTCTCCTCTGACACCAAAATTTTCTTCTCGTCTTCTCTGCAAAATGTTAAAATAGGGTCGCCAAAACCGCTCGAGAGGATACGCCTTAGTCTCGTTCTCCGACGAGTCCGCGGCGCAATCCGCGATGCAAGCGATGAACGGCCACGCGTTAGGCGACCGGAACATTTCCGTTCGCGCGGATAATCCGTTACCGAAGGCGCCGAAATCCTCCTCGAGAGGATCCGGCGGCGCGCCGGTGCAAAGACCGACCAACTTGCCGGAAGCGGAGGAAGGGTGCAGATGCTACGTCGGGAACTTGGCGTGGGAGACCGACGAACAAGCGTTGATTGAACACTGCCAAACGATCGGGCACCCGGTGTTGAGATGTGAAGTTGCCAGACAATCCGGCGGGAGATCCAAAGGGTGGGCGTTGATTGATTTCGCGAGCAAAGAAGCCGCCGACGCGGGCGTCAAGGCGTTGCACGACACCGAGTGCAGAGCGAGATCGATCATCGTGCGCGCGGAAAGACCGGGCGGGGCGGCGGCGACGAAGCCACCGAGAGAAATCAGACCGGAAAACAGTTCTGGTTTACAAATTGTGGTGAGAAACTTGCCGTGGTCGACAACCTCGGACGATTTGAGACAAGTGTTCCAACAAGTCGGCACCGTCGTGGACGCCAAGTCCACGTGCCATGACGACACCGGTCGATCCAAAGGGTGGGGTACGGTTTTGTTTGAAACGCAAGAGCAAGCGCAAGCTGCGATTGCCGGGTTCAACGGCGTTGAGTTGGAAGGCAGACCGATGCAAATTAAAATCGATCGCTTCGAATAAGTGCGCGTAAGGCGACTCTTTCGTGTGAACCACTTGATAATACTATAAAACTTCTTCAATAATACTACGAAGAAAAAACATCAACGACGACGACATGGAAAGAGAACACACACCACACGAAAAATGAGAGAGAGAAGAGAAGGGAGAGATACTGAGAATGAGAAAGACAGAATATAATATTCTATAGCACGCTGGCGGAAGAGAAGAGAGGGAGGAGATGAACGTTTAATTTTACAAATGGAGAATCAAGTCACAAACATCGACGAAGACATGCGTGTGTTTTTTTAAGTTTGAAGAGGAAAAAGATATATAGAAGAAGAAGAAGAAGAAGAAGAAGAAGAAGAGAAGAGAGAGCAGAATATAAGAAGAAAGAAAAAGAAAGAAAAACATACGATGAGAGAGAGAAGAGATACCATGGGAGAATGGCTTACCCGTTTGTCGCGTTCATGAGAAAAATAGAACACACAACAACACATCATTTATTTTTTGTAGATCATGGGACGACGAGTGAACGAAAACAAGTGTAAGAGAAGTTTTCACATTTATTACTTATTAGGTATTCAATACCGATTTTAATGCAATTATCAAAAGAATTTTAACGCTCTAATTACTGCTACTGTTTGTTGTCTACTTCAATTCTCCCGATTCGCTGCTTTCCTTTTCCGGGCTGTCTTCCGCGCGTTTTTTTTTTGTTCTTTTCTCCGTCGGCTTATCTTTCTCTCCGTCTCTCGAACGTTTTCTACTACTGCTATAATCTCTACTGCTACCACCGCGACCTCTGCCACCGCTTTCTTTCTTGGCTAACTTTTTCAATCGGTCCTTCTTCACGTCCTCGAATATCTCCTCGAGCTTTTCATCGCTCACGTCGAACTCTTTCGAACATTTCGTCCACCACAAGGACGATTGGAACGCTTTTTTCGTTTCGGAATACGTTTTATCGTTCAAAACTTCGTCGAATAGTTTCATTTCGTCGTATAAAGAGTCCTCAAAATCATCCAACGCGTCCCGCAACTTTCGCTTCTTGCGTCGGTGGATCCTTTCGATGGTATCCGCTACGACTTCGCAAAGAAACGTGGGTTGAATGTTTGGCGATAAAGACGCTTTCTTCACTAAAGCCTCCTTGTTCGTTTCCACGTACTCTTCTAAATATTTGACGATATCGTCGAAGGGTGGTAGCTTGTTACCACTACTCGCCGTCGCCATCGCGCTTTCGTCGAGTAAGTCGACGACGTTCTCGTTTTGAAAGCCGGGAAACGCGTCCTTTGACGCGTTCTCTTTCATAAACGTCTCCAATCGCTTTGCATCTTCCATCACCATCTCTTCCAACTTGATCACTTCGTCGTCGAACAACTCTCTCGGCGTGCTCCCACTCACGTTCCCATTACACATGCCAAACGAAGCCGTCGATTCGAGCTTCTCGTTTTTAAACTTTTTCCAAAGCGTCCTCGGCGTCAAGATTTTATTCTCCGCCAACTCTTTCAACGTCTCGCAAAAGCGCTCTCGATTCTTCCGTTCCTCTCGGAACCGCACGGCGTTTTCGCGGTTCATAGTCTCGACTTCGTTTTGATCGAACGACCGAAAGAGTTCGGAAAATACGGTCAGTTGGTCTTGCCGATCGCAATGCACCGCTCTCGTGTCGTTTTGAATCGCCGCGTTATTCATCACGTCCCGTCGCCACTGCCAGTTGAAATTGCACCCTTTCTCCAATAACAAGCCTTTAAACAACTCTCTCGTTTGCTCTTTCTTTGCTAGCTTTTCTTTTCTTTCGATGACGTGTAATCCAGAGCAAAAATCGCGAAACAAATGTTCGCGTTCTTTCAACGATTCGATGTTCGTAAACCACGTTTGCGACATTAAATTCCGCTCTAACGGCGAGTCTCGAATAATCTTCGATTTCGAGGTGATGTCGTATTTGACTCGGCAATCTTGCAAACCGTTTCTAAACGCCACGCGTTTCCGTTTCTCGACTTCTTTCTGTTCCTCTTTCTCCGCTCTTAATTTCCTCGATCGAAACCCGTTGAACAAGTTTCTCTTTTCTCCATTTTTCTTGAGCGCGTTGAATCGCGCGTCGCTCGCGGCTAATTGCGTAAACTGCTCGAACGTGCCCGAGGTTGGCATATTAATATCCTCCAAAAGTTTATTAAACGCCGCTTTTCTCTCCTCGTCGTTCTCGAACGTCAGCACCGTCTCTGAATTCGACTGCAAAGGCACGTACGCTTGGTTGTGCGTTTGTTGCGGAGGAGGAGGACCGGATGCCGACGCCGGCGCGTTCATCGCGTCGCCGTTCTCATCTCTGTTCCGCGTCTCACCGCCGCCGCCCTTCTCTCTTCTCGTTTTCTCCTCGTTCATTCGCTCCCACCTCTCCTCCGTCCTCGTCAACTCCTCCGGAGTCTCCCACTGCGTCTTTTTCGTCTCTCTGTTGTAATAATAATACTTCTTCGACGTCTTATCGTACGTCGTTTTCCACGCGCAGTTTTCAAACACGAAACTCTCCTTCGCGGTGTACAACTCTCTCGGTTTCTCGTACGTCGACTTCTTCGTCAGTTGGTTGTAGTAATATTTCCTCCCGTCCGGCGCGTCGTGTTCCGTCCAAGGCGAAGCGGGCGAAGGCGCGTTCATCGGCGGAGGAGGAATCATCATCATCATTCCCGCCGCCGCCGCCGCCGCCGAGGGTTGTTGTTGTTGTTGTTGCATGTTCATCATCATCATCCGCTGCTGCTGCTGCTGTTGCTGTTGCATCAGCATCGGATTCATCATCATCATCATCCCTCCTCCTGGTCCTCCTCCTCCTCCTCCTCCCATCGCGATCGGCGCCGCCGACGCGGCTGTAGGCGCAGCACCGCGCGTAGAAGCCGCCAAAATCGGAGGTGCGGGTAAACCACCAACGACGAATCCCCCTCCAACACCAGGAGTTCCCGTCGTCGTCGTTCCCATCGTCATCCCCGGTTGTTGTTGTTGCGGTTGATGTGTCGGGAAAAACGGCTTTGGAGGAGTCATTCGAGCAGCGAGCGTTTGGGGGAGAAAACCACCACCACCCTTTTCGTCAGCCTCCTCGTCGTCTTTCGCGGACATTCGTCGTGCGCGTCGTCTCGAGACGCTTCTCGAGACGACGACACCAACGGACGAGCGCGACTCTTTTTGAGAGCGTCGTTTAAAGTGTGCTCTGATGCGTGTTGAAATGCGTTCGAAATGTGCGGCTTTTCCCCCAGAAATCAGACTCGAAAAGGATTGAATACGCGCGCTTTAAAAGCACCCCGCGATAAAGAGAGAGTGAGAGAGAGAACTTTAGTCGGCGGTGACGTGCATGACGTCCACGAGGGAAAATCAGGAGGAAACCGAAGCGCTGTTACCGAGACACGGAATAAAAGAAGAAGACTTTGAAGACGAAGACACAACGTCAGAGATGAAGGGACGCGTGGGGACGACGAAAAGTTCTACAAAGTTCCAAACGCCGTTCGCGTTTATCCTCCTCTCCTTCCTCACCGTACTCGCGCTCGGCTTATCCTGCGTCGCGGAGGAGTACATCATCAAACAAATACCCGGGTTTGATTTCTTTTGGTTCTTAGCGTTCAGCGAGTTAGTGGTGTTCAGCGCGCTGACGGTTTTGGTGCAACTGTGCGGGTGGGACCAAGAGGAGGAGGAGGAGGAAAAGAAGAAGCGCGAGGAGGAGGACGCGAAGAAAAACAAAGCGAAATCGAGCGATGTGGATTTACGAGAGGAAGGAAAGGCAAAGGATACGTATACGAGTGGATTTTGGCACACGAAAGCGCCGAAAACAACGCTCGTGTTGGGTGGGATTTTGATCGCGTTGTATACGAGTTTAGGAAAGTTTGCGTATAAGTACGTGAATTACGCGACGGGGACGGTGTTAAAAAGCGCGAAGCTAATTCCGGTGATGTTTGTGTCCGTGGTGTGGTTGAAGCGGAGGTACGAGTTGATAGATTACGTGGCGTGCTTTTTACTCGTCGCGGCGGCGTGCGAGTTTGGTCTCGGGGAGCAAGAGAATTCGGATAAAACGGAAAATCCGAGCGAAAACTACGCGCTCGGTTTGACGTTGAGTCTAATCACGATTGGGATCGGCGCGTTTCAATCGAACGTGACGGATAGGATCTTGAGAGATTACGGGGCGACTGTTGGTGAGAACATGCTTTGGACGAACGCGGTTGGTGCGATTTTTATATTCTTCTTCGTCGTCTTATTAGAACCGCACGCGTTCATGTTCTTTTGGGATACGCCGTTGTATTTCATGTTGTTGACGTTTCGATCGGTGTCCTTCTTCTTCGGCGCGTGGTTATACACCATCATCGTGAAACATTTCGGCGCCGTGCCTGCCGTGGCGATCACGACCACGAGGAAACTGCTCACCGTCGTAGGGTCCTTCGTGTTCTTTGCCAGTGATAAACCGTTCACGACGACGTACGCGATTGCGCTCGGTTTGTTCGTCCTCGCCGTCGGGTGCGAATACGTCAAACACTACCAAAAGCACAGCAGTCAAACGCATTCCCTCAAGGGTGGTGGTCGTCTTCGTAAAAAAACAGCATCGACTTCGGTCTAGTCGTTTTCTTTCTTTGTATGAGTAGTATGTAACGTGTATGTGTGTATGTATCAGTCATCCTCGTTCTCTTCTTCTTCTTCTTCTTCTTCTTCTTCTTCTTTCTCGTCCTCGTCGTCGATGTGCGCTCGAATTCGACGCAACACGAGCGCTCTGAATTCGCGCAACTTCTCCAGGTATTCACCCTCGTGAAACAACGCGACTTCATCCGAGAACGAATTCGACGTTTTTCTCATCACTTCTCCGTTTTCACGCGTTCCTTTTTCCTTCCCCGACTTGGGAGGAAACGTCGTTCGCGAGGTGAGTTTCATCGCGTTTTCCGCGCGCGCACAATTTTCTCTGACGCGTCGCAGACGAAAGTTTTGAATTTCCCGAGCGAAAGCATCACACAAATCTCGCGCGGAAAAAACACATGTCCCTCCTCTCGAAGGAGGAACGCGTCGCACCACCTCGAGGAGGATGGGACTGTCGAGAATTCACCCACCCTTTCTCCAATCTTAATACTCGCTCGCGTCGCTTTCATGTGAGAGAAAATACGAACGACTTGAACGCGCTCGAGGACGCTCGAGGGAACGAACGTTTAGAGGAAACGATGGAGGATGACGACGACGACGACGAGAGCGACTATAATGCGAAGAATGCTTTTAAAGAGCATCACAACGCGCGCGACGACGATGTTATGTACGGCGACGAAGAGGAAGAGGAGTATATATCTCGCGCACCGAACGCGCTCGTCATCGCGCCGACGAGTTCGCGAGACTGTGGGGTGACCGCCTCCTTGTTGTTCGCCAGGTGCGCGCGAGAGTGCGTGTGCGAAGACGAAGACGAAGAGGACGACCAAGACCAAGAAGGAGAGCGAGAAAACGCGTTCGTGGAAAACGAGGATATCAACGAGAACAGCGCGAGAAGAGAAAGTTTGAGGAGGAAAGAAAAAGATTCCGGCGCTTCCGGAAAGGCGTTCTTGCCGAGAGCGTTGTTCGTGTGCCGTCGAGACGCGTTGGAATCGGAAACGTTCGCGGCGCCGAGCGTTTATGCGAACGAGAGTCACGACGACGACGGCTTTGTGGATGCGAAAGGCGCGAAGAAGACGAAAAAGTTTTTGTCGACGAGGACGTGGGTGCCGTCCGAGGAATACATCACGACGAGAGCGGCGAAAAGGGTATCCATTAAATACGCGTCGACGGATGAGGACGTGGTGAAGATTATGTCCGCGTTGCACGTTTTGCCGGTTGAAGAGTTGCCGAATCTCATCGCCGTGTGCGACGTTTCTGCGTTTTCCGATCGATACGGTGGAAGCGGCATGGGAGGAAATCGAGAGCGAACGGCGGCGCACGCGAGAGTGTGCGCGGCGATTGTAGAGGCTGCCAGGTACTCTACGATGGCGAAACGGAAAGCGACGATGAGAAGTCACCGCGACGGGTGGCGAAGTCGAGCGCCCGCGCGCTGTAAAGTCGTCGTCTCGGAGAGGAAAGATGACATGGAAGATGCGAACATGTTGGCCAAGAAAGATTGGCAACACGATGTCGGCATGGATGCGATGATGACGGGTGGCGTGGAAACTAAATATTATAATCGCAACGCGAATGTGGGTACCGCGGCCAACACCAATTTCCATCCTTTAACGTACGCCACGAAGAGGTGGTTCGAGAGGGTATTCGTCGTCCGAAAAAAATCCGGGTACGAAGAAGAGGTTGTCGAAGTAGGAAAAATAGGAGGCGGGGCGTACGAGGTCATCGATTGCGCGACGGGCGCGAAATCGACGCACATAGCGACTCTCGGAGTGAACTAAGAAGAAGATAGAGAGAGATGTAAAATATGAATTTTAGCCCCGCGCGCGCGAAAGAAGTTGTAATTTTAAAACCCTGTACAGAAGAAAAGGAGAGATACGCATTCATTATTGAAAGCATTAGTTGTTATATTGCTAATAATATTATAATACCGTAATACACATGTTGCTACTACTACTGCTGCTCCTATTTCCTACTACTAATTCCCGGAACTCACCACGAGTCGCACCGAAGGTTTGTCTCTGCGATTGCCCATGTTCTTCTGTCGCTCCGCGAACCGCGAGCTCGTCCACTCGCCCCCGTCGTCAGCGTAATACTTCATCGGATAACTCGGAACCTCTTTCTTTTCATATTTTCCTTCGCTTAATACGGTGTTCACGTCGTCCCACGCCTCTGCGCCTTCTAAACAAATGTACGCTTCGTACGGCGTCAGCACCGGCACAATAAACGCTTCGCCCCAATCGATGCTCAACCTCGGACACGCCACTTGAACGAACGCATCTATGCCACCATTTTCGCTTAGCGAAGCTATCCGCTCCGGAGATATCTCGGAAATTAAAAATACAACCGTTTCTTTATTCCTGGACTCGAACAACCGCTCCAGTCTGGCCAGCACCGCGGGATTACCTTGCCTGCCGAGCGTCCCTAAAATCAAACCAAATTTCTTTGCTTTCTTCGCGCGTAAAATCATGCTCTTTCTCACGTTTTGCATCCCGACGTGATCGTAATACTCTCTCGTCAGAACCCGTTCGTACGGATCATATCTATACGCCGGCACGTTTGGATTCGCAATCATCATCGCCTCCAAATGAAACCTACCGTCCGCCACAAACACAATTGCATCGTGCGCCTTCTTTCCTTCTTCTCCCATTGAATCTCCACTTCTCGCTCCCATGACCTCTCCATCTCCTAAACTTGGCGCGGTGCACCCTAAAACCTCCCCGGGACTCAAAGGTTTCGTCCTCCCGACATCGAAGCACTCGTAAAACGGCCGCAACGTCTCCCGCACCTTCCCGATCGCCGATGCAAATTGAATCGTTCCCGCTAACGCAATCTTATCCGTCCTGTTCGGAAAATTCTTCCTTATTGACTGCACCAAGTGTTCCTCGTCGAATAAAATGTCCACGAACACGTACAAAGTCTTACACGTCGTCATCGACACCGGCACTAAACAACTGTGTCCGTAATGCACTAAAAAATCACACCCCAACGCGGTCGCCGCGTAGTCGTCCACGCAGCACGCGCCGTACGTCACGTCGCCGAGAATCACCACGTCTTTTATCGAAGGAACGAAAACTTTGAATATATCCGCCAACGTCGTCGCGTACAAGAGTAACCCCTCGGGAAACTGTAACGCCAATCGAGAGACGTTCCCGGTGCGAAGCCGCCAGATGGTTTTATGGATTTCAAAGGAATAGTTTGCCGGTAACGGTTTAACCGCTCGAGCGAGATTAGGATCGTTGAGAATGGCCAAAGGGATTTGGTTGCCCACAAAATGTCGGACGACGGTGGACGATGGTTTTGTCGCCGACGTCGTCAAAGCGAAAGAGTCGTTCGTTTTGGTCGTCCCCATGTGAGAGAAGTAGAGAATCCCCTAAAATTGTGCGGAGAAGAAGAGACGAAAAGAGAGGCGATGGATGTGTACTAAAATGGTGCTGTAATGTACAACACGCGCGCGTTCTCTACCTAAATGCACAACAACGACAAAATTTTATCACGATTGTCTCTAAATTAATCGTCACTCATCATGGACGCTTTCATTCTCGCCAGCTCGACCAACTCTTCGATGCCGACGACGTGCCAGGACTCTTCGCCCGCGCCGGTGGCCAAGACGGAAACGACGTCTTTGTTCGCGTCCACGGCGACGGTGACGCCGCCGAAAGCAAAAACCGGGAGATTTTCCAGACGCGTGCGACGATTGTTTTTCGGGAGGAACGCGAAATCGTTTTCGGACGCGACGGATTCGAGGATATCCTTGAGCGTTTTTTTCGCGGTCGAGCTGGATTTGATTTTGCGAGTTTTGCCGGGGGATTTGTCTCGTCCGGCGAGCGTTTGTCGAGCGTCTTCGTCGTCTTCGCCGTCGGAAAGCGCGATGGGTTCTCCCGTTGCGGCCGCGTTCATCGCCTCTAACGCGCGGCGTAAATGCGTCCGCGGACGCTCGTGGTTACACACGTCTTCGCCTAAAAGCGTCTTCCAAGACTCGTACCATTCGGCGACTTCGATCAAATCACAATTCTTCTCGTCTTTTAGCCACGATTTTAGAGTCGAGGACCATTTTTTCCAAAAGTGACTTCTTTCGAGAACTTTAGCAACGCCCCCGCCGCCATCGGTTTCTTCGCTCGATGCGAGGACGGCTTTCCACAGAAGAATGTTGTTGAATATCTCCAAATTTTGATCGGCGGGGTCGATTTCAATCAAACTCGCTTTGGCGACCAGTTTCGGGACGACTGTCTTCTCGACAAACTGCGACCACCAAGTTCGACCAAAGACGATCGTTTTTACTTCCACCCACGGTTCAACCACTGCGACTGCTTTGCCACCAATAGACGCGTCTATCACGTTCGCAAACTTTTGTTTTATTGTCGACGAAAGCGCTTTGATAGGTTCTAAAAGCATCTCGAGCCATGGGAAAATCCACTTTGAGGGTACCGACGACGAGGAAGAAGACGTTACTTTTCCTTCGTCGCCAGCGTCTTCAACGAACGTCCACTTTTCAATCTCTCGTGTCAGTTTCGGAATGATGGCATTCTCAACGATCTTATCCAACGAGCGGCGTGGTAACACGCTTTGCCACTCGTAAAAGAGGTCCATCGCTAAGTTTGACTTCACGTCGCGCGGGTCCCATCCTTGAATCAGCGTTCGTATAATTTTCATCGTCACCGGCGTTTCGATGACTTCTTCGAGTAACGTTTCGTCTTCGACGGTTTCGATAACTGGGTCATCGGTGTAGTTCAAAAACGACTCTTGCTTCTTGACGATCTCAGTCGTCGAGACGAGCACGTCTCTCCACTTGCCGCAGTTTTCGTAGGCGAGTTTATACGAACTCTTCTTGTCGTCGTCGCCTGAGGCTTCTTCGTTCTGGTTCTTGGGATCCCACGCGCGAAAGGCTTTTTCGAAGTACTTCTTCGCGTGTTTTTGTGCCGCAACAGCAGCAATGTCGAGTTCCGCGAACGCCTCTTTGTGGTCGCGTTTCAGCTCCAACCATTGTTCCAGAATCTTTTCGTCGTTCTCGTCTTTTTCGTTCTCCACCAACAGCTTCACCTTCTCGTTCAAAGTTCGGATATCTTCTTCGGCTTTTTTCACGTCCTTCTCGATTTGACTCAACCGCTCTTGTTCGCGCATTAACGCCGCGGACGTGTCCATTTCCGTTCGCACTTTCGCGTCGTACAAAGAAATATTCGACGCGGCGAGTTTCCCCATCGCGTTCAAATTTCGCAACAACTCTCTTCCCGGTAAATGTTGGTCGTCTATGCGCTGCTCGTCGTCGTCCGAGTCGCCTTGGAGGTACTGTCCGGTCGTCGATTTAAACGACGTGCCGTCGATTTCCAACTCTCTCGCGCCGCCGCGTTTACTCATGTCGATGATTTTCATTTTCGGTTGGTGCAAAGCTTCGACGAACGAACCTTCGTTCGCGTTGTTATTCTCAATGTTGTCGTCCAACTCTTGCCGCTCTCGCTCGCGTCGAGCGATCAATTCTTCCGGCGTTTCGTATCTGACTGCTTTTCGTTTCACATCTTCCTTCGCGGAGCGTTTCCAAAGCTTCTTTTCTATCGTTTCTACGTTGTTTCTTTTCTCCTCTATTCGTTTTTCGCTGGCCAACTTCTCGCTCTCGTAGTCTGCGCCCCCTCGTCTACCACCGTTCTTTTTCTTTTGTTGAGTCTTCTTTTCGTTTTCTACGTTCTCTTCGAAATCGCCGTAGCCCATGCCCATGTTCTTCGGTCGCAGTTTCGTTTCGATGGCTCTGGAAATCCCTTTCCCATCGGCGCCTAAACCTTGACCAGGTTTGTAGCCCATTTTCGCTAATAACTTGGCGCCGATACCTTTCGTGTGCTTTTCGAAATCCGGTTTCACGATCTTTTCGTGTCCAACATCTTTGTTACTATTCCTTCGTTTTCTATTGTTGTTACTCATATCGTCTGTATCGTCGTCGTCTTCGTTTCCTAACCCGGCGGCAAAGCTTTCCTTCGCTTTCGCCTCTTCGCGTTTTCTTTTCGCCGCATTCCTCGCCTCCTCCGCGTCTCGCATTCTCTGCCTCGCGTTCGCCACCACGCGTTGTCCGAACGACGACGGTAACAAATCAAAATCTTCTTCTTCTTCTTCTTCTTCGTGATTAGTAGCACCCGCCGGCGCGAAACCGAGGCCGAGACCGCCGCCGCCTATACCCGTCCTCGCGTCCTCGTCGTCGTCGTAGTTCTCCGTATTGCTCGTAAAGCCCAAGCCACCGCCGCCACCACCGACTCTCACGCCTCCTAACCCGCTCGCGCCTGATCCGCTCTGCCGTCTCTCCTCTGCCACATCATCATCGTCGTCCTCTTCTTCGTATTCCTCCTCTTCTCCTTTCTTTCCATGAAAAGCGCCTGCTCTGGTGAACCCAACCGGCTTTGAAAAATCATTTCTTCTTCCTCCTCTGCTTCTCCTCCTCTTCCCATCTCTCTCGTCGTCCTCTTCCTCTGATTCCGCGAACGCGCCGTAAATGCTCTCCCGTTTCCCCCGCTTCGTTTTCTTTCCAATCATAAAATCGTCCTCTTCTCCACTTCCGGAGGAGGATAATTCGCCGTCGGACGAATCGCTCATTTATTATTAATCCTCTTCTTCTTTCTCAGCCGTCGAAAGAAACAAAAGAAAAGAGGAGAGAAAAAAGGAACAGAGAACAACACTTTGAGACTACTCTTTTTTCACGCGCTCTCTCTCTCTCTCTCTCTGCGCTTCTTTTGTGAGTATTCTTCTGTGGTTTAATTAATGAATGACTTTCTCCTCCTTATTTTTGTGTGGCAGTTGTTTTTCCTTTTTTTTCTTCGATTTTCCTTTTTTTTTTTCTCAAAACGTCAGTCTTTTTTCGTCGTCAGTCTTTTTCGTCAGTCTTTTTTCGTCGTCAGTCTTTTTCGTCAGTCTTTTTTCGTCAGTCTTTTTTCCTCTTCTTCTTTGGAATTTAAGCGAAAGAACACAACTACCATACTCTACTGTTGTGGAGATCGAAATTTCATTTTCCTCAAAACTTTGTTGCCCCTTCTTGTTTTTCTTTCGAGAGAAGAGAGAAAGAGAGAGAGAGAAAGAGCGCTTTTGTTCTTCTTCTCGTTGCGGTCGAAAGTCGTCGGCATGATGCGTTTTACTGTGACGACTGCTGCTTCTTTGAAGAAGACGAATGATTTGAGTATGCAAAATTCTTCCACCGTCGTCGGGAAAAGAATAGGGCAAAAACGAGGTACATTCGTCTCTAACGAGAACAGGAATGCGAAAGCGAGAACTGGATCGAGAGGAATACCAATAAAAGCGGCGAAACGAGGAGGAGGCTCGGGCACGCGACCGTACACCTTACGTTCCGGGGACACGCTCGAATCCATCGCGAGTAAACGTAAACTGAACGTGGAAACGTTGAGAAACATGAACAAAAAAATCGGCTCGGGCACACCGAAGATTGGGCAGACTATTTTAATACCGAGCGGCGCGTTAAGCGCGAGAGATTTAGAAATCATCAACGGGATCGCGAAAATCAACGCACCGAGAACGTACATTCCGAGGAAAGGAGAAACGATCGGGGACGTGATCACGGCGAGAAAAATTGATTTCGCCGAGGTGCAAAAGTTAAACCCGGAGGTAAAGTTAGGGACGTTTTCCGGGAAGGAGAGTTTGAAGTTACCCGCGGGAAAGTACACCGTGAGAGAAAGAGAAATGTTGCAAGGATGCGGGATTTTACCGCAAGACGCGGTATCGATTAAACTCCCAGGCGCGGAAAGCGCGAGGAATATTTTAGTCGCGACGGTGTTAATCGGCGCGTATTCCATGTATTTCGCCGCCTGCCGGAGGTACCAAAAGTACGGCACGAAGTTGTTCGGAAACGATCGCGAAGAGGATAATCAAGATTAATTTAATACTACTCATCAAACGCAGAGATACTGCGATCGTCGGAATCTATCTCTCACGAAAAGCGAGTGTCTTTTGGCGTGTTGGATATCAGAGTGTGAGAGAAATAGAGATCATCCCTTTACATGTCGTGTATTCGTAAACGTTATTATATATTCGTCTCTTTTACCATTTTTACCGCCGCCTCTCCGTCACAAAATAGCGCATCAAATCGTCTCGTTTACTAAGAAAGGCGGTTGGAAGAGGAGAGGAAGAATAAAAGATGACGTCCCGCGCATCAGGGGCGGACCCTCCGACCACCTCTCTCCGAGCGACGAGCGCTCTAAACGGGGTGAAAGTGTACGAAGTCGCCTCGAGCAAACACAATCCGCAGTTCGCCGCCGACGGGAAAACGAACAAGAAACCTTCGAGAAAGCAACGCAAAGATGTGAATTATCAGCAACGGATAGAGTTGATTCAAGACTTGGATTCGTTTCCGACGTGTGCGCACAGAGGGAAAGTTTCCGAGGATGGACAGTTCTTGGTCGTGAGCGGGTTACATCCGCCCATGTTTAAGTGCTTCGATTTGGGAAATCTGAGCTGTAAGTTTACGAGACACTTGGACAGCGAAATCGTGGACTTTCAACTTTTAGGCGAAGATTATTCAAAGATTGCGTTTTTATGCGCGGACAGAGCGATTCGGTTCCACGCGAAGTTTGGAACGTATTACGACGTTCGAACGCCGAGACAGGGGAGAGACTTGGCGATTTCGAGACGAACGGCGGATTTAATCGTATGCGGTTCGAGTAAAGACGTGTACCGGTTAAATTTGGAGAAAGGACGGTTTTTGGCGCCGTTGGAGGCGAAGTGCGAGGATTTAAACGTCGTTGGTATCAGCCCGACGCACGGTTTAGTCGCCGTTGGAGGTGGAGACGGAAGCGTGGAGTGTTTCGATTTGAGGCAGAAGAGAAGCGTGGGGAGATTGCACGCGTGCGGCGGAGATAGTACTTTAGAGAATAGAACGGAGATGAGCGATTCGGAGGAGAAAACCGGGGTGACGTGCGTGCGATTCGACGACTCGGGGTTAAACTTAGCGTGTGGGAGCTCGGATGGTATCGTGCGAATATTCGATTTGCGGTCGAGCCGAGCAAAGGTGACGAAAGATCACATGTACGGCGAACCGATCATAGACATCAAATTTCACGAAACCGCGGACGGGAAGAAGCGGGTGATGAGTACGGATAAGAAAATTGTGAAAGTTTGGGAGCAAAATAGCGGGGATAATTACGTCGCGGTCGAACCGAGAGACGGGAAAGAAATCAACGATATCGTTTGCTGGGAAAATAGCGGTTTAGTTTTTACTATCATGGAAGATCCAAAGATTGGATGCTATTTCATCCCCGGTCTCGGTCCGGCGCCGAAATGGTGTTCGTTCTTGGAAAATTTAACCGAAGAGATGGAAGAACAAAAGAGAGAAACGCTGTACGACGATTATCGATTCGTGACCGCGAAAGAGTTGAGCGAGTTAGGTTTGGACCACTTAATTGGAACGAAGATGTTGAGAGCATACATGCACGGCTATTTCATGGACAACAGATTATACGGCAAAGCGAAATCGGTTTCCAATCCGTTCTCGTACGAGGATTATAAAAACAAAAAGATTGCTGAGACGATGGAGAAAGAGAGACAAACGAGAATCGCACCGAAGAAGAAACTTAAAATGCCGAAAGTTAACGCGGCGTTTGCGGCGAAACTGGCGAGCGGCGAGAAAACCGCGAGCTTCAAAACCGGCGACGCGGACGCCGACTTTGATAACGAAGAGTTGGAGGGAGAACCAGAGATTAAAAACGAACTCATGCGAGACGATCGTTTCGGTGCGCTCTTTAAAGACGAGGACTTTGAAATCGACGAGAAGTCAGAGCATTATAAGTTGTTGCATCCGAACGCGGCTAAAGTAGACGCGAGGAAGAAGCGCGAGTTGATCGAAGAACATTTCGATACGTTCGATACGTCCTCGGACGAAGAAGAAAATGTTAAAGAAAAGAATAGAAAAGAAAAAGATTCCAAACAGAAGAAAACGAAGAAGAAAGATAGCAAGAGAAGAGGAATAGAAGTAGAAGAAGGAGATACTAGCGATGAGGAGGACGACGACGACGACGACGACGTCGGAGGGCGACCAGGCAAAACAGGAGACGACTTCATTCCTTCAACTGCGTTTGCGGGCGCGAAGAAAGGGTACGTCTTCTCCAACGGCAAGCGCGGCGTAGGATACTATATGGATTCAAAGGCATCCAAAAAAACATCGACTGCACCACCCACCATGGGTAACAAAAAGGCCAAGAAATCTTCTTCCACGGTTTCTGCGAAAGAGCCGCAAATGTACGCCGTCAAAGACGCCTTCCACAAAACCGCCTACACCAAAAAGTTAAACTCGCACGTCGACCTCCCTCTGATCGAACGCGCCAAGCTCGAAGGCGGCGCCGCGCAAACCTTACGAGACGCCGAACGACGCAACCCAAAGAAAACGATCGGAAACCGCGAAGGTTTCTTCGACGCCGCGATACCTTCAGCGGCGGACAAGAAAAAAAAAGGGGACAAGAAACGCCTCGTCGGTTTCGGTATCCGCGAAGCCGCCGCGGAGGACGAAGAAAACGCCTTCGCGGCGGAAACGCACTATCGAAACGGGAAACGAAGAGGCGTAGAATCGATCATGCACACATCCGGTGGTGGTCGAGCTGGTCGTGGTCGAGGCCGAGGTGGTGGGAGAGGAAGAGGCGGAGGAAGAGGAAGAGGGAGACGATGATAGTGATACCGCTTGTAGCGGTGCTCAGATTGATTCTTTGTGCTCTGATATGCTGCCACGTGTGCACTTTAAAATTTCCATTTCCATCACGAACGCCTCACTTTTTATCCACCTCGTCGACAATGTCATCGTCCTGTTCTTCTTTATCGTTTAAACGTTCCTCGACGACGAATACTGCCGGGCTGATTTCTTCTTCTTCTTCTTCTTCTCGTAAAGCCGCTGCTGCTTCTGCTCGTACGAAAGAAAAGCGGGGAAACGAAGAGTTTTTCATTATCCATTCTCGCTTACAATACATGACCGCAGACGGCGGTCGGAGACAAAAGTTGGAGGAAGCTTTGAAGGAAGAGCTCCCATCCGCGCCGGGGTTGTCGAAGAACACGCAAATTGCGCTGACGAAAGAGTTGTTGAAAAACAGGTTCGGCCGGAGATGTCCGGAGTTATTGGCTGAAGAGTTTATCTACGACGCGTGTTACGAGAAGCCGAAGACCAAGGAGGAATATCTGCAATTTTTTGCAAATATGAATCTCCAAGGCGGGTTCCCGAATAGCGATTACGAGTTGTTGTACGACAGCATGAGAGTTGAATGGGACACAAAAGTGCGACAGCAGCAATATAAGGTGTGGTGCACGACACAATTTAAAGGAAAGCACACGGGAGATGGTTTGCGAATGGGGAAGCGGAAAATTCCCGCGACTGGTATCGAGGTGGAATCCGCGCCGGAGATTTGTAGTTTTACGTATAACGCAGAAGGATTGTGTACTAGAATTAGCGCGGGGTACATGGCGGATCACGCGATTGGGAACACGAAAGGAAGAGGTGGGTATCACGGCATTTTTAACGCGATTGGACACCCTTTGCCGGTGCCTCATTCTGTGCATAAGATGATCACGGACGCCTTTCCGCAGTTGTTGGGTTTCGAGAAGGAGGACATGCTTTGGGTCGTGAACTTGGCGTTGTTCGGGTTAGCGGCAAGCGGCGGGGATTTGCGGTCGTTGATTCCTTCGAAGAAAAATGGGGCGAAAATGAAGCCGGCGAGCGTGACGAGTTCGTTCGTGAGTACACAGTTTGCCAAGGGAGGAGAGAGACATTCGCTCGCGCCAAAGTAAAAAGAAAGAAAAATTTTTAAGAAATACCGGTACCAGTACAGTGTGTGTAAAACATATATTTATTTACAAATGTTCATCTAACATGCGAGGCAACAATCGTCGTGATCAAAATATCAATTACGCGTGCTGCGCTTTTGGTTTGAAGTTGTTCGCGACGCGCTTTGCTCGGTCTGCGACCGATAATCCCGCAGACGCGGCTTCAATCTCCAAGCGCGCTTTTTCAGTTGTCGATAAAGGTCTCTTCGACGTTTCGTCGTCGTCGTTAATTCGATGTTGATTTTGGCACTTTTGAAACGCGAAAAACTGCGCGCGGCTCTTCACAAGCGACACTTCTTTTTGCGTACATTTCTCTCGATCTTGAACGACAACTGCCTCCGACGCCGTCGGTTGTTTCTTGTTCTTATTCTCGACAGAGCTGAAGATGTCTTCTTTTTTGTGTTCAATTATGGGCACAGATTTCTTTCCTGACTTCACGAAACCTTTCCTCGCGGCTTCTTGTTCCAAAGCTGCAATTTTGGCCAGCAAATGCGCCTTCTCTTTCTCTTTTCGGCTCAACTTCTTTTCTCTTTTGTTTTTGGTCGGAACAACTTTGACGCCGTTTGCCGTCGACGGCTTCTTGACAGAGATTGATTCATTCTTCATTGGCGGCTTTTCGAGTTCACAATCTCTACCATTATCGAAGTCTACTCCTTCGTCTTCTTCACCCTTTTCGGGCGGGTGTTCCGTGGTAGTAGCGACGACAGGGACTCTTTGTTCTTGTTGCTGCTCCAGAACCGTGGGAGAGAAAACAGGGACCGCCGCCGCGGGCTGAGGCATGAACTTTTGAAACTCGTGCGTAACGGGAGCAAAAACAGCCGGATCAACTTTTGGCGAAACGATGGTTGGCCTTTGTTGTCGTTCGTGTTGTTGATCGGATTGTTGTTGTTGCAAAGGACCACCCTTGGCGAGCCATTTCAACGAATCCATGATGGCGCTGTTGTTATTATTTTTCGTTGCCGCCGACGCCATCATTTCAGGAGTAAGAGGTGCTGCAGAGGTAGAACTTGGAGGCATATTCAGACGCTGATGTTCGTAAGCCTTGCGATACGCCTCCAACACGGGATAGTTCGTCGCGTTCACCTCCAATCCGTACAAGCGCTCAAACTCTTCTCTCGTCGCTAAGTTGACGTTTCGCGTCGCGTATTGCGCGTTGTCGTAGTCTTTATGCGTCGGCAAGGTGGATACCAGCGCGACTTTCGCTAATCGTTCGGCTTCTTTTGCCATCATCACCGCCGTTCGCGCTTGTTCAGCGCGCATGACTGCCTCTTGCACTTTAGCGTTGGCTAACGCTGCTTCTTTGACTTTCAAAGCAGCTTTGGCCGCTTCCAAAGCCGCCTCCGCCGCCTTCGCCGCTTCCAGTTTCGCTCTCGTTTCCATTTTCGAGGCCGTTTGTCTCGCTTCGGCTTCTCTCGATAAGAGTTCAAAGCGGGCCTGCTCGACTTCCTCGTCCGTAAACGGTCGAGGACGCGGTTTGCCTTCGGATTTCCCGGGCCATCCGTCTCGCATCCATTTCGTTTTTTCTTTCTTCTCTTTTTTTATCGTTGTTTCCGTGTTATCGTCCCTTTCTTTTCGATATTCTTCGCCTGCCTTTAATGTCGATCTTCTCCTTCGCGACGACGACGACGACGACGACGACGACGACGACGACGACGACAGAACTTCACCTCCTTTCCTCTGTTTGTGCGTCACTTCGAGCGGTTTCGGAACTTTCGCGTACCCCCAAAAGTACTGCCACCAATTCTGCGGCTCGTACTCCACGCCTGGGTGTTCAATAGCTATTCCAAACTCATCGTATTCCGGTTTCGCGACTAACGCGTACCCCGGTGGCGGTTGAAGTTTCCCAGTCTTTTCGTTCACTTTCAATTCGACGACCATCTCCGGCGGCGGCGGCGGTTTTCTCTTCGTCCTCTCCGCCTCGTCCTCCGAAGAAGAAAAACACGCCGACGACGACTCCCCCGACCCGTACTCGCTCGACGTCGTCTTGCCTCCTTCACCATCCGAGATGCTATACTCGAACGGTCCGTCCTCTTCGCCTTCGCTGGTAATTCTGCACTGATAGGCCCCTACGTCCACGACTTCTCCCGCTCTCAACTTTCCTCCATCCTCTCTCGCTCGGCGTCGTTCCGCCAGTCTTTCGCTCATCTCCTCTCTCCACATCGTCCGTCCTTTCCCGTCCACCACGCACAACACGTTCTCTTCGTGTGCAGGTTGGACGACAAAACACGCGAATAACTGTCCTCTCCCGCCTAAATCGTCGAACCGTTCGCACGCTTTCGCGCGGTAAAAGATATCTTTTTGTCTTCTTTCCTCCCGCGTCGTCGTCGTCTGAATCGTCGTCGACGCAGACGGAGAAGAAGAACCAAAATCGCACCCTCTTCTCGCCGCGATGGCGATGTCACTTTCATCCGCCATCCTCGCGTCTTCTTTTGAAACGATACCGCCGCCGTTTTTGCTGCTGTTATTATTATTCTCGTTCTTCTTCGCGTCACTTTCACCACTCCCACTCCTTCGAAACGACAACGTTTCTTTCGCCTTTTCCCACCTCTGATTGGCCTCGTGGGCGAATTTCACTCTCTCGTAGTTCGTTCTCGCCGTTTCCAACATCCGCGCGTTTTTGTTGTTTAATAAGAAGAGACGACGACGAGAGCAGTGCACCGCGCGTTTGCCAGCTCAAACAACCAGAGAGAGAGAGAGAGAGAGACGACGGGCAAACGTGTTTAGAGCAGATAAAAAGTAGTGGCGTAAGTGCGAGTGCAATTTTCCCTTCTTTTTCGAAGGGTGTTGGGAATCCGTTTCGGAGCACCTTCGACTCCACTCACCCACACGCCTCTTCCATTTCGACGCAGAGGTTGATTCACCATTAAGAATTATATATGCGATTGAAACGCTTCAACCGAGAAGCATTTCTTCCTCCGTTTCCGAATACGCGTTGCAATCGCGGCACAGAAGAATTCTGTTCGTGTGACGTTTACCTTCTTCCCCGCTGCAATTACGCTCTTAGTATTTCTATGGGATAGAAGTGTATGTGTCTCTCTGCTTTTTTTCTTTAGGAGAGGAAGCGAGCGAAAAAGCGTCCCACGGTCGTCCTTTTCCCTCTCGTTCGGTGGAGGGTTCTGCCCTCTGCCGCGCTGTAAAGAAGGCGAATTTTTGCCAGCGAGGATTTTGATATTTTCGAAAAATCTTTCAAATAACGAGAGGCTTTGACCGCAGAACTTTCTTTGGCGACTCTTCGTTCTGTTTCCTCAAAAATTTGCGCGTGCCGCATATATATATTTCCACGAAAACAGAGCATGGTGGACTTCGAAACGCGCGTTTTCGCGGGGACGCCGGTGACGTTCGCTAAAATACCGGGCGATCCCGCGAAGTTTGTCCCGTTGCAATATTCGCTGATGCCGTTTCCGGTGCGTCCTTTCGTTTTCTTTTTAATTAAAGTATATTCGCCGAAAATACCCTGTGATATTTGTCGAAACATCGGAACGAAAGACGGAGAACGTTCTGCGGTCAAAGGCGAGAGCGCGACTCGTTTTTGCTCGATCTCTCGGTGGAATCGAACGTCAAAGTGTTTTTCTCGTTTGAATGTGTGCTTTTACTGACAGTTTCTCTCGTATTCTCCTGTTCTTTCACAGATATCTCGCAATTTGTTCGCGCGAGTTTCCTCTTTGAGCACCAACGACATTTCGAGGGAAGTTAACGAACCGGCGGAAGAAAATGAGACTTCCAATCATCATCATCTTCACGGAGTGGATGCGTTTCATAGGCTTCCGAACGTGCACTTGACTCGACCCCGCGCGCAATACGGGATTAAAAACGGATTCGTTCCAGATTTGGCCGGGATGCCTTCGACCGCGGCGCAGGCGGGGATGATGATGATGATGATGCCACCACCACCACCGCTGAATTTGAAACAGGAAGCAGAGGACGAGAAAGGGCAAAACTCAGAAAGGAGTGGTTTTGACTCGTTTCAAGAAGAGCCTTGCGAAGACCGAGAAGACATGGAACAGTCGAAACGAACAAATAACGACAACAATAACAGCAACAACGCAAAGAAAAGAAGTCGACCGGCGGTGGGAGAAAACATAAAACGACCGGAAACGCCGTTCATGAACTCGCCTTCCGCGGCTGCGGACGTGCTCATGTCCTTATGCGGCGACGGCGACGGAGGAGGCTTATTTGCCGCTCCCGCCGCAAACTTCAAACCGGTAAACGCGAACGCCACCAGCCGACAACAAAAAAGCCGACGAAATTCAAACGCGGAGACGACGTGTACCGGGCAAATTTTCCCGCTGAATTTGAAGTGTCCGAGAAGAAAACGAACGAGTTTGTGTAAGAACATGCGAAGGTCCTCGTCTGGATCGTCGCTGGAAGATATCGGGGGGGAGAGTGGGGCGGTTGTGCTGCACGGCATCTCGACGACAGCGACGACGACGGGTAACAATGGGGAGAATACCGCGCCGAGCACTAATACTGCGACGATTCCACGCGTAAACAATAATAAAGCCACAACGGAAGAACAACAAAACCAGAGAAAACATCAACGCAATAGCAGCGGTATTACGAACGGCAAAAACAAACGTCAAAAGGTACACAGACCGTGGTCTTTGGTGGAAGTCAAAGCTTTAGTCGCCGGAGTCAAACGGTGCGGTCGAGGCCAGTGGGCGGATATTAAATCCTTGTCTGACGAAAAAATTTCGGGCGCTTTGCTCCAACGCTCTGCGGTGGACTTGAAGGATAAGTGGCGCAACGTCATGCGAACGGCTTTATCGCCTGTGTTGTATAAAAAACGCGAGGCGACGGAGATTCCAGAGAACATGCTCGAGGATATTCGTTCGCTCGCGACGGCAAAGGAAAAAGAAACGCTGGCGACCAACAATGCCATGGAAGCGAAACTGACGAACACTACGCACACCGCGGCAATTACGTCACCCTCGACGAGTGGCGATGGCAACGATAGCAACTCCAACGAAGACGGCGAAGACGATGCGTTCGTCACCGATAATAACGCCGAGTCGTCTCAACAAAAGAATACGGCACTCGTTGAACGTAACACCGTTACTGTCTCAAAATCGGATGTTAAACAACAACAACACGCTCCGTACGTCCAGGGACAACGTCGATCGAAACATCACTCCCCGTGGACCTTGGAAGAATCGCAAGCGTTAGTTGACGGCGTGCGCACGTGCGGCGGATGCCGTTGGACGGCAATAAAAAAGCGCGACGAAGCCGATGCCATCGAGAAGAAGACGTTGAAGAAACTCGGTCGCCGAACAGCTATGGATCTGAAAGATAAATGGCGCAACTTGTTGCAGTTGGCAAACCTTCCAACGCAAAGTCGACGGAAGCGAGAGACGCCGATGAGTTTGCTTGCTGACGTTTTGGAGTTGGAAAAGAAATTCGGAGATACAAGACGAAGAGGACGACGAACTGTCGCGACAAACAATAATACCAAGAAGTCGTCGTCGCAAGAACAATCCGTGGCAACTATTGTACCAACAAATTAATTATTTAAACGCCGAAAAACGGAAGGAAATACTTTGTAATATTATCTATTCTTTCATGTATAATCACACTGATATTAGAATAGGAGCGTTGCCGCGGATATCCGACATTCTATACGTACTACATAACTTTCACCCGCCCACTTTTCGCTAACTTTGCTATGAACGACGCTTCGCCTTTCATCGAATGCACCGTACCTTTCTTCTTCACTTTTTCCCAATAGTGGCCTAAATTTCCACCCATGAAATCGTATCCAGTGATCGTAACCGTCGCTTTCGGGTACTTTTCTAAACAATACACGATGGCTAAAATCCCCGAGGACGGCCAATGCGCGGTGTATCCGTATTTTGTGGATAATTTATGTTGTACTTCAATAGGCATGATTTCCAGCATCTTGCGAATGCCGTACTTGGCGTACGCCTTCTTGACCGTCCTAATCGTTTGTAACCGTTGTTTCAATTTCGCGTTACTCGGCTTACAACTTTCTTTCGAGCACTTTCCCGGCGTCTCATACACGACCGGTACGATGTATCTCAACGTCGGCTTCACTTTCATATCCATCCTCCCGGTGCTCAATCTCGACCCTCGCGAACCTTGCGGTCCGGGTTGTCTCAACTCGCCTAAAAACCACAAATCCAATCTTGTCCCAACTTTCTTCTCAAACCCTTTCGTTTCGAAGTAATTGAATCTACCAACCACATCTGCGCTATCGATGCTCTTCCCGTTACTTTTCTTCAACACAGACTTCCCGTTCCCGACTAAAACGACGTTTAAGACGTCGCTGCTACTTTTCAAAGACTTCTCCTTCCTCGTCTTTTTCGATTTACTATTCTTCTTCCCGCTCGTCGCGCTCTTCGCCATTAACTCCCCGAACGTTAACTCTCCTCCGCTTTTTTCCATCTCTTCTTCGATTTCCAACACTTCCTCTTTCTTCTCGTCGACGATTCCCGCGGAATACTTCTCCTCGTACGCGTCGTGCCATTTCGGCGAAATATCCTCCTCCGGATTATCCACCCACTTCGTTTCTAAACTCTCTTCGAGTTGTCTATCTTCGTCCGTCCATCCCGGGTCGTTCCCGCCGTTTTGTTCCAGTTTTTCTCGGAACGATTCGCTGTCCAAAATGGCGTTTTCAATCTCGTTCGAGCTGATTTTCTGAGCGTTGCCATTCGCGACGAACGCTTCTGCGGCGTTTTGCAACGTTCCGTCCACCACGGTATCCAATTCCTTCACGAGTTGGTCCGCGATGGAGGAGGACTTTCCTGAAGATGAAGATGAAGAAGACGCGCTCGAACCGTCGTCGAGTAAATTCAAATTCGGCGCTTTGTGCGACCAGAGCACCGACCTTCTTTGCTCGCGCTCGTATCGCTGCGGCTGCTTTTCGTCGTGTACGTCGTCGTTTATCTTCTTCTTCGACGACCACGACGGGAAAAAAAGACGATCTTCTCCTTCTTCGACAAAGGCGGCTCCCGTCGTCGTCGCTGTTGTTCTTGCGCCTCGCGGGATGGTGCCAATAACACCTTCACCGATGCTGCTTAAAAGCAAAGAGAGAAGGAGCAACGCGCACATCCACGACAGAGAACGCATCATCCTCTCGCTCTTCGGGCTCCTTCTTTTTATGGCGAAGTTGGGCGGAGAAAAAATAACAAAAAAGGGTGCGAGAGGCTTTGTCTGCTCTTCGTCGTCGCGATAATACATAAATAGAAATATGAAAACGCTAAACCCTTCTACTCGCGCGAATAACTCTGAGATCACGGCTGCTTCCTTCTCTTAGCTCTGACGGGCAAACCTTTCTTGGTGTGAATGGTCGCGCCGGTGATCATCTGCACGTCTTTCTCGTCGCACGCGAGCTCGAAGGAAAATTTCTTCAGCAAGACGCTCAACGCGACCGTCGCTTCCATCATGGCGAAGACGTCGCCGGCGCACCGGCGCTGCCCGCCACCGAATGGGACGTACGCGTAGTCCGTGGCGACTTCGTTCGGGTATAACCCGGTGACTAATTCGGGGTCGTAGCCGTTCCAGCCTTCGATTTTTGGGTTGGTGAATTTGCGGTCCCATCGCGAAGGGTCGAAAAGGTCTGGATTTTCCCAGTGGTCAGGAGAGCGGTGAAGATTCCAGACCGCGATGAAACAATCCGTGCCTTTCTTCAGTTGGATGGATTTCCCCATGCCGCCTTTGGGTAAGTCGACGGTTTCGATCGCACGGCGGATGAGGATGGGAGGCGCCGGATAGAGGCGCATGCCTTCCACGAGACACATGCGGACGTCGCGAAGTTTTCGTATTTCTTCCACCGTGGGGATACCGTTTGGATCTTGCACAATCTCATCGATCGATTGTGCTGCTTTTTTCATCACGTCTGGGTGTTTGCAAAGGCAAAAGATGGTCCACGTGAGCACCGCGGCGGTCGTTTCGTGTCCGGCGATGAGCATGGTCATCAAATCGTCGCGTAATTGCCTATCCGAAGCCTCGTCCCCGCGAATATCCACTAAAAATCGTAACAAAGACGCATCCGACACGTTCTTATAATCTCTCGATTCAAATTCGCTCAAATCCACGTCTTGTTTATTCTCCAACGCCTCTCGAATCAGTTTCGTCAACTCCGCGTTGATCATCTCGATATCTTCGCTAAATTGTTTCTGTCTCGGCACCGCCTCCATTGCTCCGGGAATTTGCCAATACGGTAACGGAAACGTGCTCCTATGTTCGCTTTCTCTTAAAACTCTATACACGGCTTTAATAATCGGCGTCTCTTCGTTCAACGCGCCAAACTCGTAATTAAACACCGCCTCGCCGATGACGTCCAACGCCATCGCGTACAACTCGCTCTCAATCTCAATCTGTTCCGTCTCCCCGTGTTTTTCCAACTTATCGCTCAAATTCATCGCACTCCTCCCGAACAAGTCCGTCATGTGTTTTAACCACGTCCCGTGAAAGGCGCTTCCAACCACCGGCCTTCTCTTCGCCCACAACTCTTTATTCGCCGGGATCAAACCGTCGCCCATAATCGGTTGCATGATGTCCGTCAAAATGCCTTTAGAGAACGCATCCGCGTTGTCTTTGAACATGTATTTCACCACGGTTGGGTCGGACACCACCACGAACCATTTCGGTCCGGCGCCGAGATTATACACCCCGCCGTAGTCTCGATAGTACTGGTACAAAGGCACAAACAAAGGCGCGCTCCGCACTTCCTCCTTTAACAAATCAAACAAAACTTTCTCCGTTATCGGCGCGCCGTTCCCCCACGGGAAAATCCGCGAGAACTTCTTCAACGCGGCCTCGGTGTTATCCCTCGGGATTTCCACGCCCGGGAATAACGCGCCGTTGTACGTTTTTTCCTCCTCCGTTTCCGGTGGTTCAGATATCGCATTTTGGACCACAACGACGATGGCTTTTCTTCTTCTTTGTCCGTGATTGGTTTTCTTCTTCTTCTTCTTCTCCCGCGTACTCGCCGTCGTAAACGCGGAAGATCTGGACGACGTCGAACAACACCCGGAGAGGAACGAACAACGTTGCGTCGTCGTCGTCGACATTTCGAGAGGAAATGGGAATAAAGCGCTCTCAAGAATGCGCTACCTTAAAGGCGTTTTATGTGGATAAAGGACGGAGAAAAATCTTTTCACACATGTGAGTTTTAGATATTATGGATTTAAAATATTGGTACACAACAGTCTCTCTCTCTCTCTCTCTCTTTCTGTTTATATAATAAGTTTATAATTGGTTTGGTTTCTTTTCTTTGTCCTTCCTCCTTCACCTCGCTTTTACGGCGCGCGTGATGCGTATCCTCGGCGGCGGGCGGCTCTTTCGAGCAGCGCTGTATTCGCATCCCACGTCCGAGCGAGGCGAAGAAGAGCGCTTCCTTTCCTTCTCTCTTTCTTTCCGTTTATATATATATAATGTAAAGCAACACGTCTCTCTCTCTCTCTCTCTCTTTCTCTCTTCTTCCTCCTTCTCTTTCTCTACTATGGTATTATTACTGCGCGTTCACGCTCACTCGGTTCTCCTTCTCAAACTGCTCCTCGATTTTTGCAAACTGCGTCTTTTCCAAATCCGCAAAGTACGGATGTTCCAACGCTTCCGTCGCGTGAATTCTCTTCGCCGGATCAAACTCCAACATCTGTTGCAACAAATCGATCCCGTTTTTATCCAGCTGCGGGACAATTTTTGCCAAATCTTGCGCTTTCCATTGCGGAAACTCGTGCCAATCTCTCAATTTGGTCACCCCCGGCCACACCGTTTCGTTCGGCGTTCCCAACAACTTAAAAATGTGCAACAACTGTTGCAACTCGGAATCACCCGGAAACAACGGTTGCTTCCTGGCCATTTCCGCGAAAATGCACCCGACGGACCAAATATCTACGGGAGTAGAATAGTGCGACCCCCCCAACAAAACTTCCGGCGCGCGATACCACAACGTCACAATCTCGTGCGTGTAACTCTTCACCGGAACCGAAAACGCTCTCCCTAAACCGAGATCCGCAATCTTCAACACGTTCTGCGCTTTATCCACCAACAAGTTCTGCGGTTTCAAATCTCTGTGCATCACCCCGTGCTTGTGTAAATGCGCGGTGCCTAACAAGAGTTGGTACATGAAGTTTTGCACCGTCGATTTCGGAAGCGGGTTCGCCGGTCCTCGTCCGGTTTCATCCATGAAGTGCTTCAAATCTTGGTTCAAATATTCAAAGACTAAATACAGCATCGCTTTGCCGTCTTCTTCCACGTGTTCGACTTTTAAAAGGCGAACGATGAACGCGGATTCGGAGAGCATTTGGAGTAAAGATACTTCTCTCAACGCCGTGGATGGTACGCCTTCTTCTTCCATCTGTTGATTTAGTAGAGAAAGTATACGCGTGAGTGTGACGTACTAAAAACAGAAGTATGAAAAGAACGCGCGAAGATTTTCAAAAATTGGAGACGCCGTTCCCCTCTCATCGTGATGAAAGATTCTGATTCCGTTTCAAAAACAGAAGCGCGAGAGCGCGAGAGAACGACGAGAAGAGAGAAAGGAAACCTAATCGTCTCTTTCTTTTCTCGAACGAGACAACCGGGAGACCCTTTGCTTTCGCTTTCGCGCGGCAACCTCTCTCTCTGATCAAAACAAAGAGATCATCCACCTCTCCGCTCGCATCAAAATCTCCCAAACACCAAAAGGGGAAGAGGGAAACCACCCGTACAAAAAAAACGTACCTCCAATCGTGTCTTCTTCAGCGCGACCAATCTCCCAGTCGCGCGTTCGCGGGCTTTGTACACCTTCCCGTACGTCCCTTGCCCGATCTTTTCGAGCTTTTCGTAGCACTCGTTGATCGTGGACGCGTAACCCATGGTCTTCTTCTTAACTTCTTCTTTTTCCGAGAATATAAAAGATTTGTGATTTTTATGAAGAGAGAGAAGAGAGACTCTCGACTTCGGTTCTTTTTTCTCTCTTGGGTTTTCAAATTTTTTGCGTCGACATTTTTTTTTTGCTCAAAATTCAGATGAAAACAGAAGCCAAAAAAGACGGCAGATTTTTCTCTCCTCTCTTTGGGAAATAAAATGTCAACAACCAATAATAATAACGTCAACAAATTCCAAGCGGCGTTTCGAGCGAAAGTGGATCGAGTGAACGAGACGAAGAAGAAGATACAGACGCAAAGAACGATTCACGGAGAGGATGAAGCGCCAGAGGGAAGAGGAGGCGCTTCGGGGACGACGAAAATGAATGCGATTTCGAACGAGAAGATGATGCGCCGTCGGAGGGAAGAAGGCGAGGAGAAGAAAGTAGCGATATCTTCTTCTTCTTTGCCGGCGGGTTTTTTCGACGAGCACGCGACGGCGCGTGATGCGAAGGACGAGGAACGCGAGAAGAGGAAAGAGGAGGAGGAGAAGAAGGGAGGCGTGGCGACGACGACGACGAGGAGTATTGACAACACACAAAAAACCGTTGCGGACGAGACGAGCGGGCAAGAATACTTGAAACAAAAAGAAGAGGAGGAGCGAATGAAACGAGAAGAGGAAGAGGCGGCCATGCATGCGAAAGAGTTGGCGGACGAGGTCATAGCGGATACCGTGGCTGGGTTTGATAAGGTGGACGCCTTGCGGGAGAAGGCGATGGAGATTTTGATGATGAAGAAGAAGAAGAATAAAGAAGACGGCGCGAAGAAAGTGAACTGGCGGAAAGGCGAAGAGAAGGACGAGAGTAGCGACGACGATGATTCGGACGAAAACGACGATTTCGCGTGGAGAAGAAAGAAGAGAAAGAAGAGCACGTGATGCAGATAGTATTTATATTCTAAAAAGTAGGTAGCTTTCATAGCGTTTAGACTTTAAAAAAGTTCAGAGAGAGAGATGTATTGTTTGCGGTTTAGCGCGCTCTCGCATACATAAATAATTATTATAGAAGTGCACATCGTCGACACGTTACGTTTCGACGGTGATAATATTATCGATTTCGTTTTCATTTTTATCGTTCGCGCCCTCGTAGTCGTCTTCAAGCGCTTGGAACGCCGCCTCGTCCTCTTGAGAAAGTTCGACAAAGTTTGTATCGTTTCTCGCGCTGCTCTCTTCGTCGAAACCTTCCTCCTCGGCGATTTTCTGCAACATGGCGTATAACTCCTTCTCCGATCGAGGACACTGTGGAACAATCGGAGGTTTCCTCCATTTGCGTTCACTCGCCAGCTTCCAGTCGACCGAGCGAAACCAAGGATGGTTTTTGATTTCAATCGAGCCATACGTCGAGCCGAGACGATTCGCGCTTTCGACGGTTAAGAGTTTACGTATCAAGTCTCGGCTTTCTTTCGTAAATCCGAACGCGTTTTCAGTTTCTTCTTCTTCTTCTTCTTCTTCTTCTTCTTCTTCATCCTCTCCTTCTTTGTCGTTTTGGTTTCCATTGCCTTCGTCTGTTTTGACTTTTTTCTTCTTACTCCCACTCGTTGTCGTCGTCGATGTCTCTTTTTTACCGCTCTTATGCTTCGTCTTCTTCGCTTTCTTCGGTTCTTTCGGCCCAAACGTAAACTCTCTCTTCAAAATTTTCTGATACGTCGCCCACGGTTCTTCGCTTTGAAACGGCGGTATACCTCTCACGAGTTCATAGAGCAAAACTCCAAGCGCCCACCAATCTACGGACTCGTCGTGACCTCCGTTCAAAATAACTTCCGGCGCTAAATAGTCCGGCGTCCCGCACAACGTGTACGCCTTTTCGTTTTCAATAAATCCAACCTTCTGGCGCAACTCTTCCATAGCAACACCGCAACCACCACTACCGCCGCCGCCGCCGCCATCTTTCCTCTTACCGATACTTTTCGGCCCCAATTGCTTCGCAAATCCGAAATCCGCCAACTTCACGTACCCGTATCCGTCTAACAAAACATTCTCTGGTTTCAAATCTCTATACGCCACCCGACACGGCTTCGCGCACATCTCGTGCAAGTACTCGAACGCGAGCGCGATTTCAACGACGTAAAATCGCGCGATGTCATTTTTCAATCGTCGATAGATTCTCAACTGATTAAACAATTCTCCTCCTGGAACAAACTCCATCACTAAATGGATTTCCTCCCTCGTTTGCGCGTACGAAAACAATCGCACGATAAACTCGCTCTTGGAACACCTCTCGAGTATTTTTTTCTCCTGAACGATGTGCGCGATCTGTTTCGTCTTGGCGACGTGCGCTTTAGATAAGATTTTAATCGCCACGACTAAGCCCGAGTCTCGGTGTTTGGCAATCGGAACGATCCCGAACGACCCGGTGCCTATGATTGGGCCCAGCTCGAAGTTTCGGATGGGTGTTTTCGGGTGTATGGAAACGTTGTTCGGGTTCGGGTCAAAAACTTCTGCAGGAGCTTTTTCTGCCTTTATCGCTGCTGCTGGTGCTGCTTTTAGAAGAGGAGGTTTCTGAGTACTCTCGCGCGTAAGCTTTTGAGAAGAGACGGCGCCGCCGCCACCGCTGCTGCTCCTTGTCGTCGTCGTCGTCGGCGGCGGCGTCGCGATCGAACTGCACAGCTTCTTGAACATATTTTTCCCGTGTTGTGTGTATTTTTAGGATTTTCCCTTAGTAAAGTAATAGTGTGTATGATTTGACTGTGTTTTGAAATGTACAAAAATAACTCTCTCTCTCCTATTCTTTCTCTCTTCTTCTCTCTCGCTCTCTCGTTAACTCTGCAAGAACGGCTTTCTTCAATCTCTGATGATAAAAACGAACGAATACCAACGCTATACTCTTTCTTCTTAGAGCGGCGGCAACCTACAACTACTTCACCATCGTCTTAATCTTCGCGATCGCCTTGGCCGGATTCAAGCCTTTCGGGCACACCTTGGTGCAATTCATAATCGTGTGACATCTGTACAACTTGAACGCGTCGTTGACTTGAATCAACCGGTCCTTCTTTTTCCCGTCGCGCGAATCGATGATCCACCGATACGCTTGCAACAACACCGCCGGGCCTAAATATTTGTCCGAATTCCACCAGTAGGATGGGCAGGACGTCGAACAACACGCGCATAAAATGCACTCGTACAAACCGTCCAATTTTTCGCGATCTTCTTTCGATTGTAAATTTTCTCGGCCGCTCGCTTTGGTTTCCTCCTCGTCGTCTCGAATCAACCACGGCTTGATCGATTTATACTGCGCGTAAAAGTTGCTCATGTCTACGACTAAATCTCGGACGACAAACATGTGCGGTAACGGCGCGACTTTCGTCGTCTCCGCGGCGGTTGATTTCTCCACTTTAGATAAGCACGCTAACGTGTTCACGCCGTTGATGTTCATCGCGCACGATCCACAGATGCCTTCTCGGCACGATCTGCGGAAACTCAACGAGTGGTCTTGTTCGTCTTTAATTTTCAAGAGAACGTCGAGCATCATCGGCCCACAGTCGTTCAAATCGACCGAGTACGATTGATAGTGCGGTTTGGAGTCTTTCGAGTCTTTCGGAGCTTCCGGAGACCACCGGTAGACGTCGAAATTCTTCACCAATGGGGAAGACGATGATTCAGAAGCCGTTGCTGTCGTCGACGATGTCGATGATGATGTCGAGGACACATTCCGCCTCGTGATAGTAAAGAGTGATGATGGAGACGCAGAAGAAGATCTCAAAGACGACGTCGTGCTGCTACTACTATTACTACTACTCCTACTGATGATCGCGCGAAACGCGCGTTCGATCGCTCTCTTCTTGCTCGCCATATAAATGTGTTTTGTCCGTTTTTGGTATATTAAAGAGGGACAACTTTTGTGTGTGTGGAGCGAGGTTTCCCGAATTTTGAGTCAAGTAGGCGACAAGAAATTTCTCTCTCTGCAAAAAGAGAACTTTGCTCTTCTCTTTTTTCGCAGCAGAATTGTTCTTTTTTTTGCTCTCCCCTTTGATTTCGTAAGCCCCTTGATTTCGTAAGCGAGATGGAAACCGACGGCCAGAAACGAAGCTCATCAAACTTTAGAAAAGTTCTTCACACAAACGCACACATCGCACTACCACACATCTATCTTTTCAAAAGGTACGCAAACTGCGCGCAAAAGTGACTGACTCTCTTTTCGCACGCAGAACATATTCGCGAACGATTCTCGAACGTCGTTCTCGCAAGTTTCGATTCGCGTCTCTCATCGTTGGTTCTTCGCGCGCGATTGGAAAAGGGAAAAATTTTAGGCGGCTGAAGAAAGAGGAAGCATTTTATGCCGCCACACCCTCACGGAACATCCGCGCGCTTTTTACCCCGTTGCGAGCGATTTTTGGAGCGAAAGGAGCGAAAATGTCGTCGAGATGTTTTCGTTGCGAGTAGATTTAAATCTTAACTCGTAATGCGTGGATGTTTCGGTGCTCTTTTCGTTCGGTTTCCGGACCAGATGATGGAACATTTTTTCCGTGTGAACGCTTTTTGGAACTTTGTCGGCCAGACACGTTTTATCTTCTTCTTCTTTCCAATTTGATTTCTTTTCTTTGTGTTCACTACTAACCGACGACTTCTTCGCTTATTCTTCTTCACGCATAACAACAGAACTATTTAATACACAATGGCTCCCGCGAAGTGCACCGTACCGAAACCGTCCTCCGTGGTGACCGCGGAAGTCGTGGCGTCTTTGCAAAAAGACGCCACGAACAAGAAAGAGCCGGAAACGAGAGCGAACGCGGCGAAGAAAATCGGGGAGTTGGCCACGAAATCGGGCGCTCAAGAGGAACCGTTCATGATTGAGTTGTTAGAAGTGGCTATTATCTTGGCCGGGGATAACAAGTCCAAAGACGTGAGAGAAGCGGCGGACCCGGCGGTGGATGCCATCTTGTCCAAGTTGTCGCCGTTTGCCATCAGAGCGTGCCAAAAAGCTATTTTCGCCGGTTTTGCCAGTCCGTTTTGGCAATCCAAGATGGCTGCGTTGAGAGTCATTGACTTTTTCGTCGGAGCTGCACCGAAGTCGGTCGCCGCGGCGTTGCCGGAATTGGTTCCGGAAATTGCGCAAGTCATGGTTGACATGAGAGATGAAGTCAAGGAGAAGTCTTCGGATACGATGGCCAAGGCGGCGTCGACGATTGGTAACTTGGACATTGAGCCGTTCGTACCGACGTTGATTGAGTGCATCGTCAAGATTGACGAAGTGCCGGAGTGCGTGCACAAGCTCGCCGCGACGACGTTTGTTCAACAAGTCGAGTCGCCGACCTTGTCTATTCTCGGTCCGCTTTTGATGAGAGGTTTATCGCACTCGCAAATGACTGCGATTAAGCGTAAATCCGCGGTTATCATCGACAACATGTGTAAGTTGGTCGAAGATCCGATGGATGCCAAACCGTTTGTCCCGAAGTTATTGCCGTTGTTGAAGAGAGCGATGGACGAAGTTGCCGATCCGGAATGCAGAACGGTTTGTACGAGAGCGTACAAGACGTTGTTGAACGCCGCCGGCGAAACCGCGGAATCCGCCGCCGCGGAAGCCGAAGATGCCTCTACTCACTACGATGAATCCATGGTTTCGAAAGAGTTACAAGCGCTCATGGTCACCGCAACTGGTGCCTCGGACGCGGACGTTGCGAAGTTTGTCGAAGATCCGGCGGTTGCGCCGATCTTTAATCACATTTGCGCCTTGTCCGTCAACGCGCTCTTGCAAAAGAACTTTGACAAGGACCAGTGGACCAAGTCGTGCGCGACGCCGTACATGAAAGTGTTTTACGCCGACGCGGATGCCTTGACGGCAACTTTGGTTTCCAAGGCCGAAGAGTTGTACTTGTCCACGAAGAAAGTCTTCGTAGTTGAAGACGAAGAAGGCGAAGACTTGTGCAAGTGCGACTTTTCCTTGGCGTACGGTGCGCTCATTTTGCTCAACAACGCCACTTTGCACATGAAGAAGGGTAAAAGATACGGTTTGTGCGGCCCGAACGGTTGCGGTAAGTCGACGCTCATGAAGGCCATCAACAACGGTCAAGTGGACGGTTTCCCGCCACCGGAAGAGTTGAGAACGGTGTACGTTGAACACGACATCCAAGGCGATGTCGGGGACATGAACGTCGTCGACTTCATCTCTGCCAATGATGTCATCAAGGAGCACGGAACCAGCAGAGATGAAGTCAAGAAGGTTTTGACGACTTTCCAATTTACGGAAACGATGCAAGAAGGTGCCGTCACCGCGTTGTCTGGTGGATGGAAGATGAAACTCGCCTTGGCGAGAGCGATTTTGATGAAGGCGGACATTTTGCTTTTGGACGAACCAACTAACCACTTGGACGTTAAGAACGTCGCGTGGTTGGAGGAGTATTTGATCTCTCAAACGACTATTTCTTCCATGATTGTCTCGCACGATGCCGGTTTCTTGGACAGAGTGTGCACGCACATCATCCACTACGAAACGAGAAAGCTTGTTACGTACAAGGGTAACTTGACTGAATTCATCCGTCAGTGCCCAGCCGCGAAGAAGTACACCGAGTTGTCCAACGACGAACTGAAGTTCATCTTCCCGGCGCCTGGTTTCTTAGAAGGCGTAAAGAACAAGGATAAAGCCATCGTCAAGGCGACCAACTGTTGGTTCAAGTACCCGAACACGGAGAGGCAAATCATCCAAGGCGCCTCGATCCAACTTTCTTTGTCTTCCAGAGTCGCGTGCTTAGGCCCGAACGGTGCCGGTAAGTCCACGTTCATCAAGTTGCTTACTGGTGAAGCTGAACCGGACCAAGGTACGGTTTGGAGACACCCGAACATGCGTTACGCGTACGTCGCGCAGCACGCGTTCCACCACGTCGAACAGCACTTGGAGAAGACGCCGAACGAGTACATCAGATGGCGATTTCAAACCGGCGAAGATAAGGAAAACTTGACCAAGGTCACCATGCAATACACGCCGGAAGAAGAAAAATTGATGAAGGAAAAGATCAACGTCACCAAAGAAGATGGCACGGTCATGAAGTTGGTTGTCGAAAAGATCATCTCTCGTCGCCAAAAGAAGAACAAGTACGAGTACGAAGTCAAGTGGGAGAACTTGTCCATGGACCAAACGACGTGGATGGAAAAGGAGAAGCTCGAAAAGTGTGGTTTCACCAAGTTGATCCAACGCGTCGACGAAAGAGAAGCCGCGCGCGCTGGCTTGTACGCGCGCCCGCTAACCACCGCCAACGTCGAAAAGCACTTGATTGACTTTGGTCTCGAAGCTGAATTTGGTACGCACAACAGAATCAAGGGTTTGTCTGGCGGCCAAAAGGTTAAGTTGGTTCTCGGTGCCGCCATGTGGCAGCAACCGCACATCGTCGTCATGGACGAACCGACCAACTATTTGGACAGAGATGCGTTAGGCGCCTTGGCGTGCGCGGTCAAGGAATTCGGCGGCGGCGTTTTGCTCATCACGCACAACTGCGAATTCGCGGACGCGTTAAAGGAGGAAACTTGGGACGTTCCGGGTACCGGTGAAGTCATCATCAGCGGTAACAGGTGGGGCCAAGGTAAAAAGGGTAAGGCTGAAAAGACGGACTGGGATGGACCGCAAGAGGACACCATCGACGCGATGGGTAACACCGTCAAGGTCAAGGGCCCGAAGAAGAAGTTGTCTAGAAAAGATATCAAGGCCAAGGCCAAGTCTCGCGCGATCAAGTTAGCCGCCGGCCAAGATTTGACCACCGATTCCGACTGGGACTTGGACGTCTACATCGGGGAAGACCCGTCCAAGGCAAAGAAGGCTGGCAAGGAATAAGTATGTGTACTTGGATGAATTAGAGTATTATATATGCGCCGTAGCCGAAAGCGAAAAGGAAAGAAAATTTCCTCTCGCGAAAGAGACGTTATTACATTTTTAAGAGACACAATATTATTACATAGACGAGATAGCAGCATGTTTTAATTTGCAAACTTTGACTTTTATCACGATTTATCATCATCATTCATTCATTCGCGCGTAGTATAAAAACATACTCTCTCCTCTCGTCGCGCGCTTTCCTCCTCGCGTTTTGTTGATTTCTCATCAGATTCTCACAAGTCACTTGTTTCTCTTTTTTAACGAACGTTTGTTTTCTGTTTCAAATTTCTTCAGATTAAAGCAGGCGCAAAGGAAAAAAGGGGGATGTTATTCGCGGCGCAAGAAACGCCGCTGTTCGTTTTAAACGACGACGAGGCTCTTTTCGCGAACGAAAGAGGACGCGCGGAAGATGCGAGCACTCGAAACATTACTGCTCATTTTAAAAACAACGAAGAAGAAGAAGAAGAAGATCGAACGCGAATTGAAAAGAAACAACAGAATGACTTTTCCTCCGGCTCCGGCGATATCGTTCGATTGCGAGATGGGAGTTTACTGTCCTGGCGAACGACAAGCGGAAAGAATGCGGTCGAAATCGTCTTTTGGCGGGAAGAGCGCGATGGGGAACGAAGAGAGAATGCTGCGAGCAGAGCGGTGAAGACGATTGAAATCACGTTTCCAACTGACACCAAAAACGAGCTGTGCGCGAAAAGCGTCGTTTTGGCGCCGACATCTGTGAACGACGACGGCGCGTCGTTGTTTCGCGTGATCGCGTGTAGTCGAACGGTGCAGACTAACGGGAAAGTTTTGGAAATGTACGTGGCTACCGTGGAGGAGTCTGCGGATAAATCGTCGTTGCGATTGAAAGGAGGCGCGGTGGCGAAGAAAGCGGTGAAATTGGAAACGGCGGGGGTGGGAGACTCGGTGACGTGCGCAGGATTGGTGAGCGGTGCGGACGAACGGTCGCCGATCGTGTGTGTTGGTGGTACGGACGGGCGAAAAGTCGTTTTCGTGGACGTTTTATCCGGCGAAGCGCTTTCGGAGATTGCGGTTGGGAGCCAATCGATATCGTCTTCCTCGGCTGCGGCTATTGGGAGTTCGTTGTTGGGAAAGTTTGGGATTAGCCTCGGTGCAAAAGGAACCATGCCGCCAGTAGTGCACGTATCGCCCAGACTGATAGAGTTAGATGGGTCGATGGTGACAGTGATAGTCACCGGGGATGGGGCGGTGACGTGCGTTACTTCGTCGACAGCGAATACGAAGGGGGCGTTTGGCTCAAACTCGCAAGCAAACAGACGCGTATTGTTTCGAATGATGTTACCAAAAGGAGCTTTGAAAAGTGATGCGTTGATCACTTCTTTAAGTCGCGAAAATGACACAACGAATTCGGCTCCCCAAAACTGGTTCGTTACGGGAGCGCGGGCGACAGCTGGCGGCAATTTAGTGGTCTTTGGAAACGAAGATTTAGGTAGGGAACACGTTACCGCGTATACGTTTGTGAGCACGAACGAAATCCGACGCATGGCTACGTTTACTATCACTGATAGTGCTGATAGCGTTCGAGACGTGTATTTCGACTCCGAGAGTGGGGAGATCTTCGTCTTCTTTTCGAGTAACTGCGTTTCGAAATGGTCCGTAGCGGATTCGTTGAGGGTCGTTGAAACTTTAGAATCTGATTTAGCCAAGTTTGAATCGTGGGCCATCAACGGTGTAGGTTCCGAAGCTGCTTTAAGCGCTTTGAGAATATCGTTTTTCGGAGATTTGAATGATGTTGGAGTCGATAAAAGCGAGATGCACACGTTTGCAAAGATTTTAGCCTCGGAGATTTCAGAGATTGGTCTAGATAGAGGGGTGAGCGCGGCAGGATTTCGTCGAGCACTTGGCAAGGACTTTGAAAGCGATGGAACGTCGATTGTTGATGCTATAGCCGCGACTTTAGCTTCATCCTCGGAAACAGTCGATGATCTTGTTCAGAATTGGGGAGAGTTCGTGAAACGATACGTCGCTGAATGGAAACTAGGGAACCTCGGGGTTGCTTTTTCCGTTGTGAAATCGTCCACGGGCGCGGAAAAAGAAGAACTATTATTCTTGAGAAAAAGTGGTATCAGCGCACTCGCGACGAGTGGAAAGAACGCTTCATCGTCTGGAGCGCACATGCGGTTCCAAAACGACGCGGTTGAAAATGCGACCTCGTTACTTTCTCGAGCGGCGGGGAATTCTGTCGAACGCATGGCAAAGTTGCTCGGGTGTAACTTCTGCGGTCTCGAGAATCGCGAAGCTGTCGATTGGCTCGACCTTGCCACGTGTGAAGCGACTGGTACTGGTGGCCTTAGTATGACTGGTAGAAGCTCCTCGAGCAGTGCGCACGATGCGTTGTTCAGGGACCAAAGACGCTTGCTCCAACGCCAAACGATTTTGACTGTTCGAAAAGCGTGGGAGTCGCTGATTGTAAACGATAAAGATTTGGCGGCGTGCGCACAAAGTATTGAAGCAGCTTTATCTCAGAGCGTTCATGATATTGCGTCTTCTTCATCCTCTTCCTTCACGTCGGCGAAGAAGCTGCGCATGCTAGCACACAAAGCGTTCGGGTTTGCCATGTTGCTCCGATTAGCCTCAAAAGGCAGCGCCTGTTCAACGCCAAAAAAGGTTTCGAACGATGCATTTACTTTGTTACCGCGTGTTCTCTTAGTTTTTGCGCTTTCTTCCGCGCTTTCCTCCGTCTGTGCGTTGGATCCAGATACGATTGCTATCCAAGCATTCGCGAAACAAAGAGGCGATCCGGCGATGGTGGTAGTTGATCTTTTTCGTCGAGGCGAAATCGAAGCTTCAGAGAAGATTGCGCTGGCATTTTTAGGCAGCGCCATTCCGGGTGATTACGAGAAGAAAAGTGAAGAGGATGAAAGTCTGTTGTGCTACGAAGGCGAGCGACCGGCGTTAGCCTTCGCGCGTGCGTTGGCAATGTTGGCGAGAAGAGCTGCACAAACGAGTCACTCGGACGAAGAAGCTTCGAGATTGTTTTTCCAAGCGGCTTTGCGTTTAGAGAAAGTTGACGACAGCGAGAATAAAATCCTAGCGGAAACGGCAAGAACGATTCGCACTTCGATACTTGGTGACGATGACGACGATGCCAAGAACGCGCAAGATCGAGGAAGAGGAGCGCAAGATCCGCGCACGTACGATGCGCTTGAGCATCACGAAACGGTCGCGTTAGCGTTTGAACGCGTCTTCTCCTCGCGTCTTTCTCACGCCTCTTTGAAATTCACAATGGCGGCAATCTCTGAAGCCGAGCTCGTCACTGAATTTGAATCGCAGGAAGATGCAGCTAGGCTCATCGACGCTAAAGAAAGACTTTGGCACGCGTCTCTGCGACGCGCTTGCGACGAAAACGATTTCGTTTCTGCGTTCGTTTCTACACTTTTCATGTACAATTCCCCGGCGGCGGCGAGACATTCGAACTTTTCAGGTGTACGTGCACTTGTCGAATCGGCGTGCGACGCAATGGGCGTGAACTGTGGTGCGACGGCGGATATTGGTCGAGTGATTAAATCGTTGCCGTTTGGAGAGGCGATTTACGCGGCGAGAGAAACGCTTGAAAGAAAATCTCGAACGCACAAGTTGAATCACCAGTCTCAAGACGACAAAGACCAAGGAACTGCTACAATCGTTTCTCCGTCGGAGATTTTATATTCCATGCTCGTCGATCGTTGGGAGTTGAAGGACGCCGCGTTAGTCGCTGCCCAAGACGCCGTCCGCTTCGGCGACGAAGCTCGACGAAAAGTTTGCGAAGCCGCGAAAGACCCGCAAAACGCGCAACTTCGAGACGATGCCATCGAGTCAGTTCAACGTCATTTGCACGGTTTAGAAAAGTCTTTAGCCGCGTTGACCGCGACAAGAAGCGACGAGAGGTGCGGTACCGACGGCGAAGTGTTCTTTGCACCGACGCACGACGATTTTGGAGAAGAAAGCACGGACGATGAAATGCACGTCGAAAAAGGATCCTCAGAGTCCTCGCAAGAAGAGATCGTATTTGAAAAACTTCGCATTCATAATGACGACAACGACGAAGGCAACGATGTTGCACGTCAGAATCAAGAACCACCGAACGACCGCGCGCCTCCACCAAAACCGAAACGACACAAAAAGCTCCATCCTCCAACGGGAGACGACGAGATTGGCGTTGGTTCGCCTCTTGCGGCGATGGCGAGAATGGTCGCGCTCACAAAAGCGCGTCTTCTTCTTTTAAAAAATGATGCCTATTTAGAAGAGCTCGCGATTGAAAAGCAGAAGTTCACCAACATAGCTTCCTTATTCGATGAGAGCGCGGTAAAAGTTGTGTGCGAGAGTTTGTTAAAGCGCGGATTCTTCGATGACTGTTCGGATTTGGTTTCTTTGTGGTTTTCAAACCACGAGTTGCGCGACGTCGCGAGTCAAATATCATGTTGCGCCGGTGCGTTTGCGGCAGAAACGATTCAGCATTCGAGCGAGAGTCATCATTCGGCAAAGTTACCGATTGGTTTTAAATGTGTGAAAGTTTCGAGCTCGTTATCGAACAGCTCAAATACCCTCGCCAATGAGAACCCGTGGGTGGCGTCGAGAAAAATCGTGGACAAGTTTGAAAACGTGGAAACGAATGGGATGATTGCTCATTCCGCGTGTTTAGGCGCCTTAAGCGTGAACCCAGATCTCGAGTTACCTTTATTTCTCACAGAAAACGTGCATTGCGATAAGCTCATTTCGCTGTATTTGAAGGCGAATCGTCCGGCGTGCGCCGCTCGGGTGGCTCTGAAAGAGTTGGAGCTTTATTCGCGCGCGAGTGCGATGAAACGCGTTAAACATAACGCCGTTTGGCTTCCCATGGATGCTTTCCACGCGGTTCAAATTGCGCTCGATGACGACGCGTTCTCAAATAAAAAGAAACACATATCAGGTGCTTTGAGAATCGCGATTGATTCGCATCGAAACCAACTGGAGAAAGATGCGAAAACACTCGCTCAGGTGCACCAGATGTATTAATAGCAAATAGCAATAAAAAGCAATAAAAAACACAATAAGCGCCAAAATTACGTACCAGTTGGTACTAGGAAATAGACAAACTACATGCATGCCAATCATGGTCAAAATTACAAAAAGCTAATCATTCTCTTAATAACTCTTGGCGAATATGCATACCTCTTTCGCTGGCTTTCCAGTTTGGATGCAGTTTCCAACCGAGCTCGGTTGTTCAAAAGGGAAGCATCGGATGGTCGCCCCCGTTTTCTCCTTGATCTCCTTCTCTTCCTCGTCCGAACCTTCCCAAGCGCACCTCGCCCACTTCCCGTCCTCGATCGTTTTTTCTAAATCCGCCATCGTCGCGCAATCGACGATGTTTTCGTCTCGAAAGTTTCTCGCTTTTTCCAACATCGCGTCTTGGATCTCGTCCAAAATCACGTTGATTTTCTCCACTAACGACGCTTTTTCCGCGGAAACGCCAAACTCTTTGCCTTCTTTACCCGGCACGTCTCTTCTGGCCACAACGCACGCGTTCTTCTCGACGTCTCTGGGACCGATTTCAATACGAATCGGCACGCCTTTCATCTCCCAAAAGTTGAACTTCCATCCGGGCGATTTCGTATCGTCTGCATCAATCTTCACGCGAATGCCCGCTTCTTTCAATATCTTCGTAATCGCATCGCACGACGCCATCACCGATTCCTTATCTTTATTCTTTTGCCAAATCGGCGTCACGATGACTTGCACCGGTGCTAATTTCGGCGGCAACGTCAATCCCTTATCGTCGCCGTGCGTCATAATCACGCCACCCATCATTCGCGTACTCACGCCCCAGGAGCTTTGATACACGTTCTTTGCTTTCCCGTCGGTATCTAAAAACGTCGTCTCGAAAGCTTTTGCAAAGTTATCGCCTAAATCGTGCGAAGTTCCGGCTTGTAACGCTTTCTTATCACCCATCATCGCCTCCATGGTAAACGTCGCCTTCGCGCCCGCGAAACTTTCAATGCTGGATTTCTTTCCAACGATGACAGGCATCGCGAGCGTCTTCTCCGCGAATTCTGAATACACTTTAATCATTTCCATGGCCATCGCGTTCGCTTCTTCCGCGGTTGCGTGCGCCGTGTGTCCTTCTTGCCACAAAAACTCTAACGTTCGAATAAATGGCCTCGTTCGCATCTCCCATCGGTGCACGTTACACCACTGGTTCAATTTAATCGGCAAATCTCGATAACTTTGAATCCACTGCGAAAGCATGTGGTTCACGATAGTCTCCGACGTCGGTCTCACCACTAACGGTTCCTCCAACGTTTTCCCACCTCCTTGCGTGACTACGGCCAATTCTGGAGCGAATCCTTCCACGTGCGACGCCTCCTTCGTAATGAACGAATACGGAATCAACTGCGGAAAATAACAATTCTCCACCCCTCGCATTCCAAATTGTTCGTTCAAAATCGTCTGCGTCGTCTCCCACATGGCAAACCCGTACGGGCGAATAACCATAGTCCCTCTCGCCGGTCCGTAATCGGCCAGTTCGCACTCTCGAATGACGTCCAGGTACCACTTGGAGAAGTCTTCCGAGCGCGGCGTCACTTGCGCTTCCGCCTCTTTCCCTCCTTTACCGCCGCCGTCGTTCTTCTTCTTTTTATCGCTGCTATTCTCTTCTTTATTTTTTTTCGCTTCTCCGGCCGACGGATCCGCTTTCGCTTTCAGTTCCTTCAACACCGCCACGGCTGCTTTCACGTCCTCGTCCTGGTTCGTTTTCCCGGACGCTTTCAAAGCTTTAATCAAATCGCCTTGTTTTGCAATCGCGTCGGCGACATCACCTGACGTCGCCGCGCTGCTGCTGCTGCTGCTGCGGGTAACGACCGACGACGTAAACGACGTAAACGACGTTTGGGTAAAGAAGAAACGTTTACCACCACCACCACAAAAACCACCACCCGTTTTCCTGTTTTCATTCTCCCTAATAGTCGACGACGCGCTGAAAAACGAAGAAACCGAAGGAATTGGTTTCGCCGCCGGGACGACGGGCGTCGAATTTAAAGCAGACGACGACGTCGTACACGACGACGTATTCGTACACGACGACGTAATCGCGGGCGAAGAAAAACACCCGCAAGAATGAAACCACCACCCCTTAAAACTGTTTCGGCGGCTTAAATGTCGTCTCGCCGTCGTCCTCGTCGTCGTCGTCACCATCCTCATCATCGTTCTCGTCGTAGTGGTAAAAAAATGTCTTCGTTTCGTCGTCATCGTGTGCCTCCTCCTCAAGATGCTGTTCGTATTCGTCGCGGCTGTAACAAGAGTCATTTATTTCTTTTCTCTCTCTCTCTCTCTCTGTCTCTCTCTGTGTCTCTTTTCGTGTCGCCGTAATAAACTACTTCACGCGAGAGAACACAAAGAGAAAAGGGTCGTGGGAAATTTTATCTCTTTTTAGTGATGTGTTTGCCTCCAACAAAACCTTTACATTGGTCTTTTTTTTTGGGCGCTTTTGCGTCGCATCACACACTGATTGAAAATGTCTCCGAAGCCAAGATCTCTCTCGTATGCATGCATCACTTTTTTCATCATCACGAGGACGAGTTTGAGAGACCAATTTGAAAAAAAAAGTAAAAAAAAAGAGGAATCTCATCATCACACCACAATCTCCGCACAACTTTTCCTTTTCCTCTCTTCCTCTCGGTCCTCTTCGTCGTAAAGAAGGAAGAGCGCGGAGGAAAGAAGGTCGCTTTTCCGTATTTATACAGTAAAGCCTACTCTTTTTTCACGCAAAGGCGAGTTTTATTAGGAAAAGAGACAGCGTTGCATTGTTATTTTTTTTTCCCCCTTCTTTTAGTGTGTTTTTGAAACCTCGGAGGGATGTCGTCGATGGTTTTTTCTTCGCGCATCTCCTCCTCGGCGAAGGCGACTTTGAGCCCAGGAAATGAGAACGAGCGCGCAATCAGGAGGAGGAGGAGAAGAAGAAGCTCGATTTCCTCGTCGTCTGAATCGTCGTCTTTAACGACGAAGAGGAGGAATTTTTGTTGCGCGTTTGTGACGAGCAAAAAAAGGAATATTGGCGGCGTCTTTTTCCCCAACACATCATCATCATCATCATCGTCGTCGTCGTCGGGGAAAGAGAGGAGGAAAACAACAACTTTAGCGAGTAATGCCACGAAGGATTTGACGACGACGAGGATGGGAAAAGAGCGTTCGATGACCAGCAGAGCACGACGGTACCAAATCAACAAAAGAAGACTCTCTACTACCACCACTTCGTCAGCCACGGCTTCGAACCGAGGAGGCGAAACCGCCAACGCGAGCGGGTTAGCCGTGGGTGGCTTTGCAGCCGTGAAACCTTTACTTTCTAGATTATTACCAATGAGTGCGATGTTTTATTGCATGGCGTTTGCGAATTCAATCTTGGACGCGTTGAAAGATACGCTGGTCGTGACTGCGTTTGGCGGCGCCGAGCAGATTCCGTATTTGACGGTGTACGCGGTGTTGCCGATGTCGTTGTTGTTCGTGTCTTTGTTTACGAAACTGAGCCAAAGGTGGGGTAGGGAGAAGCTGTTTTATGCCGCGATTGGAACATTCATAAGCTTTTTTGTGTTGTTTACGATTGTGTTGTACCCGATGCGCTCGGTTTTGCACCCGGTGGACTTATCCGTGCAGTTGTTGAAATGGCTGCCGAGCGGTTTGAGAGGCGGCATCGCGGTCTTTACGAATTGGACGTATTCATTGTTTTACGTGTTTAGTGAGTTATGGGGCGACGTCGTTTTGTCGTTGCTGTTTTGGGGTTTAGCGAACGAGACGACGTCGTTGCACGACGCGGCGATTATATATCCGTTGCTCGGTATCGGGGCGAACGTCGCTCAGGCGAGTTCTGGGTTTATGATGAAATGGGTCACCGGGAGTGGAAATTTCATCTCTTGGGATGCTAAGCTCCGCTTTTTAATGACGGTAGTTTTAACGTGTGGTGGGTGCGCGACGTTGATTCACGCGTACATTTGCGATAAGCAAAGGCGACGGTTGTTGAAGGTTGAGAAGAAGAATAATAAAATTACGCCCGAGAAGAATGAAGAAAAAAAGAAAGTTTACGACGTCTATTTGGACGACGCGGACATCGATGAAGCGAGCGAAGAAGACGATTCGAACACAGAGGTGGCTAGGATTGAAATTCTTCCCATCGAAGATATACAAAAGAGTAAAGACGAAGATTCCATGGACGAGTCAGAGCTTGTGCAGAGAGAACTTTCGCAACGGGTAGGAATGACGGAAAGCGCACCGCCGACGAAATCGCAAATGGCAAAAAGAAATCGGTCGAAGTCGAAAAGAGGTTTGTTTGATGCGTTGAAGTTCGTCGCGAACTCGCCAGAGTTGTCTTGCTTAGCCGTGATGGCGATTTCACAAGGCATCTCTACGATTTTGTTCCAAGTCGCCTGGAAGACGCAGTTGAGAATTTTACACCCCGACCCGACCGCGTACGCGCAATTTATGGGCAACGTGCAAATGTACTCTGGATTCGTAACTGGAATATTTATGATCTCCGCACCGTTTCTGTTTAGGAACATCGGGTGGAAAGGAACCTTATCGATTACGCCAAAGTGCGTCATTATTCTCGGTTGGTTCTTCTTCGGAACCTCGATTTACGCGTCCCGAGTTGGCCTTTTGTCGCAAACGAGTTATTGGCTTCCAATTTTAGTTGTTGGCGGTGCTGCAATTTACATTGTCGAACGAGCGGCGAAGTTTTCGCTGTTCAAACCAGCGGAAGAGATGGTGTATATTGCATTAGACGATGAGGCGAAATCTAAAGGTAAAGCCGCCGTGGACGTGCTAGGTTCGCAATTTGGCAAAACTGGTGGTAGTTTCATGCAACAAGGTCTGCTATTTTGGTTCGGGAGCATTATCGCGGCGTTACCAGTCATGGTTTTCTTTCACTCGACCATTGCATTGGTATGGTTAGCGGCGGTGTACACGCTCGCGGGGAGAAGAGAGGCGCAGCTTGACGCGGAAGTCAAAGGCGATTAGAGATTTTTAGAAAAAGAAAGAGAGAGAGGAAAAACATAAAATTAGATGAGATGAGAGAGCGAGTATATAATATATAGAGGAGTTGTTGTAAATCTGAACGCATTTGAATACGAGTCATGCCACTAAGGCGCCCGCTAGCGTGAACGCGTAATCACCCACGCTCGAGAAAGGGTGATACCGCGTCGTATCTAAAACATACATCAACATCCACAGCGCGGATGGGCGGATTAAAAACCATTTTCGAAAATCAACGTCATCAACCACATTCCGCGCTTTTAAACTCGCCCCAAACGTGGACCAGTTCAACAACCAAATCAATCCGAACAGAGAGTGTTCCCACATCTGCGGCAACCCTTCTCTCAAGTTCAATAAATCTCCGTGTTGAATGGCCAACGCCGTCGGTACTAACTGCAAACTAAACAAAAGAACTCCAAGCCAAACTAACAAAACGGACCGTTTATCATCCTTCGTAACGAAAAAGACGTAGATGTACGTCAAAGTGTGCCAAACGAACGGCAAAGCGCACCCGTACAAAGCAATCGCGTCCAACGGCGCCAACGCCTCGCCTGAATTCAATCGACACAACTGCCACGTCATGACGAGCTGGAACGCAATCGATCGAAGCGATAACTCCTGTTTTCTCCAACCTTTGTTTTGTGCTAACGGTATGCCGCTTAACGCGCACGCCGTGGCTAATAGAACCGATATCGAAGCCGCGACGCTCCAATCCCCTACTCCCGTTGTGAGTGTTGTTGCTTCACCTACTAATGCACTTTTACTCATCTCTCCTCCGAATATCGCGCCGTAATCGTTTCGGCACCACTCGTACATGACGTCAAAACCTAAAATTGAATACAATCCTCCACTCACAGAGTGCGCGTGAAACCTATCCGCTCGCGTCCACATCCTCTTCGCCTTCGATTGAATGGAATCCTTCACATCTTTATCCGTATCTTTGACTGACGAAGATGATGAAGTGGACGCTTCGTCGTTGGAGGACGCGCGAAGTGCGGCGGCCGTTCGACTGTGCGTTTTCTTGAGGCGTCGAGAAGGTTTCGGTTTTGTCAACGGGTGGTGGTTCGCCGCGAGCTCGCCCGCGCTGGCTCGCATTGTAAAAAAAGTGAAGCATGATGGAGTAGAGTGTTCCTTGTTTGTTTATATGGGTTGGTATATGTGCTCTCTTCTCTTAACATGTATAATATCGCTCTTCTCTCTTTGTTCTTCTATGTATAAATCCTCCTCGGGGCTCCTTCCTCTTTCTCTCTCTTCGTGACGATCATAACCTCGACTTCAACTGTTTCAATTCCATGGTCAATTTTTTGATGTATTGATCTTTAACGTCCGGCGCTCTTCGCGTGACAAAGTTAAATTGTCCAGACGCCAAGTTCAACATGATTTCCTCGCTTCCACCAGGAATCGCGTACGCTTTCACTTCTCTGTATATGCGTTCGACTCGGACGCCTTTACCACCTCTCGTATATCCAGCGCCGCCGAAGACTTGCATCGCGCTCGAGGCGCAAAACTCCGCCGTTCGCGACGAGGCGAGTTTGAGCATGGCGATGTGCCCGCCTAATTTTACGTTTTGTTCCGATTTTTTCATCGTGTTCATTTGGAACGTAATGTTCTCTAACCACGCGTGTAATGATTCAACTTTCGTGGCCATCTCGCCAATTTTGTGTTGAATGACTTGGTGTTCGATTAAAAACTTACCAAACGTTCGTCGCGATCGAGCAAACGATAGCGAATCTTCCACGCAAATCCTCGCCATTCGACACGCTTGGGCGGCTAACAACCACCTCTCGTGGTTGAAGTTATACATGATTTGTTTAAATCCACCACCGACTTGACCGATGATGTTTGTTTTCGGCACTTTCACGTTATCGAATTCAATATACGTCGTCCCCGAAGGCCAAACGCCCGTGCAATCCATCTTCGTCGTCGTTACGCCGGGCATAGTTCTCTCCACCAAAATCATCGACAAACCTTTATGCGCCGAGTTCTTATCCCCGGTTCTCACCGCTACGGTAAAATAATCCGCGTAGATCCCATTCGTGATCCACTTCTTATTCCCGTCGACGATAAAGTGCCCGTCGCCCGAGTCTTTCGCGGTGCAGGCCAAATTCGAGACGTCCGACCCAGCCCCCGGCTCGGTGATGCACAAACAAATAATCTTCGTCCCGTTTAAACACTCTCGAATGACTCGATCGCACTTACCTTGGTCCATCGGCATCCCAAAGTTAATCAAAGGCGGTAAACCAATCCCTAACCCACCCATGAGCGCCCACGCGATGCCACCCCCACACCTCGTCCCTTCGTCCACGTTAATCAACTCGTGAAAGTAATCGTAATTCGCCGGCGCTGGCGCGTCCGTATATTTCGACGGCCACGGCGCGCCAACCACCCCTGCTAAAATCCCATACTCGGCGGATTTCCGGTACATCAACTGAATGTACTCCTTACATTTCGCGTGGTTGTTCAATACCGCTTGTTTGTCCCAATCATCCACGATTGGTTCCACCTCGTTCTCGAAAAACGAGCGTATTTTCGCGCGCCATTCAACGTGCGATTGGTTGTAGAACGGCGAGTGCAAATTTTGGTCTGTTTTGTTTGGGTGATTGTTTTCAGGTTGTTTATGATGGCGAAGAAGAGAGGAGGACGTGGTGTCAGCGCGAATCGTACGAATCAAACAGAGCTGTTTTGTTGCGTACAAAAGGAGAGAGAGAGAGAGAGAGAAAGAACGGCTGTTCCGAACCACCGACCGATGCGTAATGTAAACGCGTAATGATGTGTTTGCGTAACGGAATCAATTCGGTAAAAATCTCCAATCGAGAGCATAAACACACATCGCGCAGAAAGAAGTAACAGAGAATACTACCGATACAATAACGAGACGAAAAAGAATAACAACGAGAAAGAAAAGTAAAGCACGCACACCAAGACGGTTCCGATAAGGGTACCTCCGCCCCGAACGGTTCGTATTTCACCAGCGGCTGATGATGACTCATTCTTTTTCTGTGCCGCCAATCGAGAGTTTTTTTTGAGAAAAAGTGACGCGACAAAAAAAAAAGTTTTAAACAATTAAGTTCTAAACCCTATGAGCTGCGCCTCTTTCTTTCCTCTTTTTTCTTTTCTTCTCTCATCGCGAAAAACGTTAGAAAAGAACAAAAGAAAATGTCAGCAACAAAGCAATACATCCAAGCGGAAACGTCCTCGCGCATCGACGCGTGCTTCGGCGGCGTCGTCGTCGAACACGAGAGTCACAAGTTTCAGTATTACCAGGATAGGAATAAACGGTGGCCGTTTACGTGTTCGGAGAAAGGATGTGCGTTGTTGTTCTTTGTTTGAAGTTGAGCGTTCAAAATTTTCTCGATCTCTCTAATCTTTTCTCTTCGTCTTCTTCTCTCTTTCTCTCGACTGAACGCAGTACCCAGAACCAGAGGCGTCGTCGTCTCTGCGTTCGATTGGTCGGAGGAGAGACGAGGAATGCTCGTCCGGCGGGCGCTTCTTTGTTTTCTTCTTCTGCGCTTTCTTTCATTTTAAGAAGAAAAAAATTGGTGCTCTTCCCTCACGTGGTGTGGTGTGGTTGGTCCTAAAAAGACAAAATATGATGACGCTTTGTTTGTACTGACATTTTCTTTCTCTCGACAACACTCCTGCAACAAACAAAAACAGACGCGTTACTGACGAAACTGATGACATCCGTCACGCCGGTTTTGAAATCTATCCGCCAAGAAATCACGGATTCCGGGAAGAACATCGACGAGACGCTGGAGAAAGGCCGCGAGATTTACGCGAGGAAACCCGCCATCAAGAACGAAGACGTCACGTGGTCGCAAGAGGAATACGCCGATTTGGGGTTGATTTTTGAGTACTGTCGGTATAAATCTATTCAGAGGTTGACCGAGGCGTGGTCGACGTTCGAGAAGGCGAAGAAGAAGCGCTTGTTTGAGTTTGTGGATCGAAAGATACAACAGATGGACGAGAGAAGACAGAAACCGAGGGAGACGAACGAGTACGACGCGGACGCCGCGGTTGAGGCGGCCAAGGAAGAGGAAGAGGACGTGGAGAATGTTTTTTTACGCGTGGCTTCTTTAGGCGGGGGACCTGGATTTGAACTCTTGGCGTTTAAGTGGTTCGTCGAGTACGCTTTTCGAACGAGCTACGACGCGAAGAAACACGGCGACGTGGAGTTGATCAGCTTGGACATCGCCGAAAGCTGGGAAAAAATCTGCAACCAGTTACAACCGATGAAGTTTTCCGCGTTTGATTTGGTCAAAGATGGCGACGCGCTGTTGGAAGAAAAGTGTGGCGGTCCCGTGGACGTCTTGTTGCTTTCCTACGTCGCTAAAATGTACTGCTGTAACGACGAGTGTTACGAGTGGGTTTCCAAGAAAATCAACGACCGTCAAGTTTCGATCGCTTTTGTCATCTCCAGAGACGAGAAAATGGAAGAGTTTGTTCGCGGTTTCGAGAAGAAAGGTGTTTTAGTGACGCCATTGATGGACCAAGCGTTGGGTAAAGACCACCGTTTGTTGGCGTTGACGCGTCGATTGGATGAAGACGTCTCCAAAGCCATCGAAAAGCTCGAATTAGAAGACAATAGAAGAAAAAGTATAGACAAAAAAGTAGTCGCGGAGGACGACGACGGGTGGACCGAAGTCCACAAAGAGAAGGAAATTCCGCCAACCTTCCCCAACGTCCCGTACGTGGAGCACCGCAAAGCGAAGGTGGACAAGTACCAAAACAAAAAAGCCTCCAGCTACCATCACCACGACAGAAACAACGGCAACAACCCGAAGAGCGAATCGTACTCGAATTTTTCGAGAAACGCGCACGGGAAGGAAGTGTATTCCAGAGGAGGTGGGCGCGGTGACGGTGGTGGCAGTGGTGGTGCAAAAGGCAGTCGCTGGTAACTTTTTACATTGTTTTTGTAACAACAGGTACTCGTATTAAAAAACTCTATTACTTAATCAGTCTCTTCGCGCCATCCAATCCTCCTCGTCTCCAAAATAATACCCATCCTCCGCGATCTCCTTCTCCGTTAACGGTAAAATAAACTCTGGATCTTTCGTATTGTACACCTTCTTCAAATCTTTCGGCACGTCCTGCAAAGTCTTCGCGAACGTCTCTTGCATGTACTTATCGAACAACTTCTGTTCGCCTTTCGTCGGGTTCTTCGGCAACACCGGCACGTCTTCAATCTGCCCGACGTAATACTTCTCCTTGACAATTTCCGGCTGATCCTTCCTTGCAACCGCAATCCACACGCCTCCTTTACTATCCACCACCATCCCATCTTTCCCGTTATACGTGATTATTCCCTCATCTTTCGAAACTTTGAACAAGTTCCCGTCCTTGGTCTTGTACGCGACGATATCGCCCGGCGTGTCTCGGTTGTACAGTTGCATCGCTAAGTTCGATCGGCCTTTATCGATGTATTGAGGATTCAAAACTGAAAGCAAAGCGACGAGAGCGAACACTCCGTACGGGTTTAACACGTACTTCTTCAGCACGTTCTGCCATCTCGGCGGCACTCCTCTCGGATTTGGAGGATTCTTGTTGTTGTCGTTCCTCTCGTCGTCGTCCTCTTCGTCCTCCCAGTACGAGGAAAACCTGTCGTTCGTGGTGGTGGTTAATGCATTCCTCGTCGGTGCCACGAACGGCTTCAAACCTTCTCTGCGAACATCTCTCTGATTTCTCTGCCTTCGTAGATTCTCCAGCGCGTTGTTTTCTTCTTCCGTTTGCCCTTCGTACCCGCCCGCGTTGATTGGGAACCCTCGCTTCGGGAACCGCTTTTGTCTTCGCAACGGTCGTTGGCGGCGAAAATTGGACGATGAATGTACGACGTCGAAGTTGACGACATGAAGGGACAGCGCGTTCGTTTTTACGCGAGAAGAAGAAGTACAAGACGCAGAACGATGTCTCGCCGACACAGTGATGGGAAGCGCGCGATGATGAAACAACAGCGATGATGTCATGCTTTAAGAAAGGGAAAAGGCGTGCGATTGAAATGGCGAGACTTAATTGAATGAAGGAAAGAACACGCGCGTCGCGCGTCGAGAACGCCGCGTTTACGCGTATACTAGTAATCAATCGATGCATTAAAACGCGATCATCTCCCGACGTTGTCAATTTGTTGATTCAACTCGTTGATTTCTCGGTTCTTCTCTTCGATTTTCGCCCGGTATTCCTCGATGCCTCTTTGCGCGTTTAAAAACGCCTGTTGCACTAACCCGGAGTTGGATTGTTCCATGTGCGGGAAGCATTCGACTCCGAAATTTTGCATGATTTGTTTGATTTGTTGTTCGAAGTACATCACTTCCGCTTGGAGTTTCGTTCTCTGTTTTATGCGACAAAGGTAGTTTTGGAATAGGAAAGACACGTCATCGTTTGTCAGTGAAGAGAAGATTTGAGGAGGAAGACTTCTTAAACGCTCGAGATGACGTTCGAGACCATCACCCCATCGGGTGTCGGAGTTTTGTTTCGCCGTCGTCGCGTTCTGATTGCGCCCCGCGAAAGAGGCGCAAAGAGAGAGACCGCGAAAGAACAAAAAAGAGAACAAAAAAGACGCACGATGGAGACGAGTTTCGTGGTTTCGGCGGCGTTTTGGGCGCCAGTCGTCACGGAATCCCAGAACGACATGGCGGTCTTCCTCGCGATTAGAGTTTGGACGGAAATGGTGGCCGATTTTTTGTGACGCGGCCTCTAGAAAGGAAGCGAAAGAGAAAAAATTCAGCGTAAGCAGCAGAGGACGCGAGAAATCGCTCGCGACGAGTAGTATTACACGGATAACTATTACGTAGTATTTATTATTGAATGCAACAGTTTTCGCTGGTTTTCGCGCCGCCACCCGAGGAGCTCTTCTTACCGCCCGAGGAGGAGACTTTCATCTTTCTCACGGGACGTAAATAGGCGCTTCGTTGCTCTCCGTTTTGGCCTTGTTCGTGCGGCGCGTTGGCGGCGTACATCGGGTCCTCGGCTAAGCGACCGCGAGCGCCGTAGGTTGGAGGGATGTCCGCGAAATGTCCAGCAGAACGACGTCCTCCATTTTCGCGTTCTCGAGCGGCGGCGGATTGTTCCTCTTCTTCTTGTAAACGCATGGCGTAGGCTAAATCGGCATCCGCGCTGTTTTCGTACGTTTGCGACGGAGGAATGAATTGCGCGTCGACGTGATGCGCGTTCGGAGCCACTGGGGCCTCGAATCGAGCGTTGCAGTTTAACTCCGAGTGCAGTTTTCGAGCGACTTCGAAATCATCGTCCGAGGAAGTCGTCGTGGCTGTTGGAGTCCCGCCTAAAGCTTTCGCCGGGGACGCAGGGAAGGAGGTGCCTTGCCGCGGCGAAAACGCCGCGAGGCCACCTCCGCTCATCGCCGAGCCTGGTTGCGAGGAAGAGACTGACGCGCGTCCGCTTCTCGTTTTAATCGCACCCGGTGAGCTCTTTTCTACATCGAAATAGTCTTCGCCTGTGCCGTCGAACGGTTTGAAATCGGCGTTTAAGAAAACTTGTTCGCGTTCTCTCGCGCGTTGCTCTCTCATCAACCGCGCCAATTGATCGTCGTCAGTTTCTTCGGCGTAATCGATATCGTCGTCGTCGATCGCGCCGTCGTCGTAGACGATTTCCCAAACGATTGACGGTTCGTCGATGAATCCCTCGTCAGTAACCAGAGAAAGCAAATACTGATTATCTCTTTTAAAAATCACCGAGAAGTGATTGTTTCGAAAAAACACGCCCAACTCGTTGTTCCGCATGTTACCAAAAACAGATTTCAAACCTTCCTCGGTGCACTGCGTGGAGGTAGCCTCTAGGAACTCTTCGATGGCCGTGCGCTCCATGACAATTTTATTGAAATCGTTCGATATTTGTTTCTGTAAACGCACTCTTTCGTCCTCTTCTCTTTCTTCTTCTTCGCCGATCGCCGCTAAACTCTTTTCGCTATTGCTATTATCGTTATTGTTATTACTGTTGCTCTTGTTGTTATTCTCGCTAAAACTATTCTGATTACTTTTTGATCTGGGCGTCGTCACGTTGCTCCCACCTTCCATCATCTCCGCCAACTCGTCCAACTGTTTGTTCAGCTCCCCAGTCGTCGGCGAATCCTCCGTGTGAAGCACGTTTTCCTTCGCGCTTAAATTCAACTCTTCCTCGATCTTCTTCTTCTCTTCCTCGATCATCTCTTGTTCTTGTTCCAAGTCTCTCAATTCAATCAACCGTTCTACGAGTTGATTATAACTCAGCCTACTAACCACGTGCCCCGTCGCGACGTCAAACTTCGCGTCCACCACCCACCCGTGGTATAAACTCACGTCCAAAGCGTCAAACACGCACAAGTTCGCCGTGTACTCAAACGCCTCGGAATCGATAAACTGCACGTTCACATCTAACCCGTTCACTAAACTCGGCAACACCGACAACGCCGTCTCAATATTCTTCTCGTTGTTCTCATACATTCGTTCTCGCGCGTTCTCGCCTAACTGAAACCCTTTATACGCCTCCCCCGTCTTCTCCGAGACGTTCGAGTCTAATATTCTCGTCGCTAACGTCGCGATGACTTCGTGCGAGGAATAAAGTTGAGGAGAGGAAGACGACTCTTCGCCGCCACCACCACTCCTCGCACTCGCACTCGTCGTCGCAAAATTCCGCATTTGAATCGCGTTCCTGAGGAGTAAAACGTTCGCCAAAGCGAGCAACGGGCACGGACCGTTCTCGTTTTGCGTGCACACGTGCACGATTCGTCCGAGAAAATGAATTCGTTTCGCCCGGTAAAACGTTTCTTTCCGCGCCTCGTTGCGGTCCATCATCGTCGCACTCTCTCCTCAACCTCGACAATATATACTATAAAACAACGCGTTTCAGTCCCTTCTCTTCCTTTCGCTTCTCTCTGTCTCTCTCTCTCTCTCTCTGTGCTCGCTCTTTGTGCGTTTA